>Ga0209777_10008817_pt1 | contig 10968 bp, 13 predicted proteins | sample FrelakmetHBP12HB_FD_187147 | JGI IMG/M metagenome (GOLD analysis project Ga0209777, IMG submission 187147) | Freshwater lake sediment microbial communities from the University of Notre Dame, USA, for methane emissions studies -HBP12 HB (SPAdes)... | ecosystem: Environmental > Aquatic >... | reverse complement strand
CCTGGAGCGATGAATTTAACCAAAGTTATTACGACGAAATGACACATCTTATCACGAAAGTTTTGAAATTGCCAATCGCATAAGTCTCATTACAGAAAAAAAAATAATGAGACTATAAAAAAATAAGGAGAGAAAAACAAAAAATCTCTTTATCTCAAAACCAATCTAAAAATGAGACTTGATATATTTTTATAAGTGCCCTTTCCTTTTTTAATTAGATTAGTTGTGTTATTATTTCGTGTTTTCTTCTATCAACTTTATCTCATCGTTAGATAGGTCATATAACTCATACACAAGTTGGTCTATCTGTTTATCTATTGCATCTATCTGACGTTGAAACATCGTTTTCTCGACATCTGTTTTCACTCTGGTAAGACGTTTATGAAAATCGAGCATTTGTTCTACCAAATTAACCATTTTATCGTGAAGAGATTTATCTTTTTGATTTGAAGAATTAATGTTTCGGATTGGTAATTGTATCATATATTGATAGATATAGCGTAGGTAACCACCTCTATATCTTGATGATACATTCTCATAATAAAAAGTCATAAGTAAAGAATTCAGAATGCCAAGGAGATACTTGTCTGCACTTGATATAATATATGCAGTATTGACACAATAGACACCACCATCTCTATCAAGTGTAAAGTTACCTCGGATGGAAATATCGGGGAGTATTATTTTTGGCTTTTCAAATTCATTGTAATAATCACAAGAACGAAGTTCCCACCAATATTCTCCTTTGTCATATCGTTTTTCTGCATCTTTTTCAAAGGGGGTCAGATGTTCAGCAATTGATGGATAGTGCTGTTTAAACCATGACCATCCGTCACGAACTCCACCAGAATGCAAACGTGTCCATCCTTTCGGAATTAAAATCAGATAATGATTTGTTTTTGGTGTTCCATATCTCTTTATGTCACGACCTAATAAAAATGGTTTTATTAATTCGTTACTTTGCGGATTTAGGGAAAGTATCTTATCTCTTGTCTGTTGGTCGATTACAAATGCTTCATTTAATCCTGTTTTTATTCCATAAAATATTTTCTTTTGAACAAATTCTCCTAAAGGCTGACCGATGATTTTTAGTTTATTTAAAAGTCCTTGAACATTTTTATTGGTAAGTGACCAACCAGAGTTATCAAGGTCGTTTCGGTTAATGGTATAATGCTCTTTTTTTACATAATCTTGAAGATTAGAGAAATCGAGAGTTTTCACCTGCGTAGCATTTATTGTCGTCTGCTTTGCTCTCTTGGAAATTCTTATGATACAAGGATAGGTTGTTGCTCTTTGGAATATCGGTAAGTCACCAAAATCCACGATTTCGTCGATTTGTTGTTTCATCCATGTTCTGAGTGGTACACCATAGTGTGCTCGCATCCACTTGTTTGCAACGATATATGAGAAAATCCCGTTTTCCTTCAGCAAGGAAACGCCTCGTTCGATAAAATATGCATAAAGGTCAGCAATGCCATGATACACCTGATAATGTTGCTGAAAATATTCTTTCAATTTACCTAATGTTTCTTGCCGAACATAGGGTGGATTTCCAATGATTACATCAAATCCACCTTCATCCATAATCTTCTTGAATTCGGCATTCCAATCAAAAGCATTGATTTGGAACATCTCTTCATCATCTTCAATAAGTATTGTTTGTCTGTCATTGTAGAAATCTGGTCCAATTAGTGAATTCCCACACTTGATGTTACTACCCAAATCAGGTAACGCACGTTCTCTCCACAGTTTTTGTTGTTTTTCATAAACATCTTTGCTTTCACCCTCAAGAACTTTCAGAAGTAGACTGAGTTTTGTAACTTCTACTGCCTGACTATCTATGTCAACACCATAGATATTATTGAGAAGAATACGTTTTTTTTCTTTGATAGTAAGAACCCATTGCCCGTCTTTCCCTTGGTAGATTTGTTCTCTGTAACGCTTTGGATTTTTTCTATTTGAATAGTAGTTCAAGTGATATTTCAAAAGATACGAATAAGCACCAAGTAAAAAGGAACCAGAGCCACAAGCAAGGTCGAGGAAACGTAGTTTCTCTATCTGCTTTGGTGTTTTTCCATCACAAAGTTTCCCCACGGTGTTTTTAACGATATAATCCACGATATATTCAGGTGTATAATAGACGCCACCTGCTTTCTTTACCTCTGGTTTTTCCTCGACTTTTGCTCTGTGCCCCTCAGTAAGACGAATAACCTTTCCAAGAAACTGTTCGTACACGTTTCCCAATATTTCAGGACGAAGAACAGAAAACTCATATGGGCTTTCAGGATAATAGATATGTTTGATTATATCCTTGAGAACCTTATCGTCAATAGTTAACCTTAATGTTATTTCATCAGGTGGTGTGCTTCGTTCTCGTTCTTTTTTGAAATGAAAAAGACCCGAATTATATTTTTCATCTGCTTTCTCGTAAATCTTACAAAGATGAGGATAAATATTTTCACGTTCAAGCAACTGGAGAAGTTGTCCGTATTGTTCAATACCTCTATCTTCACACATTCGGAGAAAAATTATTCTATCAATGGTTTTTTGAACTGCATCATTGAGTTCTCGGACGGAGAGTTTTGGATTACGAATTGCAATATTGTTTGCTAACGCTTCTCGCCATCCTTCAATTTCTCTTAGGAACTCATCATCTACTTCCTGGGTTCCACGTTTTTTCTTGGCTAATTCAATATATCTATCAAATGACCCCTGAAGGACTGCTTTCTTTGAGAAGATGCTGGCTATCTCATCCCATTTTTCAATATAATCTTTATATGTTATAAGCAGGGTTCTTTCGATGTTTGTTTTGTCTCCTTGTTTTGGCTTTTGTCTCGATTCGTATATTGCGAATTCTTCAAAGTTAGTTAAGATGGATAGTGGTAATTCTGCACTCCATGAGTATCTTCTGAGTTGATAGGCGGGATGTGTGTCTTTTGTTATGTCAACTGATGGTTTTTTTGTCTCTACAAAGAACATTCGTCTTCCAGATAGTGTAAAGCAATAGTCTGGTGCTTTTACCCCACCTCCCGTCTTTATCGCATCTTCGTGAATGACATCCCTGTAACTTGGGGCAGCACCGCTTTTATTGTAAACGTCCCAACCAAGTGCTTCAAAAAAAGGATTTATGAATTCCTGTCGTAATTGAGCCTCGTTATATCCCTGACCTTCATATGACGATAAATGTCGTTCAAATCGTTCAACTAAATCCTTGATGATATTTGGTGCTTTTTCCTTTCTTTCGTGCTGCTCTGAACCCTCTACCATCAAGCAGCAATCAAATACCAATGATTTAAGTTATTTGTCAAGTCCTTTTATTAGGATATTCGCTATATTATTAATGACTAATTGGTTATAATCATTCTATGGTCGAAATTACTCCTGAACTTAAAAAGAAATTATTAAACTATACACGAACTGCAATTAATAAAGACCAATCCGTTGAAAAATTGATAAAGAAGTTAAGTGATTTTGCAGTCATACTTGCGAAAGACGAAATCAAAAATAGAGAAAATCAAAAGTGCAAGGTAAATTATCAAAGTAATTCTCCTGAGTTATTTGTATGGTCCCTTGGTTTAATGTGCGAGTATTGGCTGTTATTTCTCTACAAACAAAAAGCAATAGATGGTCATTGTTATTGTCATACGAAACCTTGTCCAGATAGTATTGAATTTCATGAGAAATTGCTTGATGAGGCTAAAAAGAGTTTTATCGAGATTGCTCAACAGGATTTTCAACATGACATTGAAAAAGAAAAGAGTGGATAAATTAATAGATAATAAAATAAAGAATATCAAGAAGGTTTTTTATGACCGAAAAAGCAGAGATAAAACCGCTACCTGAAATGGCAAGTATAGCCTTCAATTCGAGTTACTTCTTCCATTTTAGATATTTTAACCATTATTTCACAAAGACAATCCTTAATAATGTACCAAATCTATGTAATTTTAAAGAAGCCCAACAGGAAGGAGTAAAATCAGTTGTTAAGGCTCAACTCATCTTTAATGCTATACTATATTGCGAGGATTTAGCGTTGGCATTAATGGCATTCATGAAATCTCCAAAAGACCATCTTAAAACTCTAACATCAGTCCACGAAACAGGAAATGGTTCTGTATATGAATTTTATGATAAATTGAAAGACAGAGATGCCAATTATTTCTATGAATTAATCGGCTGCACAAAATATAGTTTATCTGAAGAAGAAACCAGACAAAGCATCAATAAAATTCCAACTTTAAAAAGAGATATGTTGTTCCTTGCTGAATTTTTTAAGACATTTTATGAATTTTCAACAGCCTACAAACATGGTTTTTTAATTTATCCAGGAAAATTACACGATACCGGAGAAAGTGTCCTTGGAGAATTATCTTGGGACAATCTAATGAATTTCGTTGTTGTTGACAGAATACCATACAATATTGATGCAGTTGTTTATATTATATATTCCATCTTTTCAACTGTTGTTGATGCACTAATTATCAACCTCATTTTAGAACCAGAGGAACAACAAAAAGAAAATTTCACAAAAAAATATCGACTGATTGAAGATGAGAAATTGAATGGAGTACCTGTTAAGGTTGATTTGATATCATATAGAATTCATACCGCAAAAAAGAAGTTGCCAATTTATATTAGTCCAATCGGGATGAAAATTCCAACATGATACTAGAGCCTATTTCAAAACCTCGAATATCTCATAATTCTGTTCGCCTCATCAGGATAAGATTATTCGCTGTTTCCTAGCGAAGAAGGTTTTGAAATGACTTCTAAACAAATCTACATTTGTGAATTCAGAAATAATCATTTAAATTAGAGTTTTACTTATGAAAAACGTCCGTTTTCTATCGCATATCATCTTCTACAGTCGATAGAGGCCCTCTCCTTTTATAGAATAAACAAATGTTCGTTTATTTATTTTGAACCGCACCACTGGACAATATCTGTCGTTTGTAGGGGTACCCTTTGTTTACCGATAATGTTGGGATAAATCCATGATATTTTCTGTATAGAGAGATAACAATAATCTTTTAAAGAATAAGATATTATAACGATGTAATCGGGGAGGCGAATTATGAAAAAAATAGCAATATTGCTAATCACTTTAAGTGTAATTGGTGCAGGATTGTTGAGTGGATGTGAACAAATAGGACCTAAAACTGATAAAGATAGGTTTGTGGGAACATGGCATAACCAATTAGATTCCACAATAACCGAAGAATTTTTATCTGATGGTAGAAGTCGTTGGGGCGAAACAGGTTGGGGAACATATGAAGTTAAAGATGGAAAATTATATTTACATTATTTTTATGTTATAGATGTTACTGCAATATATTCGTATTCGTTTTCTAATGAAGATACAACAATCACACTTACAGATACAAATTTGTTTCCTGGTACGATAATAACTTTAAAGAAAGTATCGGGGGATGAAAGCAACCCATATACTCCTCCAATTCCTATTGATACAACCCATAATATAACGTATCGCATAACTGGTACTGCTACAAGCGTTTCAGTTACTTACGAGAATGAAAATGGAGGGACTTCACAAATTTCAAAGGTTTATCTTCCGTGGGAATATAATTTATATGGAATGAAAGCGGGTGATTTTGTCTATATTAGTGCCCAGAACAATGGTGAGCATGGTACTGTCACAGTAGAAATTCTTCTTGATGGATGGTGGCCAGTTAAATCATCTACAAGTGAAGGAGCATATGTCATTGCTACTGCAAGTGGAATGTTATAAAAGACATAAACCTTCTTTATACCCATTATTCCATCGTTGATAATACCCAGACCGTCTCCGCCTCTGCTTATCGGGTCCACGTTTACCCACGTTCTTATTGCCTTTAAGCCCTTCTTTCGTGCGTTCAGAGATAATATCTCTCTCAAACTGGGCAAACGCTGAGATTATATTGAATTGAAGCGTGCCGGAGGCACTGGACAGGTCTATATTATCGGTCAATGAAATGAACTTAACACCTTTATTGAATAGCGTGGTGACCTCCCTGCTTAATTCCTGGGTGCTACGTGCCCATCGGTCAATCTTCCATACTACCACTGCATCAAACTCTTTCCTGAGAAGTCGCTGATAAAGGTCGTATTTTATAGGTCTCGTTTTACGTGATGATTCCTTCTCAATGTAGAGTTCATAGTCCCATCCTTCCCTTTCCGCTTTCTCAATTAGTGCTTTCTTCTGCATCTCTGGGTTTTGTTCCTGAGTGGAAACACGGATATATAATGCAACTTGTATTTTTACACTTTTAATACTTCGATTTCTGTCTGTTTCAACTATCTCATTCATCTTATAGCACCTCATCTTTCAACTTTAATTCATCAAGCCATTTACTTCTTATTTTCTTAAAATCATCAATTGAAAATTTACCCTCTCTATATTTTCTCATAATACTCTGATACTGTTTTTCAGAGATTTGAATAAAATATGTCTCTGTGATTTTCGTTATGTCGAGTGGAAGAGGTTTTCCTGAATCAATAATTTCTGCATCTTTCTGTAAACGCATACAAAAGCGTTCGTAATCTTTTTGCCATTTCTTCTGTTCAAATTCTATTCTCTGACGTTCTTGCTGTTCTACCTTTTTCTTTTCACCAAGGAGACTATCAATACTTTTCAATTCCCGTTCTATCGCTTCTCTCCTTTTGTATAAATGTTGCATTGATTGACTTTCCAAATTGAAGTATTGTTCAAAAGCATCCTCTGCGACTATTGTTTGATTAGCATATGTCTCAAGTTTCTCTGCAAGGTCTTTTCGTAAATTGAAGAACTTTTGTTTAGTCTCATACGTCCTGGAAGGTCTACCTACCTTTTTTTTATTCATAGATAGAAAGCCTCCAAAAAAGTATAGGATAGGAAAATGAAAAAATATAATATATTATATTATATAATATATGAAAATATGTTATTATTGTTATGGACACTTTTCTGAAAAGAATCTTTCTGACTTTTATTCTATATAAGGAGAAAATGTTGCCGGCGATTACTGAGTGAAATAAAAAATTTATTGCTTTCTTGTGTAAAAACCCATAAAAACCACAATAATTAGGTATATTAAAAATTATTTTTTCATATATTAAACTAAATGATATATACAAAATTAATTCTATATATATCAAATCCATAATCATTTCGTTCTCTCCTCCTGAATAAATGACTTATGACTTGATATAAGGAAAAGAGGAATGAGAATGTTGTATGGCGTATGGCGATGGCGTATGGCGTAATCGCTGGTAGGCATTGTCGTATTAATCATAATAGCATTCCTCCAAGTGAACCGAATACCCGTTTTCTTCCAGGAACTTTTTTATCATTTTTTTTATATTTTTTATATCATCTCGTTTACAACGGATTTTGAAACAATAGCCTTCGTTAAAAGCGGATACGATGCCCCCGAGGATAATAGGACCGTTTTTGTTGTTCTTCATGGTCACTGTTCCCATTTATTGTCTCCGTTGTTGAAGTTATTTTTTTGTTTTTCTAAACCATTTTAAATTCTTCTAAAATAATACTTGCCATTGATGTTTAGAAGACCGATACGAGTGCCAATAAGTTCACGTGTTATCTCTTTGGGAACATCGGATTTTGGTATCACGATTTCTTTGTCCATCGCTAAAATAATTCTAACAGTATCTTCATCAACGATAATGTCTCGGGGGACTCCGACTACCTCGTGATAAGGTAAAACTGGCATTCAATATTCCCCCTCATTCTCTATTAGAAAATTCCGAATACGATTTTCCAGTTTCTCTCGATGTGGATGAGTCGGTGGGATTACAACCAAGATGGAATTGTAAAAAATTGGTAGAGGTTCTTCTTTTTTCAGTTTCCAAAAATCTACCCATCCCCGTGGGAGGCTGATTACTGGTTGGCGGTCTAGCATTATCATTTTACGATTAACTTCTACAGGCATTTTTCTCAAAAGGTTTAGATATTTACTGAAATATATACTCTGGTAGTGATTTTTTGACTACCTAACAGGTGTCTGAATGACGACAAAAAAAAGATTTGATAGAGTTGAAGCACAAGACCGTCTTGATGTGATACTCAAGTACCCTTGGATTGAAGAGATTGTTAAAGATAAAGAATTTAGTAATGGTAAAGTTCATCGCTTTACAGATTATCAAAAAAAATGGAAGAAGCATAACTCTACAGTCCACGACCATCTGAAAATATTATGTAATGCTGGAATTTTAGTTAAAACTGATAAGGGATATGTTTCTTCAACTAAAACTATGGAAAAATATATTTCAAAATTTCATGACTTCGCATTAATCAATGATTGTCCTACGGATTGCGTTTTTTCTCTAACATTTCCGAATAAAAAAGGTCACGGGACTAAATGGGAAATTGTTCCTATAGGCGTAACAATCTATGGTCTTGAAAAGAGGAACTCTCAAATTGAGACAATACTCGAAAAGACCTATAAAAATTTGGAAAAAATCATTCACCAAGAATACACGCAAAAAATCGAGTCCATTGTGATAAGAGAATGCAAGCATATTCAACAACGTGAATTGAGGAAATCAGTTAAAGAATGGGGTTCTATAATTTCACAGGATATTCTTTTAAGCCGAATGCTTCATTCAATGGAACCAAAATACTCTCAACCAATATACAACCCACCTGAGAAATTTGAAGAAGAATTTAAAGAAATTACTGAAAGAATATGGGACCAATTCAATAGAGAATGTTCACCTATTGGGATTATGGTTGAATTTTCAACTTTATTCAAATTACGTAGATTAAACCCCATTCAAGTCAATGAATCTACAATCAGGAAAAGCACTGTTGAATGAGTCCTCATGCTCCATGGTTCTCGTGAAAAGTAAAAGTTGTGTATCCAAATCATGCAGGTAAAGCAAGAAATCATAATATCGTTCCCGGTCTAATCGTTCACCAGCATCATCCAGAACAATGCAGCGGACGTTCTCAGCATCAAAAACATCCTGATGTAGCACTGAACCATCTGGCAACGTCAAAGCGATTTCTCCACTGTTCTCACCGCTTTTCACTCTAACCTGAGAACCAGATACGCTTGCAATCGCTTTTATAACAGTAGTCTTCCCTGCTCCGATTCCTCCACAAACCACAGTAACCCCATTGCCAAAATCTATATCCTTTTCACTGAATCTTCCTACATTTTTCAGATGTAAGGGTTTAATTTCAAAAGGTAAAAACACACATCGTCCTTCAGCCTCAAGGGATTTCAGGTATCTTCCAAAATCCTGGCAAATCCATTCCCCAACTGATAGTTGATTATTCATGTTTTACCATCCTCAACTCGTCTACTGTATCCCCAGTTTCGGAATACATGCAAGGTAACTATATCTCACTTCATCAGGGTCGATATGGTCATAGATGTCCATAGTATCAGTAAGTGCATCACCTCGCAGCCACTTACGAAATTCTCGTGGCATACCAGCCTTCCGTAAATATGTATTGTGCCAATGTCTCGCACAATGACACGTGAAATGGTCCTCTATCTTATCAGATTTTTGATTATGCAATCCTGCAAGTGTCGCCCATTTCACAAAACAACTCCAAACACCATTATCATCCAGTCGCTTTTTCCTGTCTGTGTATGATACGAATAATGCTTTGTTTTCAGGGTCAACATAATGCTCACGTTTCTGCAACCATTGCCTTAACACAAACGCACATTCATGGTCAAAAAATACTATTCGATTGCTGCGTTTATGCGTTGGTTTCAATACTATGCTCAAATTGTCCCAGTTGATATCATCTACATCAATAGCAACCAGTTCTCTTCGTCGAATCCCTGTTTTCGCGAATAGAACAGCAATAGCCTTATCTCTTGTATCTAAAATTATTTCGATGAAGTGTGCCATTTGTGCTATAGTAATCAATTTCCGTCGACTATCGTTATTGTTATTTTCTTTGTATTGTTTTAGATATCGTTTGCGTATGTCCAAAACCACATTTTTCTCCAAAAAACCTTCATAAACAGCATAGTCATAAAGCGATGATAATGCTGAAAAACGATTTTTTATTGTTTTTTGGTCTATCCCGTCTTTCCTTAAATCCGAGATATAGTCCTTGAGTATTTCTCTATCAACAGTAAGCAATGAATATCCTTTTTTCTTTAAGAAATTAGAAAATAAGTTCAAAATTGAAATATAACTATCAATCGTACCATTTGAACAATCTCTAATGTGACAATCCTCTTTAAACAATTCTATTAATTGTTCATCACTTAGCCTTTCCACCGCCACTTTCCCCCGATATCTTTGAGCAACCCGTATCGTTCTAAAATCTCAATCTGCTTCTTTATTCCCTTAACCGTCTCAACATTGTAAGGATTGACACCAAGATGTTGAAATATCTCCTCCTTCCGCACCTCAGAACGGGTCAAGAATAGTGTGACTAAATCTTTTTCATACATTCTTTCGCCAATAAAATCTTCTTCTAAAAACGGTTTTGTTCTATATTCTCTGTTCTCATCTTCAAGTCGCATTACCAGGCTTTCAAACATCTTAATTTTCTTGTAGAGTTCTTTGTTTTCTCCCTGGAGTTTCTTCATATCATCAAGCAATTCTGCTCGTGATGAATACCCCTCTTTGTTCTTTTCTTGCTGAATGGAATTATTGACATGTTCAATAACGAATTTAGACAATGACATCTGCGTCTTGTCAGCCATCTCATTCCATTGATTCAACATTTCAAAAGAAGGTAAATAAACATCAATACAGCGTTTTTTGGATGTTTCTGTCTTTGATTTATTTCCTTGCTTCGACTGTTTAACTTTACCTGGTACCATACAAAAAAGAATAATATATGAGTATATTAATTTAACCAGTAAATGAGTGCAGGGGACGAGATTTGAACTCGCGGAGACCTACGTCATAGGGTCCTAAGCCCTACCCCTTAGACCATGCTCGGGTACCCCTGCAAATCTAGCGAACGCTAATACCATATCGTAATAAAAAATG
>Ga0209777_10008816_pt1 | contig 10968 bp, 14 predicted proteins | sample FrelakmetHBP12HB_FD_187147 | JGI IMG/M metagenome (GOLD analysis project Ga0209777, IMG submission 187147) | Freshwater lake sediment microbial communities from the University of Notre Dame, USA, for methane emissions studies -HBP12 HB (SPAdes)... | ecosystem: Environmental > Aquatic >... | reverse complement strand
CAATCGAATGAGGCTCTTGAAAGCCATCATTGTCATAAATATGCACATGCTTGATCCACGAGACGAAATCGCTTGCCTTCATCAACCGCTACGTCTAGATCGCGTCGCTGTTACGTTCACCTGTCCGAATCCGGACGACATCTTCGACGGGCATCGTAAAGATCTTACCATCGCCGATTTCACCGGTGCGTGCTGCCTTCGCTATGGTCTCGACTACCTCACCGACCGCGTTATCGTGAACCACGATGTTGATCTCGACTTTCGGCAGTAGATCGATCTGGTACTCGCGGCCGCGATAGATTTCGGTAATCCCTTTCTGCTTGCCACGGCCTTTGACTTCGATCACCGTCATGCTGGAACAGCCTATCTCGTCGAGCGCGTCCTTGACAACCTGGAGCTTGCTTGGTCGAATGATAGCCATTATTTTCTTCATTTTTTAACCTCCGTGAAAGCCTTCTTTCACCACGCGTACGAAATGTCAGATGTGGTACGCCGACTCTTCGTGGAGCGCTTGATCCAAGCCCACAGTCTCTTGCTCGTCGCTTACGCGCAGCCCAACAGTAAGGTCAATCACCTTTCCGATGATCAATGTTACCACGAACGAGTACGCGAACGTCGCGGCGACTGCCACAGCCTGTATCCCCAGCTGCATCGGATTGCCGTAGAGAAGACCGGTGCCGAGTGCGTTTATGAAGGGACTTGCGAAGATTCCGGCTGCCAGAGCCCCCCAAATGCCTGAGAACCCGTGCACGCCAAACACGTCTAGCGCGTCATCGTAGCCGAGTCGCGGTTTTATTATCGCAATGGCAGTGTACGATATGAATGAGGTCACAAAGCCTATCACGATGGCCGCGGGAATGTTCACAAATCCGGCCGCTGGGGTAATGGCCACAAGACCTGCCACGATACCCGAAGCAGCACCCAACATGGTTGCTTTGCCGAATCGAAGGTACTCAATCAACATCCACGAAAGCATAGCAGCAGCCGCAGAGGTGTTAGTCACGATGAAAGCTGATCCTGCAAGCTGCCCAGCAGCGAGCGCTGACCCCGCGTTGAAGCCAAACCAACCGAACCACAGCAGTCCGGCGCCCACGATGGCATACCCCAGTTGGTGGGGTAGCAGACTGCGATCTCTGCGACCCCTCAGTAGCAGCACAAGGGCGAGCGCCGCGACGCCGCTGTTGATATGAACCACTGTGCCACCAGCAAAATCAAGGACTCCTAATTGTGCAAGCCAGCCGCCACCCCATACCCAGTGCGCAACGGGAAGATAGACAAACGTAAGCCATAAAGGAACGAACAACATCCACGCGCTAAACTTCATCCGTCCGATCAGTGCGCCCGAGATAAGCGCAACGGTGATCGCAGCGAAAGTCATTTGGTAGGCCGCATAAACGCTCGTCGGTATCGAACCTACGAGCGTGTTCGATTCCACCACGTTGTGGAAGAAGAAGTCTCCTGGAGCGCCGATAAATCCGTGGATGTCCGCTCCAAATACTAAAGGATATCCATAGATAAACCAGATGATGCTTACGATTGCATACGCTGAAAATGATAAGAAAAGCGTATTGATCACGGTTTCTTTCTTAACGAGACCGGCGTAGAACAGAGCCAACCCAGGCACGGTCATCAACATTACTAAAGCCGTTGACACAAGCATCCATGCTGTGTCTCCAGTATCGAGAATAGCAATTACCATGTATTACTCCGGTTACAGCTTATATAGTCTAACTATAGTAAGAAATAGGGTTCTTACTTCCGACTCCTCATATATAAATATAATATATAAAGCTTTAGCTGAAAACAGCACGAATAGCCCAGCAGTTGGGAATCCACGCCCTCTACCTGTGACCTCCGACGTGGACCAGGAGCCGTTTTAGGGGCTCTTGAATTGTTTCGAAGGTCTTCTATAGTCGTGATCCCGACCTTATCGATCGCTCAAAAAATAGGGGTGGGTTGATCATCGTACTCACTTGTCGCAGTACGAGATCGACTGGTACCTCCCGGTTCTGTAATACGGGCCCTTTGGCGGAAAATAGACTTCAAGATCAGCGCATCCGCCCTTTTTTACGTTGTTCCCGCGCTCTATCGTACGAGATCGACCGGAATTATCTCTTCGTGAATCGCCGTCGACAGAATGACGCCTACAGCGCCGAGGTCTTCAAGCTTGTCCAACTCTTGAACGTTCTTTATTCCGCCAGCGACGACAATCGGATGCCCTGAGACATCGATGACTCTCTCTATAAAATCAAAATCGACGCCCTGCTTTGTTCCTACTAAGTTCATATTCAGCACGAGAAGTGCGCGGATCTTGTAGAGATTCATCCTTTCGACAACCTGAAGAGGGTCTCCAGAAAGTGCGGGATCGGGGGACGTCGCCCTTCCGTCCTTGACGTCTATGCTTACTGCGACCCTCATCGACTGCGCTGCTCGAATCACATCGAGGCTTCCCGTTTCGGTGCCAATAATGGCAGTATCGCCAATTCGCTCAGCCTCTCGAACATCATTAAGCCGCCGAATACCAATGTCAATGAGCGTTTTCGTGTGTGTGCCGAGGCGTTTGATAATGAGTGAATTGCTGCCCTTGCCGACGATCCTATCCAGATCCGCTACGTATGTCCTCCTCGGTTTGATAGCATCAATGACATTCAACGGATCTGATGTTGTGCAGATCTTGCTATGGCGTTCAATAGGTTCGTACCGCTCTCGGTCGCCTTTATAGCCTTTAACAACGAGTCCGTCTCGAATGTCCATCGCGAAGATAATTTCCATCTATGCTCTCCTCATTATGCATACCTCTGCAGGGGAACTACGTATTGGTCTCGCTTGGCTATGCTGTAGGTGCACGGACTACGCGGCGGCGGCACACACAACGCCCGCGCGTCGCCGAAAGCATCGCTGGCCCGAACAAACAGGGTCATAGTCTGGCTAAAAGCTCCTGTTTCTTGGCCGCGAACTCCTCGTCGGTGATAACTCCCTGCTCTTTGAGATCGGCCAAATTACCCAGCAATTTGCACGGGTCGGCGGACTGCCCTTGTCCGTCCCGTCGTGCTGCGAATGCCTCGGTGAATCCAGCGCCGATAATGGCAATCGGAATGGCAAAAGTGGCTATGCCTAAGAACATTGCAAAAACTGCCAAGAATTGCCCGAGCGCTGTCGTAGGCACCAGATCACCGTAGCCAACGGTGGTCAGGGTCTGTGCTGCCCACCACCCAGCAGCAGGAATGCTTGAAAAATCGCGCGGGTCTGTGGCATGCTCAATAATGAACATGAGACTTGAGAACGTTATCAGCAAGATTAGGTCGATTGCTAGCGCAGTAACGAGCTCGTTTTTTTTCGCTTTCAGAATATCGGTGACAAACTTGAATACACTAGAGTACGTGAGCAACTTGAGGATGATGAGGATTATCGCTGCGTTTACGAGTACGTCTACTCCGGGAAAGAACGGCTTTGCATAAAAAGGCACAATGACAATCAGATTTACGAGCAGGGATGTTGTAAACAGGCATTTTAGTCTACCTTTGATCGGACCTCTAAACCGCGGGTCTACCGTGCACGACCACACACGGAGCAGCAGTTCGATGGTAAAAACCACGATTGCAAAGGAAAACACTGCGTTAAAGAGGTCGTGATATCGTTGGTATACGTCGCGGTAGCTGGCTAGTATGATGACAACTACGAGTATCCAGATCAATGCCATCAAAAACAAGCGTACGCGCGTAGCTGTGGAAACATCCTGATGACGCGCTGCAACTATGCGGGCCTCGCCTACAGGGGTGGGCTGGAAGATCGTATATACACGGCGCTTCAGTTCGTCATTCTGCTTGGACATGCCCGGCTTCGAGGTTCTGAATCGAAATGGTGCACTCAATAGTGAACGTCAATTTGAATATAAATGCGTTGTGATCTTCCACGAGCGCTGTTCCGTAATTTGAAGACGCGGAGCACGGCAGCTTGTCAACACGTTCTACGTTCTGAGTTATGTCACCTGTTTGAAAAGTCAAGCTTAAGGTGTAGCATTCACTGACGAAGAGGCGTGTGAAGATTTAGGTGGGGGGTTAGAGCTGCAGCGGAAGCTCCCCGTTGATTCCAAAGCTTGGTCCGACGTACTATTTATGAAGAGTAAGTTAGGGGATAGTGTTACAGGCACTTCACCGTTTCACCAACCGCTGATTCACCATTTAATTTCGCTGTTGTTTCACCAGAGCCCGATTGACCGATTGACTAACTTTTATATAGAATTAAAACTAACTATAAGTTAGTGTTCCGATTTATCAGACCGTGACACTCTACGAAACAGCAATGGACGAGGCAAAACTTCTAGACATTCTCGGCAATGAAAATCGCCGCAACATTTTGAAACTACTGTCGCTGCGGCCATTTTACGTGACCGAGATCTCAGAAAGACTGCACGTGGCCCCGAAGGCGGTGATCAGTCATCTAGGCATGCTCGAGCAGGCAGGGATTATCCAGTTCTTTGTCGATGAGCGACGCAGGAAGTACTTCCATATCGCTGACAACTTGCTGTTCGAGATTCAAATCTCTCCCTTTAGCTATGGAGTCGAATCCGCTAATGCCGCACAAGACGAATCGACCGTTGCCGAGTTTCCAACTCCAATTGGCGAAATACAAATCAAAACGAACAGTTTGGCCGACGTTGCAGAGACACTTGATAGCTTAAGGAGGGCTCACCGCGAGCTGATGGGGGCGCAGCGAAGAGTTCAAGAGTTGATCGATGAGGTCATGGAACGCGGTGTAAGGAAAATCGACGGAATATCGCGTGACTTTGTTGAATATGACGTCCTTTCGATGCTGTTAACAGGGCCCAAGACTGTCGATCAACTGTCTGCGGGGCTCGCGATACCTAGCCAGATACTCGTAGAGCGGCTGCGCAACCTTGAAAAACGAGGGAAAATCAGAAGAATAGACCCTCTAACGTATTGGCTAGCGAGGTAAAGGCTACAAAGGCTCATAAGCGTATCATGCAAGCATAATAGGAGATAATCGAAAAATGACAGAAGAAGTAACTCTGAAGGTCGTCGAAGCATATCATCGCGACGCTGGGAGGGGAATCGCCCGAATCGATATGGATACCATGCGACAACTCGGCCTTGTAAGCGGTGACATCATTGAGGTAACAGGCCGCAACCGGGCAGCTGCTGTGGTGTGGCCCGCATATCCAGAAGACCGCGGCCTCGGCATCATTAGAATCGATGGCAACATTCGCGGCAACGCGCATGTGGGCATCGACGACAAGGTCGTCGTTCGGAAGGCGAAATCGAATCCCGCGGTGAAGATCACACTCGCACCGACGCAGCCGGTTCGTATCGTCGGCGGCGAGGACTATCTTATGCGATTCCTAGAAGGGCGCCCTGTCCAGAAAGGGGAGATGCTCAGGGTTGAGATGCTAGGCAATCCGATAACCTTTGTTATTAATGCTACCCAGCCAGCAGGCATCGTGATCGCCGGAAAGAGCACGCAGATAACGCTCAAAGAAAAGCCGACGGTTTCAGCGGAACGTTCTGTCTCTCACGTGACCTACGAGGATATTGGCGGCCTACACCGTGAGCTCGGGCTGGTCCGAGAAATGATTGAACTCCCATTGCGGCACCCTGAGCTCTTCCAAAAGCTCGGCATCGACCCACCGAAAGGTGTCCTGCTCTACGGTCCGCCCGGAACCGGAAAAACGCTCATCGCGAAAGCCGTTGCGAACGAGACGGACGCCTACTTCATCAACATTAGCGGGCCGGAGATCATGAGCAAGTTTTACGGCGAAAGCGAACAGCACCTGCGCGAGCTCTTCAAGGAAGGGTCAGACAACGCCCCTGCAATCATCTTCATCGATGAGCTTGATGCGATCGCGCCGAAGCGAAGCGAAGTGACAGGGGAGGTCGAGCGCCGCGTAGTCGCTCAGCTGCTCGCGTTGATGGACGGTCTCGAAGCACGAGGACAAGTCGTGGTAATCGCTGCTACCAACCGTCCGGAGGGGCTCGACCCCGCGCTCCGGAGGCCCGGTCGATTCGACAGGGAGATTGAAATTGGTGTACCCGATGCGGCCGGCCGTCTCCAAATATTACAGGTCCACACACGGGGCATGCCGATTGCTGACGACGTGAAACTTGAGGACCTTGCCAGTACGACGCACGGATTTGTTGGTGCTGACCTCGCCGCACTATCTAAGGAGGCCGCCATGCACGCGCTGCGAAAGATCCTTCCCGAGATTGACCTCGAACAAGAGATCCCACCAGAAGTTCTCGACAAGCTCCAGGTAACTAAGGTGGACTTCGAAAACGTCCAGAAAAACATCGAACCCTCTGCGATGCGCGAGGTGTTTGTCGAGGCGCCGAACGTGAAATGGCAAGACGTCGGAGGTCTTGAAGGGCCCAAACAAGAGCTTAGAGAGGCCGTCGAGTGGCCGATAAAATTTGCTGACGCGTTTAGCAGCATAAACACCAGGCCGCCGAAGGGGGTATTGCTGTTCGGCCCTCCCGGGACGGGAAAGACGCTCCTCGCAAAGGCAGTCGCGACGGAAACTGAAGCCAATTTCATTAGCATAAAGGGGCCAGAGCTGCTTAGCAAGTGGGTTGGCGAATCGGAAAAAGGCGTGCGCGAGACGTTTCGTCGCGCCAAGCAGGTCTCGCCTACCATCATTCTGTTCGACGAGCTCGACGCGGTCGCCCCAACCCGAGGGGTGAGTTCTGATTCACACGTGACAGAGCGCGTAGTGAGCCAGCTGCTGACTGAGCTTGACGGTCTGGAGGAACTGAAGGACGTCGTTGTTATCGGAGCTACCAATCGTCCAGACATGGTCGATGTCGCGCTCCTGCGGCCGGGAAGACTCGACAGGCTCGTGTACTTACCCCCTCCAAACGCGTCGAGTCGCGCGCAAATATTTGCCATCCACCTCCGAGGAAAACCGCTGGCGGATGACATCGACATCGAGCAACTTGCCAAAGAGACTGAAGGGTACGTCGGTGCTGATATTGAAGCCATTTGCAGAGAGGGGGCCATGCTCGCTCTCCGAGACTTCATTAGACCCGGCATGACGCCTGAACAGGTTAAAGAGGGCGCGCCAACGATAAGGATAACGAAAGCACAGCTGTACGCCGCCATCAATCGCGTCAAGCCAACGGCGTCGCGCGACGTGCTCCACCAGTATGAGACGATTGCAAAGGAATTTGCAAAGTTCTCAGTCACAGAAGAAGAGCCAAACGAGAAGGTGGCGAAGCCTGTACAGACAGGCTACGCGTGAGACGGAAATGAGCCCAATCAATAGCGCTACAGAAGCGAAGGAGGCTTAAAAATGGCGAAAAGGCGCAGGAATTTTTTCGATGACTTTTTCGGAGGAGGGTTCGAAGAGCTGATGGATCAGATGCTGCGAGACCTGCAGGAAGGTAGGCAGCCGGAACCATTCATATACGGGTTCTCGATGACGCAGCATCCCGGCGAAGCGCCCGAAGTGCGAGAATTTGGGAATATACAGCCCGTAGGGCGGGGCGTCAAGCCGGAAGAGGAGAGAAAGCCTTTGATTGACGTTATGGGGACGAAGGACGAAGTTCACGTCATCGCTGAGATGCCAGGGGTTGACCGAATGGATGTGCAGCTCGAGACCACGGAAAGCAAACTCGATATCAGAGCCCAGAACGAGTCTCGAAAGTACAGTGAAAGCGTTGAGCTTCCGGTCAAGGTTGATCCGCACAGCGCAAAGGCAACCTATCGAAATGGGGTCCTTGAAGTCAAGTTAAAGCGCGTTCAACCCGAAGAAGAGAAGTCGCACATTAGCGTCGAATGAAGAGGCTTGCCCTCTTCACATTTTCTTTTTGATCGCGTTAGGTAAAACACTAACGTCGCGAAGCACCAAATCAGGCTTGGAACGGGTCAGTAACTGACGCGTTGCAAAGCCGCAGAGTACTGCAGCTGTTCTTGTTCCCGCTTTTTTCCCCATAAGGATATCCTCAACCATATCACCAACGTAGAGCACCTCTGAAGCGGCGACGCGTGTGTGTTCTATTGCCATAAGCAAGGTTTCCGGTGCTGGCTTCCCGTGTTCGAATCCAACGTCGTCGCCAAAAGACATCGCATCGAAGTGTGACTCAACTCCTTGCTCACTGATTTCGCGCGTCACACGTTCTCGAGACCCACTGGACACTAGGCCAAGCTTCAGGTTCATCTCTTTCAGTTCACGCAAGGCGCGAGCTGTGCCCTCGTAAAGCACGCAGTTTTTTTTGTGGCTCGCATAACAATTCATCCACGTCTCATCTGCAGCGGCCCACTCGTCTTCGCGTATCCCCAAGTGTAAGTAGTAATCGTGGTAGTTCGGTCGGCTTTGTTCTCTAAACTCATCGAGGGTCACTTGTGGCAGGTCGAAGGCGTCCATAACGACTAAGTAGCTCTCGTAGGTGGGAATGACTGAATCATAAAGCGTCCCATCCCAATCGAACATCACCGCTTTGAGCACGAGATCACTCCTTCGGCGGCTTTCCGTTTATGATGGCAAAACATTTCCATAGCGTTTTGTTGTCATACTGCGTAAGTCGCTGTTCGGCGAGCTCTGCAATAGTATTATTCGCTAGCGCGTCATTTATTCGTTCTTCTGAAAGGCGCAGCATCTGGACGTTGTGTCGAACGCGCGCTTCAGGTGAGCGCTTGAGTTCTTTAAGCGCGTCATGTGGACGATGGCCTGCACAAAACGTGCAGTGACACACCCATTCGGTGAGTTTGTTAGCTCGCACAAGCCTGCCAGATGTTGTCAAGACTGAGCCGTATGCGAGTCCGGCGACAACAGCGCTTGAGCCGTCTGTCGACGTCACGTTGGCGCATGCAAGAAGCTCGAGGACGTTCAAAGCGCTTCCCCCTGAGGCGTGAAATCGCGTTTCTGCATACTCGCGTGAGAGTTGACTGTATGCACTGAGCACCTCAAACTGCTTCAACCGATCTTCTCTGCGGAATTTCGCCAGACGAGAAAAAAGGCCAAATCCTGCCGAGAGGTTGGTCAAATCTGCTTCTAACGCTTGTTCGAAAATATAACGCGCGTCTCGGTATGTACCGACTTCGAATCCGGCGTATAGCAAATCAGGTCGTTGAGCATTCTCGCGAGCCCACAAAGCAGCTTCCAAGCTTGTTTCGATCGCCTTCAAACGATCTGCTTCAGCGCGATTCCAGTACGGCGTCCTGAAATTGTCGTCTACTGGCACGTTGAGGGTTATAATTCCATCAGTTCTTTCGTTTATGAGTTTTTCCTGCAAAAAGAGTACCCTCTCTCTCGTTCGCAGTTCGGGCTTTTTTGTATACGGTTGTGAAAAAAAGTTGCCGCTATGAATGAAATGGTGTGGAGTGTCAGTGGGGTCGTGCGCGTAAGCCTTAGCAAATGTTGTGTTATCGAAGGATAAAACGACGGGGTCGCACAGCCCATGCAGCTTCGGGACGAAATTACGATAGAATTGGAATGGCTTAGTAGACATCGTGTCGTTTTTGTGAGAAATAGGTCCGCAAGGTTTTGGCGCACGGGTATAGCTTATATCTAGTTGGATTAATATAAAACTGGTACATGTCAAACGGGTTTATGGATTCGGAGCGAATACGCGAGATTGTGCGATCAAGCAAGGACTACCTTCAGATAATTTATCAGAACGACACGAAGCTCGTGTTAAAGGTAAGCAATGATCCTGCCATCGAGGTCAAAGTAGAAGACGAAGGAACCACTGTATCTATCGATATAGTAGAGCCGGAAAAACTCGGCCAGTTGGTTCAACAGTTCCGAAACTTGATGGCGTGAGTCAGCGATGCGAGCGATGCTATGATCAGCAACGCACTTTCGGCGCTAAAGGCCTTCGGCGCTGCCGCGCGAGCGCTGGATGACGAGGGTGTAACCATCGAAATACGCAATCGAGGCAATCCCGCCGTTGCCATTGGGCGTAACGCACACTCGCTTGTGCTAGACATGGTCTATGGCCCAATAAAAGTGAGAAGCTTCAAAGAAGTCATCGAATTGGTAGGGACTATCGTGTCTGGAACATAGGGGGGTGTAACACGAGATTAAATGCATTTTTAATCTATCTCCTCGGGACACTGCTTGTAATAGCTGGGGTTTTCGTGATTCTTTCGCAGCTGGGGATCCTTGGGCTCCTTCTCAGTACTCTCAATATTCCTGTGATAGTTCTGTTTGCACTCGTTCTTATCGTCGTCGGAATTGTTTTGATTCGAGGCGCAACACTGGTCAACTACGGCCCCAATCACCAAAGAAAAGATCACAATGAGCTAGACTACAAGGATATTACCTACGAAGATAAAGATTCGTGGGAGTATGACAAGCGTTACTAATCGTTCGCTTGGTGCGCGTTTCAGGACACGTTTATGAGGTCCTCATAGTACCTCATCTTGTCATTTATCACACGCTCAAATTTTTTATACTCGCGTATTACGCCAATCCACATGAGTCCGTAGCACAGGGCAATCGAAAGAAGAAGCGTTCCGCCTGCTAATATGTAGTTGTTGCTTCGCACTAACAGTTCGTTGCCGTTCAGGTATTGCGCAGTCATCAGGACATAAACGGCAAGTAGTATACCCGCTACGCCACCCCACATCGATTTTACGTGCCATATGTGGCGTTCATGGCGTTTTTCCATTTTTCGAAGATCGAGCTCAAGAATTCGACCGTACACGTCATGCTTGTTGACTTCTACATATCGATCGCGCGTCCGCTGCGTGATTACATCCTCCTGGTCATGAGGTAGATCCCGACCATAAGCCCGACGGCGATTATGCCCACTATTGCTGCACCTATAAGTGTTGGATCAGCACCGCCGCCTCCCGTTTCATTCGCTGAAGCCTGCGGACTTGCCGTTGGCGATAGCGTCGGGGTTGCCGTTGTCGACGGTGTTGGCCTTACCGTTGTCGACGGTGTTGGCCTTACCGTTGTCGACGGTGTTGGCCTTACCGTTGTCGACGGTGTTGGCCTTACCGTTGGCG
>Ga0209777_10008815_pt1 | contig 10969 bp, 16 predicted proteins | sample FrelakmetHBP12HB_FD_187147 | JGI IMG/M metagenome (GOLD analysis project Ga0209777, IMG submission 187147) | Freshwater lake sediment microbial communities from the University of Notre Dame, USA, for methane emissions studies -HBP12 HB (SPAdes)... | ecosystem: Environmental > Aquatic >... | reverse complement strand
TTCCCGGGCCGGGTTGCGCCAAGCCGGAACGGGCGCCCTGGTCGTCCGGGGAAGTGGGGTGGCCTACGGGGCTTGAACCCGCAACCTTCGGAGCCACAAGACGAAGGTGAGGGCGACATCCACGCTCACGAAAGGCCATTCGGCGCGGGTCTGCAGCAATCTCTGCAGCAATCTTGTCGAACCACGAGCCTTCGGCGGCGGTCCGCAGATCCACAGCCGAGACGTCACCCGAGGAGGCGGTCCATCCCGTCGGCGACCTCGCGGCTCCTGCCTTCGACAAGGTGCCCGTAGGTGTCGCTCGTGAGCGCGATGCTCGCATGCCCCAACACGCGCTTGACGTCGTCGAGCGTGGAGCCCTGACCCAGCATCATCGAGGCGGCTGTGTGCCTAAGACCGTGGAGACGCGTGTGCGGGAGACCGACCCTATCGCAGTCCGCCGCGAACGCCCGCGACACGTTGCGGGCATCGAGCGGGGTCCCGCGAGGGGACGTGAACACGAGCCCGAGGAAGTTCCTCGGGAGGGTCGCCTGCCGGTCACGCTGAGCGTGCAGGGCGCGCAGGACGAAGGCGGGCAGAGCCAACGTCCTCCGGGAGGAGTCGGTCTTGGGCTCCACGAGCCGCAGACGCTGGCCGGTCCGGGCCCACTTGGCGGCCTCCGGCCGAGCATGGCGTGGGACAGGCCGCAAGGCCACGCGGACGGTGATGGTGCCGTTGGTCAGGTCCACGTCCGACCACCGTAACCCCAAGGCCTCGCCGAGCCGCACCCCCGAGCCGACCAGCAGCGTCCACAACGGAGAGAGGGGCGTATCGAGAGCGAGCAGATGCTGCGCCTCCACCGTCGTGAGAACCCGGATCTCAACGCGATCAGCCCTCGGGGCATCAACGAAGAGGGCGACGTTCCTCGGGATGAGCCCGTCGCGGACGGCTTGCTTCAGGGCCATGCGCAGGACCATCAACGTGTAGGCAGCGGTGCGAGGAGCGCAGCCCTCGGCCTGCCGGTTCTGGACAAGGTTCCGCACGTCGTTCGGCATGAGTTGGGCAAGGGGGACGGAGGCGAGCAGCGCAAGGTGCAACCGGACGTGGCCCTCGTAGGACTCCCACGTCGACGGCCGGACGGTGGAACGCTTGGTCTCCAACCACGAGGCCAGATACCGGCCGACGGTCAACCGCGAGTCGGCGGGGACCATTCCCTGCCGTGCCGAAGCCCGGAGATCATCGAGGAGCCCCTGCGCTTCCTTGCGAGTCTCCCCGTACACAAACCGCCGCTTGCCCGCGACGCGGACGGCCCCGACCCAGCGGCCGTCCGACGACCGCCGATACAACGACCCGACCGCGTAGCGCCTCGTCATCGACGGGGCTCGTCACTGGTCCGAGCGCCGACCGTTCGAGGGCCCACTGCTCCAGCGCGGCCCGGGAGAACCGCACGAGACGGCCCAGCCGGACGCTGGGGACAACGCCGTCGCGGGTCAGGTCGCGGAGAGTCCGGACGCTGACCGCCAGCAACCGGGCGGCCTCGACCGGGGTGAGGAGGATCGCGTCGGTCACAGTCAGGCGCCATCCGAGCCCCGCGGCCGTCCCGCGTTGCCTGCCCGCCCGGGCAGGCCGGGCCAGTGCGCCACATGACGGCAGTAACCCTCTTGCGGCGGGCGAAGTCGAGTCCTGATGCCGGACGCCTCTGGGATGGCCTGAGCCAGCGCGGCCACCAACGGCGACGGGCTGGCTGTCCGCTGGCGAGGCTCGGGCGTCGTCGGGTCGTCCATGAGGAACGGCTACGTGTCCTCAGGACGGCGCGTGCGGCTTCGGCTGGGCAGCCATCTCCACGCAGCGCGGGCAGTCCGGGTAGCAGGTGTTGTAGACCGGGTTGTACAAACCGAGGTAGTCGGAAGGCATGAGAGCGGCCGCGGTCACCCAGTCCCACTTGCCATAGAGGAACGATGGCAACGGGTGGTGTCCCTGCCAGTCCCGCGGTTCGCGCTTGGGCGCGTGCAGCCGACGCTCGATGGCCGCGGGCAGGGCGGCGAGCACCTCTGGTCGAATGCCCGCGAGTTTGGCATCGGCGGCGGCGGCGATCTCCTCCGGGGAACCGTAGGCGGGAGTCTGGTCGATGCTGGTCACGTCGGTCTCCTTCTCTGTCACGGCTTCGGCACTTCAGTGGTGAAGCGTCGATGGGTCATGTCGCGCCTGCCCCTTGCGTGTCTCGGATGAGGACACGGTTCGAGGTGGTCATCGGGGTTCCGTCTGGGTACTGGTACCCGGCGGAGCAGAGCCAGCCCGAGCCGCTGGGGTCGCGCCGGACCCCGGCGTCACTCACGACCGCACTCCGGATGCGACCGTGTTCCACTCGTTGAAGACGTGACCCACGAGGTCGAAGAGCCTGCTCTCACCCGCGCATAGGTGTGCTGGGGCCTCGTCGATGATCCGAGCGACGAGGTTCGCGTTCTCACGGACCATCGGCCACAGCCGATCTCGCTGAGTGCCGTCCTCGCCCGTCGCTCCGATGGGCGGGTGGTGGAAGCCCCTCCGTTCCATCGCCTCCCGAACCGGATCCCACTGTTCGTTCCACCCCTTCCATGGGTCGTCGTTCTTCTTGTTCGTCTGAACATCGCTGGATTGCTTCGGCCCCGAACCCGAGACCGAAGGCGAGGCCGATTCCGATTCCGACCCCGATACCGATACCGATACCGATGCAGGACTCGTACTGACATGTACGGACTCGTCCGGACTTGCGTGAAGGCGGTGGTATTCAGCGACCGCGCTGGAGTGGTTGCCGCCCGTCTGGCGGAAGTCCCGCCACATGTAGGGGATGAACGCGCAGCCGCAGGGGTGGACGATCAGCAACCCCGCCGCGATCAGGTCAGACCGGGTCTGCGCCATCAGCCTCTCGCGTCGCCGGACGGGCTGATAGGGCAAGAGCAGAGCGGCGAGCGTCTCAGGTCGCCACAGTGTCCAGCCGTCATCATCGGCATGGGTCGCCAAGCCGAGGTAGTTGCGGAAGGAGTCGGCGGACAGCGTGGCGGTCGCCGCCGCGGACCACAGAGACGGCCGGAGGATGCGCGTCCGTTCGGGCGTGCGAGGCTCGGTCGGGTGGCCGGTGACGCTGGCGTCCCCGACCTCGTGGTCGACAGTTCCGGTGCTCTGAGTAGACTGGTTCTGGGTGCGCGGCATCTGCATTGCCCGCCTCTTGGCCGTCCCGGCTCGTCCCCGGTACGGCCTCTTCTCTTCTCGTCGATGGACCTTGGCGAAGATCGCCCTAGCAACGGGCGCGTCGTCTCCCGGCGGTTCAGGGTTGGGGTGCCGTCAGGAGGCATCTCCTGCCGGGTCGTCGCTGTAACCCACCCCTACAGCCGAACCGACGGAGGGCCGGTCAGTGGACCCTTCCGCGGCGCCCATCACCGTCTGGTCACGGACCCACGCGATGAGTGCTTCGCGGGGTACCCGGACACCACGACGTCCCAAACGAACGACCGGCCAAAGCCCATCTGCCACGGCCTGATAGGCAGTCGCCGCGGACACGCTCATCAGCGCCGCTGCCGCAGGCACCGAGAGCAGCAACTTGTCGTCTTCCATCGCCTCCTCCGCATTCCATGACCACAACCCCGGTCTACCCTGTTGTAATATGGCCTCCGTGGAGGAGCCGGTCGAACCAAAACCCATAGGAAATACCGTGGGTGTTCCGGATGGCAGCATCAGGATCGACAACGCTCGGAACGGCACTGCGGTCGGGGTCGTGATGCGCCCGGTGAGCGGGTTCAGGTGGTATTCCGGACGGGCGGCACAGATCGACGACCCCGATGGCGACCTCGACCCAACCGGAGGACCCAACGAACCGTGGCTCGTGGGCTCAGCAAGCGGCTGGACGCCCATTCCCGTCTTGCGGCGAGCAGACCTAGCCGACCAGTTCGAGGCCCTTGGTCGGAACGCGACACCTCAGCGCGTCGTGGCGTTCGCCAACCGCTACGGCTGGCTGCACGGCCCAGAACCCTTCTGGGGGACGTTCCCGGGGGCACCATCCGACGCCCACCGTCTGATGCAGGGCGAGTCCTATCGAGACTGGACCGAAGAAGCGAGAGCGTTCCTTGACCTGCGGACGATCTGGAGGGCCAGCCGTGATCTCCGCGTCGCACGCGCACAACCCGACCTCGCCGAACTGAGCCCTTCGGAGGCCGAGTCGGAGATGAGCGAGGACACGGCGAAGGCTGCTCTCGACACCGCCATCGACCTTTCGGAGGAGATGGTGGTTCGTCGCCGGAACGGCGGCACTGCCGTTCGGGTCGCCGATCCCGCAGTCTGGTCGGAGATCAGCAACGCTCCGGAGGCTGCCGGGATGTTCGTCGTCTGCCACGAGATCAACGACCGCCTTGAGGGGCGTGTGAGTCCGGTCCTCCTGCCGTTTCACGGCGCCGATCAAGTGCTGGTCCCGGACACGCTGCTGGCCGCCATCTACTGGCGGTTCTCTGCGGAGGTCAGCGCCGACTCCCACAACCCGATCCGGCGCCGCTGTGACAACCCAGAGTGCAACGGGTGGGTCGTGGGTCGACCGAACAAGAAGCACTGCTCCGACTACTGCGGCAGTCGACTCCGCGATCTCAAGCGGATGGGACAAGCGCCCAAGCACCTGTAGCCCCCGCCTGATAGGTGATGTCCACCGTCGCGCTCGGGTGGCCAGCAGCACGCCGATGAGACGGTTACGAGCGGCGCTGTGCTGGCAGCCCCGCTCTCGGGTCGCGAACCACGATGGCACCGCGATCCACTGCCACATGCTCAGGCACACCTTCGCCCATCGGATGAAGTCGGCAGGCGTGTCGGAGGAGCAGATCATGGTGCTCGGTGGGTGGCACGACCACCAGACGATGGTGCGCTACGGGCGCTCGGAAGCAGTGGTGCGCGCGACCGACGCAGGCGCCAAGGTCTTGCTCAGGGTCGGGTACTGAGACACCGCCTGTGACCGCGCCACGATCGGCGCTGCGCGGAGGATCGATCAGGACGGGGCGTTGGACACGATGTCCGGCGTCCTGTTTGCGTGCGGGCGCGTTTCGCCACGTTCGGCCTGGGACATACTTCCGGCCCGGACGCCGGTTGGGTACCCTCCCGGCCGGGCCGTCTCTCTCACAATGCCTCACGCCGCGCTACCCGCCACGGAGACGGGCGAATCGGCCCCAAGACGCCTTGTGACCCCATCCCGCGCAGGCGTAGGCTGCCACCGGACGCGTCCCCATTCGAGAGGGCCGGAGATGGTCACGGAGATCAAGCCGGGACTGGCGCCACAGGAGCGCGCCATCCTCGACGAGATGCTCGCCGAGACCGCCGACGCGAGACGACGGTACGTGCAGGCCAAGGCCGAGTAGGAGGAACCGATGGTCTCCTGGTGGCTTCTCGTTCGCGGCCTGCGCGACGACTGGCGGAAGGGCGGTTGGCACCGCGCGTGGCCGGTCCTCGTGGTGGCGGTCGTTGCCGTGCTGGCGGTCGCCTTGCTGGGCCAGTCCTCGACCAGCCTGAACACCGTCGCGAACGCCTACATCTCGGCGCACAACGGCGATCTGTCGGCGTTCACCTGGACGACGGTCCCCAGCGGCTTCGACGCCGCGTTCAGCATCACGTACGGAGGGCAGGCCTACGTCTGCCACTTCCCGGTCGACAGCAGCGGCAACTCGGCGCCCGGGACGCACGTGGCATGCGCGAAGCCGTGAACGACCCGCGACTACTGCCGAAGCTGTCGCGCCTGCCCGCCTAGACTCATCCCGGCCCCCTGCTCCGCACCGGGCGCTCCGCTCTCTGTTGAACACCACATGATGTTCAACAGCAGGATGGGAGGCGCACCGGGCGACCGGGGGCCGTTTCACCGCGGAGTACCCTGACGACGGTCCCGGACTCGGCTGGTGGGGCGAGCGCGACAGTGCCGATGCAAGAATAGAGATCATGCTCTCGACTTGGTACCTCGTGGTGCGCGGCGACGAACCCGACCTCGCCCGGCTCGGAGAACTGTGCGCGTCCTCGACGGAATACTCACTCGCTCAGGAGCAACCGGGCGAGTGGCGCCTGCGGTCGTCAACTATTGGACCAGCCACTGACCACGACGATGCGTGGCCGATGCTGTGTGAACTGCTCGTAAGGCTGTCTGACGTGGCGGCGGCTGCGGCGTACACACGCGTGCGCCTGACTCCAGCGACTCTGGGCCGAACGAGACCCGATGGCCGGTCAGACGTGTTCGTTCATCCCGAGGCGAGCCGCATCAGAGCACAGGGCTTCCCTCCGACGATTTCTGTGGGCGGGACCCCGACCGAGCCCGTTCAGACGAGACTGCTACGCCTACAGGAGACGGACGACCACCTTCGTCTCGCCCTCCACTTCCTCAACGCCGACCTGTCCTGGTTCAACCTCTGGAAGGCATTCGAGGTGATACGGGCCGCCAACCACGGTGAGCAAACCCTGGTCGCCAAAGGGTGGACGCACAAGACCGAAGTGGACCGGTTCAGGAAGACAGCCAACACATACTCGGCTGTCGGAGACGCAGCGCGGCACGCTTTGCCCGGGAAACCGGCGCCGCCGAACCCCATGACACGAGAGGATGCCGACGACTTTGTGAGGGGTCTCCTGTCGAGGTGGATTGCCTCACCCTCCTGAGACGGACCGTGTTAGCGGGCAGGACGACGGCAGGCTGAGCATTTGGGTCGCGTCGCCCTGGACTGGGCTGGTCGGCGGCGGAGAGCGTTCATGTCTAGGCCGTGGGATCGCCTCTGCCAAAGAGGACCACGTAGACCGCTCCGGCGAGGACTGCGAGGATGAGGCTGTTGGTGACGAGGAAGGTCACGCCTGCCACGATGCAGAACCAGATGGCTCTGGCGGTGAAGTCGCCGAGCTGTGAGGCGTTCACTTCAACTCCTTCGCGTGTTCGCCGCGCTCGCGAGCCCGGCGAACCGAGATCCACTGTCCGGGCGCGGAGCGCGACCCGTGCACGAGCGTAGGCGACGCGAACATCACCTCGGGTCAGGTCGCTGGTCCCGCCTCATCTTCTTCCGTCGTAGCGGGACCCTGGTCGAGGCGGCGCAACTCAGCAGGTATCTCGAAGAGGTTCCGCAGCACCTGCGTTGTAAACCGGAGCGCGCGGCGAGCAGTCTCCTCGTCGACGCGCTCGTCGGTGGCATGAGCGCCCACGTTGCCTACTTGGCGCACGTGGTTGAGCACCCCGGCGAAGTTCCTGGTGATTAGACCTGTGTCGATGAGGTGTCGAATGCGGCTGACGAGCGGACCTGTGTTCACGCCATGATGGGCAGCGGCGGCTTCAAGGGTTCGCCTCAGTTGGACTGCAGCAGCATCCGGCACGCCTGCATCGAGCACTCGGATCGCGGCGTTGAAGTATTCCTCGACGTCTGCGGGCAGGTCCGCGACGACGACCTCACGTCCCTCAGGGATCGCACGGACGAACACCGGGATGCCCAGCATTGGGTGCGTAGTGCTCTCAATAAGGATCGGGTTGGCGCAGCGGGGGCACGTCAGAATCGTCCATGTCTTGGCCGTGCCTGCCGCCGGATATACCGCGATGTTCCGCTCTGCAACCCTCATCTGAGCATCCCGTAGGCCGCAATGAGGACAATCGCGGAACGCCCAGTCCTCGCTGAAGGTCATGCCTTGGAGGATACCGCGCCGATACTTCCTCGTTTGGCAGTCCCCGCTTGTGCCGCGCGATCATCGGCCACCTGCTGACTGATTGGGGCGCACGTCGCGGATGCAGACACGATGTGCGCCCCTTCCCTATTGCCCTCCCGCGCGCGCTGCCAGGCCGACTTGTGGGGAGGGCGTGTGATTACTCGGAGGACGTGCCCGCTCCCGCTCTCGGCCCTACCGACATGGGCCACGTCCACAACGGATGTGCACGCGGTGTCGGAGAGTGATCAGGAAGGGGACGGGCGCTTGTGGCTGACGGGTGGCTCGACCGTGAAACGTTCGGTTGCCGGTTTCGGTGCTGGACACGGCTGAATCAACCCAGCGGAAGAGAACACGCATTCGGCCTGCCCAACACTCCGCCACCCGACGGCGCTAGGCTTCGGGCACCACAGTGGGAAGGCAACCACGCCAACGTTGGCTCGTACCTGAGCGTCCCTGCGGGGAGGTACTAGATGGGGTTCCTTCGACGCCTGTTCGGACAGCCGTCAGCGCCCGCCTCGGTGCCGTCCAACTGGGCAGGCACGACGCGGCAAATCGCAGTGAAAGGCGTCACCTTCAACGAGTTGAGAGATGACGCTGCCGTCGACGTGGTCGGTGAGCAATACCACGGGGAGGCAGTGAGGCTCTTCCGAAGCCTCTCGTCAGGCGGCGGCCAGAAGGCGGTGCTCATGCCTGAGCCGGACAACCGCTACGACGCCAATGCCATCGGGGTCTACGTCTGGACGGCCGAGGGGCAGGTCGCGCTCGTCGGGTATCTGGCGAGGGAGACCGCCGTCCTCTATCACCCCATCTTCGCCTACCTCGGCGGCAAGGTGATCCTGTGCGAGGCGGCACTGGCCCCCGGTCGCGGCGGCGGCGGCACGGACGGTGTGGTCCTCCACCTCGGGACTCCGGGCGAGTTGATCGCCGAGGCTTGGGCGGACGACCACCCCTTCCGCCTCGACCACGCATGGGCGGGCAAGAAGGTCGTGTTCTCGGGCTTCGGCGCTCTACTTTCTGGAGTCCTTCTGGATCGCGAGGGTCAACTGCTGCTGGCCCGCTTGGCTGGATGCGTGGCGCTCCCTCGGGTCACGAAGAAGGTCGAGGCGTGCATAACGGCCAACCCGAACGACGCCACGACCAACGTCACCAAGGCCCGCGACTTCGGTATCCCGATCATCCTTGAGCGCGACTTCTGGCTTGAGACCGGGATTGACGAAGCCGCCCTGGGGAAGAGCCGTGGACGCTGGGCGCAGACCGTCCGTCCCGGTTGGGCGTCTGGCCGCGACTGACGATGGCGGGCCAACCCCGTATTGGCGACCGAACCTGCAGGCGTTCCGACACAGTCTCCTCCGACTTGCCATGACCGCCGTCAAGAGGTAACACCGACCACCAACTGGATGTCGCCCTATGGTGGTCCTGATGCCCTACCGTTCGATCAGCCTCCCCGCGGACAACGGCCTCCCCGAGACCTTCTGGGTCCGTGTCTCGGATGCTGCCGTCGCCGAGTGGCTCCGGGAGCGTGATCGCCTCCGCGCTCTGGGCTACCCGAACCGGCCACCCGATGTCGACACGCCCACGCTGCGGGCATGGCTGCCTCGTCTCGGTGAACTGGATCACCCGTACTTCGCAGGCCGGACGACAGCCCGGCCGCTGGCCGAGTCGATCACGCCGATCTACACGGCCGTCTGGCATGCCCCCGACCGTGCGACGACGAAGGTCCTCGTCAGCGGCGCGGGCGACGGAGCCATCGTGAGCCGGGTCGTCATCGAGCACCCATCCGGTAGGCATCCGGTCGACAAGGTGAAGGTGTACCCACCGGACAGTGATCCCAACGCAGTCTGGCGCGAGATCGAGGTCCTCCTCATGGCCATCAACGAGGCGCCGCTGGGCTGGGGTCCCGGGGACCCGCTCGTCACCGACTACGGCGACTACCTCCGGCTCGACGCGGAGGTCGAAGTGGCCGAGGCGGAGGCCCGGGCGGCAGGACTTCTCGCTCCGTGGGTCCACTGATGGCCCGCACCATCGCCTACCTCCGCTGTTCGACCGAGGAGCAGGCCGACAGCCGAGCCGGGCTCGATGCCCAGCGGGCAGCCATCCTCGCCGAGGCACGCCGCCGCGGCTGGGACGAGGCCGACGTCACTTTCATCGAGGACGCGGGCTTCAGTGGCAAGAACCTCGACCGGCCCGGCATCGAGACGGCGCTGGACGCGCTCCGGCATCGGAAGGCAGACACCCTCGTCGTCTCGAAACTGGACCGCCTGAGCCGGTCCCTGGTGGACTTCGCCGGGTTGATGGACCGCGCCAGCCGGGAGCACTGGGCCCTCATCGCGCTCGACCTCAACGTCGACACCTCGACCCCGGCCGGGGAAGCGATGGCGGCGATGCTGGCGACCTTTGCCCAGTTCGAGCGGCGGCTCATCGGCGAGCGGACGAAGTCCGCGCTGGCGATCAAGAAGGCGGCTGGGGTCCGCCTCGGGCGGCCCCGCCTCATCCCCGAGGAGATCGTGGCCCGCATCGTGGCCGAGCGGTCTTCTGGGGCGACCCTGCGGGCCATCGCCGACCGACTGAACCGCGACGGTGTCCCGACGGCTATGCGAGGACGGCAGTGGTGGGTCGCGACCCTTCAGGGAGTCCTGTCACAGGCCGGATCCCCGCCATCCCCGACTACCAGTGGTGCAGAGGTGGAAGTGTGACGTCGAACGAGGACCTTGTCCCGGGTGCGGGCAGCCCACCCACGGCAGACAAGCCTGTGCTGGTCCTGGTCGGCCAAGATGGCAACACCTTCAACATCCTCGGCAGAGCGCGGCGAGCCCTACGGGACGCCGGTCGCGGTGACGAGTGGACGACCTTCGAGGCCGAGGCCACCAGCGGCAACTACGACCACCTGCTCGTCACGGCGATGGACTGGTTCGAGGTCGAGTGATTCCACGGATGGCGGGTGGCAAGAGAGGCGGCGTGGTCAGCATGCAGGAGTGGACCCCTCGGGGCGACCCGATCCTCGCCCTGCTCCCTGCGGAGCGGCCGTGGGCCTTCGACCTGCTGCCGTTCGAGGAGCAGCAGTGGCGAGCCCGGGTGTTCTTCGCCACGTGGATCAACACCGGGGGGATGATGTTCGCGTGGGCCCAGGCGCTGCGCAACGACCCCGATGACGCGGAGGTCAAGGCGTGGGTCCTGAAGCACATGACCAACGAGGTCATCCTCGAAGGGCTGCGGGTGCAAGAAGAGCAGCGTTGATCGACGTGCAGGAATGGACCCCCGGTGATGACCCGATGCTCGCCCTACTCCCCTCGGAGCCACCGTGGGCGTTTCAGGCGCTCCCCCGGGA
>Ga0209777_10008814_pt1 | contig 10972 bp, 11 predicted proteins | sample FrelakmetHBP12HB_FD_187147 | JGI IMG/M metagenome (GOLD analysis project Ga0209777, IMG submission 187147) | Freshwater lake sediment microbial communities from the University of Notre Dame, USA, for methane emissions studies -HBP12 HB (SPAdes)... | ecosystem: Environmental > Aquatic >... | reverse complement strand
CTGCTGGGGAATGACGGCCTCTGCTCTTCCCAGGTTGACAATGATCGACCCCCGTTCGAATCGCTGGACCGTCCCGGAGATGACCTCTCCTTTCCGGTCTTTGAAATCATCGTAAATATTCTCTCGTTCGGCATCCTTGACCCGCTGGATGATCACCTGCTTGGCCGTCTGGGCGGCGATCCTTCCAAAATCGGATATGTCGATCTTGGTTCCCAGGCTGTCGCCAACTTCGACATCCGCATCCAGATCCTTGGCTTCTTCAATGGATATCTCCGCGGGAGGATTCTTTACATCTTTGACCACCGTCTTGAACTGGAAGAGCTCGACCTCCCCGGCTTCTTCGTTAAACCTGGCCTCGATCTCCTGTTTGGTGCCGTACTTCTTCCTGGCCGCAGCCAGGAGAGCCTGCTCCAGGGCCTCGACCAAGATCTTCCGGTCGATCCCCTTATCTTTCCCCACCTGGTCGATGACGCGACTCAAATCCGAACCCATGGCTCTATTCCCTTCCTCAAAATTCAATTTCTAGATTGGCTTTGGCAATTCCCTGGAGAGGAAGCTCGTAAACCCGACCTTCGATTTCCAAACGCACCTTCTCACCCTCCAGACCTAAAAGAGTGCCCTTGAAGTTCTTTCGCCCTTCCAACGGTTCATATAGTTTTATTTTCACCAATCGATTGTTAAATTTATTAAAATCTTCCGGTTTTTTTAGCGGGCGAGTAAGTCCAGGGGAAGAGACCTCCAGAACGTACGGGTTGGGAATTACATCCTTAACCTCCAGCACTGCGCCAATCTCGCCACTCACTTCGGCGCAATCATCCAGAGTAACTCCGCCTTCCCGATCGAGGTAAATTCGCAAAACCCAGCCCTGAGGCTCACGCTGATATTCCAGGTCAACTAACTCAAAACCCTGTGATTGAAGGAGGGGCTCAATGACTTGCCGCACCTCTTCAAGAAGCTTCTCAAATTTCACGAATATCTTCCTTCTGCCAAAAAAAAATGGGCCCGAAAGCCCACTTTTTTCAAGCAGACCTTATGAAAAACACCTTTTTCAGCTATCCGTTGGGCATATCACTCTATAAAATTGTTTTTATTAGCGTTCTGGAGCGGGCGACCAGATTCGAACTGGCGACGTCAAGCTTGGGAAGCTTGCATTCTACCCCTGAATTACGCCCGCCTAAGGCTATTAATGATTTTAGCCAAATTACGCAGATCTGTCAATATTTTTTAGGAATTTCAGTGCTTCCTCTCTGGTGTGGACCTTCCCGGCAATCTCTGCTTCCCGGAGTCTCTCTAAAAGAATGCCTATGGCCTTTCCCTGGGGTACCCCAAAAGCTTCCATTATCTCTTTTCCATCGAGCAATGGCTTCTGGGCTCTTTGCGTAAATTCCCCATAATAATACTGCAGAAGTTCCGCTCCTACCTCCTTGATCTTGAGGAGATCATCGGGCAGGTCCGAAGATAAAGCCAAAGAAAATTCAATCCTTTTTGAAGCAATCGCGTTGGATAAAGCAAGAATGACCAGATCGATCCCCTCTTTTCCCAGGTCTTGGAAAAAACGGTACTTTGCCCTGGGGGTGATCTCCTTGGCTCTGGAAAGACTGTGGATGCGCATATGGTGGCGAGTCAGGTCAGAGATGATCCGGATTGACCTCCGGCTGAGCTTCATCCTTTGGGCGATAGCGGTATTGATTTTCTGGCCTTCCTGATCATGATCCAGAAACCGAGGGAATGGATCTTCTTGCCTCGGGGCCATTGTACCCGGTTTTCCGGAATCATGGAAGAAGGCTACGAATTTGAAGAGGGCCCTTCGGGGTATCCCTTCTTCTACCGCCTGGGAAAAATGATGGACCGGGGACCGGCCAAAGGAAGGGTAGAGTTCTTCAAGATGGGTAAAAATGAATTCGCCCGATTCCACTGTCCTTAGGGCATGCTCGAGTAAAGACAAGTCATTCGGAATTCCCCGGGTTAGGTCTTCCCACCCTTGAATCTCCGGGAAGATTTCCCCCAGAAGCCCGGCCTCATTCAGTTGTCGTAGGAAGTGGCCCGCCTGGTTTTCACTTAGGGCCATGAAAAACTCGCTTCGAATTCTCTCCCAGGCGGAGCGGAGAATGAGGTCTTTATTCCTCTGAATCATCCGCAGGGTTTCATCTTCCACTGAGAATCTGAGAGTAGAGGAAAACCGAAAAGCACGGAGCATTCTCAAAGGATCCTGGCGCAGGGATTCTTCAGAGTTGGCCCGGAGGGTTCCCCGGCCAAGGTCGGACATTCCGTCGAGGGGATCGATGAAACGAGCCGTTTCTGATCCAAAAATCTCTTTTATCTTTACGGCTATGGAGTTGATGGTAAAATCTCTCTGCCTGAGGTCATTGAAAATATCTTTCCCCTGGAGTAATGAAAAATCCAGTTCAGTTCTCCTCTTTCCTTTTTTCAAAATCACTCGCCAAGTCCCAAAAGACTCATCCAGAGGGAATGCATGCCCTCCCATCTCCTCAGCTACGGCCGCGGCCAGCCCGCTCACTTCCCCTTTCACCACAAAATCAAAGTCCTTGCTTAAGGGTTTCCCCAGAAGCAGATCTCGGATCGCCCCCCCGACGAGATAAACCTCCTCTCCTCCTTTTGGGGACAGCCGGTGAACCGCTTGAAGAGCCCTGGATTTTTTCAGATAGGATGTTTCCATGTTGTTAATCTGATGGGTCCGAACTTCTCACCATTGCCCCGAAGATTTGATCGAAATGGAGATTCCTCCCTCTGATTTCTGCCGGGTCCGCGACCGTTCTATCAAAGCTAAAAACTTAGGATGGGTGCTTAAGGTCACGGTTTCTAAATCCGCGTTTTCAATCGGCACCAGTGCAGCGACAGGCTTCCCGCCAACGGTTAATATCCCCGGCTCTTTATTTAGGTCGCGGGCATATTTAGCTAATGAGCCAGTAGCTCTTGCTCTTTCAAGGATCTTCATAGCTCGATCACCTCTTTTCCAATGCGAACCCGATTGCGTTCCTTGACTCCAACGGTGTGGATATAAACTACAGGCTCAGGGTCTTCTTCTACATCATAGGATAACCTCAAATTGTCAACAGATTCTTCCTTATTTTTCTTCCTTGGGGAGAATCTCCTGGACTTCCGGGGGCAAAGATCTTTTGTCGACAATCAACCCATTGATCATTACAAGGTTGGAAAACGGGCTCTTTTCCCGCGTGTGCGCAGTTGAAAATTCTGGATCAAAATATCCCATCTTGAACATGTCCCGGATCACCTTTGCTTTCTGGGTGGTAGTGCTTTTTGATGCGCCAAAATACTTGCATATGTCATCAGCAGTCGCATAAGGCGTAAAACTCTTATCAAACAGAAAATTGATGCTCCCTAAGGCATAAACGACAGCCGCCGCCCAGATTTCCATCCGGCCGGAGAGGAAGGGAACCACCCGCTTCCGGGACATCTTCATGATAAGCTTCTCACACAGTTGCCGATAATCATCATCCAAGAATTCCTGGCAAAACTTCCCAGTCATCTCGATCAATTTTTGCGTCTTCTCCTCAACGATTTTTTTCTCTTTCATAATTGCAGGCATACGTTCCTCCTTCCATGGCACAGGAGCTTAAAGGGTTTAGGGATCCATCTTTCTTCACTCCACCCCCATATCTACCCCCGCTATATAATAAAATCCATCAGGCCCTAATTTCCGTGTAAGGGTGGCAATGATTCTTTCGGAATCCGCCTGAGTTTCATTGGGACCGGATATGTAGAGGGGTTTTCCATCTTTGCCAAATTCAAATTCCTTTCGGCAGGTGGCCGGGTCGATGGAGCCGAAAATGCCCTTGGTAGTCAAATAGTCCCTATGGGGATGGAAACCGAGGCCTTCGGCATAGGTAACAGCATCTTTAATCAATTTTACCGTACAGGCCGGTTCTGCATGTTCCGCCCTTTCATTTTGAACCAGCTTGTCTATTCTTTGCGCATATACGCCCGGTGGTATGACCGCAAAAAAGCAATTTTTGACCCCCAGGCAGTAGATATCCACTAAAAAGAAGCCCGCAGCAATATCCCCATTGGGCATCCTTCGACTGATCACGACATTGCCGATTCCCTGATCGTAAAGGACCCTGGGTATCAGGCACTCATGGAGAGGCATGCCAGCGGCAAAGGCAACCAGATCCCCTTTTCCAAACATTTCCCTTTTTTTAACAGCCATAGCCTTCTTGTGTTTGGCCGCTTTTCTGGCCAGCTTCTTCTGACGTCTTCTTTCGTCGATAACCATTCGATTTCCTTTCTTTTCCCTCCAATTCAAAGAATGGTCAAATAACGATTGCCTACCCCTCATACCCGCAAACCCCGGCGCGGGGCGAATTCACCACGGGGAGGAACATTTCGGAATCACAACCATGCCCCTGAGCGCATTCGTCGCAAAGCCAACCATTGCCATCATAAATGCAATCGACACAGATGGTCGTGGCTGGCTTTTGGCACCCACTGCATTTTATCTGAGGTGCCTCATTCCTGGCCAGAATTTCCACCTTGCCTTTTTTCATGCTGCTTTCAAATTCTGAAACCACGGTCAGAAGCAACTCCGTGGTGCTGCCGAAATCATATTCGTAAGCCAATTTTTGACCCGGCATAAGGATGTCTCCCAATTTTTCGTCCATTTCGATATCCCCTTCCTTATCAGAAAAGGCGCTCATATGGCCGCAACACTCCAGCCAGGTATCCCTCAGAAGCGTATCCAAATCGCGTAAACTGGCACTGGTTAAGGCCTTTAGATGCATCCAGTAGAGATCTCCGGAAAGGCCGTATCCTTCCACCAGGAGATGGAATAGTTTGGCAGCACGCTTCTGCCCTCCAGCGGCCTTCCCCTTTTTCCCGCTCTCCTCCAAATGGGCCTGGAGATGTTTCTTTATTCCCCTTTTGCTCACAGTGGTCTTACATATTGCGCAGATTCCGTTTAGTGGTTCTCTCCGCATTTCTGGCCCTCCCCCTCGGCGATTTCTTAAGAAATTCATTGAAATTCCCGCACATCTTCTTGAAGGATACAATTTCGGTCTTGCTCATAGATTCATATCCATCGGGCAAGCGTCCGCCGGTTTCCACCATCTCTACAAGTTTTTTCAGCGGGCTCTTTTTGTATTCTTCATAAATGGAAACTTCCTTTATGATCCTTCCCCCCAAAAGCCATAAATGATCCACAAAATCTTTTAATACCTTCCGGGATAGATCCTGGTCTATAAGATATCCAAGAAATTGTTCCATAATGGGGAGCAGTTTCTTTCCATATTCCAAATCTTTCTCGGTCCCCATCCAGGATTCCGGCCATTTCTCAAAATCCGGAACAAATTCTCTTAAGCTTCTCGACATCGGCTTCTTGGCCATTCAGGTCTCCGCATCATTTTTTCCCCCGGCAAATCCCCATCCGATTATGAACGCACAAAACTTCAACTCTTCATTCCCTATTGAAATAATTTTCCCTCCCGGGGTTCAGAACCTTTCACTATTTCTATCAGAGTTTTCGGTTCTAACGTCTCAAAGCCAACCTGGTTGATGCGGAAAAATTTCCATGGCTTTCCGGTTTGCTGCTTCGGGTCATCTTCCTTGGTCACGATGATGGGGGCCTTGATGATCCGGTCCTCCACCGCCTGGTCACGCCATTCATCGACAGCCACTTAATTTGTTATGAGCAAAAAAATTGCTCGGCCTGCGTCCGGAACCGTCAACCCGCCATCCACTTGGGCCGGCTTTCTCTTTTGCCAAAAATGATCCCGGCTTCTCCCTTAGACGACGGCCTGGTATTTCAGGAAGATCTTGGTCATACGAGATGATGCTTTTAGCCATGGATCTAATCTCCAGGAAGGGAAAGCTGTTTTTTCTCCTTGAGGCGGGCTCTTGCCAAAATAATGGCTTCATGCAACTTTTTCCGCAAAAGGTCACGGGGAGGAAGTTCGGTCATGTACGCAGCCACCCGGATACCGCTCTTGCCTAACTGCAATAGCTCAATTTGCTCTTCGGATTTGCTGGCGCATAGAATCAAGCCAATAGGAGAAGCCTCTCCCGGTTGCTGCTCATATTTTTCCAGCCAGCGCAGATAAAGTTCCATCTGCCCTTTGTAGGCGGGCTTGAACTTATCCAACTTCAGTTCGATCGCCACCAACCGCCGCAACTTACGGTGATAAAAGAGGAGATCCAGGTAGAAATCATCATCACCCACCGTTATCCTTTTCTGTCGCTCCACAAAGGTAAATCCCACCCCCAGTTCAAGAATGAAGGCCTCCATTTCCCGCAAAATGGCGGCTTCGAGGTCCTTTTCGTTGTAAGTATCCTTTAATCCGAGGAAGTCAAGAAAATATGGATCCCGGAAGACAAGGTCGGGAGTTAACTTGTCTTCATCCCGCAAAGCCGCAAGTTCTTGTTTGGCTAATTCCCCCGGTTTTCTGGAAAGAGCTGTTCGTTCGAAGAGCATGCCCCCAATTTTTTGCCGCAGCGTGCGGACGCTCCATCGCTCCACCCGGCACATTTCAGCATAAAATTCTCTTTGCAGTTCATCTTTGAGAGGAATAATCTCGACAAAATGGCTCCAACCCAATTGTGTCGACAGTGTCGACACAATTTGTTCATCCGGAAAGACTTCAACGAAGCGGATCATTCTAAATAAATTGCGGCGCGCAAATCCTTCGCCGAATTCTTCGACCAATTGTGCCGACACTGTCGGCACTATCTTTTCACCATAATCAGCCCTCTTCTCTTCCAGGATATCCTTGCGTATGCGTTGGCCCACTCTCCAATACAGCATTACCAAGGCCGAATTGATGTTGCGAGCCACATTTTGGCGGGTTTCCTGGATTAAATCTCGAAGATCCCCAAGAAGTTTTTCATTTGGTCTTAAAATGCTTGTTGTTTTGGACATACTTCACACCTCGACTTTATTACCCTGCGACGGTCATGATCGGTTCATTTTAAAGATTTTTTCTATACCATCATACCTGAGGGATTAAGCCTTGCCATCATTGCCTTCACGTCCTGTCTTTCATTCGGCAAGACAAATCGAATTCATAATTCCAGGAACGTCCCCTTCACCCCAAAAGGGCGCCCCGGACCGCCCCGCCGACGATATGAACCACCTTCCCTCAGTGCGGAGATAATCGGTGGAACGTCCGAAGGATCCCAGATTTCTTCAGGTAGTTTGTTTCCATGTTCAGCGGGTGTGGTCCAAATGGCTCAGGATGATCTCCCAGTCAGGCTTTTTGTCAGCCATTCAAGGGCACCTTCCGTCTCTTGCCACAAATTAATGGCTTCTGCGGCATAGGCGAATGCTTCGCTTTCGTCTCCCCAACCAATGTACTCGGGTAATTCTTGAGGTATCTTTTTCTTCCCCAGTAGGTAAGAAGGAACAAATCGATTTACCTTTAGCGCCTCTCTGATGCAAGCATTTGATTTCTTACCTTCCCCTTCTCGGCGGAAAAACCACAGGGCACGGGTATATACCCAGGCAGCAGCGGCATCGTGTGGATATTGCCTCATAAGCCTATCAAAAGCCTCATCCGCCTTTTCTTCCAGCAGGCCTTGGGCAAGGAGGTATCGAATGCCTTGATTGTCATTGGGGTTTAGACGGAGCATATCGGCATAATGATCTATGGCTTGCTGATGCTTGCCAAGCCTCCACAAAGACTGGGCTAATCCAGCCCTCGCCCGCATGTAAGGACGCGTTTGCAGGATTCCCCAGAAATGACCCACACCTTCCTCGAATGCCTTGGGACCAAGGGCACGCTCCCCCGCTTTCACCCCGAGCTCATATAGGTTTTTAGCCTCTTCCAAGCTGCGGGCGGTCTCCTCCGCCAAAAGACCATAAGCATCGGCACAATCACCCGATATCTTCAGTGCCTTCTGGGCCAAGGCCACCCGCCGTTTCCCCGAAGATTCCCAGGCGTCGTACATCAAGTCTTGAGCTTTCGCCAGAGGAGTCCGTAGGGTAGACGCGATGGGTTTTCCTGCAGAAAGAATGCCTTGCAAAAATGCATTGGCCTCTTCTACGGAGCCAAATTCTTGCTCTTGGAGTAGCCTCGTTACATCAACAGTTGACTTTTCCAGCGCCCGGCGATTCACCACAGGAGGATTCACATGTGTTGGCTTAGTATTCTTGCCTTGTTTCCTTTTTGTTTTTAATCTGCCCATTTGTTTCGTCCCGAGACCATGTGATTAGGCGAAAACATAATCAAAACAGATCAGATGCAGATCTTCCCTTCTCAAGGCCTGGGGCCTTTTTTGAGCCGGGACTTCCTCCTCTTTGCCGCTTTCCATTTTAATTTTCTTCACCTTCTCAACTAGACCAGCAATATCTTTATTTCCGGAGAACTCTTTATAAAACTCCCTGAGTTTCCGCCCATAGATCCGCGGCAGAGGACGGGAAATAAAGCCAATCAGGCTGACCAGTTCATTCCGGTCCATCTCCGGGTGGTGCAGAAATTCTTGAATGGCTGTGGCCACTAACTGCTGGGCAGGATCTACGATTTTGGGGGCAGCTTCAATCGCCTTCTTTTCTTCCTCTGATTTTAAAATATGCTCAATGATTTTTTCCTGGGTGGCAAAAATATCAACGCCATCTGGAATAACCCGCGGTGTTTCCTTTTCACAGTGGATATAATTGGCAATCAGATAACGATTGTCCATAATCCGCCCATCCCGCAAGTCATAATATCTCCAAAAATGGAGACGTCCGCCTTCGTGAGAGGGGGCCACAAAATAAAAAAACACCCCTCTGGCACCGGGCTTGGCGAGCCCTGAGTGAATTCCATCGGGAAGCTCTTCCAGCATCTGAACTCCGCCTGCCTCCAAGAGCTGCCGCAAATGCTGCTGCAGGAATTCATTGCTGGCCAGCTCAATAAACCCCTCTTCTTCTTCAATCACCGAATTGTCTTCATCCCGAATGCGGCGCAGCGTGTTGAAGCTTTGAGGATGGACAACTTCTCCGAGTACGCTGGCGTCGAGAAAGCCGGTCCGGTCGATATTGGATATCTTCTGCATCAAGCTTTCCAGCAAACGCAGAAGTCTTTCCAGTCCTTCATCGGGAAACATGTTATATACCTGAAGAGTATCGAATTTTGCACCGATGCGATCAATCCGTCCGGCCCGCTGCACCATACGGGTAGGGTTCCAGTGGAGGTCATAATTTACCAAATGACCGCAATCCTGAAGGTTCTGTCCTTCGGAAAGGACATCCGTAGAAATCAGGATGTCAATTTCATCATCGCTGCCCACTAGATCCGGTCGGCGATTCGACCTGGGGGCGAAAGTCTCGATGATTCGGGTCCTCTCCTTGGGTGAGGCCCCGCTGTCCATTCTGCGAATATGGGGATTGCCTATTTTTTGGCGAAATTTCGTGCTCGCATCACCAGTCAGGGCCCGGTTCAAATACCTTGCCGTATCCTTGAAATAGGTGAAGATTAAAACCTTCTCGCCACGGAGCTCTTTGGCAAGGAGGTCCTTTAGCCGCAAAAGCTTATTATCTCCCTCAGCCTGAATATCCTTTATTCGATACCAGATATCCGTCAAGGCCTCGATGTCGTGCTGGATAGCTTCATGGAGCTTTCTGAGGTCATACTGGGAAGCTTCCAGCTCCGGAAGTTTTTCCAGAATGGCCCTGGCTTCTTCTGTGGCATCCAGTTCCTCGGCCCGGGAAGTCGGGGTGGCATCATCTTCCTCTTCTTCCCGTTCCAAATATCTCATAGCCCTCTGAAAATCACTGGAAGAGAGGACCCGCCCATCCATGATGTAGGTCTCAAAGGTTTTTAAAAATTCCAGAGCCCGGCGAACGCTGATCCGGAACGCTTCCACACTGGATTCGAACCGCTTGAGATAACGGCTCTTAAAGATGCCCACCAGGGCTTCTTCCCGTCCCCTCTCGAATTCGTCAACCGAAACCCCAACTTTTTTATAGGACTCCAGATTGTAGGGCGCCAAACGCAAGCTCTCAATGCCGTTTACAATTTTTTCATAAATCCCGGAATAGGTGGCCTCAAGATTGTATTGAACCGTATGAAGTTTTCTTTCAGGCCACTTGATTTTTTCCCCCCCGATGGTCGCCTCCGGATAGGCACGGCGGATAAAAGCCCGGGTCCTCCGGACGACGATTTCTTCCAGAAGGTTGAAAAGTCCAACCGTTCTTCCGAGGCGTGTATCTCTCCGGGCGTTCAGGAAGTAACGGTACAGGTCTCCAATACCAGCGGCAGAAAAATAGCTCCGGTCCCCCTGCGTCAGCAGGTTAACCTGGTTGTAGAGGTCCAGGAGGTCATTGTTGATAGGCGTGGCCGTAATGAGAATGGTTTTCTTTCTTGCCCCTTCGCGGCCCTTCCCGCCGTTCTGGGCAATAAGCCTTTCCAAATTTTCATACCTCTGCGCAGAACGGTTTCGGAAATTATGGGATTCATCGATGAGAACGACATCGACGTCCCCGTAAGATGATACGTCAAAATCCGCCTGGCCAAGTTCTTCCTGGGAGAGAATAATCGTTGAAATAGATGCTTCCCGTAGTTCTTCTATCCACATCTCCCGGAGGCTGGCCGGGCAGATGACCAGAGCTTTCTGCCGGAGGTGATAAGCAAAGTCTTCCAGGAGTTTCTTGCCGATCCAAGTTTTTCCCAGGCCCACCGAATCGCCGATCATCACCCCGTCGTAACGGGCTAAAATCTTTCTCGCCTTCTTGACGGCATCTTCCTGGAACTCCGATAATTCAACGGCAGAGCGTATTCCGGGCCGGATATCGGCTCCCAGGTCGTCTTTGAAATATTCATAAAGGGCCTTCATGTAGACCTGGTAAGGAGTATATTCCATCTGCCCGAACTTGGAGGCATCCAGGATCGAGATGAGATCTTCCCTAAAATCCCTAGCCTCGGACCACTGTCTTTCATACCACGATTCCAGTTCGATAATGGCCCGCGCCCCCACCTCGCTTTTCATGAGCTGCTTGTTTTTAGTTTTAATCTTGTCACTGGGT
>Ga0209777_10008813_pt1 | contig 10972 bp, 9 predicted proteins | sample FrelakmetHBP12HB_FD_187147 | JGI IMG/M metagenome (GOLD analysis project Ga0209777, IMG submission 187147) | Freshwater lake sediment microbial communities from the University of Notre Dame, USA, for methane emissions studies -HBP12 HB (SPAdes)... | ecosystem: Environmental > Aquatic >... | reverse complement strand
TTTTTTCCATATTGAAACTAAAGCGAGCCTAAAGCCGCTTCTGATCGCCTATTCTCAGGAATTAAGGACTCTTGGTAACTTCTCGGCCTCACTCAGGAGGAACCAACACAGCTTTGTGGGTGTGGAGAGAAACACAGTTCGGGGCTGGGGAAAAAGCAAACACCATCCTCAGAAGAAACTCTGGGAGAGATTGGTAGTTTTCTTCACTTCTCGGCTTTCTGCTGCAAAGACTAATTTCGTCAGCTTAGGACCAACTCCACATCAAACAGGCGACCGGTTTTGAAAAACTCTGCTCTTACGTTGCCGTTGACCTGTATGTCCAGAATGCCACTACTCAATACTTTTCTCTCGTAACCCTCAGATAAATGACCAAGAAAGCTGTTAAACTTCTGCACCACCAATCTGCCTGTAGAAGTTGAAGCAAATTCCTCACCCTCAATTTTGGGATACCAAAAACCAAAGCGAACCTCGCCATAATCTGTAAGGGTGCCATCACCACTCCACACAGTTGGTACCATCTGCCAGTAGATCATCTGGATTTGAACCGCCTTTTTTATCAGTGTCCTGCCAGGTATATATGGCAATTCAAGATAGTTTAATTTTCCGGCAGAATCCGTGTACAGGTTTATCAAAATAGCCAGCCCATCTTGAGGTACAAAGTGTTCACGCAATATATCTATCCTTTCGAGAGTGATTAGTTGGGCCTCATCCCAAATAAGCTTTTGCTTTAATGCCCATTGCCTTATGCTGTCCAGAGAGATCGTTACGTCCTTAGGCAAAAGCTCTGAACCCCAAAATACCATACCTGTAAATAAAGGATGTTGTTTGGGACCTTCCGGCATGATAAACTCCGAGACCGTTCTCACTTCCCATCCTTTGGCCGTTGGAAAGGCCAAAGAACGCTGAAAATCGACCTACGCTTTGCTTCCTTCTTTTCATCGGTGACCGGCTTGAGATGGCTTTTTACATGGTAACCTCTTATTGTCTGAGCAACGCTTGCCGCTTTAGTTGCTTCTTCTTTCAGGTAAGATGTAAGTTCTTCCGGCAGGAAAAACAGAACCTTTTGCTGTTCAGGCTCTTTAAGATTCTTTAAGGTCAGCTTTCTTACTTTGTTTAAAATCTTTTTATCAGGTGAGCATAAAACCACCTTATCGTAACCTGCGGACAAACATTTTTTAATATTTCCCAATTCCTGCTCAGTAGTTGAAGTCACCGAGACTTCACATGCTATCTTTATCCCTTGCCGCTCCAAATGAACATCGACCTTTCCTGTCCCATCCGGTGTCGGATGTTCGATCAAGGATAGAAAACCATTTTGCTGGGCTATCTCTTTTAATTTGTTCTGGATGTCCCTGTGCTTATCTCCGCCAATACCTTCAAGCGGTAGTTCGTCTGCTTCAGCTTTTTTCCTCCGGTAATATAAAGGTTGTTCTTCCCTAATCTGCTGTTCAGCCCGCTCTTTTATCTCAGTAAACTCCGCCGCAGAGGCTGCAATCGCCTGCGGAATCTGTTTTTCTTTTTCTACCGCTTGAACCCCTTCTATTTTCATAAGCTGTTCTATTTCCTGCTTTGGGCGAGCGTACTTCTGGCGGCTGAGGTCAATTATCTTTGCTTTGCGACTGTGTGCAGTCTGTGGGTCGACATCAGGCGGTGGCAGGGTCTTTAAGTTAAAGTCGTATTCAGCCCGCTCAATCCGTGCTACTGCCTCACCGACACCCAGATTCTGCAAATCATTTGCGTCAAAGGCAGAGAAACCATCCTCAAGTTTCTTGGCATCAAAATCTCCCAAACGAAAACAAATACGTGTGCCGGGGTTTGAGATTACAGAGCTTGCTAGCTCACTGTCTCTGACCAAGAGTTGGCGCAGCTCCTGGTGTGCCAGAATCAGACCAAAGTGATATTTTCTCGCTCCGGATAGGATTTCAGTCATAGACTCCGTGACAAAGTTCTGAAACTCGTCAACATACAGATAGAAATCCTCTCTTTCAGTTATATCCCTTGCCTGTCTGGCCATAGCAGCCTGATGGAGTTTGGACACAATAATAGTGCCTAATAGATAAGCGTTCTCCATACCAATCAAGCCCTGGGCAAGTTTAACGAGAAATATTTTTCTGCCTTCTAAGATATTCTGAAAATTAAGGCCCTGCTTCTGGGCAACCATATAACGGATAGGTTTGGGCCGCAGAAAGGTATCAAGCCTTGTTAGAATAGGCGCCTGGAGTTTGCCGGTCAGCTGACGAAATACCTGGTTCCAGTAATAAATGACATCTTGGTCTTTAACTGTCCGGAGAAAAACTTCGCGGTAATCCTTCTCAACCAAAAAACGTCTCAAGTCTACCAGGGTGCCGCCCTGTTCGCTTTCCAAGAAGGCAAGAATGGCATTGGCGAAGATTGAATTCATCTGGTCGCCCCAGCTCGTTGAAAGGCGGCGAAAAACACCTACCAAGTCTGAAGAAAGAACAGTCTTATCAAGTTCAGAGTAGGCCGAAAGAATATTGAGACCTACCGGATAATCGGAATCCGAAGGGTCAAGCAGAACGACATCGTCAAATCTTTTCTCTGGAATATATTCCAATATGCGGTCAATCAGATCGCCATGCGGGTCAAGAACAGCTATTCCACGGCCTTCATTTATATCCTGGATAATCAGTTTCAAAAGCAGTGTAGATTTACCGGTGCCGGTTGCACCAATAATGTGCATATGTCTGAGTCTCTGCTCAGGACTTAGGGTTACTACTGTCTCTTTACCTTGATGGACGTTTTGTCCCAAGACAAACTTGTGGCCGGAGGCAATAAGCGGAGCAGATTTTGTCTTCTTCAGTTCCCGTCGAAGTTTTGCAGCACGCACTGAAACTGAAGGCGGGTGGACGAGTGAAATAAGTTCACGGCTGTTCAACAGCATTCCGCTGCGTCGGCTCTGACGATAATAGACATCCTCAGCGTGTACTGCGTCATCATAGCCATCGTTGGATAAAGGAATAAGTTCGTTGCTCTGGGGACTAGCCAGCGTGGCCAATCCTCCGCTTAATGCCCTTGCAATCTCCCAGGCACGAGCATCCGAGGAACTTTGCCCCACAACCCTGATAACTACAGCAAACAGAGGTCTTTCAATCTTTTCTCTGGCTAAACCCACCATATCAGGATTGTCAGCAAAGAAACTATGTCCCTGCCAGTCGGTCACCGACCTTATAACGCTCTCTGTCCAAGGATTACAAACAGGCTGAAAAAGAACCTGTAAAATACCAAGTTCGCCATCATCGAGATTTTCCATAGCGCCGATAAGGCCAGTCAGTGTGTCAGGGTCAAAATCCTTTATTGTCCGAAGTGGCCTCATAAACTCCTGTGAAAGACCGAAGTCAACAACCACAGTTTTTTTGTCGCTGTCCCAGAACTTGTCAAGCGTCTGGCCTTCTTTGTAGAGAACGGCATCAGGGAAATAGGCATTAAGCTGCTGCCTGACCTGCAGCAAATCAGGCTCACGGCAGACAAACTGAACGGTGCTTGACTGCGATGTTCCGACAATTTCAAAACTAAGAGGGAGCGAACAACAGCACAGATTCAAAAGGAATTGTTCGACATAGTCTGTTGAAATTTTCTGCTTGGCTGATAGAGAGATTGTGATCTCATTCAGGGCAGAACTATCTTCAAATAAAGATGGTTCCGGTTCATCCAAAGGAAACTCTTCAAAAGTTTGCTCCGGTTTATCTGTTCCTGTTAAACATTTGCGAAGCTTCTCTACCAATGAACTGAGAAATGTGGGCCTGCGGCCATCATCAACCCCCGGCTGAAACGGAATAGGATAATGAAAGAAAGGTTCAAAGGCCGGCTCTAAATCCACCACATCCTGCCAGAACTGCCAACCCCGGCCCCTTTTTTCCCACCTGTAGAAATTGGCTGTAAGCTGTTCGCTGAGCGATGATATAGAGTTTTGATTCTCTGTTTCATTATCAGACATGGCTATGAAATCTTACTCTTGAACAGACCACTTAGAATCGGTTTTCTTTCAAGCTCTGTCATGGCTCTTAGGCCTTTTACCTCTGTGATTTTATCCATCACATTAAGGACTGCCGAATGGATTGAATCCTGGAACATGAGAGTGGTATCAAGGGTGTAGTAAGTTTCCGGCTTGAAGGTTCCGGCCAACAGTGGCCCCAGCAACGGGATTTTCATAAGTAAACTTGCTATAACTCCTGGCGTTTCGCCAAGCCACCAGGAAATGAAGAAATTACTGCCAAACGGCGCGGCACAGATATCAAAAATACGCTCTTGTCGCCGAGCCCTCAGGTACTCCCGCTTGGCGGAAAGTATCCCCTTTTCGCTATGCGTCACCCGAGACAATTTCACATCAGGTAAATTCTGCTTACGAACCTCCTCTTCTATTGCCAAGTAGACCTTTTGGGACGACTCCTGTAAACCGCCAAAGAGTCGGTGCCAGTGAGAGAGAAATAAAGATGCTTTCCTTGCCATATTATAGCCCTCCAAAATTCAGTTATATTAACTGCAAAATTGTACCTTTTTGCTCAAGCAGGTCAAGAGAATTAGTTTTATTCAGGTAATTCTACTTAGCTTAGAGGCGATCAGGCCAAAAGAATTATTGCAGATTTCCCTGAAAGCGTTAGACTATTTGGTAATTAATCGTAACGGTGTTCATTTGAGGAACTGCAGCAGGTTAGTTGCAATTAGGAAAAATATTTGAGGTTATAGAGACGTGAGAAGTAAAACTCCACAATTCGATGAAGCACTAAAGCGGGCAGAAAAAGGCGGATTTAAAGAGTATTGGTTACAGCAGTACATCAAAAACAATTATAAAAAATTGGGCTTCAGTAGCATCAAAGGTCCGTTTGATACCGGATACGATTTCACAGGAGTTTATAAAGGGAAAAAGGTTGTAATCGAGGCCGAAACGAGTTGTGAAAACTTCATCTACCACAAACACAACCCAAATGAAGTAGATGTGATAGTAGTTCTAAATGACGAGTGCAACAAGATTGTCCGATGCATGAAGCCGCAAGAGTGGACAAAACTGCTACCAAAGAAAATAATCAAGGTTGACGCTGACGATTTTATAAAATCGACCCATGAAATGCGAAGGGCTTATGCAATAAAGAAACAAGAAAATGAACGACGACTGGTGTCACAGTTTCCTCTTATTGGCATTAAAATCGCTCTGGAATCGCTGTGGAATTTATTGGGTGGAGGAGTCGTTTACGAAGGAACCCCTGAATCAGAAGCCTTTGAAAAAGCACTGAGATATACCGTGGCCGATTACGTCTTACTCTACAACATTAGACCCAAAAAAGTTACAACCCATAGTGTGCAATTTACAAGGATAGAGTTGCTCGCCAACGACCTAATAAAGTCGCACAGACAATATGATGATTTATCTGACGAAGAAAAAGATTACATTCAATTATGGCTTAGCATTCTCCACGGTTATTATTCTGAATATTTGTAGCCACAAACCAATCAGATCGTATTCTCAATATTGGTAACCCACTACCCGACCTTTTTCACAACCATCACCCCCAACGCTACCGCATCGAACATATTCTGGTGAAACCGCTCTTTCCAGGCCCTGTCCTGGGTAAGGTAAACCTTAAGTTCGGGATATTGCTGTGCTACGACTTGGGCGACTTCGTATTTACTGGCCCAGCCATTGCCGGTGATAAACTTTTTGACCGTGCTGGGTGAATATGCTACCAACTTGAGCCTTTTTCTTCTGGCAATGGCTTTTATCTCATCGACAAGGACATTTAAAAGTAAGACATTTTTGCTTTTGGCAAAAAAGGCTTCTTCCACAGCCACAATGTCCGGCTTAAAATCTTCAATCAGTCTGAGCACTACCCTTCTGGCATTCAACAGTTTTTGATGAGGTGACTTTCCTCTCTTGATGACCTTAACGGCGTGATAGATAAGCTGGCCTTTCTCCAGCAGGGCAACACCCATAAATCTTGTGCCGGGGTCAATAGCTAAGATTCGCGAATAGTTTTGTGACATGAGTTTTGAAGCAGACAAGGCTGGCATAAACCCTGTCCGCCTTTAGGTTAATTTTTATTTAATTGCTGAGAGCAGACGGCCCCAAGGGCAACTGCCTCAAACATACGGATATGATAGGGGTTTCTGCTGTTCTGCTCCTTACGCAACTCATGCAGAAGCCCGGGATATTTATCCGCCAATATTTCTGCTAATCTTGCTTTGTTTATTCTTTCAGTGGCAGATAAAAACTTCTTTAAGTCCCTGATTGAATATCGGCGAATTTTAAGCCTTTTGCTCCTTGCCAGCAGTTGTATCTGTCTGGCCAATCTGCTGAGATTTTGTGACGTCCGTGAAGGATGCAGGGCCTTTATAGCCAACGCATCCGGTTTATACCGGTCAATAAGAGAGGTTATAAACTCTTTGGTTTTGATGAGCCTCTGATTTTGGCAAGAAGCCCGGATGTTTTTCACTCTCCAGTCCCGTAAGGCATAACCGTGGAATAATGCTACCCCGATGTATCTTGAGCCGGGATTAATCGCCAGTATCTTATAGAGTTTCTTTGGCATATTTTTGAACTAAATAATTGAATAATGCACCTCGACTTTTTTTGATTTTCCCAATAGGAGTCTTCCTCACCTCATCAAGAACCTTTTTTAGAAGAAAGGAAGGATACCTTTTGGAATACGAAACGTATAAGGCAAGATTATGTCGGTCATCGAGAATGGTGGCTATATCCATTGCTGACAGTTCCTTGTTATCAACAGAGATAGGACGCTCAGGATTATGGGAAGAAGGATTAGAAAGATTGTCTTTATCGGTATCGTTCTTTAATATATTTTTCTTTATCGTTATATCGTTAGAACCCTCGCTTGGAGGAGGTTTTCCGCTGAAATTAAGATGGTTTTGACTCCACACAAGCTTATGAGAAGTTGGATTTATCAAACTACAGATGTTGTTCATTTGCCACTTCTGTGGTGACACCTTTTCAACACCACAAATGCCTTTCCATTTGCATATTTGTATGAGCAAACACCTGCCGGTGCTTTTGGTAGTGATATATCCCTCTTTTCTGAGAAGGTTCAACCATCTTAGGACGGCATCACGGCTTATACCCATATCAAAGGCAACTGTCTTTGCTTTCCGCATGAGAAAGCCGGTTCTGCGATTGGCGTTTAGCACCAGATACAGAAAAAGCCAGATAGCATTTTTCATTTTTCTGTAATGTTTTGCCTGCCCATCCATAACAAGACCTGTCCACACCGGCGCCCACCACTGTTTTCTGTTGTCTCCACTAATAGAAACATTTTCCATATTTGTTATATGGGTTTTTTATCCCGTAAGACCATTTCTCTTTTATAGATGTCCTTCTTCAACGACTGCCGCAGGTCAATGAACAGGCCGTCGACCATCGTGCGGTAAAGTATCGCCAGCTTGAACACACTCAACAGATTAGGAAAACAAAGACCGTTTTCCCACCTTGAGATTCTGCTGGCACTTTTCAGCCTCAATATGCGGGCGACATCTTTTTGAGTCAGGCCTCTAGTTTTTCTGTACTTCCTGAGGCAGTTAGGTATAAATTTATTAACTCTGCTTGGCATAATACAACTCAAATAAATATTTATATTTTAGGATACCCTTAGAGCGAGCGCCTGAACAAGTAGAGTAAAATTGCCGTCTTCGGCAAATTGGAGAATACCTGTGGGGAAAAGCTGGGGATAAATAAAAAGGCACCCGTTTTGGGTGTCTCTAAAGACAAAAAAAATACTTTTCACTCCAAAAGAATTATTCTTTTCGATCTTCTTCACCCTCGATTTAATTAAAATGGTTTAGGTTTAGCACCATTTTCGGGACTTTTCAATTAGTTATAGTAAATTTTTTGAGATGTATTTTTCGGAGTCTTTTTGTGGTATAATATTATAATATAATATTAAACTACAAAAACATGAAACAGCTTAAGACTTACGTAGTTGTTATTCTATTATTAACTATTTTAATTATTCCTTCTGTCGCTTTAGCCGCATGGTGGAATCCGTTTACTTGGAACATCTGGAATAACTTTTTAAATATTTTTAGTAAACAAAACACAAGCACACAAAACAATTCCGATAAATCCAATTATTTATCACTTGAGGGAAAATATAAATCATATAATACAGATAGTCTAAAAATTATTGCAGATAATATGTCCGAAGACAATATATTAAATAAGGCTATAAAAGATAAAGACCCAAGCGATTGCAATGAATTAGCAGCAAAAGAAGAACTTTCCATTAGAACTTATGCAGAATCTATAAAAGTTTCTACATCATCTGTGGAGTCAGAAAAAAGCATATTATATCCCTATGTAAATAATTGTAAATTTGGATATGCTTTACATTATAACGATACTAGCGTCTGTGAATTGATATGGAATAGCAGGGGATCTGAATGTTATACCCAGATTGCAAAACAAACAAAAAATCCCGCCCTGTGTTTCTATAACAGGGACAACAATTATCTTAAAAATCTTTATAATAAATTCACAGAAGATGGAAAGGGTTCACTGTCGAGTATAGATAGTTGTGTTTTCGATATTGCAAATTCGGAAAATAATATATCCATTTGCGACACCCTAAAAAATATGCGTGACATCTCTCCGTATTTTAACGACGTTGGTTGTTACTATGGGTATGGTTATAAAAGAAAAAATATGAATGATTGTAATAATATTGCCAACCACGAAGCCATTTTAAAAGATTATTGCACATACGGAGTGGCAGTTGCATCATTAGACCCCAGTATTTGTCCTAAATTGGGAAATGAGACTATTAGTCCGAATGGACTTGGCGCAAGAGACGGATGTTTTGATGCTATGGGTGAACATTTTTGGGACGTTAATTATTGTGACAAAATACAAAGCGACGTAGAACAACAGCTTTGTTATTATGTTGTTGCTGAAAATAATTTTCCTTCGGCTGGAAATAAACTTAAAGACCCTGAAAAGGAAAAGGCGGCAGAGAGTTATTATAACTATATCCATTCTAATAAAAAGATGGACACGTGTAATATGTATAATGAAGATTTGACTAATCTAGTACCAATTTGGCAAGAAACGTTTGAAACTGGATCTCAGTGGAGCGGTAAAAATTCTCAAGTTATTATGCAAAATCCGAATAATGCCGCAGTCAGAATAACTGGGGCTCCAAAATCAGATGGTTATTTGTATAAAACTATAACTATTCCTACAGATGCTTACTATATGACATACTACATTAAAAACGAGAAAGCTGTTAAACAAAGTTTTGTAACAGTAAGTTTTGGCAATGAACTTTTATCCTATCGTATTTTAGGTGAAGTTTGCGATAAAATGGAGACAAGTGAACAGATTTACATAGGAGATAAAGCAGGAAAAACGGATGTTTTAACTTTTGAATTAGCTCAAGTGGGGAATGAAGAACCATCTGTGTTAATTTATAATATTACTTTTTATAAAATAAAATAACCCAATAACAATGAATGATTTGCTGAATTATTTTTTGTGTGTTTTATTTTAACGGGATAAATAATGTTTGACCTGTTAAACAAGTTCTAATATCATTTAATATCTGCACGATATATACTATCAACATACTTGTCGCGAATATGCTGAGCACATTTTTTTTGGTGGTTAATCCTTTTCCGTCAGAACCACGACAATTTTTGTATCTCGGTTTATGGATTACTCTCCTTCAAGCCAATGGCTTGCGAGTATCGTAAGGTCGCCAAAATCAACGCTGCCGCTGTGGTCAAAATCAGTTCCCGCACACCAGTTGGGGTCACCGCACGTATTATCCATCCAGTTGTCTGCAAAAATGGCATAGTCAGTGAAATTGACTGCGCCGTTCATATCTACATCTGCCACCGACAGTGTGACCGAGAACGTGATGTTGTCGAGCAGAATTGAGGGAGTTCCGTCCCCAACATGGTTAAGGGTGAAAAGCAGCGTCTCCGTCTGCCCCGCAAAGTTGCCAATGAAGATTGGATCGACCGTCCAGAAGTTGCTGTCGGCAGTGTCGATGGGTTGATAGAAGATGATTTGGTTGCCCAAAGTCGCCGTCAGGAAGTCGCACGGATCGGACGTCTCCACCTTCAGGTCAAACGTGAGGTAGGAGGCATTGCTGGGAACGGATACGTCCCTGTAAAGGTATCCGTCGCTGCCCGATTGGATTTGTGCTGCATAATTGCCGTTGTTGTCAACGGCGACGATTGCCGCATGTTGCCCAAACCAAGGCCGTCCCTCGGTAAAATTATCAACGTCTACCTTTGCGAGCAAAAGCGAGGGGTTCATCCAGGGGGGAGGGACTGTGGTCCCAAAGACATGGGAATTTAGCTCCTGCTCAACATAGTTGCCGTCCTTCAGATTGCTGGTCTGTGGATTCAGGATTGACCAGTTGATTCCTGCGACAAGCTGACCCGGTCCCGCTATCCCGCTACTTGTATCGGCGTACCAGCCCAATATACGCAAATGGTCTATAGCTAGCGACATTGCAGGGAGGATCACTTGAGTACCCGGATAGATTTGGCCATTGAATATGTTACCTGCACTTGAATTGTTGAGCGGTGTTCCAAACCCAAACGCGGCACGGCCACTAACTCCACCAACGATATTCGCACCGCTGTAATAGACTTCGACTTGTGACGCAGTTTCAGGGTGTATATATATCATTGCATTCACGTTAGTCTTAAGAAATTTCCCATCAATATAATAGGGAAACCAAGAAGGCAGGTTTGATGCGTCCACGGCTTCAGGTATTTCTTTCAGAAAGAGATTCGGCGTGTCGAGCGTCGTAATGCGTTCCACCGGTTGACCGCCGCATTGGGCAAGCACGGAAGCCGCCTTGCCAACGACAGCCCCGCCATTTGAATGGCCGATGAGTTGCAGGTTGTTGTTACTGATGTGGAGCGCCTGTAATTCACGGGCCAAGAAAACACCCTGGCTATAACCTCTCGCTGCAGAGGCGGCCGCGCCGTACAAACC
>Ga0209777_10008811_pt1 | contig 10973 bp, 10 predicted proteins | sample FrelakmetHBP12HB_FD_187147 | JGI IMG/M metagenome (GOLD analysis project Ga0209777, IMG submission 187147) | Freshwater lake sediment microbial communities from the University of Notre Dame, USA, for methane emissions studies -HBP12 HB (SPAdes)... | ecosystem: Environmental > Aquatic >... | reverse complement strand
GCCTGACCCAAAAGACTAAATGGGATGTGCAGGGACTGGAAGGGTTGAATTATCACGGCTGGTATCTGGTCATCAGCAATCACCAGTCCTGGGTAGATATTTTTGTAATGCAGCATCTGCTGAACCGGCGCATTCCTTTGATGAAATTTTTTCTGAAACAAGAACTTATCTGGGTGCCGGTGATGGGCATTGCCTGGTGGGCGATGGATTTTCCTTTTCTGCGCCGCCATGGTGTCGAGTATTTAAAAAAGCATCCTGAACAGAAAGGCAAAGATTTCGCAACAACGCGCAAGGCTTGTGAGAAGTTTGTGCATACTCCGACCAGCGTGATGAATTTTCTTGAGGGTACTCGTTTTTCCAAGGCAAAGCACGCCAGACAACAGTCGCCATACAAACATCTTTTACTCCCGAAAGCCGGCGGAATGGCGCTGGCTTTGGATGTGCTGGGCGAAAAGTTTAATTCCCTGTTGAATATTACGATAGTTTACCCCGACGGCATTCCGACATTCTGGGAGTTTCTCTGCGGCAAGGTCAAAAGAGTTGTTGCGCGCTTTCAGACAATGGAAATTCCCAAGCAACTCCTGCACGGCGATTATGCTGCTGATAAGGACTTTCGTGTTACATTTCACAGATGGGTGCATCAGCTATGGCAGGAGAAAGATCAGCAGATCCAATTGCTGATGAAAGAAGTAATCGGCGATTCATGAAGATCTTAATGTCCCGCCAGCGGCGGGATAACCCCAGTAGCCTTTGGCTATGGGATTAATTCAACTAACAGATATTACTGCACTGCGCTTGTGGAGCCCCGCTGGAAGCTGCCGAAGGCTCTTTGCAATGATGCGACATCCCACAAAGGGATAATATCTGAGTTTCATTAATTCAACCTACAAGCTTCAGCATGTGTGACCTCTTGTGACCTTCAGGTTATTAGGTTATGCACTTTATTTCTGAAGCTTGGGTTTCATTACTATTTTCCCGCCTGAGCTTCCACCCGGAGTGATTTTTTATCAATTTTCCCCACCATCGTCAAAGGCAACTTCTTGCGGAACTCGATTATTTTGGGAACTTCATAAGGGGCAAGCTTTTCTAAGGCCATTTTTATGATATCAACTTTCAAAGCTTCTTCATTTTTTCCAAGATCGTATCCGGGAACAAGGGTCAGATACGCCTTTACCAACTCGGAGCCGGGACGTTTCGGGTTGGGAATACCGATTGTGGCGGCGCTTTCTATCGCCGGGTGTTTCGTCAATACATCCTCTACTTTTTTAGAAAACACCTTGAATCCGCTGATGATGATCATATCCTTGGTGCGATCGACGATACGCAAATAACCGTCTTCATCCTGTACGGCGATGTCTCCGGTATGTAGATAACCATTATCGTCGATGATTTGCCTGGTCTCTTCGGGATTTTTATAATACCCGACCATTACTTGCGGTCCCTTGACACAGATCTCTCCCGGTTCGCCTTGCGCTACCCTTTCGCCGGTAATCGGGTCCACCAGGATAATGTCTGTATTGATTATGGGCAGTCCAATAGACCCCAGCTTCCGTAGCCCTTTCGACGGATTCATGGTGGTAATCGGCGAGGTTTCGGTCATACCGTAAACTTCGAGCAACTTCCCTTTGCCGACAATGCTCTCCAAAATTTTCTGTGATTCTTCCGGAAACGGCGCCGCGGAAGAGATGCAGGCCTGAAGCCGGGAATGATCGAGAGTTTGGAAGAGCGGATTGGCTATCAGCATCTGATAAAGGGAAGGCACGTTCACCAGATGGGTCGGTTTGTGTTTGCGAATTTCCTTGCAGATATGATTCGTGTCTCTGGGGTTGGGTATAAGAATTTGCGGCCATCCCAGATAGATGGCGTTCGCCGCGAAAAAAGTGCCGGCAATGTGAAAGAAGGGAAATCCGGAAAGCGCCACTCCTTGACCTTTTTCCCAGCCGAGCCACTTTTGCGCGATAAGCAGGTCGGCCACGGAATTTCTATGGGAAATCATGGCGCCTTTGGGCATTCCCGTGGTACCGCCGGTATATTGAATATAGGCAATATCATCGGGAATTACTTTCACTTCCGGAGGCGCGTCTGAGTATCTTTTGGGACAAATAGTTTCTTTAAAATGCAAAACGTATTTGCCGGCAAGCGCTGTGACTTTGCCCCGCGGGATTTTTTTTAAAAGCTTTCCCAGGATGCGCTTGATGCGCGGCATGAATTCGCCCACGTTGGCTGCGACCACGAGTTTTAGTTCATGAAGCTTGGAAGATATATGGATAAGCCTTCCGGCAAAGATAGCATCCAGAGTTACCAGACCGCGGGCGTCGGAATCTTTGAGCTGATGTTCCATTTCCTCTGTGGATAGGAGAGGGGAAAGACCGGAAGCCACGCAACCTGCTTTCAAAGTTCCCAGCCAGGCGATAATATATTCAGGAATGTTCGGAAGATTTATTCCTACCACATCCCCTTTTTTGAAGCCGTGAGCAATCAGCATATTAGCAAAGCGGTTGGCATAACGATCCAATTCGGCTAACTTTACTTTCATGCCCATAAAGCTAAAAGCTAATTGGTGGGGGAATTTTTCAAAAGTCTCCTTAATTGCGTCAACATAGCTTATTTCCCATTCTTTCGGATCAATGTCCACAAGTCCCGCATCATAAGATAAGCGCCAGAACTGTTCATTTTTCATTTCGGAATTTCTCTCCTTCCCCAATCTATATTATTTTATTAAATTTGCTACTCGCTTAATATCTTCTCTAGCTTCCTTAACCATCCGTTCAATTAGCTCTTTGCAGGTGGGAATATCCTTTACCAGTCCGACCGATTGTCCCATCATCATGGGTGCGTCTTCGACATTGCCCATTTCCCAGGCATCTTTTACCTTTTTCCCGGAGAGGAGCGGGATAAGCTCGTCGAGGCCGCAGCCCTTTGCTTCCAGAGCTAAAACTTGAGCAGCAACCTTGTTTTTGATGGCTCTCCCCTGCAGGCCGATGCTTTTACAGATAAGAGTGGTTTCATTTTCCTGCCGCCGGATAAGTTCCTGCTTGATATTTTCGTGCACTTCGCATTCTTTGGTGGCCACAAAGCGGGTTGCCATCATAACACCCTGGGCTCCCAGGGCGAGCGCCGCAGCCATGGTGCGTCCGTCCGCGATGCCGCCCACGGTTACCACCGGGATCTTGACTGCTTCGACAATACGCGGCGTGAGCAGCATTGTGGTCACATCGTCATCAAGCGGATGGCCTCCTTCTTCGATACCCGCGGCGTAAATGCCGTCGTAACCGATCTTTTCCGCGTGCACGGCATGGCGCACCGATCCCACCTTGTGAAACAGTTTGATCCCCGCCTTTTTTAGTATGTCTATGTAATCTCTCCCCACCGCTTTATCCAGCGGCGTGCCGGATATTTCCAACCCCGCCACTTTTTCCTCGGCGCAAACGCGCAAATACATTTTGTGATGTTCCGGGGTGATATGCACCGAGGGCAGGATGGTCACATTGACCATAAAAGGATTTTTTGTGAGTTTTCTTGTTTCCCTGATAGCGTTGCGGAATTCATCTTCTGTTGCATAGTTTCCGGCAGTCAGATTTCCCATCCCGCCCGCGTTCGATACTGCCGCGCAAAGTTTGGGTTTGCATAGCCACATCATGGCGCCGCAGATTATGGGATATTTGATGCCAAACATTTCGGTAATTGCTGTTTTCATTTCTTTCCTGCCTCGTTAATGTAAATTGTAATCGTTAATTTTTTGCCTGCCGCGTATATCAATCGGATATATTCAGGGAAGAATTCTCACTTAACATTGGTGCATCCGGGGCATCCATAATTTCAATAATATCCCGATATAGACGCTTTTTTAATTCGCCGAAAATTCCGCGCTTCTTCTGAAACGTTTTGGCAAAAGCTATTGCTTCCGCCATGAGTTCTTCTTTGTTGGCGCACGCCTTCAGAATAATATGATGCGCTTCCAGTTCCGGCGCGCTGTAGCGGTTTCCGGTGAGCTGCATTTCCGATAGCTTATACATCGGAATGGCCTTTTTGATAAAAGCGTTCATGCCGGGACGAAAGGGAATGCCGAGGTTTACTTCCGGAAAACAGAAAAATCCGCGGTCTGACTTCATAAATCGAAAATCACAGGCACAGGACATAATCGAGCCGTTACCGTAGGCATGCCCGTTGATTGCCGCGATTACCGGCACCGGATAAAGGAGTAATTTCTTAAAAACACTGTCCATGCCGCTGATGAAATCATTAACAGGTTGGTATTCTTTTTTTTGCAATTTTGCCAATATCCACTCCACGTCTATCCCCTGCGAAAAATTCTTCTCGTCATTGGAAGTAATAATCAGGGCGGTCACTGATTTGTCGGCTATTATTTCATCGAGCATGGCGTTTAAGGTTTTGGCAAAGGCGAGATTTTGCTTATTTTCACCATTGGTCATGGTGAGAATCGCCACGGTTTCGTCTTTGGCCCAGGTCATGATAGGCATATGTTGTTCCTTCCTTTTAGATTTTTTGTTGTTCCCAACATATTAAGGTTATGTTTATAGGTCAAGAAATAAAAATTGCATTTTGTCATTCCGGTCGCAGATGACCTCGCGTGACCCTATAGTGACCTTCAGGTTATTTAGGGTAAATCCAGAACCCGTCTGTCATTCCCGCTTATAACCAGGATTGCCTTGGTATGCAATAACGTGCTATACTTCCTTTCACAAAAAGGGAATTCTTATCAAACAAAGATTATCGCAAAAATCGGCCATGGGAGTGAAGAATTATGAGTAAAATAATTATCGTCGGCGCCGGTCTTTCAGGGATGACCGCGGGAATTAATTTGGCCCGTGATGGCTATGAAGTTGAAATCTGGGAAATGGGGAAAGCTCTGGGCGGGATTGCCCTGGACCAGGAAGTAAAAATGAAAAGACCATTTGCGATTGCCGACATGACGCCATTCGATATCGAGAGGCTTTCGCACTACCTTGGTTTTGATCTCATGCCCGATAAAGAAAAAAGCGGTCACATCGACTATTTTACCCCGCTGCCCTCTGCGCGCTTTTATATATCGGGTACAAAATGCGAAATGCATTATCCGGAGGATTTGCACATGAAACTCGTCGAGCGCGGTCCGCGGCAATCCTCGCTGGATTCTCATCTGTATCATGCCGCCCTTAGCGCCGGAGTAAAATTCAAATTCAATGTGGCCGTGGTGTCCAAGAAGGATTTTTCCGAACTCCCGCCGGGAAGCATTATCGCGACCGGCATGTTACGGAGTTCCTTTATCGTTCTTGATTTGCCGTTCGTGCCGGCGTATGCGTATTTTGCCATTAAAGAATTCAACAAATATCAAGGGCCTGAAACAATAGTATATCTGGATAAATATACGAAAGACTACGGCTATTTTACCATCATAAACGGCATCGGCGCCGCGATTCTCTTTCAGCTGGGGGCGAGAATTCCCACAGAGGCCCAGGAGTGGTTTCCAAGGCGGTTGAAAGAAGATGAGGGATTGGATTTTACCGCTTGGAGAACAATCGAGGATTATGTAGCCACGCCCACAGGTTCAATGTTCAATCCGCGGCTTTTTCATGATCGGTTTATTCTCACAGGAACACTGGCGGGTGTTCAGGACCCCTCCTGGGTGATAGGCGTTCATGGAGCGCTCGTGTCCGGGAAAATCGCCGCGATGGCGGTACAAGACAGGGATAAAGCCTTGCAGGAATTCCAGCGCATGAATCGCTGGTGGCGGCTATGCTATCTTGGAAAGAAATTTTTTAACGCAATGCACCCATACAGCCAGCGTTTTATAATTAAGCCGATTATTAAATCCAGAGCGCGTTTTCATCAGCGCTATCTCTGGTTCCTTTATCCGGCTATCCCCGGACTCAGACGCATATAGTGAGACTCGTTGAGAGCAAACGAAGTGCTGCTCGAAACGTTAGTCGAACTATCCCAGGAGCGTAGCGCCGCGGGACATGGTGACCCTTAGGTTATTCAAGTTATTTAGGGTATTAGATTACATGTTTTTAGCCGTAATGCAGAAGTTCTTAATCCATTTTATCTTTTTGTCTCATTTCAGTTTTTATGGGCGCTGTCCTTCGTTTCATCTATAGGGAAGTATGTTGCGAAAGCATTTATAGTCGCAAGCAATTATCTATTCATTTCAAGATTTTATAATTTTTGGTTTTCCTTGACACTTAAGTATAAATTTCCTATATTTAACCTATGAGAGCAAGTTCTTATCAAACTAAAATATTAGGCGATGATGAATTATTAACAATAAAAGAAGCCAGCGATTGGGCATCGGCGCACTTAGGTAAAAATGTAACAACATCAAACATCTCTTACCTTATCCAATATGGCCGTATAAAAAAAATAGGTGAAAATGGCTTTACACAAATTATTAAACAAGAACTTATTGATTATTACAAAAGCTATAATGGGCATAGAGAAGTATCATGGAAAGACCAACTTGGTGCGGATTTAAATTGGGCTTTATCTTTTGACCAATACAAGGAAGCGGAAACAACAAAACACGTTCACAGACTACATCCTTATAAAGGGAAATTCATACCACAATTAGTAGAGTATTTTCTTGACGGACATACAGATAGTTTCAAAAAAGAAGTTTACTTTCATAAAAACGATATAGTTCTTGATCCCTTGAGAAAAATGTGATCACAAATAATTGACTATGAAAAATTTAACAGAAAATGAAATAGTTTTCGCAATTACAGTCAAGGATTTGCAGAATGAGGCAAATGAAAAAATTGGCAGAAATCTTACTGGGGATGAAATTAATATTGCCAAAAAAGGGTTAGAATGGGGATTGCTTACAGACATTGATACTGTTTACAATGCAATTTTTGATGAAATGATAAATTATGAAGACACTAAATAAAAAATTAAGTCCATCAGATTTATTGGCAGCTCAATTTTTGGAAAAAGCAAAAGAACTTAACGCAAGCATTGAGCTAATTAAAGTTCTCAAATCAAGAACCTATTGTATTGGTCAGAGTAATATTTTAATTCGTGCATCATCCGAAGGAAATAGAAGATATTTTTTTGGGATAAATTATATAACGGTTGAGGAAATTGCTAATCTGGATAATCCTTTTGTCGCTTTTATATGTGGCTCCATAGAAAAAGTTGTAATTATTCCGGCTAAAATTCTTTTTAAACATCTTCCTCGAATAAGTCATGATAGAAATGGTGAATATAAAATTAATATCGATAAAGATTTAAATATTGTTTTAGCAGGTAGAAATAATAGACTTGATTGTAATGAATTTGCAAACAATTGGGATTTACTTTTATCACCTCCAATAATTAATGAAGAGACAAAGAATACAGTAGAAGAAAGCGTCCATTCGATTTTACAAGGTCGCTTAATAGAAATTGGGAACATTCGCGGCTATCATACTTATTGTCCTGATAAGTCAAAAAAATTCAATGAAAAGAAATTAGATGAAATAACAACATTGAATACTTGTCCTCAATTACAATTTTCAGATTACAATCTACTCAGGCAGATTGATGTTTTATGGTTTAATAATCGAGGAAGCAATTTTATTCCCGAGTATGCTTTTGAAGTTGAATTATCAACGGGAGTATGGTCGGGAATCGGAAGAATGGCAACTTTAATGGATTATAAGAATGTGGGCTTCTATGTAATTTCCAATGATGCAAAAAAATATAAGCAAGTAATTAATTCTTTTTCTGAATATAAAGAACGATATAAATTCATTTCAAATGATTTAATAGGAGACCTTTATTCTGCGGAATTAAATTTAAAAGAACTTAGAATTGATATAGGTTTGTGAAATTTAAACTGCAACCTAGAGCCAGTTTCCATGTCCTTTCTTGCCTTCCCTTATAATCCTTATCATCCTGAACCATACTCGCGTTTTACAGAAACCGGTATGATGGATTTACCAAACGATTTCTTGGTTGAAGATCAATATTGGGACTTTATCGGTGGCACACACATTCCCTCAATTGCTCGAGTCGTTTGATGAGGTTGGGAAGGAATTCAAGGAAAAGCTACAAGCAAAGTTCAAGCAAATTGCTAAAGAAAAAATTAATTCATATTAAGCTATATGGTAATGGTTATCTTTTCTTAATCGGGGACGGCTCTATTTAAGTAGGACAAGGCGTCAAATCTTTACTCTTGACAATTGGCAATCCAAAAATCGTAATGCGTGAAGCGTGAAGCGTGAAGCAAAAATAAATGCGTATCTCGCATTTCGTGAAGAGTCGTTCGTATTTTGTGAAGCGCAAAATTAATCGAACGTATTCAGCCAATCATTAATTTCTTTTACCACGGATCGACAAAAGAGTGGTCTGCCCCATGGGGTCGCTGAGCGGGAACAGAATTCAAACCCTGCAGAGCCTCTAAGGATCAGGTCTTGAAATATCAGTTTCCGAATAGCATTATTTTCCCGTATATTCCGGTTTCCGTTTTTCAAGAAAAGCTTTCACTGCCTCGGCATGATCGCTTGTTCTGGACGCCGCAAATTGATAGGAAATCGATGAATTCATCGTCAATTCAAGAGGCATGGTGCTGAATTCATTAATTGCGCGCTTCATTATCTTTATTGAGGCGGGACCTTTCCCCAGCCGCGAGGCAAGCTTTTCAGCGGCGGGCATAAGCTCGCTTTGGGGAACTACCTGCTCAACAAGACCAATCCGTAATGCCTCTTGCGCATTAATCAACTCGCCTGTGTAACACATGAGCTTGGCTTTGCCCATACCGACTAACTTGGGAAGCACGCACATCCCCGCTTCCGGCACGAGCCCCATTCGGACAAAAAACTCCCCCATCTGCATCGTATCCGCCGCGATCCTGATATCGCACATGAGCGCCAATTCCATACCGGCGCCCAGTGCAAATCCATTGATCGCGGCAATCGTCGGTTTTTCCACGTTATAAATTCTCTCGTACATTTCGCACAGTGGATCAAAATATTTTTTAAATTCAATTGCTGATTTGTCTTTCAAGGGTTTGATGTCTTCTTCCACGTCACCGCCTGCGGAGAAATTATCACCCATACCCGTAAAAATCAGGGCGCGTACACTGTCGTCATTCTCTACCTCAAAAAAAGCCTTCTGGAGGCTTAAAAATAAATCCGGACTTAACGCATTGAGTTTTTCAGGCCGATTAAAGGCGATAGTAGCATAGTTATCCTTTCGTGTTAGAATACAACTCCCGATCTCTTTCTTTTCTTCCGACATATATCCTCCTGTTGTGACCTGCTGTATGGTGATTTATACCCGCTCAAATATCGTCGCGGGGGCCTGGCCGCCGCCCGTACAAAGAGTTACAAGAGCATATCTCGCTTTTCTTCTCTGTAATTCATGAATTGCTGTTATGCTGAGACGGCAGCCGGAATTGCCCACCGGATGCCCTAATGCCATTGCGCCGCCGTTGACATTCAACTTATTCATGTCCGCTTTCAATTCCTTTGCCCAGGCAAGGGGAATCGGCGCAAAGGCTTCATTGACCTCAAAGATATCAATATCCTTCATCGTCAGACCGGCTTTCTTTAAAACCATTTGCGTGGCTGGAATGGGCCCCGTCAGCATCAACGAAGGATCGGACCCGATAACGGCATTAGCCGCGATTCTGGCGATCGGCGTAACCTTGAGCGCTTTTACTTTACTCTCGCTCATAAGAATAACGGCGGATGATCCGTCGGTGATGGTGCTGGATAATCCGGCGGTGATCCATTCGGTATTTGGCAATACTTTTAATGTTTCGAGCTTTTCGACCGTCGTATCGGGCCTGATGGTTTCATCGGTATCCCTGGTGATTTCGTTGCCGTCTTTGTCCAGACCTTTCATCGGCAGTATCTCTTTTTTAAAACGCCCTTCTATAGTTGCCTTATGCGCTTTCTGGTGGCTGGCAACTGCGAATTGCTGACATTCTTCTTTTGTGACGCCGAATTTATTCGCAATCTTCTGGGCCGACGCTATTTGATCAGGCATCCCATATTTTTCAATATAGTCTTTGGTGATCGGATGATTCATGGGCTGTCCGGTATACAATGTTCCGTTCATATCGGACATAATCGTGTATTTGGACATCAACTCGCAACCGCTCGCAATGACCACATCCATATTTCCCGCGGCAATCATCATGTGCGCCATTTGAATCGCCGACAGACTGCTCCCGCACTGCCTGTTGACGGTGACGCCGGGAGTTTTTATGGGAAGTTTGGATGAAAGGATTCCCATCCGCGCGAGATTAAAACCCTGTTCGCCGAGCTGATACACACATCCGGTAATAACTTCCTCAACAAGCGCCGGATCAAGATCGATTCTCCGTAGAGCCTCGTCCAGCACCGCGGCCAAAAGTTCCGGTGCAAAATAGCCGCGCAAATAGCCATTATTTTTTCCAATAGGTGTTCTTGCTGCGCTTACAACGAATACATCTTCCATAAATACCTCCTGTTTTATACCCCGCAGGGTTTAATTATAGCGCAATGAACGCAGAGTTCTAAAATGAGTTACGTTAACAATTCTATTTGTCTGCGTAGATTTTTTTACCGCTCTTAACCGTGTCTTGAAGTATCCGCGCGGGGCGGAAGCGCTTTCCATATTGCTTTTCCAGAGATTCCATGGTTGCCAAAATTTTTGTCGCCCCGATATTATCGATATAACTAAACGGGCCTCCCTGAAACGGCGGAAAGCCAAGTCCAAACACGGCGCCTATGTCGCCATCCCGCGGACAGGAAATGATTCCCTCTTCCAGACAAATCAGCGCTTCATTAATCATCATCAGACTTATCCTCTGCTGAATCAATTCCACATCAAACTTTCTGCGGGGTCTACCGCCGAGAATTGCATATACCTCTTCATTAGGCAGTTTTTGCCCTTTCCTTTTTTTAACATCGTAGAGGTAAAACCCTTTCTTGTTTTTCTTTCCCTTATAATCCTGGGCAATAAGCTTCGGGAAAGCATCGGAGGACTGCATGCCCCTTGCCGCG
>Ga0209777_10008810_pt1 | contig 10975 bp, 10 predicted proteins | sample FrelakmetHBP12HB_FD_187147 | JGI IMG/M metagenome (GOLD analysis project Ga0209777, IMG submission 187147) | Freshwater lake sediment microbial communities from the University of Notre Dame, USA, for methane emissions studies -HBP12 HB (SPAdes)... | ecosystem: Environmental > Aquatic >... | reverse complement strand
GTGTTGTCTTGCGCCGCTGTTATAACTAATCTAAATGCTGCTGTAGGCTTAAGACCCGCATTTGGAGTTACCGTCTCTGTATAAGTACCATTATAAACTTTTATGGTTTGTGTTTCTGTAAATGTAGTTGTAGTAACAGAAGTATATAGGGCATCTAAAGCTGCTTGTATAGTACTATAAGTTTTGCCACTTCCTACTGTCCAAGTTGCCATAATTACTCCATTACTTCAAGAGATCTTTGAAATTCAACAGGAGTTTCAATTATAGCATCTTCTGTCTCATTAACGCAATACTTGTTAAGATTTGCCCAATCAGTTATCTGTTCTGCGGTTACGTCTGCTAAAAGAATTCCAAAGTTATTAGAATCTAATTCTGCAGAACCAAAGGAATGAACATCCTCTTGAATAGCTGATATTTTCTTATATCCGTCGGGATAATTTTTTACATATAAAATTTGCATATTTTCCTCCTTATTTTATTCATATATAAATGTTGTTGAAGTATGTCCGACTGTAGTAACTACTAAACCATAGTAGAATTCACAACCTATTTCCATCGTTGGTTGTACGATACTATTAACTTGGTTTCCCATCGCAAAAGTGCCTATAGTTACAGTGGCATTTGTTCCGCCATTAGCGTCTAATACAGTAACTGTTCCACTATTTACTGGCGATCCTATAATAAATCTATTTAAAAATCCTGCTCCATATTTTAACACTTGATTAGATACTACTCCTAAATTTTTATAAAGTGATACGGTTACTGCTAATCCTATACGATTAATTGTTGAGCTTCTTAAAATAAGCTGGTTAGCGTTTGCGGTACTACCACCATTTAATATATAAGCACCTATCTGTACAGTAAGTAAGTCTGTAAGTGTTGCAGTTGTTGCAGAAAATTTATGAAGAAATACTCCATCTATATAAAACAATGTCGAAAAATTTGACCAATGAATTTCGTACATATGTATATTAGAATCTGTTACATATGTAGCACCAAGTCTTCCATTAAAAGCTCCACTACTTATAATATTAGCATCACTACTTGTTTTTCTACATACTATACTTAATCCTAAAGTTTCATCGTGTTGGAAATAGAATCCGTCAGTCGCTTCAAATGCACCCCATTGTCTTTTGCAAGTTCCGGTAATAGCCGGAAGTCTGACAGCTCCTCTATAATAGTTATTACAACCTCCGACATATCTTGCACGTCTTACTGAATTAATTAACGCCGAACTATTATTTCCTCCTGCCTGAAGGGTTAACACTCCACCTGTTTGAGTTATTGTAGCAGTCACTGTTACAGTAGGTGTCCAGAAATTTGTATCAACTACTGATCCTTGAAATGATGCTCCAGCGAGCCTAACATGAGTAGATGTTCTTAACTCCCCAGTAGAGGAAATACCTACGACATCTCCTTCGGCATCTTCTATTTCATATACTCCTACTTTAAGATTTCCCTCAGAAGATAAAGCTCTTGGTAATGCTTCTACTACAGGACATAAAACAGTTCCAAGTCTTACTGTAGCAGTGATGGATGCAGAATTTACGATAATTCTCGCATATGCTCCTATTGCTTGTGTAGTTATCCCAAAATTGTTTATAGACGTATAATAGTTAAAAGAGTCGTCTTGATCCCAATTAACATTATCATTAGACTGTTGAACACGCATAGAACAGTTCTGCGTAGATTTTAAAGACACTTGAATAGCATTTACCCCAAGAGTAGAAACTCCTGATCCAGTAAATGTATAAGCATTAGCAGCATTTAAAACACAAGTTACAGTTGAGTTTGCCGTAGACGTTCTAACATCTTGTACTATTGCTTGACTACCTAATCCGCCTGTTAACATATATTCTCCTTAGCTCCACGCTAATATTTCAGCGTTAACTGATGCTGTATCACTTTGAAAGTAAAGAGTAGCCGTGGCCAATGCACAGCTCGTCTCCGTAAATACTGAGTTTGATGGTATTGTAAAGTACGTCGCTAATCCAGAGTTGAATGATATCTTCAAAGCCCCTGAAGTTTCTCTTAGCTTAATATCAAACCCTTTACAAAATACTGGTAAGGCTTGAGAATAGATTGTTGCTGTAGCCGTACAAATAACATTATAGATATTAGGTGTAATCTTATTAAAGTTAACTGCAATAGAATCATCAGAAATGTTCTCTCCTGACAATCTACCCTGACTTGTTAAAAGTTGACCTGAAGCTGTAATCTGTGCAGTGTCAACACCATCATCTAATTTAGTAGTTGATCCGGATACTGTTTTTACTTTTATATTACCATTGATATCAGATTGGGCAGTAGTTCTCTGACCAGTAGCATATGTTACAGTAGCTAAATTATAAATAGCTCCAATTTTTATTGGATTACCAACAGAGTCTGTAACAGCATCCGGTGAAGAGCCGGTAATTTTCAAATGTCCGTAAGCATCTGATTGGGCGTCTATTCTTATTCCTGTTCCATAAGCAGTAAGAGTTGCATTATAAACCCCAGATATTTTAACTGGATATCCTACATCTGTCATTCCGCTGCCAGTGTCACCTTGAATAGTTAAAGTATTATTAAGTACTGTTACATTAATACTATTACCAATAGTAACTGTTGGTATGCTTGCTACACTAACAGGTACAGTAAACGTCGCGTTAACTATTGCTACATTAAAAGTAGTAGGAAAGTTAGATACAGTAATTGTAGGTATACTTGCTACATTAACAGGTAAAGTATACGTACAATTAATTATACTTATATATGGAGAACCCGCCCCAGATACTACCGCCACATTTAATGTTATAGATGAAGATAATAAATTAGTATTTAACGTAGAAGAACTTACAATAGTAACACAGCTAGCCACTTTTAAAGTATCTAATACTGGAACTGTGAATGGAGCATCTGTAATAGATACTTTAAAAGTGGTTGGAAAATTACCTACTGTGATTGTAGGTATAGAAGTAACCGCAGTATTTAAAGTAACACTAGCCCCTATTATAGTAACATTATCAGTTCCAGAAATAATACCTGTTACTGTTAATGTTTGATTTACTATCATAGTATTTAAAGTAACACTAGCTCCTGCAATAGTAACATCACTTGTAGTAGCATTTGAAACATATACAGTTAATGTAGCGTCTGAACTTACTATATTAACAGGAACTGTAACCGTACAGTTAATTATACTAACATTTTGATTAGCTCCGGGAGTTAAAGATAATCCAGGAATAGTAACAGTTAATGTGGGATTTGATATATTAGCATATAATCTTCCCCTATTATCTGTTTGTAATTCTGTTTCATCTCCACTATTATAAGTAGGTAAAGTTAAATTATATTGTCCTGCAGTATTAGCATTAACAGTTAAAGATGTTACAGCTATTGAAGCGCTTACATCCATTCCTATTCTACCACCACCTAAATCTGTTGCAGTAACTAACCCGATCGGTATTAATGTTGTAACTGCTAAAGAAGTAGAAGCAGTATCTTTTTGACCCCCAAGTACCGCAGCTACGGTATAAGTATAAGCCGTATTATAATTTAACCCAGTTACTTGAGTCATTACTTTATCAGTACCACTTTCATTTACTATTTGATAAGTTTCAGGAACTCCTAAACCAACTCTTTCACTTCCATTTTCAAAAACAACATATCTCTGAGCCGCAGCCTGATAATCAAATACTAAAGTAAAATCATATGGTCCTATTTTTCTCGCACCTACGTTAGTAACTTGCGACATAAAATTACCTCCTGTTTAAATTAACTTTTTTCAAGCTCTTTTAACTTTTTAACTGCCTTCACTTGTAAGGTCTTGTTTGTAATTTTTTCTATTATTTCTTTTAATAATAGTTTATTTTTAGTATATCCTATGAAAGATGTTTTGTCCATTACTTTTAATTTATTAAATGATTCGAAAGAATCTATTTCTTCTTTAGTAGAGATATTATTACCTTCATCTACTATTTTTGAACCTGGAGATATAGTCGTAATATTTTTATCTTTTCTATTATATGCTTTTGCAAAATCTTCAATAGATTTATTAGCATTTTCATTTACTTTAACTAATTCTTGCTGCTGCTTTGCAATAAATTCTGCTGCTCTTTCTTCATTTGTACTATTATCTATAACCTGAACCCATCCAGCGTTAATCGATCTAAATAAACACCCGCATTTTAATGATTGTTCAAATAAGTCGGCGGGTATTTTTTCAATTGGTATGATTTCGTTTTTTTTGCATTTGATAGTAACTCTATTATTATCTACTATGTTATATAAATCCATGAACTCCAAACCTGATAAACCCCCTTCAATAACTACTTTATACATTTTCATATGTTTTCTCCTTCGTTAATTTAAATTAATCTTTTAATAAGTATTGGGAGGGGCTTTAAACCCCTCCCTCTACCGTTTAACTTAACTCGTTTGCTTAGGCTGTAGTTGTAACTAACACTATACCCTTTGCAAATCTGATCAAGAACCCTAAATCTTCCCAGATGGCGAATACGTCGGCCATTTGGTTGACATCTTTCATCGTTTCCACGCTGATGTCTGTTCTGATTGCTAAGACACCAAGGTAGTCTGCCGGTGCAAGAACATATGTTTCCCTTGCAGGACATACTATGGATTCGATTACTTCGCAGCCCCAAATGTTACCAATTCTTCCAGCCTTTAAAAGCTGTTCTTGGAAGTTAGGCGCGAATATACCTACACCGCCGGTTGCTGTATTAGCAGTACCCGAAAGGTTGAATAACATAAAGTCCTTACCCCTGAATGGGTTTACAAAGACTTTAGAAGCAACTAACAGTTTGCTTCTCAGTGTTACAATTGCTTCTGTTAGCTTATCCATTGTCAGCCTGCCAGATGCATCGGCTACTGTTGATGGATTTAAAAACTCAGCTGTCGTACCTTCTAATCCATGGATTGAAGGTTGACCAGTTAAGCCAGAGGCATACTTGATTAAAGTATATCCCTTTGTATCTTCTTGAAGTTGGATAGAGGCTTTCGCTCTTTCCTGAGTCCTGTTAAGGATATCGAACTTCCTGAAGTTTGATTCGTTCCAACGAACGATCGGTTTAGTTGCGATAGGTGCGGTATCAATCCTTACTCTGTCAGAAACAACCTGAGTTGTGTAAGGAAGACCATTTACTGCAAGAGCTGCTGCAGGAACTGCTACGTCGGCATCAAATACTGCCTCTTCCCCAAGAGCTAACTTGTATGTCTGGAAGATCTGACGTATTCTGCCTTCATATAGCAAGTCTCTTTTCAGAGGTGAAAGCATGTTCTGAGCTATCTTCTGTAACCCACCAGGAGACTGTAACAGAGCATTTAATCTGCTCTCTACTTCACCAGCTGAAAGACTTTCGTCATATAAGCTGGCTTCCTTCTCTATTTTTTCATCTGCCATTGTAATATCCTCCTATAGGATTTTTATTTTGTACAAGCACTGTAAAGTGCATTTTGTACCTTACCGATTTAATTACTTAAATCAATGTCTTGATTGTTACTTTCAGTGAAGCTGCGGCGCCTGTTACTGCAGTCACAACACCTACTGTTACCGGTACTGTTACTGTCGTAGACATACCAAGCAATCCACCGAATGTTACCACTACAGGATAGTTTAAAGTGAATGTATCTGTAGTTACGAGCGGTGAACCTCTTCCATCATCAAAGAAGTCAAACACTCCGCCGTTTCCTACGAACACTCCAACTAATCCACCCCTATCATAGTTCGGATAGTCCCCAGAGACGCCTGGAAGACCAGTTCCGGCTGCTGTGAAAGGTGTAGTCGTTTCTGATGCGAATCCAATTACCTGCATGCTAGCTGCCCCAGTATATACCATGATTGTGGTACCAGCTGCTACAGTAGGATCGTACACTACTGGATAACCTGCAACGATGCTTACGCCCGTTTTAGGTGTAAACCCAGGTAAACGATTTACTTCTTTTTTAACTGCTATAGCCATTGTATTATCCTCCTTTAAGGATTTATGATTTTAATCGTTTTTATCTCACTTTTCTTTTCTTCTACTTTTCTTTTATTTATTCTTTACTTTTCTTCTCTTGTCTTTTAAAGCTTTTTGAGATTAAAACAATTTTTTGTTTAAGACCACGGTAAACCTTTTATCCACTTATCTGAATCTGTCATAGACGCATCAAGTTTAATACTATTCAACCACATTTCTTTTGAACTTACATTTGCTTCTTTATTTATTCTCTTTATAGAACTTTCAAATGCTTCTAAAGCTCTATTATCCATCTTCAGTAAATCTGTCTTCTGCTCATCTACCGCTTTAATAAACGCTTTGTTTCTTGCATCTAATAAGCTACTTCCTTCTTTCTGAAGCTTTACTATATCAGCTTCTTTAGGAGCTATTAATCCTTTGGAAGCCATTAATCTCGCCACTTCATTTACTTTAACCATCTTAGCTTCTAACTTTTTCTTTACTTCTTCTACGGCAGCTTTTTCTATCATTTCTGCTTTTTCTTTAGCTGCTTTTTCTTTCTCAGCCTTTAACTCTGCTTCTAAAGCTACTTTCTCTTTTTCTAATTGAGCTTCTTTTTCTGACTTAATAGGCTCTTCTTTCTTCGCAAACATTATAGGTGATTCCACTATAGGAGATTCTATTTTCTCTTCTAATTTTTCTTCTTTCTTCTCCCCTTCCATTAATTCTTCTATTACTTTCTCTTCTTTCTTTTCGTCTTTCTTTAATTCTTTAATATCTTTCTCTTCTTTCTTTTCAACTTTTTCTTCTTCTTTCTCTACTTTTTCTATTTCCTTAACTCCTTTCTCTAAATCCTTAACATCTTTCTTTACTTCTTTTATACCTTCGTCTACTTTTTTAACATCTTCTTTAACGTCTTTAATTATTTCTTCTACTTTTTTCTCTTCTTTAATTTCTTTCTTTTCTACTTTCTCTTCTTTCTTTTCATCCTTTTCTAATTTACTTACATCTTTATCTTCTTTATCTTCTTTCTTTTCTTCTTTTTCTAACTCTTTTAATTCTTTCTTTTCTTCTTTTTCTAATTTTTCAAACTCTTCTTTTTCATCTGCTTTCTTTACTTCTGCAACTTTTGCTTCTGGTATAACTTCTACGGCAGGTTCAGGAAGAACACTTTCTACTGTCGGTCCTAATTTCTCTTCTAATTTTTCTTCTGGAGCTGGTATACCTTTAGATGCTTCAGGAACTGGAACTGCTTCTTCCGTATTAGGAAGATTTAAAAGCTTTCTGAAGAACTTTATAATAGAAACCATATCTTCACCAAACGCATCTGGGTATCTACCTACTTCTTTACCATCTTTATCTTTTACAACTATTTCTTTATTCTCTTTATCTTTCATCGCATTAAATCCGTCACCAATTATGATTGTCTCTTGTATATCAAAAGCAGAAGCGTCTTTTGCAAGATCAGCTACTTTTACTTCTTCTTTCTTAGAAGCGCAAGTACATTTTACTTTACCACATGACTTACACTCTTCTTTCTTCTCATCTTTCTTAGCTTTCATCTTAGCATATAATTTCTCGAAACAGTCGTTACATTTTGCAGCCCATATTTTTAACTTTCCAAACCCCGCTTCATCTAACTTTAACCCTTCTTTTACAAAGGATAATTTACCGTTCAGTATTTCTTCTGCCATTTTCGTAACCTCCTGTTTAGGTTCTGCTTTTTTATTTTCAACTTTTAATGTAGCTAATTTTTCAATACCTTCTTTAGTTACAAAGGATATAAGAGATTCTTTATATTTATCAGATACTACATAAGAAGCATATTTAACTAAATCTTCTGTAGTAAAGAATTCTCCTAATACTATCTTAGCAATAGGCTTTTGTTCTTTTAATACTAAGTAATATGAATCTTTTAATTCTGCTTTCTTTATAAATATGGCTTTCATAGAAGCTCTAATTAATAAGTCTTCTAATATATTAACCATTTTTGCTTTATCTTTTCCATATATCTGATTAAGTAAGTTTACAATATCATTTGCATCTTTTGCTTTAGATAAAGCTTTAATCCATTTCTTCCCTGTTTCTGTCCATCTACCTTCTGCTTTATACCCTTTTTCTTTACGTTCTTCTTTAGTAGGTTCTTCCCATATACCAGGCATAAACATTAACCATTCTTCTATAATATCTCTAGCTTCGTCCATATATTGAATATTAGCTATTACTTTTAATTTAAGAGCTTCTGCTTCATTATCGGCTTTCTTTATCTCTTCTAATATCTTAATATCTTCTTTCTTTGCTTCTACTATTTTTTCATCTGCTTTCTTTTCTAATACTTCTTCTTTTGCTACAATCTCTTTTACCTCTTTTCTTAATTTCTTCTCTACGTCAGATACGATAGTGATGTATTCTAAAGCATTTAACTTTCTTAAAGTCTCATTTAAGTCACATTCTTTATTCATTGTACACACCACCTCTTGTACCTGTTTTTTATTCTCAGGAGTTAATTGAGCTATTAAGCTATTTAACTCTGCTAATATTTTAACTTGAGCTTCTTTATCTAATCCACCTTCTTTATTTAATTGTCCTTGTAATTCAGATATAATAGAAAGAATCTTAGCATCACCGTCTGCCGGTACATTAACTATTCCCAATCCTGTAAAGGTACAATTTCTATTTATAGAATAGCATTTCTTTTTTTCCATCGATCCGTTTACTTCTATATCATATTCTTTATTTAAGCCGCCTTCAAAATGAGCACATTTCTTATCTGCTTCCGTATGTATTTCATGTCCGCATATAGAACAAACTGAAGTTTCTACACTACACTCCATACTAACACTGTTTAATATACCAGTTTCAATTTGTCTTGCTATTTTAGGATTCGCTTTTACATCTACTTTACAAAGACCTTCTACGTAACAATCATCCTCACCTTTTTCATTTTTTTCTTCTACTATATAATTATCTATAATTTTTCCTACTAAGTCTTTGGTATCATGATTCATATCAATATGCTTACCTACAAAAGATCCGTATGATTTTAATAATTCCGCCTTCTCCCAAAGATCTCCATTACCATTAACCTGATCTGCATGTAAGAATATAGCTCTAAAATAAAGAAAATCGTTTGTATTTTTTTCTTCTATAACTCTTAGGTCGCTGTTCTTTTTTAAATTAGAAGTACTATTAGAAAGTACATCTTCAAGAGAACCTGCTTTTTTAATTTTAATAAGGACTCCTACTTTTGTTAGCATATTCCCTCCTGATTAATTTTTTATATAACCTCTTTCTTTTAAAGTCTTAATACAGTATTCGGTAAGCTCGTTTACGTAATCCTTCATTGTTCTCGTAGCTTGATTAAATGCTCTGTCGCTCATTTCACTCGTACGCATTATGTCTAAAGCTCTTCCCATAATCTTATGCGTTACGTCGCTTATCAAAACTTCAGCAAAATCCTTTTCTCCTACTACCTTTTCATCTACCATGTCTTTTCTCCTTTAGCGAAATGCCTTTAATAAAAAAGGGATAAGTAATAATCATATACTTATCCCTTTGAATTTAAATAAATTCTAATCGGATTAGGTCTTCATATTATAGAAAAATGATAATATGATATAATATAGTTTCTAACTTATATCATTTACCGTATTACATACCGGACATATTATTTTTATCTGTCCCGTAATTATAGCAGCTATCTTTTGGTGTTTTATTGTTAAAGCATTTATAGTTATAGTCATCATAGAAGAAGTAGTAGGGTCTTGTACTGAAGTAGCTATTTCTGACTTTTTACTAAGTAAGTGATGACAATTTTGACATCGTATTAATTGATTCTTTTCTTCTATATTATTCCACATCTTACTAAAAATCTCTGCGGATTTTGCTATCTCTAATATTTTTTCACCGGTTCCAAACTTAAGTAATGACATATTTTAATAATCTCCTTTACTTTTTCTTGTCATTTTTCTTTACTTCTTTCTTCTCATCTTTTCCTACTTTAACTATCTTTATCTTCTCCGGTGATCCAAACTTTTTTATAGACATAAATTCCTCCTTAATAGTATTTATACTCCTGGAACCGCAGGTGTTGCGGGTGTTGGAGTTGTAGTTTCTGTCGTTGCTGGTGGAGTCGTCGGAGCAGGAGCAGTTTCAAAAGGAGCCGGTTTAGTAGTCTCTTCTCCTGGTCCTTTAGTTTCTGTCTTTTCTTCTAACCCCGGTCCAGTAATAGTAGGACCTTCTTCAGACGATGGAGCTATAGGAGATTCTCTTCCAGTCGCTACTCCAGAATTTGCAAATGCTTGAGGTATTCTATCATTCTTCTTATCAAAGATAGTATTTGCTTCTGTCTCTAAGTGCTTAACTTCTGTATCATAATCAAGATTTGGAAATTTACTAAATAACGTCTTAGTACTTATATAACCGTCTTTATGAAGATCTATATAAGACTTTCTTTCTTCTTCTTCTGCTTCTATATCTAAATTCTTATACCAACTTATTTGAGGAAGGATTAACTTCTTTGTCTTTCCTGAATAGTAGTAAAAGCCATTCTCAATAGCAATTGGTCTAAAGAATCTATTAATCATCCAATTCTCAAATTGATCTCTTATGGCTTTATAAACCATTACAAGCTTTTGTAAAGACATTGCTTTCATATTACTGAAGGATGGTCCATCTCCTGTTATAATATTTTTATTAACTCCTAATCCTACCATTATTTGATCTTGTATATAATCATAATCCTCTCCTACTGGTAATAATTTTCCTGATACGCCTAATGCTTCATATTTAATAATAGGAGGAAAAACTAAACTAAAAGGCGGATTTTGTATAGCTTGGTTAATCATAGTCCTCATACTAGCTAACTCATCTTCAGATGGTAATATATTAGTAGCTAAATCTCCTATCGTCCAAAGTTCGACTGGAAAATGATATCTATCAGCTGCAGCCATTTGAGCTAATCTTATTTTATCTTGATAGATTAAAGCTTTGAAGATACACTGAATCATTGGAGTACCTCTAGTAGCTGACGGATC
>Ga0209777_10008809_pt1 | contig 10975 bp, 7 predicted proteins | sample FrelakmetHBP12HB_FD_187147 | JGI IMG/M metagenome (GOLD analysis project Ga0209777, IMG submission 187147) | Freshwater lake sediment microbial communities from the University of Notre Dame, USA, for methane emissions studies -HBP12 HB (SPAdes)... | ecosystem: Environmental > Aquatic >... | reverse complement strand
GAGCCGAACGGTGTCAGCGTAAGAGTAAGGTACAGGGTGGATGGGATTCTCCATAACGGTATCAATATCCACAGGTCCATGCAGCAGCAAATGATATCAAGGATAAAAATCATTGCCGAAATGGACATTTCCGAGCAAAGGATACCTCAAGACGGCAGGGCTTTCATCAAAACGGTGAACAAAGAATTTGATCTGAGAGTTTCCGTGATGCCGACTTATCACGGGGAAAAAGCAGTGATAAGGCTTCTTGACAGAAAAAAAGCGACGCTCCCGCTTGGACAGCTCGGCATGCCCGAAGACGACCTTACATATTACAAGAAGCTGATCGAAAAGCCTCAGGGAATGGTGATAGTCTGCGGGCCCACGGGCTGCGGAAAGACCACCACATTGTATTCTTCGCTCGAGAAAATAAACAATGAATCGCTGAACATCGTGACGATCGAGGACCCCATTGAGTACCAGCTTCCCGGAATAAATCAGATGCAGGCTAACCTGAAAACAGGCCTTACTTTTGCGCGGGGCCTTAGGGGAATACTGAGGCAGGACCCGGACGTGATAATGGTCGGCGAGATAAGGGATAATGAGACGGCTTCTATCGCCGTCCGCTCCGCAATGACCGGGCATTTGGTATTCACGACGCTTCACACGAATGACTCGGCAGGCGCGGTGGCAAGGCTTAAGGACATGGGCGTTGAGCCGCATTTGATATCTGGCACTCTCGACTGCGTCATCTCGCAAAGGCTTGTAAGGAAGCTGTGCATCTCCTGTAATGGAGCGGGATGCAAAAGCTGCAACCATACCGGCTTTAAGGGAAGGATCGGCGTTTTCGAGGTCCTCAAGCCGCGCGCAAGGTCTTCTGAATTCAAATCCATGATTGAGAACGCCGAAATTTTGATCAAGAACGGCGTGACGACAAGGGAAGAGGTTGTAAGGAATGTGTATGTGGAATAGAATATGCATATGTTGTTCAAGCTTATCCATACATTATTGTTCTATATTGTGGGGGTTGCATCATTCATCATCGGCACGCTTCTGACCATTCCTTTCGCCATTTTTGCCAGGGAACATCACAAGGTCTTCCATTTTTCCGCGCGCGTATGGGCAAAGCTTTTGATGTTGACCAGCGGCGTGAAGGTAACCATTTCCGGCCTGAATAACATACCGAAAGAAGGCGGAGTGATATTCGCATCAAATCATCAGGGGGCATTTGACATTCTTATCCACCTTGCTTATTTGCCAAGGTATTTCCGTTTCGTGGCTAAAAGCGAGCTGTTCAAAATACCGTTTTTCGGCTGGTACATGAGCCTTGCCGGATATGTCCCGATAGAAAGGGACGTGAGCGCCAGCGCGCACAGGACCATCGGCAGCGTCTCGGATGTGTTGAGGAAAGGTGATTGCATCCTGATCTTCCCTGAAGGCACCAGATCAAGAACTGGCGAGCTTGGCCCCTTTAAGAGAGGAAGCCTTATGGCCGCTTTTTCAAGCGGGGCGACGGTCGTTCCGGTCGCTATCTCCGGCAGTTACAAAATGATGCCGAAAAAGACATATTTGATAAACATCGTTCCTGTCAGCATAAAATTCGGCCAGCCGGTATCTTTTAAGAAATATCTTGAAGTAAAGCCGGCAAAAAGCGATTATGAAATCGAGCTGAACCGGTTAAGAGAGGAAATTCAGAAACTACTGGATTAGGCCGATCGCTTCCTTGATATGTGAAACAGAGATAACCTTTATCCCTTTAACTTTGCCGACTTCCTGAATGTTCCCTTTGGGGATTATTGCGGACTTGAAGCCGAGCTTTGAGGCTTCCGTTATCCTTCCCTCGATCTGATTCACGGCCCTTACCTCCCCTGCCAGCCCCACTTCGCCGATAAAAACAGCATCCGAATTTATGTTCTTGTCTTTGTAGCAAGATATTATCGACATGGCCGCCGGAAGGTCGACTGCCGGCTCGTTCAACTCGATCCCGCCGGCAACATTGACATAAACATCCTTGTCGCCAAGCCGTATACCAAGGCGCCTGTCAATGACGGCAACCAACATCAGTGCCCTGTTATAGTCGAATCCATTCGCGCTCCTTCTGGGAACAGCGGTATTTGAATGGCTCACCAAAGCCTGGATCTCCACGAGAAGAGGCCGCGTTCCCTCCATTGAAACAGTGATGACAGACCCTGATATATCTGATTTTTCTTCCAGGAAAAGTTTTGACGGATTCTTCACCTCGATCAATCCCGATTCCTTCATCTCAAAGATGCCAACCTCATTTGTTGAGCCAAATCGATTTTTCACCGCCCTTAAGATCCTATACTGCCTGTGAGTATCGCCCTCAAAATAAAGAACGGTATCAACTATATGCTCCAGGACCCTTGGGCCCGCGATGTTGCCTTCTTTTGTGACATGGCCGACAAAGAACACGGGTATCCCCGAAGATTTTGCGAGCCTCACAAGATAAGAAGCGCATTCCCTCACCTGGCTTACTGAACCGGGCGCGGAGGGGAGGTCTTCCCTGTACATTGTCTGAATGGAATCGATGACAACGAACATCGGCTTGACCTCGTTCATGCTTTGTTCGATGGCGAATATGTTGTTCTCGGGAAGTATTTGGAGGTCTCTTGAAAGAGTGCCAAGCCTCTCCGCCCTCAGCCTTATCTGTTTCGCGGATTCCTCGCCCGACACATAAAGGACATTCTCGATCTTGGAGAGCGAATTCGCCGCCTGGAGCATGAGTGTTGATTTTCCTATCCCGGGGTCCCCTCCGACAAGAACGGCGGAGCCCGCGACAACTCCTCCGCCCAGAACACGGTCAAGCTCTCCGATCCCGGTCAGCTTCCGCTCTTCGGGGTTGAACTCCAGCTCGGTGATCGACTGCGGTTTTGACGACGTGATGATCTGCCTGACCTTCATTTGAGAGGGGGCCTGTATCTGCTCTTCCACAAGCGAATTCCACTGCCCGCACTCGGGGCATTTGCCGACCCATCTGGGAGAGGCGTAACCGCAGGACTGGCACACATATTTTATTTCCGGCTTGGGCAAGTATTATCAGGCCTTCTTTTGCAGTTCTCTTTCCTTTTTTTCTTCGGCGGGGCGTTCGATTTTTGCGGAAGCTTTTCCAGTGAACTCAAGCTTGCCCTCGACAACTTCAACCTTTATCTTCGTTCCGTAAGCGAATTTGCCGAGCAATATCTGTTCCGAAAGCGGATCCTCTATGTTATCCTCTATTGCCCTCCTGAGGGGCCTCGCGCCAAAATGGGGATCGTATCCTTTATCAACAAGGAAATCTTTTACTTTTTTGCTTGTTGAGATGGAAAGTCCCTTCTCTATCAGCCTGCCGTTCACATCGGAGATCATGAGGTCGACTATCTTTGCCAGGTCCTCCTTTGAAAGCGGCCTGAAAACTATCTGTTCATCAATTCTATTTAAAAATTCCGGCCTGAATTTCTTTTTCATCTCGCCAAGGACCTTTTCCTTCATTTTTTCATAGCTGATCTTCGCGTCATCCTTCGTAAGGAATCCCATCGAAGTATCCTTCCTGATAAGATCGGCCCCCACGTTGGATGTCATTATTATTATCGTGTTCTTGAAATCTATGTGGTGGCCCTGCGCATCGGTCAGGCGGCCGTCATCCAGGACCTGCAGCAGGATATTCACCACGTCAACGTGGGCTTTCTCGATCTCATCAAGAAGAACGACAGAATGAGGCCTGCGCCTCACCGGCTCCGCCAGTTGCCCGCCCTCGCCGTATCCGACATATCCGGGGGGCGAGCCGATCAATCTCGAAACCGTGTGCGATTCAAGGTATTCGGACATGTCAACCCTCACGACCGCATCCATGTCGCCGAACATGAACTCGGCAAGACGCTTTGCCAGTTCGGTCTTTCCCACGCCGGACGGCCCCATGAACAGGAACGAGCCTATCGGCCTCTTCGGGTCCTTAAGCCCTGCCCTTGCCCGTCGAATCGACTTGGCTATGACATTTATCGGCTCTTCCTGCCCGATGACGCGCTTGCCAAGCGTTTCCTCCATCTTTAATAATCGCTCTGTTTCTTCCTCCGTAAGCTGCATTACCGGAACGCCCGTCCAACTTGATATAAGGGCGGCGATCACTTCCCTGCTGACTTCCGGATAGTTCTCTTTTGAAAATCCTTTGATCTTCTTGGATGCGGCTTCATACTGAAGGCGGAGCGTTTCTTCCTTGTCCCTTAATTTAGCGGCCTTCTCAAATTCCTGGTTCTGCGCCGCAAGTTCCTTTTCATGTTTTACCTGCTCGAGTTCTTTTGTTATTTCAATAAGCTCCGGCGGCGCGGAGATCGATTGGAGCATGACGCGTGAAGACGCTTCGTCTATCAGGTCTATCGCCTTGTCCGGAAGGTGGCGGTCCGAAATATATCTCGCGGAAAGCCTTGCCGCCGCCAGGACCGCTTCGTCCATTATCCTGACCTTATGAAAATCCTCGTACCTTGACCTCAACCCTTTCAATATCTCGATGGTCTGCTCAACTGTCGGCTCATCCACCATGACGGCCTGGAACCTTCTTTCGAGCGCCGCGTCGGATTCTATGCGCTTCCTGTATTCTTCGGTCGTTGTGGCGCCGATGCATTGCAGCTCTCCCCTTGCAAGGGCGGGCTTCAGCATGTTCGCGGCATCCATCGCGCCTTCTGCCGCTCCGGCCCCGATTATCGTATGTATCTCGTCAATAAAAAGAATGACCTTCCCTGACTTGCGGACCTCTTCCATTACTTTCTTGAGTCTTTCTTCGAATTCACCGCGGTATTTCGTTCCCGCTATCATCAGCCCGAGGTCAAGCGACACGACCCTTTTATCAAGAAGAAGAGGAGGGACGTCTCCGGAAACTATTTTCTGGGCAAGTCCTTCGACGATCGCCGTCTTGCCGACCCCGGCATCGCCCGTAAGGACGGGATTGTTCTTCTTTCTCCTTGAAAGTATCTGGATAACGCGCTCGATCTCCTTTGCCCTTCCTATTACCGGATCAAGTTTTTTCTCTCTCGCCAGCCAGGCCAGGTCCCTTCCGTATGAATCGAGCACCGGTGTGCCGGATATCTGCGGCCCGCGCCTCTGGTAAACGGATTCTTCCCCGAGCAGGCTTATTACCCTGTTCTTCGCGCCGGAAGCGGTGATGCCGAACTCTGACAAGACCTTTGACGCAATTCCCGTGCCTTCCCTTATTAGCCCCAGGAACAGATGTTCGACGCCGACATAACTGTGGCCGAGCTGCCTTGCTTCCTCCCAAGCGTGCTCGATGGTCTTTTTCACGGGTCCGCTGAACGGTATTTCCGTGACCCCCCTCTGCTCGCCCTTGGATACGAGCTCCTCTATCCTTTCCTTTACAGCGGGAGGTTCCACTTTGAAATACTCAAGCGTTTTAATGACGATGGGTTCCGCTTTATTTATCATCCCGAGAAGGAGATGTTCGGTCCCCACGAACGCGGCGCCAAGGCGCCTTGCCTCTTCCTGGCTTGCCATGATGACGCCTACGGCTTTTTCGGTGAATCTCTCGAACATTGCCATAACGGTTTCATTCTAACAAAAGGGTATATCATATGCAAGTTTTGGCCTTTTTGACGCGATAATATATATGCGGAGGGGAGAAAAACATGTCCAGTGGTATTGTATCGGGAATAACAAATAAACCTATCAGCACAGTTGATAATCATGAGATCCTCGGGAACAAGGATAACAAGTTCTATAATTTATTTATGAGCAAATATGGAGATGACCTGATAGCAGAACTTGCGGTCTCTTATAACGGCCACATAGATTTAGGCAGAATTAATAACATCGATGAGGCAAAAACTGTCATTAATAGTGGTGAAAATTCCAAGATAGCCCAAAATAATCCAAACTTACCAAAGTTCTTGAATATTAATATTACAGTTTAAGCTTTCCCCTCTTGTGCCTGCGGAAGTGTTATCAAGAAAGTAGTCCCTTTCCCGACCTGGCTTTTCACCCTTATTGATCCGTGATGCTCCTCTATTATCCTTAACGTTATCGGCAGCCCCATTCCGGTCCCGCCCACTTCTTTCGTCGTGAAGAAAGGATCGAAGATCTTCTTCAGGTTCTCTTCCGGTATCCCTATGCCGGTATCGGTGATCTCAACAAAGACCACGGGCACCGGCTTTGCCTCTTCTTCTTCTTCGGATTCCGCTCCTGACGGCCCGAGTTTTATGACCTCCCCGACATCCGTTTTAACGGTAAGTTCCCCTCCGTTCTGCATTGCCTGGATCGCATTAAGGATGACGTTCACGAATGCCTGGGAAAGCTGTCCAGCGTCCGCTGTGACCTTTGGCAGCTCTGCGAGTTTTGTCGTTATCCTTACGTTGTTCTTTCTTGCCTCGTTGTCAAAGAGGGCCAGTATCTCTTCCAGTATTTCATTGAGGTTGACCTGGATAAGTTCCGGCTTGTGCGGCCTTCCGAACCTGAGAAGGCTCTCCGCGATCTTGTTTATCTTGTCGATCTCCTGCGGCACGACAGTTGCGAATTTATTCCTGAATTCCTCGTCCTCGAACCTTTGAGGCAGGAGCTGCGTGAACGTCCTTAAGGACACCAGGGGATTCTTTATCTCGTGCGCCATGCCGGCTGCCATAGTGCCAAGTGACGCGAGCTTCTCCGATGATATAAGGTTTTCTTGGCTCTGCTTAAGTTCCTTGGTCATCTGGTTGAAAGCGTCGGCAAGCTGGCCTATTTCATCAATGGAATCGATCCTTATCCTGTAAGAAAGGTCGCCTTTCCTGACCGCTTCCGTGCCAATCATGACCTCTTTTATGGGGATCTCGATGGACCTTGCAAAAAATATGCCCACGCAGATCGTAAGGATTATGCCGATTATCACAAAAATGAGGGTATCGGTTGAAACTAGCCTGACCTCGGAATAAGCTTCCCATTTCGGCTCTTCAACTATCACCCCGATCCTGTATTTACCCACGGGGGCATAGGCCCCCACAACCGACTTGTCCGCCGCCTGTTCGAAGAATTCGCTCAGGTATTCATCGCTCCCTGATTCGCCAGTGATGACGCTCCTGACCACCTTAAGGGAGCTCAGGTCCCTGCCGGTCTCCTTCGGGTCAGGCCCGATGAAGAGCCGGCCGTTGCTTGAGACCACATAGACATATCTCTTCCCTTTGCTTTCCTTGGACACCAATTTTTGTGCGAAATCCTTGTCCAGCCCGCCGCGGCTCGCGGAAACGTAATCGATCTTGTCCGAAAAACTCTTCGCAAGTAAAAGATAATTGTTCTTTATGGCTTTTTGGAGGGATATCTGGTTCAGGTTCACTGTCGCAACAGTGGTGGTCTCTAGAAGTATTATTATCAGCAGCACAAATATCAATACCAATTTGTAAAGTATCCTTGTCCTTAGGTAAGACAGCGGGAAGGCGGCCACTTCGTCCTTGGGTGAAATGATATTCCCCAAAAAGAACCCCACGGCACAGCACAGGTACATGGCCCATGAACCTCCAAGGTAGTAAGGTTCCCCGCTCTTCGCGTAATAGAACGACAGAATGAAGGATAAAATGACAAAAAGCGATGCCGCGCCGGAAAGATTATAGACGTTCCTCTCTCCAGCTTCCTTTGAGGCTCTTGCCGACAACAAATATTTTAATCCCAGTATCAGCCAGAGCACTGCCCAGATCAGTTCCGACGGAACGGCGGAAAGGAAATGGACACCGGGGTCTATGGCGATCCCCTTGATGTTCTCAACAAGATTCAGCGGGGACCTTATGATAAGTATGATCTCAACTACGCACCCGAGCAGAAGCAACTGGAAAACGGCGTTTTCCCTGTACCCGAATTTTTCCTTTATGAAATACGCCAAAAACAGGGCGCCGGCAACCATATCGATAGCGATCACCCTGTACAGGATAAACCTTATATTCAGGCTTGCCCCCAGCGTGTAAGCCATCTGCGAAATGACCGTAAGGGCGGTGAAAACAGAGAAGGCAAGGAAAATAAGCGTTAAATAATAATCTTCCTTCTTTTTTTTCTCAAGGTATCTGACAAAAAAACTGTAAACGCCGGTCAAAGTGATCCCCGTGGTGAAGATTTGAAGGAATATATTAATTATCGCAAAAGTTGATACCATTTATTCCACCGTTAGCGTGATCTCGCCCCCGGACGTGCCGCCATAGATATTGGACGCGCGGACCGGCAACTTCTTCGTCCCGGAACTTATGCCCGCCTTCGGGACGACGGATACCGAGAAGATCCTGTCCCCCGCCATTGCGTCACCATGGGTGCCGTCATCCCACATTCTTACATTACTTTCCCCTCCGATGCTTGTCAAGTCAATGGTAATTTCTCCCAGGTCTTCCTGCCTGCCCGGGTTCTCGATCTTTGCAGTAAAAAGCACGGCCGCGTGCCCGTCGGCTCGCACTGACAGCGGGATTGCTTGTGCTTCAGTAATTACAGGATTTGACTCCACATCAAAATCCGTCCTGCCAATGGCGACCCATCCCGATTTATTGGCCACGGCGACCGGAATGTCCTTTGTGCCGCTCGGAACACCGTAACCGACGCTTGTTTGAAGAGTGAAAACGCCGTCGCCCGCCCTAATATCCCCCCATAATCCATTGTCAACAAGCATCATATTGGGAAGCTTGTCTATGGAGCTCAGATCGGCCCTTACCCCTTTGATATTATCCAGCCCGCTAGGGTCGCTGACCTTTGCGGTCAACACAACAATGGTCCTGTCATCCGGCGGAGCTTTCTCGGGCACCACTTTTATCCAGCTTAAGGTCGGAGCAAGGTTCGTCCTGTTTATCTTCGTGATGTCATAGCCGACGCTCCAGTTCAATAGATCGCCGATCTTTTTCTTGAAAAAGTCGGTCGCCGAAAGCTTTTCTATGACCTCTGCGCGGGTAAGCGTCTTATCTTTCGCCTCTTGGGCAAAAGAGGGACAAACGCCGATAAAGAATATGAACAAAAATATTAAGTGTTTCTTCATTTAACTATACCGAATGCCCTGAAGAACTCCTGCCCTTCCTCTTCCTTCACCGGATCGTCCGGCCTGAACTTGCCATTGGCGCCCTGAATAAACCCGGCATCACTCGCGGCTTTTATGTAAGGCGCATACTGATGATTTTGGGGAACATCACTGAAGACCGGTCCCTCAACTTTCGGGATCTGGAGGCCGGAAGCTTTTACCAGCCATGAGATCATCTCGCCTCTTGTGATAGGCGCCTCTATCTCGAATTTCTTCTCCGGGGAAAGTTCTATGACCCCCAGCGTCACAAGGCTCTCCACTTTTTCCTTTCTCTCTTCCAATTTTTTCTTTTCCCCCAGAAGTTTCGTCTTTTCTTCGTCATGCTTTGCTTTTTCATCCAACAGGAGCTTCTCCTTTTCTGATACGTCAATGCCTTTTTCCTTCTCCCTATTAAGCTCATCCTGCTTCTTCGCGATATCTGCTTCCTTGCTTAAAACTTCTTGAACGATCTTCTTGTTGATCTCCTTTTCTTCTTCTATTATGACCTTTGCCTTCTTGAGGACCTTCTTTTCGATCTTTTTCGTTTCACCGTCAAGGCCCGCGATTATCTCTATCAGGTTCTTTCCTGAGATCAGCGGCTGAACGGCCCTGAATCCGCCATCAGCTTCAATATATGCATGCACTCCGTTGATCAAAACGCTGGCGCCGGGCCTGGTCTCCCCCGATACAATGATATTCTCGTCATAAGTTATGTAATCATCTTCAGGGGAATCCACCTTAAGGAGTTCTCTGATAATTTGTGGTTTATTCTCTTCCGGCTTGACCTCTTCTGGCTTTTCCTCTTCGGGCGCTTTAAAAAGCACGAACTCCGGGGCGGTATATGACACGGACAGGTACGAGATCTGGCCTTCTGTCACGGGATCTTTAATGCTGGCAATATCAAGTGACGTATCGCCAAATTTAAATCCTAATCCGGAAGAGGGACAGATGACATTGTTATCAGCCTTAAATATCGAACTCCCGCCAAGCCTGACAAAAAACCAGCCGTTGTATGAACCTTCAAGGCCGTAATATCCGTTATGTTTTTCGTTGTCGCCTGCATTTCCGTTCTCGATATCATAAGCGACTCTCACGCCGAACACTTCATTGTTAAAAATAGCATTATTGCCGAGCACATCGAGGATCAATCCTGTTCTTGTTGATTTCGGGAATGCCTCATCAGATGAACCCATTTTGTACGATGTGCCTGAAGCATTGTGCGATACCACACCAATAGAAGCGAAATCTAGCGGTTTCCACAAGACACCGATATCATAGTCGCTGCCTGCGGCCGCAGCCCTGTCGGGGACGCCGGTGATCGAAAGTCTTTGCGATAATGATGTTTTTACGCTGAAGCCAAATGAAAGCCGGTCGGACCCTATGCCGTAACCCGCCAAAACAGTGCTGTTATCATAGCTTACCTCTGTGTTGTTACTTAAATCGAAATTTTTGTAGCTCTTGTAAACGGCCCCGACCCCGATGTTCCCGATCCCGGTCTCGTAACCAACACCCATGGAAAAATTCTTTTCATCTTTCAACGATACCGTGATCCCCTTTGAATTCGCCAATCCGGCCGGATTATAAAAGAGACAATTTATATCCTTTGACGCTCCCACAAAAGCGCCGCCCATCCCGAGCGGTTTCGCACCGCATGTCTGGTCCAGGGGATCAAATCCGAAATCAGAGATCAGTGCGTATGAGCAACTCGTAAAGAAAGATAAAGATAACAAAATTAATATTATTTTTTTCATTCTTTTTCCTTTGTCACGATAATCTTGATCGTACTTTCATTCCTCAATCCGCTCTTGTCCAGCGCCTTGATAGTAATGGCCTTTTCTCCGGCCACGGTTTCGGTCGTCATTATAAAGCTTAACCCGTACAGGCCGTTCTCCATAAGGTTCATTTTCGCGTTGTTCGGACCGCCCACCGAGGTGATGTCAGCCCAAACCTGCGATATGTCGGACTTGCCCTGTGCATCCGTGACATTGGCAATAAGCTTCAGGG
>Ga0209777_10008808_pt1 | contig 10979 bp, 6 predicted proteins | sample FrelakmetHBP12HB_FD_187147 | JGI IMG/M metagenome (GOLD analysis project Ga0209777, IMG submission 187147) | Freshwater lake sediment microbial communities from the University of Notre Dame, USA, for methane emissions studies -HBP12 HB (SPAdes)... | ecosystem: Environmental > Aquatic >... | reverse complement strand
CGTCCAGGCAGCGGAGCAGGCGGACGTCGTGGTGCTGTGCCTCGGGATCACGTCGCGACTGGAGGGCGAGGAGATGCGGATCCGCACCGACGGGTTCGTCGGCGGCGACCGCACCAGCCTCGACCTGCCGGTGGCGCAGGAGCGGCTGCTGGAACGGATCGCGCAGATGGGCAAGCCCATCGTGCTCGTGCTCCTCAACGGGAGTGCGCTCGCCGTGAACTGGGCCCAGGAGCACGTGCCGGCGATCCTCGACGCCTGGTATCCCGGCCAGGCCGGCGGGACGGCGATCGCGAACGTGCTGTTCGGCGACTACAACCCGGGCGGCCGCTTGCCGGTGACGTTCTACAAGAGCACCAGCGACCTGCCCTCGTTCGACGACTATCGCATGGCGGGCCGCACCTACCGGTACTTCGAGGGGACGCCGCTCTACCCCTTCGGCTACGGCCTGAGCTACACGACGTTCGCCTACGACGGCTTGCGGACCAGCGCCGGCACACTGCGCGGGAACGACACGCTCACGGTCTCGCTGGACGTGCGGAACACGGGGCCCAAGGCAGGCGACGAAGTGGTGCAGCTCTACGTGCGGCACCTGGGCTCGGCGGTCCCGCGGCCCAGGCGGGAGCTGCGCGGCTTCCGGCGCATCACGCTGCAGCCGGGGGAGCGGCGGACGGTCGAGTTCCGGCTCGCGCCCCGCGCCCTGGCCTACTGGGACTCGACCTCGCACGACTGGAAGGTGGAGAACGACCGCGTCGCGCTCGAGGTGGGTGGGTCGTCCGCGGACATCCGGGCCACGAAGACGATCCGCGTGGCCGGCCAGCGCTGAGGCTGGCCCGGCGCCCGCGCGGGTGAGGGAAGCATGAGACGAGCGGCGTGGCTGGCGGCCTGCCTGCTTCCGATTGGGGGCCGGGTCGTCGCGGCCCAGCAGCAACCCCTCCGGCTGAGCGACTCGGCGTACTTCGAGGCGCGCGGCGTCAACGTGCTGGTCTTCGCCAACTGGTACAGCGGCCTGTTCAGCGACTCGAAGCTGAGCGGAGTCGAGCTGATCCACCACGGCGTGCGCACCGCCACGAACGGCGACGTCCGCCTCTCGCCGACGCCCGAGCAGTGGGATCCGATCCCGACGCTGTCCGGAGTGCAGGTCGACCGGGCGGCGCAGCGCATCCAGGCGTCCCTCACCTACACCGATTACGGCCTCGCCTACGTCGTGGAGGTGCGCGCCGACGGCCCGTCGGTCGTGATCGGCGTGCGCCTTCCCGCGCCGCTGCCGGCGGCGTTGGTGGGGCGCGCCGGATTCAACCTCGAGTTCCTCCCGTCCGCGTACTTCGGCAAGACCTGGATGATGGACGGTCGGAGCGGCCTCTTCCCGCGGGAGGCGGGCGGCGCGATGGACAGCGCGGCCGGCCGGCTCGAGGCGGCGCCGCTGGACACGGGCTCCACGCTGGTGCTCGCGCCCGAGGACCCGGAGCGCCGGGTCGAGATCCAATCGCGCAGCGGCACCCTCGCGCTGCACGACGGGCGCGAGAAGGCGCAGAACGGCTGGTTCGTGGTGCGCGGCCTCCTCCCCGCCGGCCGCACCGGCACGGTGCTCGAGTGGCGCGTCACGCCGCATCAGATCCCCGGCTGGATCCGGACGCCGGTGATCGCCCACTCGCAGGTGGGCTACCATCCGCTGCAGGCGAAAGTGGCGGTGCTGGAGAGCGACCCGAACGACACGTCGGACGCCACCGTCCGGCTCCTCGAGATCGCGGCCGACGGAACACCGACCGTGCGGCTCTCGAAGCCCGCTGCGCCGTGGGGGCGGTTCCTGCGCTACGGCTACGCGCGCTTCGACTTCTCCGAGGTGCAGGGCAGCGGCGTCTACGAGATCGCATACCGCGGCGTCCGCTCCGACCCGTTCCGCATCGCCGGCGACGTCTACGGCCCGGAGGTGTGGACGCGGTCGCTGGACACCTACCTCCCCGAGCAGATGGACCACGTGCTGGTGCGCGACCGGTACCGGGTCTGGCACGGCGCGTCGCACCTCGACGACGCGCGGCAGGCGCCGCCCAACCACGTGCACTTCGATCTCTACGCACAGGGGCCGACGACGGACACGCCCTACGAGGCCGGGCAGCACATCCCCGGGCTCAACGTCGGGGGCTGGACCGACGCCGGCGACTTCGACATCCGCACCCAGAGCCAGTACGCGGTCGTCGAGACGCTGGCCCAGGCCGCCGAGGACTTCGGCGTGGAGTGGGACGAGACGACGGTACGCGAGAGCGAGCGCTACGCCCTGATCCGCCGGCCCGACGGGGTCCCCGACATCGTCCAGCAGATCGCGCACGGCGCCCTGCAGCTGCTCGCGCAGTTCCGCGCCGTGGGGCACGCCATCCCCGGGATCATCGAGCCGACGCTCGAGCAGTACACCTTCCTGGGCGACGCGGGGTCGAAGACGGACGGACTGGTCTACGACTCGTCGCTCACGGGCCGGCCGCCCGAGGACGGCCGCTCCGGCGTGCCGGACGACCGCTGGGCGTTCACGAGCCGCTCGACCGCCCTCGACTACGGGTCGATCGCGGCGCTCGCGGCGGCGAGCCGGGTCCTGCGCGGGCACGACGACGCGCTCGCGGACGAGTGCCTGCGCACCGCCGAGCACGTCTGGCAGGACGATCACGCGGCGCCGCCCGTGCTCTTCCGCGTGGGGAACACGACGGGCGGCCGCCTCGAAGACGAGGAGACGCGGGCCGCGGTCGAGCTGCTCCTCGCCACGCGCGGGGGGCGCGCGTACGCCGAGCGGCTGACGGCGCTCGCGCCGCACCTCGACTCCGCCTTCGTCTTCCTCGGCGGGCTGGGCGTGCGGGCGCTGCCGTACATGGACGCCGCCTTCCGGGCGCGGATGGAGAACGATACCCGCACCTATCGCGCGCGCCTCGACGGCATGCTGGCGCAGAACCCGTTCGGCGTGCCGGTGATGCCCGGCGGATGGGGCGGGAGCGGCGCCGCGCTGGGCTTCGCGATGCAGACCTACCAGCTGTACCGCGCCTTCCCTCAGATCATCGGGCCCGAGTACACGGTTCGTGGCCTCGACTACGTCCTCGGGACGCACCCCGTCTCCAGCGTGTCGCTGATCTCGGGCGTCGGCGCGCGCAGCATGACCGTGGCGTACGGGCACAACCGGGCGGACTTCTCGTTCATCGCCGGCGGCGTGGCGCCCGGCGTCGTGATCGTGCGGCCGGACTTCCCGGAGCTGAAGGAGGACTGGCCGTTCCTCTGGTTCGAGAACGAGTACGTGATCGGCGAGGCGGCGCTGCTGGTCTACGTGGGGAACGCCGTCCATACGCTCTACCATTGAGGACCACATGAAGCTCCGACACGCGCATCGCCTTGCGCTCGCGTTCGCCCTCGCGGCGAGCGCCTGCGCTCCGCACGCCCGGCCCGCGGCGACACCCGACGCGCACTGGCTGGGCACCTGGACGTCGTCCCAGCAGCTCACCGAGCCTCGCAACATGCCCCCCGCCCCGCTGGCGCACTCGACGCTGCGCCAGGTCATCCACGTGTCGCTCGGCGGGCCGCGGATCCGGGTGGTGCTCTCCAACCTCTTCGGCGACGGCCCCATCGCCATCGGCGCGGCGCGCGTCGCGCGGGCGGCGGGCGGGAGCGCGATCGAGCCGGCGAGCGAGCGACGGCTGACCTTCGGCGGCGCGGACTCGCTGACGATCCCGGCCGGACGGTCCATCACCTCCGACCCGCTCGATTTCCAGGTGTCGCCGCTCTCGAACCTCGCGGTCACGCTCCGCCTGGGGGACGCGCCCGCGGCGCTCACCGGCCACCCCGGCTCGCGCACGACGTCGTACATCAAGGCGGGCGACTGGATCGCAGCCCCGTCGCTCGCGGACGGAGCTCCGACCGACCACTGGTACCTCCTCGCGAACGTCGACGTCGTCGCCGAGGGCTCGGCGGTGGTGACGCTCGGTAATTCGATCACCGATGGGCACGGCGCCGGCACGAACCGGGACGACCGCTGGCCCGACAACCTCGCGCGGCGGCTGCTGGCCGATCCACGCACGCAATACGTCTCGGTGCTCAACGCCGGCATTGGTGGGAACTGCATCCTGAAGGCCTGCCTCGGCCCCGCAGCGCTCGCGCGCCTGGCTCGCGACGTGCTCGATCAGAGCGGCGTGCGCTGGGTGATGGTGCTCGAAGGCGTGAACGACATCGGTGGGACGCCAAGCCCTGCGGCCGCCGACAGCGTCGCGACCGGCCTGATCGCGGCGTACCAGCAGATCATCGCGGCCGCGCATGGACGCGGCCTCAGGATCTACGGCGCCACCATCCTCCCCTTCGGCGGCTCGTTCTACGACCGGCCGGGACACGAAGAGGCACGCCAGAAGGTCAACGCGTGGATCAGAACGAGCGGCGTCTTCGACGCCGTCGTGGATTTCGACGCGATCATGCGCGACCCGAGCCAGCCGGCGCGGCTGCTGCCCCGGGCCGACAGCGGCGACCACCTGCACCCGGGCGAGGAGGGATATCGCATGATGGCCGACGCGATCGACCTCGGGCTGTTCACGCCATGAGCGCGGCGCACCGCTGGCTCATCTCCGCGTTGCTGGCGAGCGCCTTCGCGTGGACGTCCGCCGAGGCGCAGCAGCTCGCCTTCGCGCCGTACCATGCGAACGGGATCTACGCCGTCGGCGAGCGTGTGGGCTGGCGCGTGGAGGTCGTGCCGGGCCAGAGCGCGGCGCCGGGCCGCTACAGCTACACGGTCAAGCGCGACGGTGCGACGGTCGTCGGCACGGGCACCTTCGACCTGACTTCGGGCGCAGCGACGATCGAGACCTCGCTCCGTCAGCCCGGGATGGTGCTCGTCGAGGTCCGGCCGCCCGCCCCGGACAGCACTTTCCGCGGCGCGAGCAAGAGCGAGGTCGGCCGCGTCCTCCTCGGAGCGGCCGTGGATCCGACCGCGATCGAGCCGGCGGCCCCACGGCCCGCCGACTTCGATTCCTTCTGGACCGCCAAGGTCGCCCAGCTCCAGGCCACAGCGCCGGCGCCCGTGCTGACGCCCGGTGAGAGTGGCCGGCCCGGCGTGGAGTACTTCACGCTCCGATTGAACAACATCAACGGCGCTCACGTCTACGCTCAGCTCGCCAAGCCGGAGGGGAACGGGCCCTTCCCCGCACTGCTGATCTTCCAGTGGGCGAGCCCGCCCTACCCGCTGCAGCGGTCCTGGGTGACCGGCCGCGCTGCCGAGGGCTGGATGGTGCTGAACGTCGAGCCGCACGACGTGCCAAGCGACATGCCGCAGGCGTTCTATGACGCGCTGCCACAGATCATCAGGAACTATCGCACCATCGGCCAGGCGAGCCGCGAAGACAGCTACTTCCTCGCCATGTACCTGGGCGACTACCGCGCGGTGGAGTACCTCGCCGGCCGGAGCGACTGGGACGGCAGGACCATGGTGGTCACCGGCATCAGCATGGGCGGTCAGCAGAGCTTCGCCGTGGCCGGGCTCAATCCGCGGGTGACGGCGCTGGTCGTAGACGTCCCCGCGGGGAGTGACGCGCTGGGGCCGCTGCACGGCCGCGCCGCCGAGTACCCGAACTGGGACCTGGCCCGCGCCGACGTCCGCGCGACGGCGCCGTACTTCGACGTGACCAACTTCGCTTCGCGCATCACGGCGCGGTCGATGGTCGCCCTGGGGTTCATCGACGAGACCTGCCCGCCGGCCGGCGTATGGGCCACGTTCAACCGGATCCGGGGACCCAAGGAGGCCGTGCCGATGGCGGACTCGCCGCACAATCACATGGCGACGCCGGAGGAGCAGCAGCCGTGGACGCGCCGCTCGGCGGAGTGGCTGAACGCGCTCGTCCACGGGCCGATGCCGTGAAGATCCGGGGGCTCCGCTGGTGGATGATCGGGCTGCTGATGCTGGGCTCGATCCTCAACTACCTGACGCGGAGCACCCTGGCGGTCGCGGCGCCGACGCTCCTGCAGGACCTCCACATCACGGCGAAGCAGTACTCCTGGATCGTGGGGACCTTCCAGGGCACGCTCATGCTCCAGCCCGCGGCGGGCTGGGTGCTGGACGTGATCGGCCTCAGGACCGGCTTCGCGCTCTTCGTGATCGCGTGGTCCCTCATCAGCATGGCGCACGCGCTGGCCCGCAGCTGGCCGGTGTTCGCCGGGCTGCGCGGCCTGCTCGGCCTGGCGGAGGGCTCCGCGAACCCCGCCGGGATGAAGGCGACGGCCGAGTGGTTCCCGGCTGCGGAGCGGGGGCTGGCCGGCGGCGTATTCAACATCGGCGCGTCGGTCGGCTCGATGCTCGCACCGCCCCTGGTCGTCTGGGCGATCCTGACCTACAACTGGCAGTTCGCGTTCGTGATCACGGGCGGCCTCGGGCTGGTGTGGGTCGTGCTGTGGCTGGCGCTGTACCGGCCGTTCGCTACGCATCCGGCGCTCACCGATCGTGAGCGGAGCCACATCGCCGCCGGACAGGAGCGCCACCTCCAGGACGACGGCAGGCGCCCTTCGATCCTCGGCATCGCGAAGCAGCGCAACTTCTGGGGGATCGCGATTCCCCGCTTCCTCGCCGACCCGACCTGGGGCACGCTCACCTTCTGGGTGCCGCTCTATCTCTCGCAGGCGCGGCACTTCGACCTCAGGCAGATCGCACTGTTCGCGTGGATGCCGTTCCTCGCGGCCGACATCGGCTGCCTGTTCGGCGGCGCGGTGAGCCTCTTCCTGCAGCGGCGCGGGGTCCGCCTCATCAACGCGCGCCGCGGCGCCTTCACCCTCGGGGCGTGCCTGATGACCGGCGTGGCGTTCGCCGGATTCGTGCGCGATCCCTACGTCGCCGTCGCGCTCATCAGTCTCGCGGGGTTCGCGCACCAGACGCTGTCGGTCACCGTCATCACGATGGCGTCCGACCTGTTCAAGCGGAACGAAGTCGCCACCGTCGCCGGGATGGCGGGCACCTGCGGCAACGGCGGCCTCCTGCTGTTCAACCTTCTGATCGGCGGGCTGGTCGCGACGGTCGGCTACACGCCCTTCTTCGTCTGCCTCGGCGTGCTCGACCTGGTCGGCGCCACGGTGCTTTGGACCGTGGTGAAGGAACCGGCGAACGCGATCGCGCCCGCCTGACCCTACCCCCTACACCCTACACCCAGCCTGAGCCGCGCCATGGCCACGATCACGAATCCGATCCTCCCGGGCTTCAACCCCGACCCGTCCATCGTGCGGGTGGGCGACGACTACTACGTCGCCACCTCCACCTTCGAGTGGTATCCGGGCGTCCAGATCCACCATTCGCGCGACCTGGTGCACTGGCGGCTCCTCACGAGGCCCCTGCGGCGCCAGGCCCAGCTCGACCTGCGCGGCGATCCCGACTCGTGCGGCGTGTGGGCGCCGTGCCTGACCTTCGCCGACGGCCGCTTCTGGCTCATCTACACGGACGTCAAGCGCTACGCGCGCACCACGGTGCCCAGCGCGAGCGGCGCATCGCTGCGCGACTTCCACAACTACCTCGTGACGAGCGAGCGGATCGACGGCGACTGGAGCGATCCGGTCAGCCTCAACAGCAGCGGCTTCGACCCGTCTCTCTTTCACGACGACGACGGCCGCAAGTACCTCGTCAACATGCTCTGGGACTACCGCCCGGGGCACAACCGCTTCGGCGGCATCGTGCTCCAGGAGTACTCGGTCGAGAAGAAGGCGCTGATCGGCGAGCGGACGAACATCTTCCGGGGCACCGACCTCGGCCTCACGGAAGCGCCGCACCTGTACAAGCGCGGCGGCTGGTACTACCTGCTCACGGCCGAGGGCGGGACGTTCTGGGACCACACGGTGACGATGGCGCGCTCGCGCACGCTGCGTGGTCCGTACGAGCTGCACCCCGACGCGCACATCCTCAGCGCGCGCCACCGGCCCGAGCTGCCGCTCCAGAAGTCCGGCCACGCGGACCTGGTCGAAACGCCGGACGGCCAAACGTACATGGTCTATCTCTGCAGCCGGCCGCTGCCGAACCGCGGGCGGAGCCCGCTCGGCAGGGAGACCGCCATCCAGCCGATGGTCTGGGAGGACGGGTGGCTGCGCACGACCGACGGCCAAGGGGTGCCGCAGCTCGAAGTGCCGGCGCCGCCGCTGCCGCCGCACCCGTTCGCCGCGCCGCCGCCACGCGAGGACTTCGACGAGCCGCGGCTGCCGATCGACTTCCAGTGGCTGCGCTCTCCGGTGCCCGACGAGCTGTTCAGCCTGACCGCGCAGCGCGGGCACCTGCGGCTGTTCGGCCGCGAGACGCTCGGGAGCTTCTTCCGCCAGGCGCTCGTGGCGCGCCGCCAGCAGGCGCACTGCTACAGCGCGTCCACCATGCTCAAGTTCGAGCCGGAGCACTACCAGCAGTCCGCGGGGCTCGTCTGCTACTACGGCGGGAACAAGTACCACTACCTCTACGTCTGCCACGACGAGACGGCGGGCAAGCACCTGCGTGCGATGAGCGCCTTCCCCGACGGGCCGGCGGCGGATGCGTTCACGGCGCCGATCCCGGTTCCCTCGGGCAAGCGCCTCGAGCTACGCGTCGAGGTGGACTACTCGCGCTTGCGCTTCGGCTATCGGGTGGAGGGCGTGGATCGGGAGTGGCGCTGGCTGCCCGAGCTGTTCGACGCCAGCATCCTCTCCGACGAGGCGAGCGCACCGGGTGCGCCGAACTTCACCGGTGCGTTCGTGGGGATGGCGTGCCAGGACCTGGCGGGCACGGCGCGGCCCGCCGACTTCGACTGGTTCGAGTACCGGGAACGCGACTACATCGCACGCCCGGCCGATTGAGACCCCGCGACCCGCCTAGGGCCTGCGGTGCCCCGCCGGCTGCACCGTGAGTAGCGCGATCGCGGCGTTCGGCAGGTCAAAGACGTAGTCGCCGCGCGCGTCCGGGCGAACGACGACCGTGTCGGGCGCACCGATGCCGCCATCCGAGTCGAACTGCTGGCCGCCGAACCTGACGTCGGGCGCGAGCGAGCCAAGGCTCGGGGCCGACAGCAGCACGAGCGAGCCGTCACCCATCCCGCGTGACAGGCGAACGCGCACGGGACCCGAGCGGCTCGTGTCCTTGTTCAACACGAAGACCTTGACCTCACACGCTGCGCACCGGCTCACCGCGTAGGCGCGCACGTTGGCGGCCGTCTCGACACTGACCGGGAGCAGCCCGGCGCCGGAGGCGTGCCGACCGAAGAGGTAGAGAGCGTAGTACAGCGGCTCGGCGACGTTCCGGTACTGCCACCGGCCCGTCGAGTCCTGCCGCCCGTACGTGTCCACCGGGTTGTACGAGCTTCCGCCTCCCGGGCGATAGCTCGTGTGCATGTCGACGTTGACGAAGCCGTCCTGCGCCAGGGAGAACGCGAAATCGAGGCCCCAGAGGGCGGAGGCGAACGCGTTGCTCACACCGGGCATGCCGCCGCAGGACGCCGAGTTGGTCTCCGCCATCGCGATCGGCAGTCCGTGCGCGCGCGCGGTCTCGGCCAGCGGCCGCGCCTCGGCGTTGAACCCATCCATCAGCTCCGGCGAGAGCAGCCGCGCGATGCTCACCGTCTGCCCGCCACAGGTGGTGGCGGAGTAGTTGTGAACCGTCACCCACTTGAGATGCTTGGCCCCGACGCCGGCGATGAAGGCGTCGAGATCGGCGGCGTTGCGCCAGCCGCAGCACGTCGCCGGTCCCACGAGCGGGTAGGTCCTGGCCACCCGGTTCGCCGTGAGCGCCCGGGCATACGACAGGAACTCCTGCACCTGGTCCGCGGGGGCGTACGCCCGAGAGCGGAGCGGCGTCCGGAAGAAGAGGTCGGGCTCGTTGCCGGGCTCGAGCGCGAACACGTCACCACGGGGAATGATGCGCGCGACGCCCTCGGTGATCTCCCGCAGGGCCCACGCAGGACCATTCTGCTTCAGGTTGAGGCCGACGATCAGGCGCCACCCGCTGGCGCGGCTCGCCGCGGCGAAGAGCGCGAGATCGCCATCCTTCAGCTCGGCCTCGCAGGCTTCGGGATGCGGCGCGGCGCTCCTGTCCCAGCAACTGTTGTCCTGGCTGTTGCCACCGAGGCGCAGGATGCCGGCTCCGAGGGCACGCATGAGGCGGAAGTAGCCCTCGTTCGGCGAGCCGGGACGTCCGAGCGCGTACACGCTCTGCTCCGCGGCGCCGGCGGCGCCGGCGGCATTTGGGCCCTGGAAGGCGCCGATGCCCTGGCCCGCCGTCGAGACCTCGAGAGAGTAGCCGATGAAGTCGCGCGGGATCACGGTGAGCGGTCGCTGCGCCGTGACCGAGATGGTGGCCAGGGGACGGGCCGCTTCCGCGGGCGCCTGGGCCCGCGCGCCTCGAACCACGAGGAGCGCCACCCCAAGAACGACAAGCCGCGGCGCCGTCACGGTGACGGTGGCCGGGTGGGAGCGGCCGGCGCCTGGGTGCCCGGCTGCGCCGTGAGGCCCGGCGGCGGCCGGAATAAGAACGGCGGCATCTCGAGGATCTCGCGCCCGTGACTCGCCAGGAAGGCGCGCAGCTCCACGTACGGCCGGTGGGGATTGTTGGACGAGAAGGCGGAGCGGATCCAGGTCTCGTGGTACCACCGATCGAACGGCGGATGCTCTGCCCAGAGCAGCTGATCCTCGAGATTCTCCAGTGGCGCCTTCGCCTGCCACGCCAGCTGCCACATCTGCGCGGTGTCCGTCGCCGCGAGCGCGTCGGCGAGCTTGAGCGCGGCCTCCGTCTGGCGCGCGTCGATCAGCAGTCCCAGCGCCACGTTCTCATGGAGGTACTGCGCCTGATCGGGCGTCATCTGCGCCTCGGCGTTCGTCACCTGCATCAACGCGCCCTCCACCTCGGGCAACCGCGCCCTGAGGAGCGGAATGGCGCTGTCGAGCGGCATGCCCCTGAACGCCCGGAACCGGGACGTGTCCGGCGGCGTCGGCCTGCCGAGGACCCGGTCGTGCAGCCGGGTGATCAGCATCTGCAGCGCGTTGGA
>Ga0209777_10008807_pt1 | contig 10979 bp, 7 predicted proteins | sample FrelakmetHBP12HB_FD_187147 | JGI IMG/M metagenome (GOLD analysis project Ga0209777, IMG submission 187147) | Freshwater lake sediment microbial communities from the University of Notre Dame, USA, for methane emissions studies -HBP12 HB (SPAdes)... | ecosystem: Environmental > Aquatic >... | reverse complement strand
CAAGCTCACGGCCACATCCTGGTTGGGCGAGAAGTTGACCAGCCCAATCGAGAGAATCCCCGTCTTCTTGTCCAGAGCCGACACGGCGTCAAGCGTCGCTCCCGCAGAGACGTTCAGCGGGACAAGCGTCCCGTTCACGTGCGCGCGGTACAGAGCCTGAACATGGCCCACGGGATCCAGCGCGGCGTGGTTGCGCGTGGTCTTGATGGCGCCGATGACATTCACCGTCTGCGGCCACATGGCCATGCCCACGAGATCGGCCGAACGCAGTAACTCGTGCAGCCCCCGCGCAACGGCCACGGCGTCGCCAATGGTGTAGTAGTGTTCAAACGCGCCCACGCCGCACGCGTCGGGCGCGGGGTTCCATTCGCGGACGATGCCCCATTCATCAATGCACAGGCGCAGGGCGTCAATCTTGGCGTCCTTCCCCATCCGCCCGCGCATGTCCTTCACCAGGCCGCGGACACCTTCCATAACCTTGCCGGAATACGCGACGAAGTCCTTCGCGTACTTCGCGCCATCCTCAGGTGAGAACGGGACGTGGAACTTCCGCTCGGAGTAATGGTGCATGCTCAGCAAGTTCATGTGGTCCGCGCATGGGGAGAGGATGAGATCGTTCCATTTCCCCGGCGCCCCCACAGCGATGACTTTGATCTTCGGATCAACTGCCTTCATTGCGTCCACGAAGGCGTTGTGCCGGATGGCGTAGCGTTCGACCGGCACATTGCCAAGCTGCCAGCCGCCGTACATCTCGTTGCCGATGCCCCACCAAACCACGTTGTACGGCTCAGGGTGGCCGTTCCTGGCCCGCTCCGCACCCCAACGCGACTGGGCAGGCCCGTTCGCGTACTCCACTTCCGCGGCGGCTTCCTCAACGCTCCCCAGACCGGTATTGACCACGATGAGCGGCTCGGTGGCGACTTCGCGGCTAAAGGCGATGAACTCATCGAGACCAAAGTCGTTCTCCTCAACGTCATTCCAGGCGCGTTCCCAGCGCGGCGGGCGGCGGTCGCGCTCGCCAATGGCGTCCTTCCAGTTATAGCCGGAGACAAAGTTGCCGCCGGGCCAGCGGTAAATCGGCGCGTTGAGTTTGCGGATTTGTGCCAGCGTGTCGGCACGCATGCCTTTGACGTTGTCAGCAGGCATGAGCGACAGGCACGCGGCCCAGACGCAGCCGGGCGCGGCAAGCACCAGCGACAGACTCGCTTTGTCTGTCGTCGCGCCGGCGCGGAAACGAAACGGGAACTTCTTGTAGGCGGCGCCGGCGTCCGTGATGGTCACGCTCTGGCCGTCATTTGGCCCATCGCCCCAGGCCAGGCGAACTTCCGCCGGCACTGGCCCGGCCGGCTCGGCCAGGATCACGTAGCCGGCGTATTCTTTGCCTTCCAGCAAACCGATATCGCCCTGGCGGATGCCGCAGCGTCCACCCTTGGCGTCGCGCACCCAGATGGCCAGGGCATGTTGTCCTCCGTACGCGCCCGCGGTCTCATGGAGCACGTCGCAGGCCGCGCCTTCCGGCTTGAGCACCTGCCAACTCTTGCCCGGCTCAAGCAGAAACTTGCGGTCGCGCAGTTTCTCCGCCCAGATACCGTCCCGGATGCAGCGCCCGAGGTGCTCAATGAACTGGCCGTAGATGTAAGGCGAAATGGCCGCGCCCGGCTTGGCCAGGTCCACAGTGACTTCAGTTTCGCCGGCGGAACCGCCTGCCGGCACCAACGCGCATGTGCTTGCCATGATAATCCCCGCCAGATGTGCTCTCATCGTTTTGCCTCGTGACTTGCCATGTGGCTGCTTCTTAGGTTGCGCTCCAAGTGTTACCCCAATTGGCGTGTACGCGCAATCTGAGGAAAGAGGAGAGAGGAGCGAGAAGAGAGCCGGAACGACGTAGCCTCACTCCTCACTTCTCACTTCTCGTTCCTCGGCCCCAATGCCGCAGCCTTTAACTTGAAACTTGAAACCTGAAACTTGAAACTTGCGGCTGTGTTGCTGATAGGGATTGACGAAGCCGGATACGGGCCGAAGCTTGGCCCGCTGTGCCACGGCTACTCCGTTTTCCGCTGCACCGAAACCAAGGGGCAGAATTCACACGATCTGTGGCCTTTGCTCCATCCCGCCGTGATGCGGCATCCCGCAACGGGCGGCAGCATCACCGTGGATGATTCTAAGAAGGTCTATTCCTCGGAACTGGGGCTGGACCTGCTCACACGAGGCGTGAGCGCGTTTCTGGAAAGCATTGTCAGAGCCCGCAGAAGACCCCCCTCCCCCAGCCCCCTCCCGCAAGGGGAGGGGGAAATTGGCGGCGTGGCCGCGCCCGATGCGCTGTATCAACGCCTTCTCCCTGAAGCAGACCGCGCCCGCTTGGAGGAAGACCCATGGGCGCAGGCGGCGGGGCAGTTTACTTCCCCCCTCCCCTTGCGGGAGGGGGTAGGGGGAGGGCCGTCGCCCCAGGTAACGCTCAAAGAGACGCTGAAGACGAAGCGCCTCAGCGTTCTTGCTCTCGGTGCGCGGGCGCTTTCCGCGAAACACTTCAACGCCGCCCTGGGCCGCCAGGCAAACAAAGCCGAAGTGAGTTGGAGCATCATTGGAGCCGAGTTGCAGCGTTTGTTTGCATTGTGCGCGAACCGCGAACGCATCCATGTGATCATTGACAGGCAAGGCGGGCGGAAGTTTTACGCCGCGCAGCTCGGAGCGCTCTTCCCCGGCGCGGTGCCGTGGGCCGAGAGGGAAGAACCGGAAGCGTCCGTCTACAGAATCGAAGCTACCGGGCGCACCGTGCGCGTGGCATTCCTGGTCAATGCCGAGAGCAGCTCCTTGCCGGTGGCCCTGGCTTCGATGGCGGCCAAGCTGGCGCGCGAGCTGTGCATGGCGCGCCTCAACCTCTTCTTCAAGAGCCATATCCCGGACCTGGAACCCACGGCCGGCTATGCCTTGGATGCGCGGCGCTTCCTGCGCGAAACCAAAGCCGTGCGGAAGAAACTGGGAATAGAGGACAGCGCGTTTGTGCGGATCAGATAGAGGATAAATCCGAAACTCGAGATCCGAAGGAAACAAACAAACCTCAACCTGCCAACGCCCGAAGCCGGATGTCGCGTCCGGCTTCGGGTATTTGTGCTATTGGTTCTCAGTTTCCTTCGAATTTCGGAAAAGGAAAGTAGAACAGCACCAGGTGACTGTGCCTGGATATCTCGCGATCAATAACACCCGCCATTGGAAATTCTCGGGCCCCTGCTCATTTTCATGTCGCAAAACGCCACCTCCAGGACACTCTTGATTGAGAACCGGTTCTCTTGTTTCGAGGTGAAGATGTGCCAAACGGATGAGGAATATGTACGGCGCTGTCTCAACGGCGAACCGGAAATCTACCGCCGGTTGGTTGAGCGCCACGAGAAGGCGGTTCTAGCGTTTTTGGTGGGCCGCATGGGTAGCCGAGACCTGGCCGAGGAGTCCGCACAGGAAGCCTTTGTGCGCGCGTACTTCTCGTTGGGCAAGTTGCGGAAGGGAGAGTCGTTTCTCCCGTGGTTGTTCGGGATTGCGGCCCGGTCAGGACAGGAAATGGCTCGCGACCGAAAACGACTCCCCGTGGCGGGTGAACTGCTTGAAGTGCCGGCTCGACCGGATGCAAAGACGAGTCCGCAAGAGGACGCACTTTCCAAGGCGGTGACGCAGCTGCCGGCTGTTTACCGGGAAGCGATCCTGCTGCGCTACCGCGCTGATCTGTCGTGTGCCCAGATGGCGAAAGACCTGGGCATCCCACTTGGAACTGTAACCAAGCGGCTGTCGCGAGCCTATGCCCTTCTTCGCGAAATGTTAGCCCAGCCGGAACGAGTGTGGCAAGAGGGAGAGGTGGAGTCATGAACTGCCCACAATGCCAGGAACAGTTGGTGGAATACCTTGAAGGCACGCTGGAAGACGCCACGCAGGTTGAAGCCCATTTGCGGCAGTGCGCCTCTTGCCGCGCGGAGTTCGACACTTTGCAAAACCTTTGCGGAAGCCTGAAGAACACGTTTCAGCCAGCTCAAAAGGCAACCCTGGACGGCGCCGTGATGAATCGCATTGTCACGGAACAAGCCGCACAATTGAGGAGACTAAAAATGCGTAAGAGAATCCAACTTTTCGGCGCAGGCGCCGCGGCCGTTGCGGCGGCGGCGTGCTTCATTCTGTTTGTCCTCCCGGGCGCGACGCCGGACCAGCGTGCTCTGGCCGCTGAAGCTCTGGCCAAAGGCGCAGAGGAGACAAAGGGACTGAAATCCGTGCATCTGAAGTGCCGGATGCGCACCTTGCCGCAGGACAACTTCAGCCTGATTGGTGAAACCTACGATTTTGCCGGAGTCGAAATCTGGAGACAATTCGGCGATCCAGCGAAGTACCGCATTGAGAAGCCCGGGCGCGTGCTGGTCTGCGACGGAAAGGCGACGGTCATGCTGATGAAACCCAACACTGCCGTCAAAGGCCCGGCGGGGGCGAACTTCGATGCCGGTTGGCTGCGCGATCTGGCCGCCACCGACAGGGTTCTGAGCGAACAACTGCGCGAATCGTTCGCCGGTAACGGCGACATGTCGCTTAAGAATGAGACCATCGAAGGAAAGCCGAAACAGGTGGTCTCCGTCGAGATCAAAGCCACCGACGTTGGGGACTACATGCGCAATCAGTTCCTGATGACCTCCGACACGCGCCGCGTCTTCCAGTTTGACGCCGCGACCAAACGGCTGGAGCAGATGAGAATCATTCTGCATGCCAAGGCGCAGGATGTGTTGGTTTTCGAGGCTACGGTCATAGACTACGATCCCGAGCTCCCGGCGTCGCTCTTCGCCTTGGAGTTGCCTGAGGATGTTGCCTGGCTCGACGAGAAACCGGCGCCGCTGCCGGATAACGCCAAGTATTCCGGGATGACGCCAAAGCAAGTCGCCGAGACGTTCTTCAATGCCTGCGCCAAAGAGGATTGGGACGAGGCTGAGAAATTCTTTCCCGGCAAGATGGATAAGCGGGTCAGAGAGTTCCTCGGCGGGCTGAAGGTGGTCAGCCTGGGAGAAGCGTTCCAGTCTAAACCGTATAGGGGCTGGTTTGTCCCCTATGAGTTCATCCTGAAATCCGGCGAGACCCGCAAGTTCAACCTTGCCGTGCGCAAGGACAATCCCGCCAAACGCTGGACCGTGGACGGCGGAATATAGGGGGAGATGGCGGCAGAAAGGGTTGACGCCAAGAGCCTCATGGGGAAGAGGGGCCATAACTGGGAACAGTCATCGGATTCTACTTGACTGGGGCGCTGGAACGGAAGATGCAGCCGTTGCCTGTGGGCCGACCGGCCAAGCCGCAAAAGGAAGTAGAACAGGCGAGTGGCACGGCAGGAGACATAGCATAGCCGCGTAGCCGTTCGTTGGGGTGCCACGGCATTGTTGCCGTGCACTCGGCGGGTCAAGTAAACGAAGGACAAATCCGAAACTCGAAATCCGAAATCCGAAGGAAACAAAACAACCTCAAACTGCCAACGCCCTAAGCCGGACGTCGCGTCAGGCTTCGGGCATCTGTGTTATTGGTTTTTCAGTTTCTTTCGGATTCCGAATTTCGGATGTCTCCCGCTACTCCGCCTGAGGACTGCGCAGCCGCTCAAGAACCGTTGCCAGCAGGAGAATCACAAACTGAACCAGGACAATTGCCGCGCCAGGCGGAACATTGAACCTGTATGAGCCGTAAAGACCCAGCTCAAAACTCACGACTCCCGTCACCGCGGCTGCAACCATTGCCGGCACCAGACGCGAGCAGACCTTCAGGCCGATCACGCCGGGCAGCACCAGCGACGCGCTCACCAGCACAATCCCCACCACGCGCGAGGCCAGCACTACCGTCAGCACCAGCAGCAACAGGAACAGATAGTGGAACAAGGCCGTGTTGATGCCGCTCGCCTCAGCCAGCCGCGCGTCAAAGCTGTAGAAGAGCATCTCCTTATGGAACAACACCAGGACCGCCAAGACCAACAGCGCGACCGCACAGAGCAGCACCACGTCGCCGGTCCCGATGTTCACCAGGTTCCCGAAAAGAAAGGTGTCCATTGAGGTCATGTACTGCGGCTCCCGCCGCTGTCGCAAAGCGATGAACAACGCCCCCAGCGCCATGCTGACCGAAAAGCCTATGCCTATCGCGCTGTCTTCGGCCATCGCCGCCGCCTCGCCGCGCCGCGAGGCCACGCCTATGGCCACGGCCACCAGGAGGCAGAAGCCGAGCGTCACCGCCTGCACGCTGAAGTCTTCATAGCGTGAGCCGGCAAGCACAAACAGCGCCAGGCCCAGCCCGCCGAAGGCCGAGTGGGCCATGCCATCCCCGATGAACGCCATGCGGCGCAAGACCACCAGAGGCGAAAGACTGGCGCAGCTCAAGCCCGCCAGGGCCCCCGCCCAGGCCGCGCGCTGCAAGAGCGGTGTGGCTGCCAAGGCTTCAATAAAGGACGGCTCGTCCAAGCTCATCTCCCCTCACTCGTGTTCGCAATGTGGCCCATGCGCATGGCCCGCCGGGGCGGCGTCGCCGTGGAACTCCTCCAGGTGCTGGCGGTGCTGGATGAAGAATGCGTCCAACTCGCACGCATACACCTTGCGCAATACGGCTTCGCTAAGCATTTCGCTGCGGTCGTGCCAGTGAATCGTGCGGTTGAGACACGCCACTTGATCGGCGTAGTGCGCCAGCGCCGTGACATCGTGCGAGACCATCACTACCGTCAGCTTGTGCTGTTCGCGCAGGCGCTGCAGAAGAGCAAAGAGCTGCGATTGGCCGCCCGTATCCAGGCCGCTGGTAGGTTCGTCCAGCAGCAGCAGACGCGGCTGCGAGACCAGTGCGCGGGCAATGGCGAGACGCTGCTGCTGGCCGCCGGAGAGCTTGCCCGCTAGCCCGTGTTCCAGTCCCTCCAAGCCGGTCTGGCGGAGCGCCTCGCGCGCGGCTTCACGTTCCATCCTGCCCGGCCAGCGCAGCAGACCCAGGTTCGCGTAGGTGCCCATGAGCGCCACGTCCAGCACCGTCGCGGGGAAATGTTTGCTTATGCCCGTGTCCTGCGGCACGTAGCCGAGCAAGCGCCGCTCCTGCCCCAGCGCGATGGCGTGGCGGCCGAGGACCAGCACTTCTCCCGAATGCGGGCGGAGCAAGCCGAGGACGAGTTTGAGGAGCGTCGTTTTGCCGCCGCCGTTAGGGCCGATCAGGCCGAGGAACTCGCCGTCCGTGACTTTGAAGTCCACGGCTTCCAACACCGCCGGCCTGCTGCCGTACGAGAATGAAACCTGCCGCAGGTCAATCACTGGCTTTGGCCCGGCATGCGCCGGGCCTGGATCCGCAACATGAACCATTGCCGTGACCATCACTTAGCTCCCGTATTCACCACGGAGGCAAAGTGAAAAGGAGAAAGGCAAAAGTAAATGCAGCCGACTCTTCACTTATTCCCTTTTCCCATTGCCTTTTTACTTCGCCACCGCATCCGCCAAGACGTTGAGGTCGTGGCGCACGCGCTCCAGGTACGTCTTGCCCACACTGCTGGCTTCACTATCGAGCGGATCGAGGATCTCCAGACCGGCGCCTAGTTCCCGCGCTATGGTCCGCGCCGCCAAGCCGTTGTCCATTGGTTCCTGGAAGACGACGCGCTGTCCCACCTGTCGCAGGATGCGAAGCGCCTCACTCACATCGCGCGCACTTGGTTCCACCCCGGGGCTTGCCTGTATGACCGCGGCAAGGCCGATGCCCAGGCGGCCGAGGAGATAGCTGTACGCGTCGTGGAAGGTGACGACCTGCGAGCCAGGGGGAATACCACGGGCGCGCGCAGCCAGTTCGCCGTTCAGCGCCTGCAGCTTCCCGACGTACAACGTGGCGCGCCGCTTATAGTCGTTGCCATGCGGAGGGTCAAGCTTGCCCAGTTCGTCCGCCAGCCGAATCACCACGTCACAGGCCCGCAAAGGGTCAAGCCAATAGTGCGGATCAGATTGGCCGTGCTCGTGCCCGTGCAAAATCTCCACCTCCACGCCTTTGGCCCCGTGCTCCGCGGATTCACCGGCAGCCATCGGGACCACGGTCGTGTGAAACTGAAGAGGCCTGATCCATGAACCCGTCTCGCAGTAAACCAGATCCTCGCCACGCCCGGAATTGGCAGCCAGTCTTCCGGCCCACTCATCCAGCCCCAAGCCTGCCGCGAAAAGCGCCCGTGCGCGCGCCACGAGCGCGGCGTCCCTGATTGCCGGCTCGAAATGGTGAGGGTTGCTTCCGCCCGAGACCAGGCAGTGCACCTCAACATCGGGACCACCGATCTCGCGCAGCCAGTCAGCCAAGGGGAAAATCGTGGCCACCACCACGAGCTTCTGCGTGCCGCCTAATAGCGGTTCGGATGATTGGCGCGACACCAGTATCAACGCCCCGGCAACAGTTATTACGAGTAAGGCAAGGAACCAGCGCACAAGCGGCATTCTCCTGAAGGACCCGGCAGCTCGTCTGCCCACGATCACAATAACACCGCTGATCTAATAATACCTTATAATACCAAGAACGCGGCGTCAACGAGTTCCTGGGTATTCATTGGAGGCCCTCCGGGTCTTCCACCGCGCCTTCGTTCTGTCCGGAATTCACCGGCTCTGCCTGCTCCTCTGCCTCCTGCTCAACGGGTTTTGGTCCGAACGTGCGGCGGACGAATTCCGGCGTGAACCAGGGGTCTTCCGGGTCATGGGCGATGATGTAGATCCAGATGAGTAATGCCAGAAGGAACAGGCCTATCGCAGGAAAGCCCTTCAGCTCATCAGGAAATTTGATGAGCATCGTCACACACGATCCGCCGAAGAGAATGGAGCCCATCAATTGGCCCAGCGAATAACGCATGAAGAACAGGGCAATGACCACCAGACGCAGTACGTAGCATACGATGTAAAGCCCGGCGCTTGCACAGACAAGCCAGAAGGATGCCGTGGCAACAACCGCTAATGCGGGGCCAAGCCAACTTCTCATCCAGGGGCTTATGAGCAAGGGGAGCGCAAACAGGCAAGCCAGCAGGCCAAGCAACGCAACCTTCAGGCCCCGCCAGCAGGCCCGCATCCCGCCCCTGAAGAACCGGCACACTTTCCGCGCCGTTGGGTGCGCGGTGGCGAGTGGATTGGGATCTTCTTTCATCTCCGCACCGGGCATTTGTGTTTTTGGTCTGTCAGTTTCATTGGGATTTCGAGTTTTGGATTTCGGATTTGCCTTTTGGGCTTGGCTTCAGTATCGCCCTGGCCCATTTCTTCTCGTCGAGGTACTCAATCGCCGCGGCCTTGATTTCCTCGGCAGTGATCCTCGCCAGCCGCGCCTTCCGCTCGAAAATGCGCGCCGCGCCTTCCTCGTAGAGTTGCGCCAACGCCAAGCGCTGCGCCAGCGCTCCCTGGTTCTGCAGATCTATCGCCTCCGTGCCGCACAGAAAACTCTTGGCCCGCTCGAGCTCATCACGCGGCGGCGGCTCGGTGCGCAGTCTGCGCACCTCTTCCCACATGCCCTTCAAGGCTTTATCCAGCGATTGCGCGTCGGTCTGGATGTAGAAAACAAAGGCGCCGCCATCCAATTGGCAATCGTTGTAGACTCCCACATCATAGGCCAAGCCCTGCTTCTCGCGCAGCGCTGTGTATAGCCGCCCGCCCGAGCCCGAGAGCAGCCCGGCCATCAAGTCCAGTGTTTCGCGCTCGGCGCTTTTGAGGCCCGGGACGCGGAAAGCCAGTGTCAGGATGGCGCCCGTGATGTTGGGCTTTTCGCCCTGGCCTTCTTTCGTCTCAGTTAGCTCAGGCATGGCTGGGACGCCCGGCGCACGAAACTCTCCCGGCTTCAGCGCGCCCAGATTCGCCCTGACCAGGCCCAACGCTTGCAGAGCTGTGATATCGCCGACGATGCCGACCGCCAGGTTCTCAGGATGCACCCAGGACTGATGCATCTTGCCCAGGTCTGTGACGGTCACCTTCGCTTCCGTCTCGGCAGTGCCGACAACTTGCCGCGCGTAGGGATGAGAGCCGAACAGCAGGGGGCGGAGAATCTTGTTATCAAGCGTCAGAAGCGACTCGTCCTCCTCCGCGATCTGCTGAGTGACATCGGCCTTCAGTTTCTCCAGTTCATCCTGGGGAAAGGCGGGACGCAGCATACAGTCGGAGGCCAGATCGAGCAACTGCGCCGCGTCCTGCTTCAGCCCGCTGACGTTGACGCCGAAAGAGTTGTGCCCGGAAAACACGCTAAGATTGGCGCCCAGGCCTTCCGCCTCTTCGGCAATCTTCAGTTTGCTGCGTCCAGCCGTCCCGCGGTCGAGCATCTCGGCCAGCAGGTTGCCCGCGCCGGCAAGTTCCGCGGGTTCCCAGCGCGTGCCTCCGAGCGCAGCGAGGGAGATGTTCAGGTCCGGCAGCGAATGATCCTCGCACACAATCACGCGCAGACCGGCAGGTCTTCTGAGTGTGACCTCAAAAACTGCCTGGTCCGCAAGCAAGGTGGCTTGGGCCACGTCCGGCTCGGCCTGCAGCGCCTTCTGCTCCGCCCGCAGCTCGGCCACGCGCGTTTGGCGCGCTGGGGTCCCTTCGCCGGCCCGGGCTTTCTCTGTCTTCGCTTCCGGCAGGAGGATGACCGTGTTGAGCTTTTCGGGAAGGAGATGCTTGCGCGCCACGCGCAGGACTTCATCGGCCGTCACCTGCTGCACGCGTTCGGCGTAACGGGCGGAAAAATCCAAATCCCCCGCCACCTGCCAGTCGCTGCCCAGATCGCCGGCCACGCCGTCGGCGGTCATCTGGCGGAAGATGTGTTCCGTGTAAATCTTGCGTTTCGCGCGCGCCAGTTCCTCATCGCCAGGGCGTTTCGTGCGGGCCTCTTCCAGTACCTTCAAAATCGCGGCGCGCGCATTCTCCAATCTAGCCGGCTCGGCCGTGGCGGAAACGGCCAAGTAGCCCAGATACCGCGGCGTGTAGTTCGAGGCGCTGATCTCCAGCACCAGGTCTTGCTTGTCCTTCACGGCGCGGTACAGG
>Ga0209777_10008806_pt1 | contig 10979 bp, 11 predicted proteins | sample FrelakmetHBP12HB_FD_187147 | JGI IMG/M metagenome (GOLD analysis project Ga0209777, IMG submission 187147) | Freshwater lake sediment microbial communities from the University of Notre Dame, USA, for methane emissions studies -HBP12 HB (SPAdes)... | ecosystem: Environmental > Aquatic >... | reverse complement strand
CCTGGGCCTGCCAGTCCGTACCGTGAAACTCAATCTTGCCGCGCAGGCCGGGCGCGATCCGCTCCTTGACGGTGGCCTCCTCGCCGAGGTATTCACAGCGGTTGATGCCCATCTCCTTGCTCTTGGGCGCAAGGCCCGTGAAGACCTTCTTGAGCCACCACCGCAGGCACACCAGGAACACGATCGACGAGGCCAGAAAGACCAGGAGCTGCCAGTTGATGCCCAGGTCCCTGTAGAGCATGCAGACCACGGCCGTCAGGCACGCCCCCAGTCCGAAGAACATGATGATCAGGCCCGGGGCCATCAGCTCGAACAAGAACAACAGTACGCCGACCAGAAACCAAATGATGTCGGCCCGAAGAAATTGTTTTAGGAATTCCATTGCCTTCCCTTTCGCATAAACCGTTCGTTTCGCCTGTGCTCCATCCCGCTGCAATGCCGCGCACCGCGCCGGTCTATTGGTACGACGCGCCAATACGGCGTTTGTGACAAATTCCCGGATTTTCCCGGATCCGGCCGTTGGCGGACTGCGGGGCGGTCAAACCCATTCTTGCCGCCCCATTCCCGGCCGGATATACTCTATGCGCTGAATCGGTATAAATCAATCCCGAAAATGACGAACGATTGGGAGACAGGGACTATGCGATATACGATTATACTACTTCTGTGCGTTGGATTGAATGTGGGATTGTTCGCGGCCGAGTTCCCCCGCAAGAAGTTGATCGCCACCGGTTGGGATCAGCCCGACGACAAACGGCTGGCTGAAAATATCGAGTTGATGGAGAAGCGTCCGTTCGATGGCGTGGTGATTCAATTGGACGGGACAACCGATGATGGAAAGGCCTGTCCACTGAACCAGACCTTTTCCAATCAGCCATGGAAACAGGAGTGGTTTGCGGAAAACGCCAAGCGACTGGCAGCGATTCGATTCCAGCGTTTCACGGACAACTTCGTCATCGTCGGGGCCAATCCCGGGACTGTCGATTGGTTTGACGATGCCGGCTGGGCGGCTATCGTGGAGCACTGGCGGATCGCAGCGTGGCTGGCCAAACAGAGCGGCCGGACCATCAAGGGCATTCTCTTTGACCCGGAGCCGTACAACGAACCGTATGTGATTTTTACATATGGGGCCAAGCCGCAGCGACAGGAAGTTCCCTTTGTCGAGTATTCCGCCAAGGTCCGTCAGCGCGGCCGCGAGGTGATGACGGCCGTCGCCAAAGAATATCCTGACATCACGATCCTGTGCTATTTTCTCGGCACCTATGTCGGCCGGCCCGCCGAGACGAGTGACCCGCAACAGGCAATGGCCAACGCCCACTATGGCCTGCTGCCGGCCTTTCTCGACGGCTGGCTCGATGCCGCGCCGCCAACGGTCATGATCATCGATGGCTGCGAGGCGGCCTATCGCTTCAACAGCGAACAGGCATTCCTCGATGTGGCCGTAAAGATTAAGGGGATTTACCAGCGGCTGGTCAGCGAAAAAAACCTCGCCAAGTATCGCGCCCAGGGGCAAGTGGGCTTTGGCATCTATCTCGACGCGCATACAAATCCGAAGGATTCGCCATGGTATATCGATCCCATCGGCGGCACGCGGTCCGATCGCCTGCGGGCGAATGTGACCACCGCGCTTTGCGTGGCCGATGAGTATGTCTGGATCTACGGCGAGAAATATCGCTGGTGGCCGACGCCCAACGGCGGTGTCAAGCCGGAATCGTGGCCGGATGTGTTGCCGGGATGCGATCGGATCCTCGGCTTTGCCGGCGATCCTGTCGGATTCGCGGATTCCCGGATCCGGGAACTCAAATCGGCGGGCAAACTCGTGAACCTGGCGCAAAATCCGAACTTTGATCTGGACAAGCTTTCGATCAACGGAACCGAACAGCAATACAAGGATGGTAATCTACCGCTGGGGTATGGAAGCTGGCAGGCGGATAATTCCAAGGGTATCTTCAACTGGGACCGCAAAGGTGGCATAGGCAATAGTGGTGCGGCCCTGGCAAGCGGCGTTCTTCAGGGGTGCTTCATTCAAAGCCACCCGGCCAAACCGGGTGAGACTTACGCTGTCCGTGTTAAGTGGCGAACACAAGGGCAGGCCAGAGCATCGGTAACGATCCGATGGAAGGACGCCCAGGGCCGCTGGACGAACGAGATGCTGGATCACCATTTCCTGCCGTCGCCGTCTCGCGTCGTGTTAGGTTTGGAGTGGCAGGAGATCCTCGGCACCTTCCGCATCCCCGACGGGGCCGCCGAAATCGTCATCCTGCTCAATAGCGCAGGTGCGCAAACACCCGAAGACAAAGTCTGGTTCGACGACCTTGAACTGATTCGACTCGACTAACCCCCAAGGAAAACAACGATATGACTTCGACTGACACTTCCCTTCCCCATGGCGTGATATTCGATATGGACGGCGTGCTGGTGGATTCGGAGCCCTTTATCTGCAAGGCCGGGTGCATGATGTATGCCGAGCTGGGCCTGCAGGTGCGGCCCGAGGATTTTGTGCCGTTTGTGGGTATGGGCGAGAACCGCTACCTCGGCGGCGTGGCGGAGAAATACAACTTCCCCGTCGATATCGACAAAATCAAAAAGCGGACCTACGACATCTATCTGGAGATCATCCGCGGGGCCTTGCAGCCGCTGCCGGGCGTGCACGAATTCATCGGCCGCTGCCGAACGCTGGGCAAGAAAATCGCCGTCGCCTCCAGCGCCGACCGTCGCAAAGTTGAGGGCAACCTGCGGGAGATCGGCTTAGAGTGGAGTTCGTTCGATACGGTAGTCTGTGGCGAGGATGTCGTCCGTAAAAAGCCGGACCCGGAAATCTTTCTGTTGGCGGCCAAGCGATTAAACCTGCCTGCAGCCGAGTGCCTCGTCGTCGAGGATGCCGTCAGCGGCGTCGCCGCGGCCAAAGCGGCAGGCGCCAAGTGCCTGGCCCTGACGACCTCCTTTGCGCGCGAGCAACTTTCCGGCTCCGACTTCTTCGCCCCCAACCTCGCCGGGGCCGGACAGGAAGTGCTGAATTGGAACCGCACATAATATTGTGAAAAGGAAGATCGGGGCCAGTCCCCCGGTTTTTGCTTTCTCCGGTTTCGTTATTTCAGATGCTTCGGAGAATGAAACCCAATGACAAAACGGAAGAAACGAACCAGTACGATCTCGGCAATCTTTGGATTGGTTGCCTGTATAGTGTTTGTGATCCCCTATATTGTATTATCATTTGCAAATATCTGGCAGGTTCGATGGTTTTTCGGGCTCATTCTCTATACTGTTCTGCCAGTTATGTTGTTATTTTTTGCGTGGAATCCTAAAATTCGGATGACCACCTTTGATCCAAAAGAATTGCGCGAAAACCAACGGTTTCTTCGTTATATTGGTCCACTTGGTCGCATATTTCTAACTCTGATATCCATCACGGTATTATATTGGTATTCCTATTCTTATGTCCGTTCATCGTATCGACTTATATCCAATGGGTGGCAGATTGAGCATGTGACTGGCATAGTAACCCAATCACGGTCATCTGGGAAGGCAGGGTTTATTACTCGAAGTATTTGTTTGGACGGAACAAATGTTAACTATGAATTATTGTATCCCTTAGGAAAAAAATGTAATCGTGACCTGCGATATGAACTTCTGATTTTACCGGGGACTCGCACTGCCGTGGATTGGAATAGAATTTCCGATGTTCAAGAACGGCCGATGAAACCATCTGGTTAATACAAAGTGTGGTGCAAAATGAATAATGGTCAATGGGCCGGAGGTTTTCTCGCTTGTCGCGCATAAAAAAGCGGAAGACGATTTGTCTTCCGCTGGATGTTTTGCTTAATCGGTTATCGCTTTGTCGCTCTCTTCACCTTGGCCGGAAGGCGTTGGGGTAGTGCCGGATCTCCGGCTGCATCGAATCGCCAAGGATCACCGCCACCACATCGAACCGCATCGGTCGGTTTTCCAGCCGGTACTTGCGGGCGAAGACCTTGGCCGCCCTTGTCATCCGATGTCGCTTTTCCGGCGTTACCGCATCCTGCGCCTGGGCAAAATCCTCGTTGCGCCGCGTCTTGACCTCGACGAACGCCACCATCCCCTCGGGGTCGGCAACGATCAGATCCAGTTCGCCGCCGTCGCAGCGAAAATTCCGCGCGATCGTCCTAAGCCCTCGGCGACGCAGGAACCGGAGGGCCTGATTCTCGCCCCACCGGCCGAGCCGCTTGGGATCGGCCAACAGTCGCCCGCGTCCGAACGGCCAGAGCAGCACAGGTCGGCCTTACTTGGTAAGGGTGTGCTCGCTGTGCCGATGCGACAGCTTGACGCTCTTGCCGGTACGGTCGCGGAGATAGAACAGTTTGGCCCGTCGGGTCTGGCCGCTGCGGATCGGCCGGATAAAGTCGATATTCACTGAGTGAATCGGGAACCGCCGCTCGACACCCTCTTCATCGACCATCCGCCGCACGGTAAAGGTCTCGCCCATGCCCCCTCCGGCCCGCGAGATCACCGTGCCGCTGAAGACCTGGATGCGAACCTTGTCGCCTTCCTTGATCTTGCAGCCGACTTCGACGGTGTCGCCGACTTCGAAATACGGAAGTTCGGTCTTCTTGCACTTGCTTTCCACATGTTCCAGAAATTGATTCTTCACGATCTATACTCCTGTTTCGTTTGTCTGTTGTTTTTTCCTGTCCAGCAGATCCGGCCGCCACTGTCGCGTTCGGTCCAGGGCCTGCTGTTGTCGCCACGCCTCTATCTTTTTATGATCGCCGCCGAGCAGAATCTCGGGCACCCGCATCCCGCGGAACTCTTCCGGCCGGGTGTATTGCGGGTATTCGAGCAGCCCGTCGGAAAACGATTCGTTCCGAATGGAATTGGCGTCGCCGACGGCCCCGTCCAGCAGCCGCACCACCGCGTCGATGACCACCATCGCCGGCAGCTCGCCGCCGCTGAGGACATAATCGCCGATGGAGATCTGCTCGGCCCCGAGGCCCAGCCGGATCCGCTCGTCGAAGCCCTCGTACCGGCCGGCGATCAGGATCAGCCGCGGCTGTCGGGCCAGTTCCGCCGCCATCGCCTGGCTGAACGGCCTTCCCTGCGGCGTCATCAGGATCACGCGGCCCGGTTCCTCGGCCTGCGCCCGCACCTGCTCAAAGCAGGCGAACACCGGCGCCGGCATCATCACCATGCCGCTGCCGCCGCCGTAGGGCTTGTCATCCACCTTGCGATAACTGTCGGTGGCGAACTCTCTGATATTTGAAAGAACAATCTCAACCAATCCGGCGGCTTGCGCCCGCTTGAGGATCGAGTGGGCCAGCGGGGAACTGAACATCTCCGGAAACAGAGTCAGCACATCGATTCGCATTCCGGATTCTCCCGCCAGACCCGATCAAGCAACAGCGCCGCCGATCGGTTCGGGGTTACTTCTTCTTTTTGTCGTCGACCGGTTCCAGGGCCTTCTTTTCGGCCTTGGTGTAGGGCTTGCCGGCCTTGCGGCACAGTTCCCGCGACCGGTCGGTGCGGCGTTTGCGGTCTTCCATGTACTTGCAGGTCAGGCCGTTGCGGCGAAGAATATCGCACATCGGATCGCTTGGGACGGCCCCTTTTTCGAGCCAGTACTTGATGCGATCCAGGTTCAACACGAGCTGTTTGGAGGCGTCCTTTTCGATCGGGTCATAGTGACCCAGTCTTTCCAGGACGGTCCCGTTGCGGGGATTGCGCACATCCGTCGCGTTGATGCGAAAGAACGGACGGTGGCGCCGGCCCATCCTCATCATACGAATTCGTACTGCCATGTTACTTTCCTTTCTACTCGGTATATATAGAATATTCGTGACAGCCCGTTGCCGGTCACGAAACGCGGTTGCGCTCTATCGCATACCCATTGAAAAAGATCGCCGCGACCGCCGGATCGACTCCGGCCTGGTCGGCTATCCGCCGCACCTGCTCATCGGTGAGCCGTTCGGCGGCGTTTTTCTCGGCGGCCGTCATAATCGCCACGGCTCGCTCCATCTGCTTCCATTCGTCGCGGCTGGGCGATTGCAACATCGCCAGCTCGCTGCTGCCGCGGTCGTCGGCAAACTGCCGCCGAAACTGCAGGCCGTACGGGTCATCCACGAACCGGCTCAGCCGCCGTAGGTACTCGTCGATCGAAAGCCCCGAGCTCATCGCCGCTTCTTGGGCTTTCGGCGGATGTCCTTGCGCCGGTTGACCGGAGGACGGAGCTTGACGCCCCCGGACATCGCGCTAAACAGGTCCACTTTGCCCGAGAACAAACTGCGAAACGCCCCGGCGCCGCCGGCAGACAAGGTCTGCATTATCTCGCGGCTGCGTCGGAAGGTCTTGATCAGCGAGGCCACTTCCTGCACATCGCGCCCGCAGCCCTTGGCGATCCGCCGCCGTCGCGACGAATCGATGATGTCCGGGTCGCTCCGTTCGCCGGTCGTCATCGAGTGGACGATCCCTTCCATCCGCCCGATCTCGCCGTCGTCCATATCCATGCCCGCAAGTTGAGAACCCACGCCGGGGATCAGCTTGAGCAGACTGCTCATGCCGCCCATCTTTTTGACCGAGCTCATCTGCTTGAGAAAATCGTCGAAGCCGAAGGTGCCTTTGGCCATCTTGACCTGCATCTTCTGGGCCTCGCCGGCGTCAAATTGTTCCTGGGCCTTCTCGACCAGCGAAACGATGTCGCCCATGCCGAGGATCCGGCTGGCCATGCGGTCGGGGTGAAACTCCTCGATCTTGTCGAGTTTTTCGCCGACGCCGATGAACTTGATGGGCTTGCCCGTCACGGCCTTGACGCTCAGCGCCGCGCCGCCACGAGCGTCCCCGTCGAGTTTGGTCAGGATCACGCCATCGAGTTCCAGCCGGTCGTTGAAGGCCTTGGCCGAGTTGACGGCGTCCTGGCCGGTCATCGCATCGCAGACCAGATAGATCTGGTGCGGCGTGACCGCCTTGGCCACCTGATCGATCTGCGCCATCATCTCTTCATCGATGTGCAGCCGACCGGCTGTATCGAGGATCACCACATCGCGGCCGGTTTGCACCGCCTGACGAATTCCGTTTCTCGCCACGGCGACCGGATCTTTGGTGCTGGTGTCGCTATAGACCGGGATGTTGAGCTGCTGGCCCAGCGTGACCAACTGGTCGATAGCCGCGGGCCGCTGCAGGTCGCCGGCCACCATCATCGGGTGCTTGCCCTTGGAGCTGATGTATTGTCCGAGCTTGCCGCAGGTGGTCGTTTTACCGCTACCCTGAAGGCCGGCCAGCATAATGATCGTCGGACCCGGAGATACATAATAGATCCGCGTATCCACCGGACCCATCAGGCGGACCAGTTCGTCGTGGACGATCTTGACCATCACTTGGCCCGGATGCAAACTCTTGATCACCTCGGCGCCGACGGCCGCGGTCGAGCAATCCTTGCAGAACTGCTTGACGACACCGTAATTGACATCGGCCTCGAGCAGGGCCTTGCGCACCATCGCCATGGCATCCGAGACATTGGCCTCGGTGATGCGGCCCCGGCCCGACAGCGACCGGAAAATCGAATTGAATTTTTCCGTCAATGCGTCAAACATTCTGTTTCCTTTTCTTGGAGGAAGCCCTGTGCGCAGGGACTTCCCGCCGAAAACGAGGGATTGTAAGCCAAAAACAGCCCTTTTGCAAGCCAAAAACAGCCCCGTCCACGATTTTTTGCTGTTTTTTTCTTCAGGCCTTGACAGCCGCCTGCCGAAGCGGTAATATTGTTTTTTTGCTCTTTCTCATTTATGCCATAGGCGTATGAATGACGCCTGAGACACAGCAAGGACTGTGGTTACGGGATCTTGGCGGGGCTTTATACACCGGCCGGGTCGGCCGTCGGCAGGGTGCCGGCGAGCAGGCCCACTCGGTTTTGCCCATCGGAGCCAAGGCGACTCGGAATAACGGAACTCGTTTATCAGGAAGCACTTATGAACCTTTCCATTTCGGGTCCGCCTGCGGCCCCGCCCCCGCCAATGACAGGCAATCTGGTCATTGTCAAAACCCTGCTCGCACTCGGTGTCGATACCGTCTTTGGCTATATCGGTGCATCGGTAATGCCGCTTTTTGATGCTATTACGACCGTTTACAAACGGCAGTCAAAATGTAGCGGAAATTCCGACGGATATAACTCGTCCCAGATTAACAATTCTGGCTCTTCCGAATTTAACAGTCCTGTGTCCGGTCTTCCTTCTGAGCCGGTCTATGGAATCGTGGAATTCAGGAATGAGTTGACGACTACCGAAAACTCAATTATTGAAGATATCAGGAGACAACGCATGACAGAAACAAACGCGCCATCCCCGGCCAAACCGATCCGCAAGCCGGGCAGTCAGATTATTGTGGATACGCTCGTCGAGCAGGGCGTCGAGGTGATGTTCGGCTATCTGGGCGGCGTGGTTCTGCCTCTCTTTGACAAGCTCTACGATGCCCCGATCCGTTTCATCATCCCGCGGCACGAGCAGGGCGGCTGCCACATGGCCGACGCCTATGCCCGCGCCACCGGCAAGGTCGGCGTGGTCGTGGCCACCTCGGGCCCCGGCGCCACCAATCTGACGACGGGCCTTGCGACGGCGATGATGGATTCGATCCCGCTGGTGGCGATCACCGGCCAGGTCCGCACGGATTTGATCGGTAATGACGCCTTTCAGGAGGCGGATACTACAGGTATCACCCGGCCGATCACCAAGCACAATTCCATCGTCAAGGATCCCAATCGTCTGGCCCAGACGATCCGCGAGGCCTTCTATATCGCCTCGACCGGTCGGCCGGGACCGGTTCTGGTCGATATCCCCGTCGATATGCAGGTCGCCGAGATCGAGGTCAAACCCGCCGAGCCGGTCAACCTGCCCGGCTACAAGGTTCGTTCGCGGGTCCACAACCGCCAGATTTCTTTGGCGGCCGAAGCGATCAACGCCTCGCAAAAGCCCATACTCTATGTCGGCGGAGGGATCATCATCGCCAACGCCGCCGCCGAATTGAGCGAGCTGGCCCACAAGGCCAACATTCCGGTCACCATGACTTTGCTGGGCCTGGGCAGTATCGACCAGGGCAGCGAGTTGTCGCTGGATATGCTCGGGATGCACGGCTCGGCGTACGCCAACTTCGCCGTCCAGGAATGCGATCTGCTGATCGCCGTCGGCGCCCGGTTTGACGACCGCGTCACCGGCAAGCTCAAGACCTTCGCGTCCAAGGCCAAGATCATCCATATCGATATCGATCCGGCAAGCATCGCCAAGAATCTGCCGGCGGATATTCCCGTCGTCGGTGATGCCAAAGAAACGCTGGTCGAGCTACTCCGCGAGGTGCAGCACCGTGACCGTCCGGAATGGTTCGCTCAGATCGCCGAGTGGAAGAAAAAGTATCCCTTCCGCTACGACAAGCGGGCCCACGCCATCAAGCCGCAGTTCGTCATTGAAGAGATCCTTCGCCAGACGAACGGCGAGGCGACCATCGTCACCGGCGTCGGCCAGCACCAGATGTGGACGGCCCAGTTTTACCGCTTCAAACGCCCGAGGCAGTTCATCACCTCCGGCGGCCTGGGGACGATGGGCTTTGGCCTGCCGGCCGCGATCGGCGCGCAGGTCGCTCTGCCAGGCCAAACGGTCATCGACATCGACGGCGACAGCAGCTTCAACATGACGATGAATGAGTTATGCACGGCCGTGCAGTACGAACTGCCCGTCAAGGTTTGCATTATCAACAACGGCTACATGGGCATGGTCCGACAGTGGCAGCAGCTCTTCTATGGCAAGCGGTATTCGTGCAGCTCGCTGAAGAATCCCGACTTTGCGACCGTGGCACGGGCCTTTGGCGCCGTCGGCATGACGGTCACCGAGAAAAAGGGCGTCGCCGACGCCGTCGCCGCGATGCTTGCCGAGACGCACCCCTGCGTGGTGGACTTCCATGTCGATCGCGAGGAGAATGTCTGGCCGATGGTCCCGGCCGGCAAGAGCTTGCACGAAATGAACGGACTGGACATTTTTGAAAGCATGGCCTGATCCCTCGCGGTCGGCCTTCGAATACAGGAGACAGCCATGAAACATATTCTTAGTGCTCTGGTGCTTAACCGTCCGGGAGTTCTGGCCCATGTCGCCGGGATGTTCGCCGCACGGGCCTTCAATATTGATTCGCTGACGGTCGGGCGGACCGACGACCCCGAACTGAGCCGGATGACCATCGTCGTCATCGGCGATGACCGCGTCGTCGAACAGGTCCGCAAGCAACTGGCCAAGATCGTCTCGATCGTCAAGGTTCAGGACTTCGCCGGCCAGGATGTCGTCGCCCGCGACCTGATGCTGGTCTCGGTCTCGGCCCCGCCGGAAAAGCGGCCCGAGATCCTGGCCCTGATCGAGATGTTCAACGCGAAAGTTGTGGACATCGGCCCGAAATTTGTTATGGTAGAGGTGTGCGGACCGGAAACGAAGATCGAGGCCTTCATTGACGCGGCCCGATCCTATGGCATCCGGAATGTCGTCCGGACCGGAACCGTCGCGATGGCCCGGTACAGCCGGTCCCAGTCGGAATAACAACAAAGTCAAGATTGAGGATTCACAATGGCAACGATCTATTATGAAAAGGATGCGTCCCTGGACGGCCTCCGCGGCAAGAAAGTCGCCGTCGTCGGCTACGGCAGCCAGGGCCACGCCCACAGCCAAAACCTCCGGGACAGCGGCGTGCAGGTCTCCGTCGCCGAGCTGCCCAACACGGCCAACGACAAAATCGCCCGTGAGCACGGATTTATCCCCACGGACATCAAGACCGCCATCGACGGCGCGGCCCTGATCATCATCACGCTGCCCGACCAGGTCCAGGCCAAGGTCTATCAGAAGGAAATCGCCCCGAACCTCAAGCCCGGCCAGACGCTGGGCTTTTGCCACGGCTTCAACATCCACTTCGGTTACATCGTCCCGCCGAAGGATATCAATGTCGTGATGATCGCGCCGAAAGGACCGGGGCATCTGGTTCGCAGCGAGTTC
>Ga0209777_10008805_pt1 | contig 10980 bp, 13 predicted proteins | sample FrelakmetHBP12HB_FD_187147 | JGI IMG/M metagenome (GOLD analysis project Ga0209777, IMG submission 187147) | Freshwater lake sediment microbial communities from the University of Notre Dame, USA, for methane emissions studies -HBP12 HB (SPAdes)... | ecosystem: Environmental > Aquatic >... | reverse complement strand
ACCTTCACATATATCTTATGCAAAAAGGGAAGTAGGACACTCGTTTCGCTGGAAGTTTGTAAGGGCGTTGCAGTTCGCCTTTCTATCGGGGGCGGTAGTGACCGCATCGCGCGTTGAGAGCTTCTTGCTGTTTATTTGGGGGATAAGACCAATCACGAAGCGCTAGATGCTTATGTTTACATTTAGCTCCTTTAAGTCTGCGTAGCTTGCATTCTAAAGGCTAGTAAGCCTCTAGAGGGCTTACAAGCTCGAAAGCTTTTTTATTTCAGACTAATATAGTTTGAAAAATATATTTATATGGTAGGAAAAAGAGTTAAAGCAGCGGACGGAACTACGTCCCAAGCTATGTAGGAGAACTAAAATGAAAAAAGCAGTTATTTCAATGCTCGTAGTGTTCGCAGCTCTTTCGCTTTTCACAGCTGCCAACGTCGCTGCGCAGCCAACAGCAACGTGCGCGACAAAAACGTACGGAGCTGAGGTAGGTACGAGCTGCCCTGCCGCCCTCAGTATGCAATGTACGAACTGCCGGACGACTTCAGCGTGGGCAACGACGTCCAAGTGCACCAGTCGTGCAACGGTAAAACAGGCCGCGTGTCAGACGTGCAGGCTTGCAAACACATACCTGAAAACAATCGTCACTTTTCGGACAACTTAATTTAGGGCGACGAACTAAGCACTTTTTAGAAAGCTTTTGAAACCGGGAGCACACCTCCCGCTTTTTATGTTTTTTTGATGATCTCATCCAGCTGCAGCTAACGCCGGAAGAGAAGCTGTTGGGTTGCCAGCGCGCTGGTGACTTGTCGTTTCGCCGTTGTGGCAAGAGCAGGCACAGCTAACCTACGAAGTTGGTACTACCAGCAATGAAAGCTGCACGTTCGTGATATAGTTTGACTGGAAACGGGATGCGACCACCTACACCACATGGTTGTAGGTGCTGCAAAAAAGCCTTACGAATTAAAAAAATCAGTGCCTGAGCTTTTCGCAAGCGTCGCTTCCTTGGCGTACATATCAATATTGTTTGCATTAAGCTCGGCTTTGAAGTACAGGTCGAGCTTTGATAAATCTGTCAAAGTCCCCCCTCTATTTTCCAGTACTTGTCGCTTTCTTCTATAATAATTAAGCAATCTCTGTCAATTTAAAAAAATTGCATCTTTCGGTTGCACCACACCCTCTCTCAAATCAGTGTTTTTTGGAGCAATTGTCTTTGGCTTTCGTGTAATCTTTCTTCAGCAAGTTTAACATACGACGTGTCTATCTCAAAACCTATGAATTTGACCCCTAATTCCATACATGCTAATGCAGTAGTTCCGATACCCATAAACGGGTCTAGTACGACGGTTTTGTCATCAGACCCGTGTAGTTTTATACACATTTCGGGGAGTTTCTCAGGAAAAACAGTAGGGTGTTGTCGTGATTCTTGTATCGTTTTATATGGGATAAACCACGCGTTGCCTCGCTCTCTCAGGTCGGCACTTACAGACTTCCACCGCTTGATATTGGATTTATCCTTATATGGGACTCCACTGGATGTTTTGTCTATAGTGACGTCGCCATGCTGTGTAAAATGAAAAATGAACTCATGACACCCGCTTAGATATCTTGAGCTGTTGACAGGTTGATAATGTCCCACTGCTATGCTCTGTTGTGTATGCTCATAGTCTCCTGTATCTTCTGCGGGTATCGCAATAGATTTAATCCAATGTATTAGGTTTTGAAGGGTATAGTGATGTCTGAATCTGAACGCAACATCCATCGCAATCCACGGGTCTGTAGGCTTTCCGCCGACATTAAGAAAGAACGAACCAGTGTCTTTTAAAACCCGTTTTGATTCTTGAGCGACTTCTTCGATCCAGTCCAAATATTCATTTCTTGGTCTCTCGTCGTTATAACCATTATATTTTTTGCCAATATTGTATGGTGGAGATGTGACAATTACGTCTATTGAGTTCTCCTTGACGAGACTCATCCCTTCAAGACAATCCATAGTATAAATCTTGTTAAGAGCTAGCGGCTGTGTCACTGATACCCTCTTTTCAATTCTAGTCTCTTCGAATTTATTTAGAGCTTTTGCGAGGTCGAACTGCTAAATGATTGGTTCTCTATTTCGCACCTCAAGCTTCAATCTAACGAATCTCCGCTCGTCGGCTCAAATTCCTTTACGATGCTTATCGGCACGGTTGTTCTTAGTGATTCCTTCTTTGTTACCGCCGGAGTCAGCTTAGTAACCCCCCCCGATAATTTACCTCCTAGTTGGGCTATCGCAACTTCTTCTTCACTCTCATCGTTATTCGAAATGCCGTCTATGGAGGCAGAACGCTCGAATCTGTCGAGCTCATCACCAAACATGCGACCAGATCGGATTGCAGCTTACGAATAGCATCGATAAGACCTCTTTGGCCTCTACAACGTTATGCAAAAGGAAAAGGTTTTAATCTTCAAGAAGGATGAAGAGTCCACGTAACGTTAGAGAGGGTAGCATGCGGTCACTTATCGTATACCCATGGCTGGTGGAAGAATTCATCCAGTGGCTGAGGCCTGACATTTCGAAATGGGCGATCGACGATGTGAAAGCGGCGAGTTCTGAAGGGTCTGACGAAGAGCGTATTGAGCACAACGTCATTCTGGCGCTTTCCCGCTATGACACTCTCAGATGGTTTGAAGACGGCAGGTTAGTGGGCAGTAAAAATAACGAATCGCACGAGATTGCAGACAACCTTAAGGACTACCGCTTCAACGGCTTGTTCTATTCCGGCTTATTTGCCATAGAGGGCAAACCGGAATGGTAACCTCTTTGTGACCTGCTTTGAGTAGATCGACGGCGTCACTGCGCAAATTCTGCGTCAGCGAACCCACGACAGTCGGCTCTAGAAACCTACCCTCGCTTGTTCGCGACAACTGCTAGAGTATACAGATCTGACTCATTGAAGTGGTTTTTATTGACTGAGCGCTTCTAGGGTTCGTTTGACAGCATCAACGTGGCCGTTTACTTTGACTTTTCGCCGGGGCTGGGCCAGTTTCCCTTCCGGGTTTATCAGAAAGGTGCTACGTTCAATGCCGTGATACTCTCCCCCGTATAGGCGTTTCAGTTTCCAGTCGTCATATTTTTCCGCCACTTCGTCTGTTCGTCACTCAAAAGCAATATGCGAAGTTGATGCTTTTCAGCAAATTTTTCGTGACTCCCGGTGAATCCGGGCTTATCCCGACGATTGCTGCGTTGTGTCTCTCAAAATCCGGTAGTTGTTCGCTAAAATCCATTGCCTCCAGTGTACAGCCACTTGTATTGTCCTTAGGATAGAAGTACAGGACAACCCACTTGCCTCTAAAATCGCTCAAACATTCTTGCTTGCCTGCGTGATCAGGAAGGCAAAACGTAGGTACTTCGGAACCGATTTCCATTTTTTTTCACCTCAACTCGCGGGCGCGCCCTCACGGTAGCGGCGCGCCCAGTTGCACGATTGTCGTTTGATGAACTACCGACTTCCAGCCGAACATCGTCCGCACTCTTTTCTCCAAAAGATATATTTCATCGTTTGTCACGGCGCGATTTTGCATGCTGAGGGCGTAACAAAGACATCGTGCTAGAACTGTGTGATCTTGTCGATGTGATGCTGTCTGGAAGGACACGCGGGACGTGTTCAGTCGCACCGTTGACTGTCCAATAGAGCGTTATGCAATACTTCTAGGCCAGATCATCGCGCTTCTTGGGCGCGTCAACGACAGGGAGAATAGTGCCGCGATTGTAAAAAGGATGTCGTTTACTTCCTCCAGGTTCTCTACGGCAAACCGAAAATCTTTGGGCATGTCGCGGACGGCGCAGGAAAGAAGCATGTCTCAGGAACGGAAGGTCTCGTGGCTAGCAGACTGAAGAGGAGGCTCAATAGCTTGCCTGCCCTCCATCCGTCGCGTACTGATTGAGGCGAAGCTGATTAATGCCTATAGGCCGATCGGCCTACCAGCGGAACGACTATATCGGCTGGGTAACGCGGGTAAAGTTGGAAAGCACCAAGCAAAGGCGATTGGCGCAGATGCTCGATGAGTTGGCGAAAGGCGACAGCTATATGAAGATGCACTACAACCCAGATCGCGAAAGGCACAGTATGAAACCCAGTATTTCGCTCATTACGCTAGGCGTCGACAATCTCCAGCGTTCATTGGCTTTTTACCGCGATGGTCTTGGGTGGCCAGTGGCGCAGACAGACAATGACGACGTCGCGTTTTTCCAGATGAGCAATGGAGTCGTCCTCTCCATCTTTCTTCGCTACAAGCTTGCGGAGGATGCGAATATCGCCGCGACGGGTTCAGGCTATTGCGCGATGACGCTTGCCCACAACGTCGGTAGTGAGGGAGAAGTGGACGCGGTTATTGCTACAGTGGAAAAGCTTGGCGCGAAGATCACGAAGAAACCACAAAAGGCATTTTGGGGTGGATATACTGCGTTCTTTGCCGACCCAGATGGACACCTATGGGAAGTCGCCTATAATCCCCACTGGGGCTTGGATAAAAAGGGAGCAATCGTTTTTCCGAAATCGTAGGGGTGCAAAGGCATTAGGAAGGTTCCTCATGTATGGAGCAAGTGAGAAGCTGTCGCAAGCTTTGGCATCCTTGGGCGACTTGTTTTGCCGCAGTAGAGAGAACCCGAACAGGATAGCGCACCGTTGACCGGGTGTTAGTCCCGTTTTGCAGTTACCGAGCTTTCGGCTACAAACTGCAACATACCAGCCAGCTATATACGGTTGAGCACAACCATGAAACGTTAGTTGCGAAAAGCGCGAGTAACCATGCTAAACCCGACGTTACACGACGGTCCTGCCGAAATAGCGTTGATGAACGATCTGCAAAAGAAGGTTGTGAGAGCCATTTATCAGGCGAGCGGCGAAGGCATGCGTCTGTGGCAGGTGCAGAAAAAAGTCGCAGGGACGAAGCTCGAAGTCCAAGAAGCCCTGCACGAGTTGTTAGCGGCAGGCTATATTGGGATTCTGTCGATGGGCGGGGGGCCCAAATACCACAGGGTTTCCTCAAAAGCTTACATTCTAGCTGCGCTGGATGCGACAGATACCTAGAGACGTTGACAACGGCCTTCGCTTGACGCGAAAACGCCGTTCCAATAGGCTAATTCTCGATCGGTGTCGACTCATTCACGTGCTCTTCTAGGGTGGCGATTCGCTGCTTGTGATCGGTGCTCTCGATCACCCGCGTGCCGATCTTCACAACCCGCAGCACAATCCTCAGCTTCGTTAAGGCCTCTAAAACGCTTGAAAACTCCTTAATGGGGGTTTTAATGTGCGGGTAGAGGATGCCTTGCTATACGCTGCGCACGTCCGTACCCAATCGTCACTGCGTAGCTTGCCGGTCTTGGCACAACCGTCCGTTCGTGGCAGCCGCTTAACTGGTGCTTGCGGGAGCTTGTAACTATGTCCGCCTTGTAGCCCATATAGCGCAGCAGCAGCCCCTAAAATAAACGTGTCAAGTGCTCGAGAATCGTCTCGACGAGTACTTTCAGTCCTCAACAGGCGCAAACCGTCTGACGATAAGGCTACGTTTTAGCGCGTCTGATATTCGCTCAACAAGTTCCGGTTCGTCGTAGATGTTGCGAGCGTTTAACCTCAACCGCTTTTTTTCTCACGTGGCGCTATTGCTAGGCGATGTAGACATTCAGCTGTGGTTTGAAACTGTCAGAAATCAGTACGCTGAACGGCGCGTGCCCTCGTGAGCCCAGCATAGCAGACGCAGTCCGGGCGACAACATACAATCCTACAGCGGTTATCATTCCTATTTGCAAGACTGTTCGCATAATCAAAAATACAGTCATGGCACGTGAGTCTGTAGCAAAGGATAATAATATTTTGTTGCCAGCGTTTACTTCGTCGCTCAGATGAGTAAAATAATACTACTACAAGAGCTCTATCAGGCCACCATTTCCATACATCACGCTAAAGCTGGGTATGATTACCCGGTACTACGTCTACCGCATACGTTTTCGAAGCTTGCAGGGCTACGAACGAAGATATATCAAATCGTGCACGAGGGAGCGCTTGCATTTCTCGTTGTTGTTTCAATGGGCGTAACCAAAAAAAAACAACAACTGAGAGTGAAGAAAATGCCAAAGTAAGCGCTAAAATGCCCGTCTTGACATGGCGAAGAACGCGTTGGTCGCTGAAACAGTAAAGACACATTAGGCTTAAGCGAGAATAGAAGACGCAACTAGCGCTTTCGATGTTTCTTAGTCGGCGTGTTTTATAGCCCACGGAACCCAAAGCAGCGACTCTATTATAAGGAATACGACAAGAGATAGCACTGCAACCCCTATATTTTGAACAATGCTGTAACTGCTGGCATAATAAAACAGCCATAATGCGACGAATAGAAGCCATCCGAACGCCACGGCGACGCCGGAATACATCATCGTTAGGCCCGGTTGTTGTTTGTCCACCAAGAACGCCCCCTTTGTCAGCGCGTAATATACGATTGCTTCTAATTTTTGGTTCTTTGCAAATATTTCCAACTGGCGCGGTAATGTGATATGCGTGCACACCCCCCTCTGTCCTGGCTCTGAACACCATGAATTTGCACTACTTTGGGCTTGCGATTCGTCGTCGTTTTCATAAACAAACAGCCGATTGTGTTCCTAAGTACATTCAGCCACATTAACTCTCACTTTTCGTTAGTCTAGCTTTGCTACATACCACTGACGTTGCAATAAAGATACAAATCTGGATTCTCGCAGCATCTATGATCGAGTGTGATTTGTGAAGAGAGCTTCCTTAGCATTGTTCGACATCGCGTAAAAAAAAGCAAAGAAAGAATAAACATAAACAGATTAATATTAAAATCAATTTTATTAAAACGACTGAATCAAAGTGGCAACTGACAGGTGTAACCGCAAGTTTTTGCCTCATTGTATAAAGTCTCTGTATTGTGCCATAAAGACGACTAAAATGGGAATCTTTATTATACAAAACATATCTTTTGTCAAATGTGACCAAAATTCCCGACTATCTCGAAAAAGAGCAGGTTGATGAGATGTTGGATGCTGCCAAAACATGCAGCACACGAGACTATTTGCTTTTACGGTTTATGTGGCGAGCTGGGGTGAGGGTTAGCGAGGCTATCAATGTCGCACCAAACGATATCGAATTCAAGAATAGCGTGGTGAACATCCGAAAAGCCAAGGGAGGGCGGCAAAGGAGAGTGCTTCTTGACGAAGAAACCCTCAAAATGCTCTCCGATTATGTCTTAGCATTAAATACCCCAGAAGATCGACCAATTTTTCCTATTACGCGAGCACAAGTATTCAATCTAGTTAAAAAATACGGGAATATGATAGGTGTTAGGATCCACCCGCATACGCTCCGACACAGTTTTGCAATCCATTTGGTACGCTCAGGGATGGATTTGCGGCGTTTGCAGCTCCTATTAGGGCATTCTAGCCTTAGCATAACGCAGGTCTACCTTCAATTCAAGGACGAAGATTTAAGGGAAGCATATGAAAAGGTCTCATTCTAAGCCTTTTTGTCTCAGCGATTATTATTTGTCTCAGCTATTTTTATAAAAGTGAGAATAGAGATATAAAAAATTAGATATTTAAAAGAAATCCTTCTAAACTAACATCTTCTTCATTTTTGATATCATCGAATCAAACCGAGTTAATTTTGATATCATCTTATTTTGAGGCGTAGTAACCACGTTTAGCAAACTCTATTTTTCCTTTGTTACCTTAAAAAAAATAGACTAACATACAATCCTCAGCTTTGTTTAGCACATAAATGAAAGCAGCTAAAAACCTCCATAAAGTTAAAAAAATTAGATTATGCCGCTGAATTGCATTTTTAGATCATTTTTACTACTGATAACTTCCGCTTTTTCTAGAGTCCCATTATTACTAGCTCCTTTTTGCTTATGTTAGTCGAATCCATAAGAGTAGTAATAAAAGATAAAATAAGATGATTATAATTAATTGATATTATTCTTTATAATAATTTTAAAATAATATATAATAATAATTATTATCTTCTTTATATCATCAAAAGCTACTTGTTGTTAAAGATTATCTAAAAAATAGCAAAAGACGTACTACTAACCCCCTAAAAATGAGCGTTTGTCCGAACAAAATCAAGCGAAAGTGAGAGTTAGTGTAATCGAGAGAGCTAGAGACTAGCGTATCTTAGCACCAATGAGTTAAAGTGAGATTTTAGATCGCATCAAGAACGCGGTGCATCAAATATACTCAAAATAATTTCAAGCTCTTCTTGACTAACATTTGCTTTTGGCTGAAATTTTATACCGTGATCCCCCTTGTAAGCTTTTCTATGATCGTATCTTCCAATAAGAATGGGTTGCGGTATTTTTAACGGAAAAGCTTCACATCTCTGAGCTTTTCGATAATATTTGCAGACCAAACACATCGAAACTGGATAAACTGGCAAAATAGGACTCCTTCATCTATTTCTTCGCAAAATATTGTTAGGCTTAGCGATTCAATAAACTAAAAGATTTAGCAGATATGCAAGAAAGTGAGTGTTATTACAAATTATAACTAAGCTCTGGACTTATCTTAATTAACACATCGATTTCAACCTTATCAGACTAAAAAGTACCATCTCTAGACGAAACTGTTATGTTCAGAGTCAGTTACCATATGTTTGACCTTTGCCCCCTTTTTGAAGTTAAACAACGTATTCGTACCATTATCCGATGATTCAGAACAAGACCGAATTGTCCAATAGTCTACCGGACAAGCTACGGAAGCAAATTCGCCGAAATTACGTAGTGATAAGGTCCTGAATCCTCTATTGAAACCACATTAAATCCTGCTCTTTCGATGACAGATGTGGCTTCCACTTCACTGAATCTAATTTCAAGGGACGGACCTATAGGCGTCTGTTCTTTTTTCCAGTCTAGATTGATCAGTCTGCCGTCCGTCTTGAGGGCTCTCTTTGCGTTCTGCAATACCTTGAGTGGGTCTTTGAAATCATGGAGAGCTATCCCTATGAACACTATGTCAGCGCATCGCTTGCACAGAAAGACTTCCTCCGCTGCTGCTAGTTTGACTCGGAGAATGCTTAGACCTGCTCGCACAGATTTTGTGCGTAACTCATCCAGAGCTTCGCTGTCGATGTAAACGCCGCACACGGCGCCTTTGGAACCAATCATCTTGGCTGCTGGAATGGCAAAAAAACCAAATCCGCAGGCCAAATCTATGAGGACGTCGCCAGCCCTAACCCCTATTTCCACCAAAATGTTTTCAGGGTTCTGCCATTCCCGTCTCTGTACTTCGTTGCGATATGTATGGTGCATGTACCCTCAACTCGATTTTTCAAAAGTGCATAAGCTGTTTAAAGCTATTTAAAATGGAAGCTAAGGTTCCTTCCGAAGCTGAAAAACTGGCGCGTGCGTGACGCTCGGGCACTATATCACAGTATGCGGCAGAATCTCGATACAGAGACAATACTGCGGGGTAATGCTATCACAGCTTCATCTATTTGTAGCGCATCAAAAGCGATTGCGCGATAAAGAGCATCTATGGGCCTTTCTTACTCCTTATCTTGCTCCTCAACGCCTTTTTTGAGGTCACATCCCCGACAACAAACCCGTCAGAGTCGAATTGTAGCTTATGATCAGATGAACTCGAAGGATCACTCTCTTTATTGACTCCGTATTTTTCAGGGGCCCCCTCAGGTGCAGTCACTTCTATCTTTCTAGATCGCTGCGGCCTTGAGATAGCGCTTGACGCATTATCTTCCAAGCGATGAACAGCTGTCGGAGACTCACTGCTGAGCAGAGTCCGATTGCTTAAACTATTTTCTCTAGATCCATAGCCGCCCCCCTTGAAACGGGCATCGCCGAAATGCAAGACCTGTACAAGTAAAAAGCCTAGTACGGTTAAAAGGAGTGTATAAAGTACTAGATCGCTCCACAGATATCCCCCAACGTTCTGAATAGTCGTATATTTGCGCGCATCACAGATGAAGTGACTCGCCCAGATAGCAAAAACCGCGTAACCTGCAACAAGTGCAGTCTTGGGCCGACGTACAAAAGGCACGAACCCCGCAAGGAAGACAAACGGCAAGATAACCAAGGAATGTGAAATATCAATGCCAATCGCTCGTGCTACGTCGGGGAGGAAAGCTATGACTGGTACCACGATTAGGTAACGATAGTTGATGATCGGCAGCACGATGCATACGGACAGCGCTATGTGAGCGAGAATTTCGTAACGCTCTCTTGGTGGCCCGTCAAACCAGATAAAAAAAATACACAACTCGGCAACAATAGCGACGGTAAGCTTGAGGAGATCGCCTTGTAGAGCCCGTCTCTTATACTGCTCCTTTCGATCCGTTGGATAATAGGCGATTTCTTCCACTCCCGTCTTAACCCCCGTCTGCATCGGATTACATCACAAACGTAGTCGTATCGCTGGCCGAGACAATATCGCTGAAGAGATTGTTGTGAGCAAAGAACACGCTTTCAAACTGCAAACTCACGCTCTGAAAGTGCTGGACAATCAAAGCTGCTCAAATGACTGACCTCAGAACACCCCAAAAACGAGCAGGAGCCCGAACGTGACCATTAGAAGCCCAGCTATAAGCCTCATATATCGCGCTGACTTTATTCTCCATTCTTCAGCCCTGTCTGTACCCACTTTCACCGCGTATATCGCTATGAAAACGATGATCATTGGTATAACGAATGCAAACGAGAAGAGGGCAGTGTAGAGATTGTTCTCCATCGCAGTCATACTAGTTAAGTATGTTGTCGAAAAGTACGTGAAAGGACCGATAGTGCACGGCAAAGCGGCAATCGTTGCGATTACGCCGAGCCCTATTATTGCAATAAAAGACCCCGTTTTTCCGAGGTAGCTGATGCTATGTTTCGTGAACGTCGGGATTTTGAAGCTGAACCAGCGGTTATACCAAAAGAAGTCCTTGATCGAAACGATACCGACAACGAGGAGGAAGATGCCAATAGCTATCTTCGTCAGTT
>Ga0209777_10008804_pt1 | contig 10982 bp, 7 predicted proteins | sample FrelakmetHBP12HB_FD_187147 | JGI IMG/M metagenome (GOLD analysis project Ga0209777, IMG submission 187147) | Freshwater lake sediment microbial communities from the University of Notre Dame, USA, for methane emissions studies -HBP12 HB (SPAdes)... | ecosystem: Environmental > Aquatic >... | reverse complement strand
CCCCAGCCTGGGCCAGCCGACGGGCCACCGGCTCTGATATGCCCCACCCGACCTCCTTGACCAGCACCGGCACACTCAACTCACAACATACCTGCTGTATTTTGGATAAAAGGTCACTGAAATCAGTGTTGCCACCCGGTTGCAGCGCTTCTTGCAGAGGATTGAGATGGAGCACCAGAGCATCTGCCTCAATCATCTCCACCGCCCTGCGGCAGTGGTCAACGCCATAGCCATAGTTTAGCTGCACCGCCCCCAGGTTGGCGAAGAGCAGAATGTCCGGAGCTAGATGGCGCACCTGGTAGCTTCGAGCCAGTTTAGGGTCATCCAGGGCAGCCCGCTGGGAACCCACTCCCATGCCCACCCCAGCAGTCTGGGCCGCCCGGGCCAGGTTTTCATTTATCCGCTGGGCCTCAGCCGTGCCGCCGGTCATAGGAGAGATTATGATAGGCGCTTTCAGACGCTTGCCCAAGAGACTAGTGGAGAGGTCTATAGAGCGAGCGTCCAACTCCGGCAGAGCTTGGTGCACAAAATAGTAGTGTTCAAACCCAGTAGTCACCTCTCTGGACTGGACATCATGGTTGAGGTTTATGCTCAGGTGTTCTGCCTTCCTCAGGCTATGGTCTAAATCAGAGTCGACCAAGAATAACTCCTAATAGTTGCGTTCCACTAAGAAATCGGCCACTTCTGTAAATAGGTGCTGGTCAGCCTGTGAAAAGGACAGTGCCTTCATATCGGCCAGTGCCTCCTGCTGATAGCGTCGGGCCATTTGCCAGGCATAATCTTGTGCCTTTACCTTATCCATAATGGCCAGCACTTTGTTCACTTCCGAATCTCCAACCTCTGTGCTCCGATAGATTTCCTCCAGCTCGGCACGCTGCTGGCTTCTGGCCTGCTGGAAGGCATAGACCACCGGCAGCGACTTCTTCTTCCGGCGTATGTCGCTGGCCAGAGGCTTGCCGGTAAGTTTGGGATCACCCCAAATCCCCAGCATATCGTCTCGTATCTGAAAAGCCAGCCCCAGCTTGCAGCCACAGCTATGAAAACGTGAGGTCAGAGTATCATCAGCCCCACCCAGTAAAGCACCCAGCTCCAGAGAACAACCAATGAGAGCTCCAGTCTTCTTGGAGATCATGTCAAGATAGGCATCTACGGTGATGTCCAGACGGTTCTCATAGCTGATGTCCATATATTGCCCCTCAATCATCTCCAGACAGCGCTCATCAAGTAAGCGATTGGCCCGCAGCAATCTGGACGGTGGCGCAGCGCCATTTGCCGGTCGCGACAGAGTCAAACTGGCCATTATGCGCATAGCAATGCCAGCCTGGATAGCCTGAGGTTTTCCCCACAACCACCACAAGGTAGGCTGGTGGCGGCGTTTCGTATCTCCATCCTGGATGTCATCGTGGATCAGGGAGAAGTTATGCACCAACTCAATAGCGGCGGCTGCCGGTAATGCCGGATGGTAATCACCACTCGTAGCCTGACAGGCGAATAGACACAGGGTGGGACGTAACGCCTTTCCTGAATTGCCCTGGGCAGAACGCCCTGTTTGGTCAACCCAACCCATGTGGTAACACAGCATATGGCCCATTGCGGGATCACTGGCTGGCAGGGCTGACCTGAGAGCACTATCTATATCGCTACGATAACGGTCGAAGATGGCTGGCAAATTCATTTTATCGTTTGCGGCCAATTTTGAGTGGCCTCTCCAATAGCTCAGGGAAAGCCAACTTGATGCGGCGTTCAATACCTGAAGCGTCCAAATCATAGTTGGCTCGCAGCAACGATTGCGGACCATGCTCAACGAATTCATCAGGCAGACCCAGGCAAAGGGTCCTCACCTCAGACAACCTCGCCTCGGACAGAAGCTGAAGCATACCACTGCCAAAGCCTCCCGCCAAGACATTTTCCTCTACGGTGACCACCCTTTTTGTCTGGCTGGCAGCGTCTAGCAGTAGTTCCCTGTCCAGCGGCTTAGCAAAGCGAGCATCAATCACCCTACACTGAATATCTTGTTGAGATAGCTTCAAGGCCACTTCCATTGCTGGATAGACAGTGTTGCCCAGGGCTATGATCGCCAAATCACTACCCTCCCTCAGCACCTCCCCCTTGCCTATGGACAATAGTCTCCATTCCTTCTCCAGGGAGACGCCCTGTCCGCTGCCTCTGGGATAGCGCACCGCCATCGGCCTGTTGGCCTGAATTGCCGTATACAGCAGGTGCTGCAGTTCGTTCTCGTCCCGAGGAGCGGCGACCACCATTTCGGGAATGGCGCAGAGATAAGAAATATCAAAAGTCCCCTGGTGCGTCTTGCCATCGTCACCCACGATGCCGGCGCGGTCTATGGCAAAGACTACGTGCAATTTTTGGATGCAGACATCGTGTATTAGCTGGTCATAGGCCCGCTGCAGAAAAGTGGAATATACGGCCACCACCGGAATATAGCCCTGACAGGCCAGCCCGGCGGCCAGCGTCACCGCATGCTGCTCGCAGATGCCTACATCAAAAACTCTGGTGGGGAATTCCTGTTTGGCAGCACTCAGACCCGTGCCTTCCAACATAGCTGCGCTGATGGCCACTACTTTGAGGTTTTCTTTTAGCAGCCGCAGCATTGTTTGGGAGAATATTTTGCTGTAAGACGGTGCTTTGCTTGGCTCATCGGTCTCTGGGGCCACACCGTGATAGCTGACGGCATCTTGCTCAGCCGGGGGATAGCCCCGTCCCTTCTGGGTGACCACATGCATCAGGATAGGTCCGCGGCAATTATCCCGAACCAGGCTGAGAGCGGTCTCAAGCTGGTAAATATCATGGCCATCGAAAGGGCCAAAATAATCCAAGCCCAACTCCTCCCAGAACACAGGTACTACCAGTCCCTTGACGCTTGTCTTGAATCGCCTGCCGAATAACCTAATGGAATCGCTCACCGGCAGGCGGCTGACCACTCTTTTAGCATCTTGTTTGGCATGCTGGATACGGGGGGTAAAGCGGATACGGGTGAGCCAGCGGGATAGCGCCCCTGTGCTGGGAGAGATGGACATACCATTGTCATTGAGCACCACAATAATCCTAGTGCCCAAATGGCCGGCGTGGTTCAGGGCCTCAAAGGCCATGCCCCCGGTGAGAGCGCCATCACCAATCACAGCGACCACCTGGTAGTCCTCGCCCGCCATATCACGGGCCAGGGCCATGCCCAGGGCAGCAGAAACAGAAGTGCTAGCGTGGCCGCTACCAAAGTGGTCGTGGGGGCTTTCCTCACGGCTGGCAAAGCCACACAATCCCTTGTACTGGCGGATAGTGGCAAAGGCCTCTCTGCGACCAGTGAGCAGTTTATGAGGATAGCTCTGATGCCCCACATCCCAGATGATCTTATCCTTAGGACTGTTGAAGACTCGATGCAGGGCAATGGTCAGTTCCACCACACCCAGGCTGGATGCCAGATGCCCGCCGGTGGCCGATACCGTTTTGACAAGCTCCGCTCGTATCTCATCAGCCAACTCCTGAAGCTGGCTCAAGGTGAGCGTCTTCAGGTCAGCGGGGGACTTTATGTTGTCAAGCAGCTTCGCCATTATTCCTCACATGTCCATCGGCAGAGATAATCGCCACTAGACTACCTCGGTATCCGATGCTATTTTTCAGTCTAACACCACGGCCTAATCTTGTCAATGCCAGGACAAAACCCAAAATAAACGATGGAACGTTTCATTGTCACCCTAAACCCTTTGCCTTGTCTCAGGACAAGCTCCTTAAAGGGTCTCTTGCTCCCGCAGGGAGAGATTCTTCTACTGATACCTCACCCCCTAACCCCTCTCCTGCAGGAGAGGGGGATGTAAGGGAATCTGGGGGATACCCCCAGACCCCCAGCCCGCCAGAGGCGGACACCTGTTTTTCAGAGACCTCTGACCAATAATTACAGATAGCCCCTGACCTGTTCGGCCAGCCGGGGACTAATGCCAGGCAATGCACACAGTTCCTCCACGGATGCCTGTTTAATGGCCGCCAGCGAGCCAAATTTCCTGAGTAGCGCCCGTTTGCGCCGCGGCCCAATGCCCGGCACCTCATCCAACACCGATCCCAACGACCGCCCACGGTGCAAACGCTGATAATAGCTGATAGCAAAGCGGTGCGCTTCATCGCGCAGCCTCTGGAGTAGCTGTAAGGCAGGGGAGTTACGGGGAAGCTGGAGTGGCTGGGGTGAATCAGGTAAAAATATCTCCTCCTGCTCTTTGGCCAGGCTGGCTACCGGCACCGAAGTAGTCCCTGTCTCACCCAGAGCCTCCAGAGCAGCGTTAAGCTGCCCTCGTCCGCCATCAATGAGCACCAGGTCGGGCAGCACCGCCCAGGTACCATCCGTCGCCCGCTTGAAGCGGCGTCTCAGCACCTCCTTAAGCATAGCATAGTCATCAGCGCCGCACACGGTTTTGATGCGGAAGCGGCGATAATGTGCTGTCTTGGGCCGCCCCTTCTCAAAGACAACCATGCTACCCACAGCCGAGGTACCCTGGATATTAGATATATCATAGCATTCCATCCGCTGCGGCAGGCTGGGCAGATGGAGCACCTCCTGTAGCTCTGTCATGGCTGCGGACAGCTTTTCCGGCGACTCCTTGATCTGGAGCTGCTCCAGCCCCTGACGGGCGTTCTCAGCCACCATCTCCACCAGTTCTCGCTTCTTACCCCGCTGAGGAACTCTGAGTTCCACCGGCCTCCCCCTCAGGCTAGCCAGCCAATCAGAGATAAGCTGCGTATCCAGAACAGGGTACTGAAGCAGGACAAGCCGCGGTATAGAGGAAGCCGAGGCATAAAATTGCTGGACGAAACTGGTCATAATCTGCTCAGGCTCCTCGCCCTGCGTGCCTTCCAGGATAAAATTGTCCCGCCCGATGAGCTTGCCATTACGGATGAAGAACACCTGCACATAGGCACGGTCGCCAGCGCGGGCCAGTGCCACAACGTCCTGGTCACCACTGGTCACCCCGGCCACCTTCTGGCTCTGGGTCACCCATTCCACCGCTTGAAGCTGGTCTCGCAGCAGGGATGCTTTTTCAAACTCCAGTCTTTCAGCGGCCTGCTCCATGTTGCGGCGCAGCCTGCGGAGCACTTCCTCCTGCCTGCCCTCTAAGAACAGGATGACCTGCTTGATCACCTGGCGGTACTCCTGCTGGCTGACTGCGCCGGTGCAGGGGGCCAGGCAACGGTGAATATCATATTCGATGCAGGCCCGTGAATCAGCGCCGTTGATAGGCTTCTTGCAGGAGCGAAAGGGGAATAGCCTCTTTATCAGGTTCAGAGTATGTTTTAGAGAGTGGGCGCTGGCAAAGGGGCCCAGGTAGCGGCTGCCATCTTTCTCCAGACGCCGTGTCATGTAGACACGAGGCCAGGGATCAGTCAGGTCTATTTTGAGATAGGGATAGCTCTTGTCGTCCTTGAGGAGCACATTGAAGTGGGGACGGTATTTCTTGATCAGGTTGCATTCCAGGATAAAAGCCTCCTGCTCGGAGTCGGTGACATAGAAATCAAAGTCACCCACCTGGGCCATCATCGCCTCGGTCTTTGGTGGCAGATTGGACGGAGAACCAAAGTAAGACCGGAGGCGGTTATGCAGGCTGACCGCCTTGCCCACGTAGAGGACTTCGCCCCTGCTATCGCGCATCAGGTAGACACCCGGCTTGGCGGGCAAAGCCTTCAGCCTCTCCTCTAAGACCTGTTCCTTCATAGCACCATTTTAGCACGAAGCAGGCAAAGGATGAAGTTTGTGGCTTCAGGGAAAATCCAGACCGGTTGGTTGATAGAATTATGGATGCCTTTAACTAAAAGATATCCGTTCGAATCCTATATGGTATATCAGATGAGATAAAAAGCACAGCCTTTTTGAGCTGTGATTTTTACTTATTAACAAAGTGTAGGAAAAGCCATAATAATCATTTGACTTTAACGACGACAATATCCTTTCCCTTCCTGAAGTTGCAGAGTGCGCAAAGAACCTGGCCATTATCAACTTTTGTTAGTCCACCTTCAGAATGTGGTTTGATGTGGTCAGCATGAAAATTAGTGGAGGTTAAGGATATCCCGCATTGTATGCATTTTTTCTCTGACTTGTTCCAAATTTCTTCACGTTGTTTTGAATTAAAATAACGGTTAGGGTCAACAGGCTCCACATTGGAGGCATTGATAACATATCCAGACAGCTGACTCAAACAAACCTTTACATCATCAGTGTCCATCCTGCCGCTTCTTCCTGAGCTAAGATAGCACTCCCATTCTTTTGTACCCTCTTTGGATTTTGCATCATAATATTGAACCAGACCTTTAGCCACTAAATGTTCCCTCCCTGTCATAGTGTAAGAGTCACATAGTGGTATGAGAACCGCGAAAAGCCATTTTAACACTCGGGCACTTGAAATATTTTCTTCAAATGTGGGATACGCAAGAACTGCTTCAGTGAGAACTTTCCATTCGTAGGACATAGTCCTATTGGCAAGTTCTTTCGCTTTGGTTGCCTTTGTTGAATCCATAGCTCCTTCAAGAAATGACTTCAGTTCAGTAAACTCCACGCGGGCTAAAGCATCGTCGGTGTATGTTGCTTTTAAGAATTGTGCAGCGAGGTTCCAATTTGAGTCTCTAAAGCGGTGCTGGTCAAGGGTAAAAAGCTTGTGAGAAGACAACTCTTTGAGATATTCTTTGAATAGCGTCCTCATCGCCTTGATTCTCTCGCCAATTTTTAGTGGCTTCCCTGTCTGTAATCTACTGTAAACGTCCTGAATTTCGGGAACGTCATAACCCCGCATGAAAGCTACGGCGACTTTGTATTCATCAACATATGATTGTTTTGCAGGAGTCAACTCTTTGTAAGGTTTGAAGTCAACTCTCCACCTAGGTGGCGCTTTTAGTGCCCAAGCTTCAGACCCATCAATGTAATCAAAAAGTGTTGTTAACCTCTGTTGACCATCAACTACATCATAATGCTCAAATGGTTCAGCCGTGTCTTCTTGTTCATAAGCTCTTAACATGATAAGACCAGATGGCCATTGCCGTAAAATGGTATCAACAAGATCATAACGCCTAGGATCATCCCAAACTTTTCCTCTTTGATACTCAGGTTGAAGATTTATCCTCCCCTTTTTCCATAGTTCCCATAGTCGTTTAAGGTCCCACTTATCTAGTTCTAGCTTACCCATTGGAGTCTCCTATTAGCATGCGGTTTTTAATCATGTTATTACCTCCAATGACAATAATCAAACTTTATTAGTCGAAAACAAGAAGCTATTAAGTGCAAGCGTAAAGATCCGTGTAACGCAATCTTGAATGATGTCCACCACACACAACATGTCAGCTTTCATACTTATTCTATGATTAGTCGCATTATATGGTGAGCAGCAAGAAAAAGTCAAGCGATATTTCGCCAGACTTTCAATTGAAACTGAGCCATCCCCTCCTATTGACAGTTTCTACCTCTCCCCCTTAGACTTATTGGTAGTATGAACATATCCCAGATACTCAAACAAACACCCATTCTCAGCCCTCGCAGCGATGATCCGATGGTCTTGACAGCCCGATGGCAATAGGCATATTATTGAGGCCAGGAGGGACGGTATGGGAACGAAAGGCAGAAAGAATGTAAAGAAGGCCAAGAAGGAGAAGGTAGAAAAACAAAAGGAACAAGTTGTAAAGAAGAAGTAGAGCGCTTAGACATCAACTGACTGACTGGTAAATACCCGGTAAGCTTCACCAAAGCTGTGCCTTGTCGAGCTTCAAGCTGTCGTGGAAGGTGACAGACCTGGCACAATCTCTGCACCGTCTCCAGGGCCTTTGATGCCTGTACTGCCCTGGTTTGCAACACAACTCCACGGCATGCCCTGGCACAGCAGCCATCTCACAAGTTGACAGGGCTCGCCTCTCACCATAAACTCATTGATAGAATGAACATAGCCCAGATACTCAAACAAACGCCCATCCTCAGCCCCCTCAGCGATGAGGAACTGGAGGGTTTGGCCAAGCTGGCACACCGACGTCGCCTGGATGATGGCGAGTTCCTCCTCTGGGAAGGCGACCAGCCTCAGTGGTTCTATCTCGTGGAGCAGGGCAAAGTCAAGGTGGTAAAACAGGCGGCATCGGGCAAGGAATTTATCATCTCGCTGTTCACCCCAGGTGAGATGGTCGGCGAGGTGGCCGTATTCCAGGGCAAACCCTACCCCGCATCAGCCCAGGCGGTGGGGCCTACCACTGTTTTGGGCATCAGCAGCCAGGACCTGCTGAACTTCTTGAGTCAGAACCCGGCAGTGTCGCTCAAGATTATGGCCGTGCTGGGGGAGCGTCTGAGACAGGCTCACGCCCGCCTGCGCGACCTGGCCGGGGAGCGGGTGGAGCAGCGCATCGCTAGCCTGTTGCTCATGCTGGCCTCCAGACTGGGAAATGAATTGCCCTTCACCCGTCAGGAGATCGCCGAAATGGCGGGCACCACCACTGAGACTGCCATCAGGGTACTGAGTCGACTGGGCAAAGGGCATATCGTGGCTTCCCGGCGGGGCCGCATCACAATCATTGATGAGGCCAGGCTGCGCTTGCTAAGCCAGGGGCCACCATCCGTGTGATGTTGATTTTTGGGCTGAAAGTGCTAAAATGTTTTTTAAATAGAACAATATCGGAGGTGTTCGAGCTATGTGGCTTCAAATGCGTATGTATTTGCTAATAGGAGTGCTCTTTGGCCTCCTGTTTGCCTTGATTCTGGCCATAGGAACTGCCCTCGGCGGCACCAGCGTGATCGTGTATGTAGTCCTGGCTGTTGGCATGGTGTTACTCCAGTACCTGCTCAGTCCATATCTGGTTTCCCTGATGATGAAGGTAAAATACGTGTCGGAGAAGGAGGAGCCAGAGCTACACCGCATGGTGGCGGAACTGGCCCAGGAGGCGGGCATCCCCAAGCCCAGGATAGGCATAGCCCAGATACAAATCCCCAACGCCTTCGCCTTCGGCAGGACACGCCACGATGCCCGGATATGCGTCACTGAGGGTATCAGAAAACTCCTGAGTAAAGATGAAATGCGGGCAGTGTTGGGACATGAGATATCTCATATCAAGCACCGCGACATGGCTGTAATAACAGCCCTAAGCCTGGTACCGTCGGTCTGTTACTTCATTGCTATGAGTCTCATGTGGTCAGGTATGTTTGGTGGCCGGCGCCGCGATAGTACCGGATATCTGGCACTCATCGGTATAGGGGCCTTTTTACTCTACTTCATCACCAACCTGCTGGTGCTCTACGGATCTCGCATCCGGGAGTACTATGCTGACGAAGGTAGCGTTAAGATAGGCAACAAGCCGCATTTCCTCGCTTCAGCCCTTTACCGTCTGGTCTATGCCAATGCCCGCACCCCCAAGGAGGAGGTGCGCAAGACAGAAGGTATGAAGGCCTTCTTCGTCAACGACCCCTCACAGGCCCGGAACGAGATAATGGAGCTCAAGCAAATTGATCGCGATATGAGCGGCACGATTGACGCCGACGAACTCAGGGCAGTCCGCAGCGCCAAGATACACGTGGGCACAGCCGACAAGATGATGGAAATTCTCAGCACCCATCCCAACATGCTCAAGCGAATTCAGCGATTGGCTTCTCTGCAAACGAGCTAATGAGCGGGATTTCATGGGGCGCTGCCTGTGTGAGCCAAACTTTACAAACAGCGACAAAATGGCCTATAATGAATGATCGCTAGCAAGCTGTTGAGCATGTTTTTCTAGATACTGAAAGGAGGAAATAATTCAGTGAGCCAAATCATCACCCAGGCCAAGAAGGAGGGCAGAGTCGCCCTTACTGAAGTGGAAGCCAAGGAACTTCTGGCCACAGCAGGCATAAATGTAGCCCCTACCAAGTTAGCCACCAGCAAGCAGGAGGCCACTTCCATAGCCAAAACACTGGGCTTTCCTGTAGTGCTGAAGATAGTCTCGCCCGACGTCCTCCACAAGAGTGACGCTGGCGGAGTGAAGCTGAACCTGAACAGCGAGGCCGAGGTAGGCAGCGCTTATGACGCCATCCTGGCTTCTATAAAGCAAAAGTTCCCCTCTGCCAAGATACTGGGAGTAGCAGTGCAGAAGATGGCCCGCCCCGGCACTGAGGTAATCATCGGTATGTCCAAAGACCCCCAGTTCGGCCCTGTGCTTATGTTCGGCCTGGGAGGAATCTTCGTAGAGATTATGAAGGATGTCTCCTTCCGTATTGTGCCACTGACCAAGCGGGACGCCACAGAGATGATCCACGATATCAAGGGCTTTCCCGTATTGCAAGGTTACAGGGGCCAGGAGCCAGCCAGCATTGCCAATCTAGAGGAAATGCTACTTAAAGTATCCGAGTTCGCTGAGAAGAACCCTGAGGTAAAAGAGCTAGACCTCAACCCAATTTTGGCCTACAAGGATGGGGCGGTGGCCGTGGATGCTCGGGTAATCCTGGAGAAGTAATCTGCCAGGCCAAAGGCTGCACCATTCCAAGGGTGTAGTCTAACCTAAAAACTAACAGGGGGATGAATAGTAAGTAGACCTATGAAGAGGAGAGTGGTAGTTACCGGACTGGGGCTGGTATCTCCCCTGGGGATAGGGGTGGAGCAAAGCTGGCAGGCATTATGCCAGGGCAAATCCGGGGTGGCCAGGATAACGCTGTTTGATCCCAGTCCTTTGCGTACACAAATCGGGGGCGAGATAAAGAACTTTGCCCCCGAGAATTTCATGGAGAAGAAGGTGGCCCGGCGGATGGACCGCTTCGTCCAACTCGCCATGGCCGCTGCCAGCATGGCCGCAGAGGATGCCCAACTCAAACCAGACCAGTTTCCGGCTGAACGAGTGGGCGTCATGATAGGCACAGGACTGGCTGGCCTTGCAACCTATGAGAAAAATCACGAGCTAGCCCTCAAGGGTGCCTTTGACCAGATATCACCTTTCTTTGTGCTGGGCTTTATCTCCAACATGGCTGCAACTCAGGTGGCCATACGCCTGATCGC
>Ga0209777_10008803_pt1 | contig 10983 bp, 14 predicted proteins | sample FrelakmetHBP12HB_FD_187147 | JGI IMG/M metagenome (GOLD analysis project Ga0209777, IMG submission 187147) | Freshwater lake sediment microbial communities from the University of Notre Dame, USA, for methane emissions studies -HBP12 HB (SPAdes)... | ecosystem: Environmental > Aquatic >... | reverse complement strand
GGTCGAATTATCCCGCGAAGCGGAGGGTTATGAGACTTAAATTTCAAAAGCTTGCTTTGGGGTTCATACCCGTGGTTGTTCATTAGTCTATCTGCCTTCATACCTTTCTGAATGTTCCTTATGCTTACACCAATTTTCAATATAAATCTCTGCCAATTCCTTGTTCTTTAGAATCAATAAATTCTCAGCATTATACAAAGTGCTATGAACTAATATTTTCTTAAAAAAGTGGTATATTTAAGATTATGCGTAAAGTCTTAAATATATTTTCTTAAAAATACCGGTTTGCATAGTTCTTCCTGTAATATTGTTTTTCTTGTTTTTCCAATTCATAAAACCTTTCAATCGGAAATCATCAAAAAATGGCGGAATTCTAACTTAACATGTGGTACAAGCTTCGGGGGCAGGTCAATCACGCGTGCTAACTAGTATCTGAAGGCTGTTTTTCAAGACCCGGTTCCGATTGCTGATCCAATGAACAAGCGTTGCAAACAGTAGGGAAAGTTGTTATTGATTGAAAACAATAGCTATCAAATTCTGCGACGGCTGCAATCCCACTTATGACCGTGTGGAATACTGGGAGAAGATCAAGTCGGCGGCTGACGATAAAATAACTGGGTTGGTGCCGACAATCCTGAAGTCAAAGCTGCGCTGGTCATTTGCGGCTGCCATACGGCATGTCCCGAACAAAAAATCAAACAAGCCGGCTGCGGCCAGTTGCTGGTCGTCCCGGATCAACAGGCTTTACCTTAGGAAATTATCAAAAAAATTGCGGCATGGGGGGAAACATGATCAAGACGAAAGATGATTACATTGCCAGTTTAAAAAAGCAGAAATTGAACGTCTATTACAAAGGAGAAAAGGTGGAAGACGTCACGGTCCATCCGGCTTTAATTCCTCATATCAATGCAGCGGCAAAGACCTATGAACTGGCCCTCCGGCCGGAATTTGAAGACCTGATGACGGCCACAAGCCATCTGACGGGCAAGAAGATTAACCGGTTCACTCATATCCATCAGTCTGTCGACGACCTGATCAAAAAAGTTCAGATGCTCCGCCTGATCTCCCATGAAACGGGCAGTTGTTATCAGCGCTGTGTCGGATTTGATGCTATGAATGCCCTTTACATGACCACTTACGAGATAGATGAAGCTCACGGGACGAAATATTTCGAGCGTTTTGTGGAATTTCTCAAGATGGTCCAATCGGAAAATATCATGGTTGTAGGCGGCATGACCGATCCCAAGGGAGACCGGTCCAAGCGTCCCAGTGAACAGGCCGATCCGGACCTCTTCACCCATGTGGTGGAAAAAAGACAAGACGGCATCGTTATTCGCGGAGCCAAGGCTCATATGACCGGTTCCATCAACAGTCATGAGATTATCATTATGCCCACCCAGAACATGGCCAAAGGTGATGAAGATTATGCAATATCTGCTGCGATCCCTCTGGCGTCAAAAGGGATTACTCTTATTTTTGGCCGTCAGTCCAATGAGGAAAGAAAGCTTGAAGAAGGGATTGACGCAGGAAACAAGGAATTCGGGGTTGTTGGTGGTGAAGCCCTGATTGTTTTTGAAGATGTTTTTGTGCCCTGGGAGCGGGTGTTCATGTGTGGAGAAATAGAATTCAGCGGTATGCTGGTCGAGCGTTTTGCCACCATGCACCGGCAGAATTATGGAGGCTGTAAAGGCGGCGTGTCCGATATTATTATCGGAGCCACGGCCCTGGCTGCCCAGTATCAAGGCACGGCTAATGCTTCTCATGTCAAGGACAAACTCATCGAGATGATGCATCTAACAGAAACCGTCTATGCCGGCTCTGTGGCTTGCTCCGCCATGGGCTCTAAAACAAAGAGCGGTGCCTTTTACCCCGATCCGCTCCTGGCTAATTGCACCAAACATAACATTACCCGCAACATCTATGAAATTTCACGACTGGCCCAGGATATAGCCGGCGGGATCATGGCAACCATGCCGTTTGATCAGGACATGAGAAGTCCCGAGATCGGCAAATATGTTAAGAAGTTCTTTGCCGGCGTGGAGGGCGTTTCAACGGAAGCCAGGATGAAAATACTGCGGCTCATCGAAAACATGACCGGAGGAACCTGCATGGTTGAAAGCATGCATGGCGCCGGTCCTCCACAGAGCCAGCGGGTTATGTATCAGCGCCTGGGGTTGCTCCCGCAGAAAATCAAATGGGCAAAGGCATTGGCCAAAATCAAGGATTAGAGATCCTAGGGTAATAGGGACAGCGCCCTATTTATTCGAAGAGGTTCTCTTTTTAACCTCTTCGAAAATTTTCGGTAAAATAATGCCGGTCTTTTCCCCTTATGTCTTGGAAAAAGGTTAAACAGTACAAATCGAAATAGCCTCAATATTTTGGTTTATATTCCATAACTGTAACTAAATGTACAAACTGCCCCAAATAACAGTTTCGCCGGAAGACTTTTACGTCAGCCTTCGGATTGAGGATGTAAGGTAATAAATTAAGACCGTTTATTAGATAGGGGCTGATACTTTTTCAATAGTTCCGGCGTCTTTTGCCAAGAATCTTCATCGTAATACTGGTTATATTGAAAGAAACTACCATCTGTCGCCAGATTGAATCCGTGTCCGACGCCAGGATAAATAACATAATTAAAATCAACCCCTTTTTCTTTAGCGGCAGCACCGATTTTTTGAATGCGACCTGGCCTGGCGGTGTTGATCCGTCAACCTATCATACCTATACATTCAGCATCACTGGCAGCGGAACCTCTACGGTGACGTTTACAGGTTTTATTAATGGTACCCAATACATCACCGCTACAGATGACGGTTCCGTCAATCCTATTCTAACCACAGGCAAAACAGGTTTTGATTTTAACACAGTTAGCAAGGGCTTTATTACCAACTTCCAAGTCAAGGAACCTTAAACGCATTCTGTGCAAAATAAATGAAAAGAGGCCTTATCGGCCTTATCTATTTGGAAACGGACATTACTGGACAGTTGAAAAGGGAAGACTGGATTTCTAGTAAAAGGATGATGTAAGCATCAATCATTAATGTAATCGTAGCTGGTTACAATTGGTAATATTCAATGCCTCTCTCTCATCCATTGTGTGGACTTGTAGGTGTAACAAACAAAAAATAAATTGTCATCTTCAGGTGAAAACGCGGCATTGAAGCGAATTATGATTTCGGATCATCATCTTGCATGTTTACGATCACATTCAGTCTGCGGGCAAGTCGTTGATGCTCTTGGGGTGTTATCCAGGCTACACGCAGATAATCGGCGATAGCCTCATCGTTTAAACCGATTCGCCGGGCTTCCCGTACGGTCACGAGATAAGCCTCGATTTCGGTATCCCGATCCACGTAAGCTCTACTCTGATCGTAAAGATTGCGTCCCTGCCGGAGTTGCTGGACATGGCAGAGCTCGTGAATAATGTCCAGATACAGGATATTGTCGGGAGAAGTGCGCAGGTGCGCCAGACCAATGATTATGGAACCGTCTTTGTTATCTACAAACATCTCATAGGAATGGTCCACTACAAACACCCGGTTATGAGCAATGACCTGATCGATTTCTTCCGTTCCGGCAAAGATCGTATACAGAATCCCGTAGGAGCGGATATCCGCAAAAACTTCTTCCAGACGATATTGCCCCGGTTCCAGCCGGCGATTGATGCAAAAAACATTTTTCATCAGGATTATCTTGCCTCATTTAGCGCCATAGGGTCCGGCCTTACGTGCTGAAACCAAGCCAGCTCACAGCGGTGTCCGTTTTTTTAACCAGATAGATGGCTTACTATACATTCTCGTTTACAAGAAATCAATCCAAGCGCACCGACAAACGCAGATTGCAATCTGTAATCCTTAATTCTGACAACTGCCGACCACTGAACAGTAGTAGGTGTTATAAGCAATATTTTCTTAAAAAAATAGTATATTTATGCTTATGCGTATTATCTTAAAAATACTGATAACGTGTTTCATCTGTATCTCCTTTGGCTTTTTTCTCTTTATTTATTATACCAAAAGAGTTGCCTAATTAGTGAACATTAACAAAAGTCCCCGACAATTCTCCGGCATTCGTCTTTTTGGGCTGTTTAAAAATGTTCAGATGCAAGGCGCGCAAGAAACCGAACCGCGAGGCGGATTTAGTGAGACCCAAGCTTCAGAAACAAAGTGCACAACCTAAAGGTCACTATAGGCGCATTGAAGTTTTTTAGCCGAATTAATGACACACGCTAAGAACGAGCATAGCAAAGTAGTGAGTCCCAAATTTCAGAAGCTAAGCGCACTGAAATTTGCAGGACAAACTATCCCAGGTACGAAGCGTCGCGGGATTCGAAGCGTAAGTGGAATTATCCTGTATGCAAAGCATCCAGTGGTATCCAATAGCTAAAGGCTATTGGAAATTGTCCCAGGCGCATAGCGCCGTGGGATCAACAGCCCCGTTATTCAGTTTCGTAACAGGCTACTATCTCACCAAAGTAATGAGTGTGGTAATCTTTTTGCGGATACATGGCCTTATCATAATTTTTATCCAGATGAACGGGACTCATGGCGGACTTGTAAACTATTTTGCATTCAAGATGAATCCCCGGCACCTTGATAATGGGCGATACAACATGCTGGCTTTTTGCTGTTTCCAGATTACACATCTTGAACTTATCCACATCCCGGCCCGATTTCGATCCACAAAAAGCGGTTGCCTTGCTCATATCGCCGGAAGGTATTGTAACTGTAAAGTCTAAAGCCTTTTCTATAATACCAAAGGTGTGACGGGTATAGCGTACTGCCACCATCATGATCGGCTTTTGCCAGATGAATCCGAAAGCGGCCCAGCCGATGGTCATGGTGTTGAGCGCGTCCGCGGCCTTAACGGTTAAGAAAGCTCCTTTTTTGATTTTGTTGATGGCATCTTCAGCAATGCTCATATAATTTAGATTTTTCATGATAATCTCCTTTTAATGAGACCCAAGCTTCAGAAACAAAGTGCATAACCTAAAGGTCACGTCACCGCTGAAACTTGCTGGTCGAATTATCCAATAGCCGGTGACTATTGGGAATTATCCCACATGCTAAGTCATGTGGAACTATATTTTTAGCCGAATTAATGACACACGCTAAGAACGAGCATAGCAAAGTAGTGAGTCCCAAATTTCAGAAGCTAAGCGCACTGAAATTTGCAGGACAAACTATCCCAGGTACGAAGCGTCGCGGGATTCGAAGCGTAAGTGGAATTATCCTGTATGCAAAGCATCCAGTGGTATCCAATAGCCGGTGGCTATTGGAAATTATCCCGCGTGCGAAGCTTAGCGGGGCAATAATCAATCCGCTTATTATTGACGTTAAAATCAAATAGAACCGTTGCGGAATATTCAGGTATGCAATTTACTTATTCGTTTTGACGCCGATTTTTGCATAGAGAGAGCAATGCCCGCTCGCTACGCTTGAAAGAAGCGCGCCGCTAATGATGAGCAGCAATCCTGCAATGCCTGGAAGCATGCCCCACAGGTAAGCTGCGATAATCAGAAGCGCAACGATCGTCCTTATAATTTTGTCAACCATGCCAACATTTTTTTCCATACAAATCTCCTTTAATTATAATTTTATTTTCAATTCTCAAGCCGCGCGCCCCGCGCGTGACCTCGTGTAATCTTCAGGTTATCAGGTTACGTATGCCTGGGAAGGCTGAATACAGAAAATTCAAAATATCAAATTGAACAATTCCCGACTATCCAACGATTATTCACGGTTGTCTATTTTTTCATCATTTCCTTGATCTCATCTTTCAGCGCTAACTTGTTCACTTTGCCGCTTGCCAGCAGGGGAAGCAAGGGACGGATAAAGAATTTTTTCGGCACTTTGAAATTGGCCAGAGCGGATTTGCATAAATCGCGCAGTTCCTCTTCCGTTACTGTTTGTCCCGGCGTCGGCATAACAAAGGCCCAACCGACTTCCTGATAGATCTCGTCCGGCACTCCAATGACAGCAGCAAAGAGGACCGCCGCGTGAGTCTCGATGACCTCTTCCACTTCCCGGGGATATACGTTCTCCCCACCGGTTTTGAACATTTCGGAGAGTCTTCCTGTTATATGAATGTAGCCGCTTTTGTCCTGAAAAGCCAGGTCCGTCGTGTAGTACCAACCATCCTTATCGATGACCTTTGCTGTTTCTTCCGGCTTGTTATAGTATCCTTTCATCAGAAAAGGACCACGCACGGCTATCTCTCCTATTTCCCCTGCTGGAAGCGCCCGGCGCTCTTTATCGACGATTTTCAGTTCGAAGAGGTGAGCAATTTTCCCCGCCGTCTTGAGGAGCGTCTCGGTATTATCCTCATGGCCTGTGTAAGTGATGAAACCGCAGACTTCCGTACTGCCATAACCGGTGATGAGCTTAGCCCCTGACTTCTGGCAGATCGGCGTCAGGAGATCGATCATGCTTTTCGGTGCCGCCGCTCCCGCCCAGACAAAAGCCTTGACGTTGCTGAAATCGCATGTCCAGAATTCCGGCTGTTTGAATTCCAGCAGGAACATGACCGGCACCTGCCCGATATGAGTTATCTTTTCCTTCTCGATGGTCTTCAGCGTTTCCGCCGGATCGAACTTATCCATGCAGACAATGCAGCCGCCCGACATGATTGCCCCGAACCCGATCTCAACATCCGCGGCAACATGATTAATGGGGAAGTGGAGAAGACCCCGCGACTTTTCATCGAAATAGAATTTTTCAATTTCCACCTTTATGTTTTCAACGATGCTGCGGTGGGTATGGATGACCCCTTTGGGCTTTCCCGTTGATCCTGACGTGTACAAAAGAAGTGCGTCATCATTCTCTTTTATCTCGGATGATCTTTTTGTAAGCTCTGCGACAAATTTTCCCCGCGGTTTTCCGGTATAAGCAGAAAAGGATTCGGCTCCCTCGAAAGGCTCGCCGATAACCAGGACTTTTTTCAAAAATGAGAATTCCTTTATGAGGACGCTGACGGTTTCAGAAAGGTCGCTACCCATGTACTCCCGCAGAGTAACGAGCAGTTTGGGGCGACAATCGTTGAGTTGGTAGCGGAGCTCCTCCAGGGTGTATTTCGGAGAAAGGCCAAGCCAGATAGCCCCGACCTTGCCTGCGGCCATATAAGTCGTGAGGAATTCGTTGCGCGCCATGGAAAGCAGCGCTACACGGTCTCCCTTTTCAATCCCGATTTCCAAATACGCGAGAGCGATCGCATCCATCTGCTCTTTGAATTTCCGCCAGTTCAATTTCTCTTCTCCAAAGACCAGGGCATCGGCATCCGGTCTCGCGTTGGCCCATTTTTCTACATAGTGCCATGTTTGATTCAGCTTTTTCCAAGTCATGGTTTCCTCTCCTTTAGTCTTTTAGTTTGATATAGCCATCGCTGATTGCCCGCTTCTCTTCGGCATTGATAACTGTGAAAAAGAGATCCGTCCCGCCGGATATTTTGTTTTTACCGGTGAGGCGGACCCTGATTGCCGAGCCGGGAAGTACCATTCCGGTAAACCGGCAGTAAATAGTCGTAAGCCGGTGCGGATCGCCGCCTGCCTCTGTGTTCAGGATTTTATGCACGGCAAGGGCAAGAGTAGCCGTTCCCTGGTGGATAATTCCGGGAAGCCCTACCTGGTGCGCAAATTTTACTGACGTATGGATGGGAAAATGAATGTTTGTGCAGCCGTCGTAGATGAAAGGCGCCAGCCGATCAATGGGTATAACGGATTCCCACAGGGCGGTAGACTCCTTCATTTGCTGAGGGACAACAGGGACGGATTCGCCGCCTTTGCCGGAATCAGCGCACTCAACCCCTCTCATCATGGCGCCGATATGTTCTGTAAACAAACTGTTCCCCTCGGCATCCTGCGCGTCAAATCGTGTGATGACATAGGTTCCTGCTCTGTGCGGTAGAATGGCGGCAATTGTTCCTTTGATTTTCAGATTGTTGCCGGGCGCAACCGGCCTGCGAATGCTGAGGTGCTCGCTGTAATGGACTTGTGTAAAGAGGATTTCTTTGGGAAATTCTGCCGCTTCCAGATAGTCAGTAATATTTTCCACGATGGGCCAGGTAATGGCCACGGGAAAAAGGGGCGGCGCGATGATTCCTTCGGGCCGCTCATCATTGAAATAAAAAGGATTAGCATCGCCGATAGCGGCCGCGTAATTCATGGTCGAGCGGGCGTTAACAATGCAGGTGTATTCTTTGAGGGCTGCGCCGACAAAATCAGAAGTCAATTTCATAGAACTTCTCTCTGATGGATATTTTGTCCATACTCCGCGATATCATTCAATCTCAGCGGGTATCTTCTCCGCAGTTTGCGGCGGGACGGTTCATCGGAAAGATGAAGCGTTTACGGGAAGTAAGATCGCATAATTCTCAGAATTCGTCAATTAACGACTTCAAGCATTAACAGCTGTTCTTAATTACAGAGCCATATATACGACCCTTCAATAGAACCATTAAGTTTTTTCTACTTCATCTTTGACTTTAGCTTAATCCTTTTACCGGCAACCATGAAGTTGCCGTTTCCAATATGATGAATCGTCCGCGGGTTTTTCACGGCTGGGTCTATCCATGCTTTAATAACTTCAAGTACAAACAAACAATACTTGGCCACCATCTTTGTGTCGGTTACCCGGCACTCGAGATTTGCAAAGCACTCCTCGATGAGAGGTGGTCTGACTAGTGCAGCAGGCTTGGGCGTGAGACAAAATTCCTTGAACTTGTCTATGTTCGCACCCGACGTATTGCCGCAACCCACAACACTTTCCGCTATCTCTATGGTAGGAATGTTAATGACACATTCTTTTGTTGCCTTCAACAGTCGGAAGGAATAGTTGCGATTGCTGATGACACAACCTATTAGTGGCGGCTCAAACTCGAGCATAGTGTGCCATGACATGGTCATGATGTTTGGGCGCTTACCGCGAACGGTCGTAACCATTACCACCGGCCCTGGCTCGAGCAAGCCATAGACCTTGGAAAGAGGAAAAGATTTCTTTGCCATGTTGGTGCTACCTTTCGACAACGATCACCTTACAATAAATTGTTCTTTATTCTATCCAATGGACGAATTCATCCAGCTTTGCTCTCTCCCGCTCGAAATTGTTGAGAGGAAATGACGGATCAGGATAGCCCAGAGCGATGCCCACAACAATTTTTTTATCGTCGGGAATTGCCATTATTTTTCTGATTTCGGCGGAGTAACGCGCGGCGGCGGCCAGGAGGCAGGTTCCCAGGCCTTTACCGTGAGCAGCAAGACAAATCGTTTGCGCGATAAGGCCGATATCCAACATCTGGTATTCGACAAGATTATCCCGGGAGATGCAGGCCAGAATCAGACAAGGGGTATCAAACATGGAAACCATATTCTGATAATACTTATCGCGTGCGTCCTTATCCTCTCTTTTTATACCCTGCACGCTTAAAATAACTTTGCCCAGCTCTCCATACCTGACTTTCATGGCGTCCGGCCATTTTTCCAGCATCGGCACATCAGGGGCAATAGCTGCGCCCGCCAGCGTTTGCTGGAGATTCATTTCTTTAAATTTAGCCAGTGTTTTACCCTTTAAAACATACAAGTCCCAGGGCTGGGTATTTCCCCACGACGGCGACCAGCGCGCCTCTTCCAGAATTTCCGTAATTACACTTTTAGGTACGTCCTGCGATTTGAATTTGCGAATACTCCTTCTTCCCTTGATTGCAGCAGCTAATTCCATTGTTCCTCCCTCGCGGCATCAAGCCGCTCAATATTGATATTAAATATTTTTCAGTTAATCCCTCGGCAGGAACTCCGGCAGGGCACCTCAGCGAATGCAGGGCAGGGCAGATAGGCGCGCTGATCAGGGATATCAAACCAATTAGGGCGATCATTGATGAAATGGTTTCGTGATCACCCTCTTTGATTGTTTTTCGGCTTCTTTAATATTGTTTCTTCTTTAATCGATGGCCGATTAACCGATAAATTTCTTCTTTATCTCTTTTGCCAATGCCCCACACTTCGATAATCTCTATTTCTTCTCCAAGCAAACGATAGACTATTCGTATTTTTTTGTTATCAACATACAATTTATAAAAGCCAGTCAGATCAATATTGAATTTATTGCCTAGATATTCTCCAAGAAATGGGTTTTTTGATAATTCTTCGAGCTTTTTATTTACTTTCTTTTTAACGCTCCCGTCGAGAGATTTATAATCTGCGGCTGCCTCAGGGATGAATTCGATTGAATAGGTCATCTCTATTTCAAATCCTGCCATTTAATATTCTTAGAACGTTTATAGTTTTTCATCCTTTTTATAATGACATCGTTAATCTCATACTGCTCTACCAGCTCGGACAAATTCATCAGATATTCATATTCGGCGGGCGCAAGCATAACAGCCTCCATCTCGTTGTTCTTAAGGACATACAAAGGACTGCCGCCTTCCGAGATATCTCTTATTCGTTTTGTCAGCTCTTTCTGCAATTTGGTAATAGGAATCATCCTATCTGTATCGAGCAACATAATACACCACCTATCTATATTATTATACGTATTATTATATGATTAATTATATATTGTCAATCCGTTTTTCCGCAAGGTAAACGGGTTGTCTATCCGACCAATCAATGAAGGAATTGCAGACTATGTCAATTAAAAAGTCTCGTCCCCGATTATTCCTCTAAACTTTATACTTGCCGATCTTCCAAACGCCTTTTTCCCGAAAAGCAGGAACGGTCTGCCTGCGTGCCGCGTTGAGCAGCGTGTTAATAGATTTTTTATTAGCTTTTGCATAATCAGCGACTGTGGAAATTTGTTCGCCTTGTAAATAAGCGATTCTTTTATGCAGCGATTCTGTTAAAGCCAAGGTGATAATTTTTTCCATAATCTTTGTATTTTTTGAATCTTTATATTCACCAAATGCTCTGTAGTAGAGCAGTTTCTCTTTATCCCGAATAATAATGTTGGGAAAACTAAGGCGTGCAAGCTGATAATTGATAATCACACG
>Ga0209777_10008802_pt1 | contig 10983 bp, 15 predicted proteins | sample FrelakmetHBP12HB_FD_187147 | JGI IMG/M metagenome (GOLD analysis project Ga0209777, IMG submission 187147) | Freshwater lake sediment microbial communities from the University of Notre Dame, USA, for methane emissions studies -HBP12 HB (SPAdes)... | ecosystem: Environmental > Aquatic >... | reverse complement strand
AATCTGAAAAAAATAAACGATAAAATGCTGGTTTTTTTCAAGGACCGCCTTGCTTCCCTGGGTATCGATAAAGGTGGTCTGAATAATTATTATGCCGAAAGAATCGCCAAAGGTTCAGTATTGGGGAAATTCGATTTTTATCTGATCGAGGAAATAAAAAAACGGTATGCATCCGGGACCTTCATTCATGAAATGGCCTGCGGCGCTGCCCAGCTTGGCCATGTTCTATCGTTTCTGGGATATAAAGTAATCGCTTCCGAATGCGATAATTTGCGTTTCAAGCTCGCCGGCGAATTGGGGGAATATCTTGGGAGCAGTTGTGTGGTGGTAAAAGGCGATTCATTCGAAATAAAAACAAATGCCCGGGTCTATCTGACCGTCAATGCCGTCTCATCCCATGTAAATATAAAAAACAATATCGGTTATATCCGTTCAAAATTGACCGAAGGCTCGGATCTGATGATAAATGCGGATCTTTATGGTACCGCAAAGGAAAATACCCGGGGAATATTGAAATCGAATGGAATAAAATTCACCGAGCTTGATTATTCCTTTGTTTTTATCGATGGGCAGGAAAATGTACGATAGACAAGGGAAAAAGACGCTCGCAACTGAGGCACGGCATTATGTGTATAAACAGACCCGGATCAAATCGGCGGATGGAGAAGGCGGTTTTACGGATTCCTGGTCCGCGGGCGATATGCTTGCGGCCGCAATCTGCCCGATCCAGGCCCGGCAGCAGAACGATTATAAAAGTACCGGTGTGGATGCCACGCACTTGATAAAGATCAGGGGAGTGATTGCGATCGATGAACAAAATGACCGGTTTCTGTTCGGATCGCGCATTTTTGAGATATTGACGGTCGAGGATATCGAAGAACGGGGAATAGTTAAGGTGATTACCTGCAAGGAAGTACGCTAATGCTGAAAATGAATTTACAAAGCATAATTTCCGATCTGGACAAGGCCGAGGGAACCCGGCTGATTCAGGCGGCCAAATATATAAAAACGAAATTAAAGGAGAATGTACGCAAGGTCCATCATAAAATAACCGGCAACCTCGAAAAGGGGATCGATTATCAAGCTCTTGAGCATTCGGTATTGGTGGGATATGGTCCGCCGGCCTATTATGCACACATGCTCGAGTTCGGGACCGTCAGAAGGACGGTGAAAAATTACCTGGGAGCTCCAGGGGTTGAGGTCAAGGTGGGTTATATAAAGCCGACACCGGTGATTTTTCCGACGTTTGACCAGGAATCCGGCGCGGTCGAAGAAATTTTAAGCAAACCGTGGCTGTAATAATGAAAATCAAAAAAGAAAATATCATTCAGGTGGAAAAGCCATGTGTCAAATGCGGATCATTTTATCGCCTTATCATGCTTACCGCCGGCAATCATGAAAGGCCTTTGGGCCCTGGAAAATGTAATATTTGCGGCGCGATAAATAAGGAAGAGGATAGATAAATGTTTGAATCTTCGTTATTATCTTTTTTACAGATGGATATGGAACTTGCTTTATATCTTTCTGAATATAAAAAATATCCGGCGATATTTTCCGATGAGGCCCCGGAAGATGCGGTCCTTCCTTATATCGTTTTCCGAATAAAGCAATCTGCCGGCGATGATCCGGCGGTTCAAAATTTTGCAATTTTCATCGATTACTTTGATGACCAGAAGAGCCGTGTTAATTCCCGGGCCGCCGCGAATCGATTGGTTCTTCTCCTGGATAGAAAACATCTGGATCATAACCGGTTTGGAACAATACGGATTTTCTTTTTCGACGGATCGCCTGTCGAGGAGGGAGACTCGAGAAAAATACATTATAGTCTCCAGTTTGATGCGCGCTCCGGCCGCAAGGCCTTCGGCGAATATCAAATGACATTGGAAACGATATTAACCACAACAACAGAGTAACCTTACAGAAAGGGGTTTGCTATGGCGAAGGTGCATGGAATTACGGCGAATACGTATCGGCGGCTGGTGATCGATGCCGGCCAGGTCCGTGTCGGATATACGGACCAGAGTTCTACCGGCCTGCTCATCGGAGCGACACGGGGCGGTTCGACTTTTTCAGTTGAGCCTGAAGTGAAGGATATGCCGGTTGACGGAGCTCCAGGCCGGGTAATGGGCGGATCGCGCATCACAAAGGTCGCGGCGCGGCTTGAGGTCAATTTCATCGAGTTCACGAAAGAACTCATTGAAATGGCCCTGCCGGGCGCAACCACGACCGACTGGCCGGATTCGGTCCCGACCCATGACGAAATCAGGCGGGCAATCGAGATCGCTCTCACCGATTATAAGACCAATGTGGTGCTCATCGGCGAAATCTCGGGTTCGGGTCAGCCGATTATTTGCGGTATTGAAAACGTCCTGGCGATCGGTAATTTCCAGATCGCGGCAACCGACAAGGAAGAGCATCCGCTCAAGGTGACCTTTGAGGCCCATTTCGATCCGGCCGACCTGGAAACCGAGCCGTGGTTCATCCGTTTCCCGAAGGATGTCGCGACAACCGAAGGAGCATAAGCCATCATGGCTGATTTATTGATCAGGGCGCTCAAGCAGAAGGACCGTGTTACTCTGGCGGCGATGATCCGGAAAATGGTTGAGAAGGCCGGTAATTCCGATCTTCTTAATATCATTGTTCCTGATGATAAGGCGTCGGCAGCCGATGATAAAACCAGGCAGGATCTTTTCAGCAGGGTCGGCGTCAATATTCTTAAAATGATGCTCGAAACTATTGAGAGCGATGTCACCGCCTGGTTCCGGGACCTTATCGGGGGGAAGACCGAAGAGGAATATTCGGATCTTCCTTTTGATATCGAGATCCGGATCATCGAGCAGATCGTCGCCTCGCCGGAAGCAAACAATTTTTTTTCTGGTGCCTTGCGTCTGTCCAGGAAGATGCAAGGATTAGCGGAACAATACCAGAAAGAGAAGACGCGGTAAAATTTGAATACCGCTTGTCCGCTGCCGAACTTGGAGAGCTCGAATTTTCAGAATTGATTTTTCGCGCTCGAATGATCGAGCGGACAATCGAGGATGAGAACAAGGGCAGATTAACGGCGGCGGCATATACAGCCTGGCTTTTAGGCGCGGGGGATAAAAAATCGGCATTAGAATATTTCCGCAGCCTGGGACTCATTGAAAAAGAAATGGTCACCGAAAAACAGAAAGAATTGCTTATTGAAAAGGCTCGGAAGATAGCGGAACGGATCATTAAAATGGACAAGCAGCCGAAGGGCAAACAAAAATGAGACGGTTATTCGAACTGGTCGGGGAAATATCGGTCACCGGTCTTGAGGCCTGTAAAAAAGGTCTTGATGAAATAGAGGACTATGCGACCAAGGCCGATAAAGCCTTTACCAAGTTCGGCCGGCAGGCGTCCAGTGTCGGAAAGACGCTCTCCAAGTATGTCACGGCTCCGATCATCGGCGGAGCTGCGGCCATGGTCCTGGCAACCGATAAGGTCGGGGAATATGCCCTGGGGCTTCAAAAACTCGAGCAACAGAGCGGATTATCCACCGATACGCTCCAGGAAATGTCCTATGTTGCCAAGAAAAGCGGGATCACCGTCGATGATATGTCCGCGGCGATATTGAAATTCACCAAAAACCTCTCCGGTTCGGAGCTGGGCAGCAACAAGGTCGCGGTCGGACTGCGTCAACTTGGATTAAGCGCTTATGATTCGAATGGCAAACTGAAGGACATGAATGAACTCTTCCCTGAAATGTTGAAACGTCTTAATGAAATCCCGAATGTGACCCAGCGCAATGCGATCGCCATGCAGATTTTCGGTAAAGGTGCCGGCGTTATTGCTCCGATTTTAAAATTGACCGGCGCGGAAATGGATGCTTTGCGCGAGAAAGCCCATAACCTCGGTATTGTCATGGGTAAGGATGCGATCGATGCGGCCGTAAAATACCGGTCCGAAATGGTCGATCTCAAAGAACAAGGCGCGGCATTATTCAGAAATCTCGCTTCCGATCTCATACCGATCATGAAAGATACGTTTATTCCGCTCATTCAAACGAAAATTATTCCTGCAATAAAGGGTTTTGCCGAAAAAATCCGGGATGCGATTAATTGGTTCCGCGGTCTGGATGAATCCACAAAGGCAAACATCATCGGCTTCACCGCGTTTCTGGCTATCATCGGTCCGACCGTTCTCGGCATCGGCAAGGGAATTTTAATTCTGCATAGCCTTAAAAATGCTCTCTTCCTCGCCGCAACCGCGGTCAAAGGATTGAGCATAGCGATGGCGACCAATCCGTTTGTCCTTATTGCCGCCGGCGCTGTCGCCGCCTGCGCAGCGTTGGTGTTAATGAACCAGGAGCTCAGCAAATATAAGACGCCGGCCGTTTCCGATGACGATGTCGCCTATAATAAACTCCTTGAGGAGCGGGCGAAATATCAGGATATCTGCAATAAAAACATGGGCGACGAAGTTGAACTCTATGGAGTCAAGGGGAAATTGAACAAACAGGTCCTTGATTATTCAAAACAGGAATTAAAGGACCTCGATGAGCATATCGCGGCTTATGAGGGAGGGACCGAAGCGCTTGCAAAATATAATGCCGAACATGCGAAAGCGGTCAAGGCAGGATCCCCGGCGAAAAAGCCCGAAGGCACTGATACAACTCTAATGGCCGATGAGATCAAATTTCGCGATGAATACAATAAAAAAATACTTGAAAATTCTCTGGCGCTGACCAGGAATCTCGACGAACAGACGAAAAAAAGAATTGAAATCAATAATAAGGACAAAGAGGCGGCGATAAAAGCGGCAAGATTGCAGGGGTATGATACTGCAATCATCACAAAATATTATGCCGATGAAGAAAACAGAATTTTAACCGAAGCCTCCAGGGCAAAAGAGGATATCGAGCGCGATGCCGGTTTGCGCATGCTGGATGCGGTCGGTAATGCGGAAAGCGCAAAGACCCGGTTTGTTGATGATCAGCGAAACCTGCAGATCGCCTCGCTCGAGCGGGCAAAGAACGAGGAAATCAGGAAGGCAAAAGAAAAGGGTTTGTCGATTTTAAATATCGAAAAGACCTATCAGGCGCAGATTGATCAATTGAATTTTGCCGCCAGAATATCCAAGGAAGACCAGGAGAAAGAATTATTCAAAAATACTATCGTCAATAAACGGGAATTATTGAAGTTTGAAGAGGATGCGGATATCAAAAAGGCCCGGGAAGCCGGATTGTCCGAAGAGGCAATCACCAATATTCAAAAGGCCTATAAAGAAAAAAGGAAACAATTGACCTTGGAAGAGGTCCAGACCTGGATAAGTTCATTCGCGGAGATCGGTTCTCAAATCGGTGCCATTTTCAGTACTCTTTCAAATAATAAGCAGATTGAAACCGATAATTGGTATAAGAAAGAAAAGTCAGCCATTGAAAATTCCGAAATGTTATCGGTAGTAAAACAGAAAAAGCTTAAAGCGCTTGATGCCGAATATGATAAAAAGAATTCGGAATTAAAACGGAAGCAGGCACAGCAGGATAAAAAACTTGCGATTTTCAATTCGATAGTAAACACCATTGAAGGTGTCACCAAGGCATTGACACTTCTCCCACCGTTCAGCTGGATCCTCGCCGGTATTGTCGGAGCAATGGGGGCCGCACAGACAGCGGCAATAGCGGCTCAGCCTATACCGTTAAAGGAAGGAGCTTTGATTAAAGGCAACCGCGGCGGGATCCTGGCGCAGATCGGCGAAGGTGCCGAGGACGAGCTGGTGCTGCCGATCAAGACCTTCTGGCGGGGCCTGAGAGACCAGTTTACCGGAATGGGGTTACCTTCTTTCGCCGCCCCGGCCCCGGCAATGGCCGGTGCCGGAATGAGAATGCGGCCCGTTGAAAACCATTATCATATAGGAACTCTCGTTGCCGACGATCGTGGGCTCAAGGAATTGGAACGCCGGCAATCGAAATTCAGGATCTCGGAAGCTCAAAGGATGGGCCAGAATGGCTAAAAAAGGTGATATTTATTTAGGCCCGGCCGGAATAGAGCAACTGGTCTCTCCTTTTGGCCGAAAGCTGCATATCGGAGATATACAGATCGCGCGTGAAGACCGGACCGCCTCCGGCCGGCTGGTGCGTGATATTACGGCAACAAAGAAAAAAATCACCCTGGCTTATGAAACAATCGATGGTGATGCTCTCGCGATGTTTCTGGCGCTCTATGATTTGCAGGAAGAATTATCGATCCTGATTTATAAAGGAAACGAACAAACCATCATTCCAAATACATGGGGCCCGGTCAATGGCGCGCTCGATCTTCCGATTAATCCGGTTTTGACTTGTCCAATAATTCCTGCGGCAGCTTATTATTGGTTTATGATCGGAACAACTCCGGATGTTTTTTCCGGAATCGTTTTTTCAGGTTTCGAACCTTCGTCAATAATAAAAGTTTTTCCTCCTCTTGAAAATAATACGACCTATTATTGGACCTGTTTGGCTTTAGATTCCGGATTTACTCTAATCGGTTATTGGTCATCTCCTTTTTCATTTAAAACCATAGCGCTTACAACAACCGAAGAGGCGGAATACGATGCATATACGGTTTTGATGGAACCGATAGACCGGGAAAGGCTTTTGCTCGTCGGTGAGGGTTTATGGTCAGGTGTCAATATAGTGCTTAATGAGGTTTAAAAATGATCGCGGTTTCCGGAGCATTTGAAACGGCAATAAAGGCGGTGACGCGGAAGTTCCGGCCCCGCCTTGAAGTGACATGGACCGATCCGTTTATCGATCCGTCCATCACCGCGTCGGCCAATGATGAGAATTATATCAATTATCCGGAGCATTGCGCTGACCTGATTGAAACGCCCAAAAGGAAATGGGCGCATATTGACGGTATCTGCAAGCCGGACGGGACCTATTATCCGGCCCCGGATGCCATAGAGCAGGCGACCGCGCAGATGGGCTGGTGGAATGCGGTGCGCTGCGACGGTTCGGCGGTATGGTCCGGCCCTTATCCTACCTTGACGATATCGTTCGCCATGCGGCCTATCCTGGGCCTTCTGGTCAAAGGCGATTCGGCTTATAATGAATATCCGGTCGATTTCGATATAAATATCTATGATGAAAGCGATGTCCTTCTGCATACCGAAACCGTGGTCGGGAACACCAAGATCCGCTGGGTAAAATCCGTTGCCGATCAGGGAATCAATGAAGCCGCGAAAATGGAGCTTATCGTCAAGAAATGGAGCGCGGCGAACCGGATCGTCAAAATCGTCGAATTTTATACCTGCATCATCGAGACCTATGAAGGCGATGATATCGTTTCAATGAACCTTCTGGAAGAAAGCGAAATATCCGACGGCTCACTTCCGATCGGGAACATCTCCTGCAATGAGCTGGACGTCGAGCTGCAGAACATCAAATTGATCGGCCCGGACGGTACGATCATTCTGGACCCCTTTTATACCGGGAACACCGATTCTTACCTTCACGCTCTGATAAAGAAAAACCGGAAAATCACCGCTTCGATCGGTTGTGTTCTTGCCGATGCTACGGTCGAATATGTCACGCTCGGCACGTTCTGGACCGGTGATCCCAAGGTATCCGAGAAAAGCCCGGTCATTTCATTCTCGGCGCGGGACCGGATGGAACTTTTGAGGAAGGCGGAATTCATCGGTAGCGAAGTCTATGAAAACATCAATCTCTATGATCTCGCTGCGATCGTTCTCGAACATGCAAAGATCCATATCCCGATGCAGGACCTTGCTTATTCACTGGATACGGCACTGGAAGATTTCGTCATTCCTTATGCCTGGTTCCCGAAGCAAAGTTATTTCGAGACAATCAGACAAATAGCCGAAGCCTGTATTGGTATGGCCTATATGGACCGGAATGATGTGCTGGTAATAAAAACCCCTCTTTCAACGACAACGGCCGGTGCATAATGGTTTATATAATAACAAAAGAAAATTATTTCGATCTCGAACAACCGGCAAAGAGCGAGGAACTTTTTAATGTCATCGAGGTGCCGATAAAGCCGCTGGTCCCGGATCCGGAAACCGAGCAGGAAGTCTATCGCTCCGAGACTGCGATCGATCTTATCCCGGGTGAGGAAAAGGAAATGATCATCGAGTTTAATACTTCACCGGTCATCGATTGCGAGGGAACGCCTGATGAAGTCGGCGGTTTGAATATCATATTCATTGCCGAGGAATATTATGCCTGGGGCGCGAAAATAACGGTCAAGAACAATGACGTAACTGCCGGTTCATGCATTATCGTGGTCACCGCGACGCCGTTAAATGCAGCCGGAGAGGAAATCGTTACCGACAGCAACGCCGCGAGTATTTCCGAAAATGGGAATTTAAAATATACCTTTCCGGGAAACCAATTGATCCAGGACCGGGCCCTGGGACAGGACATTGCCGCGGCCCTGTTATCTTCATACAGCACAGCACGGAAAGATGTGACCTTGACCTGGCGCGGGGATCCGGCCATTGAGTTGGTTGATGAAATTCAGGTTCCGGAATATCAGAAACACGGCCTCGACGTGCAAGGGATCTTCCGTGTTTTTAAAAATAAACTCGATTTTGATGGCGCGCTCAGTAGCACGACCGACGGCCGGAAGATGATGGAAACCATACCGAGCGAAGAACCGGTCACGGCGATACAGGATACCATAAGCACGGACGTCGATGAAATTCAGGATACGACAATAGAAATCGAAAGTATACAGGATTATTAAAACGGAGGAAGTTATGGCGATGATTTATCGAAGAATATACCGTAATGTTCTCACCACCCTTGCAAATCTGATAGCCAAACAAATTGGTGTGGAATCCATTGCTGACCCTGACTGCTTTTTTAAAATGTGGGGCGGGAAAGATGGGGATGGTGTGGTTACGAAATGGCTGGCAAAAGATCAGATGGCAAAAGTTTCCGGTTTGAAAGTAAGTAATGGCGCGGAAATAAGAGGTTTGCTTTCTATTGGCGATCCGGAAGGTGTTCATGGTGACTTCTATTTTTACGGAAATGATGTATTTAAAATTATAGCAACAAATGGTATTTATATCCATGCCGGATCGGCTTTGCCGGTCATAATTGGCAGTGCTGCGGAAATCGACGGTTCGATAATTCTTCCAATATCAGCAGTAAAAACAGGCGCTTATCTTATTACCGAATCCGATCATACCATTCTTTGCGATGATAACGGACTGGAACACAACGCAGCATTAACGCTTCCAGCGGCGAGTGGTTGTTCGGGAAGAATTTATCATATCCATATTTATGGGGGGAATGGTGATAATCATTTTGTCATATCACCTGACGGATCGGATAGAATAGAAAGGGATTTCCCACATATTGTAATTGATACCGGTAATGATGGAAATCCTACTTTTATGGATATCACTTTGCAAAGCGATGGAGTAAGCAACTGGCTGGTAATCGGATGGTTTTATTCGCCCTATCCTTTCCCATTGGTAACAACCGAAGGAGCATAATATATGGCCTGGTCAACGCCTAAAACTGATTGGGACACCGATGATGCGGTGGGAACTGCTGATTTAAACCGGATTGAGGAAAATAGTCAACATAATAATGGCAGTAATAACGATATCGATGGAATGGCAACTATAGCAAGTGCAAATGATCTTAACATAGAAAAGAAATTTAATATTGTTACCGGTAACGTTGATATCAGAAGTATAAAATCAACGGGATTTGTCGCGGGTGCGGTTATTTATCTCTATTTTACAGGTGCGGGCGCTGATATTTATAATCTTCAAACACCACCCTCGGGATATGCGGCAATTAAAACAATGACCGGAGGAATGATTACAGGTTATGGTAATAGACTTTATATAATTCATTTCGATGGAACTTATTGGAATCTTATGGGTGCCTATTAAAATCGGATATACTATGCCTGATAATGAAAACGGATTGTTTCTAAAGGTTTGTAAACGTGTGACTTATTCTGCCGCTACCTTGGCGGCTTTGGTCGCCATTTTCTCTTTCAGTTATAAAATATTTGCCCAAAAAGCGGTGGAAGATACCGCAAAATCAGAGATAAAAAAAGCCTGGGTTTTTGAGCAAAGACCGGAAATGAAAAACCAGGTTGATTCGGTCAGTGCACTGATCCTCTCGAAAACAATCGCGGCCCAGAACGCCATACTTGAAGAGATTAAAAAAATACAATGTTATCAGCAGGCGGGGATGAATGAATCGGAGATGAGGCGCGGGGAACAGTTTTATGAATTATCAAAAGGTAACCATCGATAAGGAGATAATCCATGCAGCTTACGAAAAACTTCTCTCTCGATGAATTCACCAATGAATTGGAAATCCCGGATTATCGGCTGTTCCTGGTCCAGGGAATGGCGAATATCCTGCAGACGATTCGGAATGTGCTCTGCTGCTCGATACAGATCACCAGCGGAATGCGGTCCCAGGCGGATTTTGACCGGCTGCGGAAGGCAGGGTATAATCCATCGGAAACCAGCGATCATAATTACGGCCTGCCGATTATGCTGGATTCGAGTAATCCGAAATTCCGGACATTCGGAGCCATCTATAATTTTTCGGTCGGCGCCGCGGATATCGTCCCCGATATCGGGGCCGAGAATGCATGGAAGCAGCTGGAGCCTTTATGCGACCGGGAACAGAATCTGATTGTCGGCATCCGGATCGGCCAGTTCATTCTCGAAAAAGGCCTTCCCGGCGCGACGCCCTGGATCCATGTAAGCAATCATCCGGAGATCGCATTCAGCCGGGAACTTGTGCGAAAATTTTTAAACCGGCCATGTTTTCTGACTTCGGTCGACGGCGGGAAGACATATCAACCTCTTTGATTTTCAGAGTGAAAGGATAAATTTATGAAAATTGGTTTTTTTGAAGAGGCTCCGGGTGTTAAAAGCTCGACCAGGCTGAATATTTTCATGATCCTGGTAATCGGGTTGCTGCAGGTCTCGGCGATCATTGCCAGCGGGATCTGGCTCTTTGTGGTCTCCCATGGG
>Ga0209777_10008801_pt1 | contig 10983 bp, 10 predicted proteins | sample FrelakmetHBP12HB_FD_187147 | JGI IMG/M metagenome (GOLD analysis project Ga0209777, IMG submission 187147) | Freshwater lake sediment microbial communities from the University of Notre Dame, USA, for methane emissions studies -HBP12 HB (SPAdes)... | ecosystem: Environmental > Aquatic >... | reverse complement strand
GACCTTCGGCTCTACGCGATCTACGCCCCGCCAGAGCACGCTCCTGGCACGATCCACAAGACCAAGGCTGAAGCCGACGCGGCGCACGAAGCCGAGCATTGAGCCGCGTCGCTCCGGAACAGGCGGCGCGAATCCTCAGCCGAACGGGCCCGCAATATCAAATCGGCGCCACGACGCAGCCATCGTGCCGACGAAACGGGTGCTCTAGCCCTGGCACCGGATGCCCCGAGCGATGCATACCAAGCGTGGAGGAGGCGGCCGTCCAGGAGGGGTTGCGGCCGGCCCGCATCAGCCGCGATGCGCTGCAGGGAGAGTTGCCATGACACGGCTGCCTCAGGAGAGCACTTCCGTCGTTGCCCGAGCGATCGCTCCGGATGTGTACTGCCTGGGGCCGCGGGGACGCACGCAGACCGACATCTACTTCGTGCGCTCCGAATCGTCGTGGGCCCTGATCGATGCCGGCTGGGCGAAGGACGGTCCATCTATCAAGAAGGACGCGGAGTTCGTGTTCGGGGCCGACACGCGTCCAGCCTCGATCCTGCTGACGCACTTCCACCCCGATCACGCCGGCTCAGCACTCGGGCTGGCGCGGCTCTGGGATTGTCCGGTCTACCTGCACCCCGACGAGCTGCCGCTCGCCACTGGCGACTTCGCAGCGATCACGAAGTCCGCCGGCCCCCTCGACCGCTGGGTCGTCCTGCCCCTGATGCGCGCCATGGGTCGGCGGCGGCGTGAGGCGATGCTCGCGCGATCGAGCCTCGGCGATGTCTCGCGCCCGTTCGAGCCAGGCGCCGGGGTCCCGGGTCTTGCGGGCTGGGAGTGCATTCACACGCCGGGCCATACGCCGGGCCACGTTTCGTTCTTTCGAGCCAGCGACCGCGTGCTGATCACGGGCGACGCCGTGGTGACCCTGAAGGTCAATTCGTTCGCGGGTCTGCTACTAGGGCGGGAAGGCCTGTCGGGGCCGCCGCGGTACACGAGCTGGAGCTGGCGGGCAGCCAAGCAGTCGGTTGCGAAGCTCGCCGGGCTGGAGCCGAACGTGCTGGCAGGCGGCCACGGCACGCCCATGACCGGACCCGGGACCGCGCGTGCCTTGCGCGCCTTCGCCGATCGGTTCTCGGGTCGCGTCACAACATGGGACCCCAAGGCTGGTGACGGAGCCGCTGGTCGAGAGTCGCGAAACTAAAACGAGCCCATGGGTGCCCGCGGCCGCCTGCGTCACGATGGTTCCATCGTGACGCTTGTCCAGCACCGGCACGACACTTGGGATGATCACTGGCGCGTGCCGAAGCGGTCGCGCGGGCGATTCACTCGTCCGAGAATCGCCGCATGCGGGAGGCGATCACACGCAGCCCGCACACTCCTGCCCACGGACCGCGCCGAGCCACCAACGAGTCCCGGGTCCGCTAGCCCAACAAGGAGGGCGATTCACGGACGTTCACGAAGTGCTCAACCATGTCCGAGACGCCTTGACGGTCAAGCGGGTCTTTGGCGACCCATACGAGCAGGACGGGGTCACCGTCATCCCCGTGGCCGACGTCATGGCGGCTGTGGGTGCCGGTGGCGGTTCCAGCGCAGGGGCCCCGCCCGGCGCCGGCGAGGCGGAGGTCACGGGGGACGCGATGCCCACCGGGTATGGGATTGGATACGGGCGTCGGGCCGCTCCGGCGGGGGTCTACGTCATCAATGGTGGCGAGGTCGAGTGGAAGCCCGCCCTCGACTTGAACCGTCTCCTCTTCGGGTGCGCCGGCGTGGCCATCGTGGGTCTGCTCGTCCTCCGTTCGATCATCAGGACGCACGCGGGGCACTGAGGCCGCGCTATTCGCCGACGATCCCGAAGCCCGCCCTCGACTTGAACCGTCTCCTCTTCGGGTGCGCCGGCGTGGCCATCGTGGGTCTGCTCGTCCTCCGTTCGATCATCAGGACGCACGAGAGCACTGAGGCCGCGCTATTCGCCGACGATCCCGGCCCGACCGGGGCCAGTTCGCGCGGCTGCCTCGGGGACAAGGGCGGCCCCGTGTCGGAGTAGAGTAATCAAGCGTCCGCCAGAGGTTGAGACAGGGGGTTAGGTGTGTTCGACTCAACGTTGAACCCCGTCGGGGCGGGGGTTCCCTCTCCGACGCGTCGGGCACGCCCGTTTCAGCCGCTCGGACTGCGTTCCATGCTGCCGCTGTGACTGACGACGCAGCTCCATCCGACTCCCAACTTCAGCCCGGGCGGCCGAGGCGCTGGAAACTCCCGCCCCACGACGACCCGCGGGCAGAAGCGGCGATTCGGGCATTCTTCCGCGGCATCGCACCCGAGATAGAAGATGCCGAGGATGAGGAGGCCCGCGTCGCGCCGGCGGCCGGCTTCGCCACTCGTGGTGAGTGGGACGAAGTCTTTCGCCACGAGGAGCACTACTTCGCCCGCTACGGCCGCCCGGTAACGCTCCTCGTCGCCGAGCTCGACGGCCTCGATGCGCTCGCCGCTGCGCTCGGCCAGGGCGCCGCGGAGCGGCTCATCCCGCCCGTCGCGGCGGCGATCCAGCGGAGCACCCGCGAGGCGGATTTCCTCGCGCGCACCGGGCACACGCGCTTCGTCGCGTTGCTGCCGGAAACCGACGAGGTGGCTGCGACCAACCACGTCGAACGGGTGCGATCCGAGTGCAACATGTGGCTGGAAGCCGGAGGGGTCGCCGTCCGTCTGGCCGTAGGCTGGGCGCAGCCGACCGCCGGAGGAAGCCTCGCCGACGCGCTGCGCCTCGCCGACGACCGGATGAACGCCGACCGTCGTCGCCAGCGCTCCCGCACCCCGCCGGTTACGGCAATGCCGCTCACCTACGACTAGGAGCAACCTCCCCAGGGAGCTTGACGAGGACGATCGGCTGACCTTCCGGAGTGCCTCGCATACCTACGACCACCCAAGCTGAGCACCTAATGACGGGCCCCTTGGCTGGCAACCAACGCGGGTGAGCACGTGTCCAAGGCTGTCCAACTTGACACTGGCGCGCGCCCCGGTCGTCGCCGACGATCCCGGCGTGCGGCGGCCAGTCGGCGGTCGAGCGGCGTCGCCAGGCCCCATCCGCCCGGCCTGGCTCCGGTCGCCTGCGAGGCAGACCCCGATGGGCGGCGAGCTGGTCTGGGCTACCGCGACCCCATCAGGAACTGAACCACCGCCATCGCAAGCAGAGCGAGTCCGACTATCTCTACCGCCATTCCGGCGGCTGCGATGCCGACGACGATGAAGATGGCGCCGACCAGGGCGATGATCGCGGGTGAGGATCTCCGACCCGGCAGGCTGAACATAGCGGCGACATCCTTCTTCTTGTTGCAATCGATTGGCACTGACAAGTCTATGCGGAGCCTCCGGCTCAGGTTCCGCTTTCGACCGCTGATCGAAGTCTGCGCGGTCCGGCCAGTCGAACGGCTGCGGCGCGGCCGTAAACCCTATGACCACATCGTCGAATGATCAGCTGAACCTGATCATCCATGCGGTCGCCGGCACTACACCGAATGGCACAATCATGGGGCAACGGGTCGCGCGTCGCACCTTCGAGAGTGGTGCAAACGGCCGCGCCCGACGCCACTTCGTCTGCCGCCGGATCTGTCGCCGCCAGGGTGTCTCCCACCGGCTGGCCTACCGTCCTGGGCCGCAAGTGAAGGCGCTTCGCCGTGGCGAGCTCCCCGACGCCGGAGGGATTCAGGCCAACGGGGACCGGGTCGCGGTCCGCTCCGCCATGGTAGACGGAGGCGGGGGGGACCGCCGGTCCGGCAGTCTATGAGCAGTGCACGAGCGATGGGGCGACGGGCCCACCGCCGATGATCCGTTGAAATGTCTCGGCTCCACTCCTCTAGCCCCGGCCAGACTGACTAATGGAACACGCGAGGCAGGATGAGGCAGGCGGTTCGCATGGCGAGCTGACCCGGTCCGGCGCGACGACGACGCGCTTCCGCACCACGGCCTGGGACGTGATCTCGGGGGCACCTGCTCCAGCCTCGGCGCAGGGCCAGATGCGCCCGAGGTCCCCGGTCTTCAGCTTCCGTCGCGGACACGCGCTCCCGCATCGCGCAACCACGCTCGTCCGATGGTCTGGGCCGTTCGGGCGTGCAGTAGGCTACTTTGCGACTGCGACAGATCGGCAGCGGGTTCACGCAAGGGCGAACGTTCGGGAGGCGAGCGATGACCGAGGCGATGACGACCACGGTCGGCGGTTATCTCCTCCAACGGCTGCAGGAGCATGGAGTCGGCCACATCTTCGGTGTACCGGGCGACTTTGTGCTTTCCTTCATGCATGAAATCGAACAGAGCCAGCTGCAGCTGATCAACACCTGCGACGAACAAGGAGCCGGCTTTGCCGCCGACGCGTACGCGCGGCTCAAGGGGCTTGGTGTGGTCTGCGTCACGTACGGCGTTGGTGGGCTGAAAGTAGCGAATACGACCGGACAGGCCTACGCGGAGAAGTCGCCGGTCGTCGTGATCAGCGGCGCCCCCAGCATGGACGAGCGGCGCCGCAATCCGCTCATCCACCACAAGGTGCGTTCGTACGACACGCAGTTCCGAGTCTTTCAGCAACTGACCGCAGCTGCGACCGTGCTGGAGGTTCCCGAGGACGCCGGCCGGGAGATCGACCGGGTGCTGGGAATCGCCAAGCACCACAGCCTCCCGGTCTACATCGAGCTGCCTCGAGACACGATCGACTGCCAGGTCGATAGTCCGGGAGCTCCGGCGACAACCATCACCGAAAGTGATCGTCAAACCCTGGCAGCGGCCGTGGCCGAGGCCATTGAATGGATCAACCGAGCGGAACGACCCGTGATCGTCTTCGGTATCGAACTCGATCGCTTCGGGCTGCAAGATCTGGTCATGCAATTCATCGACAACAGCGGGATCCCGACGACGGTCACTCTGTTGGACAAGGGCACCGTCCAGGAACGGCATGATTCCTTCCTCGGCGTGTATGCCGGGGCGCTCGGACGAGACGATGTCCGGGAGTACGTTGAGGGAAGCGACTGCCTGATCATGCTCGGCACGTTGCTGACCGACATGAATCTCGGCATCTATACCGCGAGGCTCGATCCCGCGCGCTGCATCCATGCCACTCGGGACCGACTGGCAATCGGGCTGCACACTTTTGAACGGGTCCGACTCGAGGATTTTGTCGCCGGTTTGGCTGGACCCGGTGTTGTTCGCCGGCATGTCGGCGATCACCCGCGAGCGCCGCTTCCCGAAGACGCCGGGGTGATGGTCGGCGGCAGCGACGAGGCGATCACGATCGATCGCCTGTTCTGCCGGCTCGAGTCGTTCCTCACCGATGAGATGATCGTCATCGCCGACCCCGGCGACGCCCTCTTCGCGTCGATTGATCTGCCCGTGCAGGGAGCGCGGGCATTTCTTGCGCCGGCATTCTATGCGTCGCTCGGTTACGCGGTGCCGGCGGCGATAGGTGCTCAGTGCGCGCTACCCGACGCGCGTCCACTGGTGCTGGTGGGTGATGGGGCGTTTCAGATGACAGGGGTGGAACTATCGACTTGCGCCAGGTTTGGCCTTGACCCGATTGTGATCGTGCTCAACAACGGCGGCTACACGACCGAGCGGTTGATTCTCGAGGGCGCGTTCAACGACATACAACCCTGGGACTACAGCAAGCTTCCGGCATTGCTGGGAGCGGGTCGATCTTGTGTCGTGAAGACTGTCGGCGATCTGGAAACGGCGCTGGACGCTGCCAGCGTGCGCGATGGGCAATTCTTCCTGATTGACGTGCGGTTGGACAAGATGGATGTCTCTCCGGCGCTGATGCGGCTCGGCGAGCGACTGAAGAGGGCGGCGACCGTCGGCGTGTGAGCCCTCCGGCGCCCCGCAGCGAGCAAGCCGAGGTCGTCCACGATCAGCTCCCCCAGGTAGAGACGCAGGCCTACTTCTTCGCCGCATACTCCGCCGGATGGTCGCGTCGATCCTTGTCGGCCGTCCTGGCGATCATCGCCAGGGTCGCTTTGACAGTCATTTGGTTGGCGTCGGCGGCGCGCTTGACAACCTCGCAGGTGATGTTGACGTCGGGCATGCCCATGTCGTCGTGGGCAGCCATGCAACCGCAATTGAGGCACATGGGTTCTCTCCCGTAGGCGGCCCGCCGACTCCCGTCGCACGGACCGAATCGTCGGGCGGGTCCGACCGCGGCTCGAGTCCGGCCTGCCATCCCGCTCATACCAACTATGGGCCTTCCCGAGCGCGAGGCGAGGCGTCAGAAGACGACGGTACGCAGCACGGAACGCCCCTTGGAATTGCCGTACCATCGCGACCCGGAGGATGTGAGTCTGTGAGTTCGCCATTCGCCGCTCGTGTACGAGCGTTCCTCGAGACTCCTTCTGGGGCCGCGCTGCTGTCTTTCCTATTCCCGGGCCTTGGGCAGGCATCGGCAGGGAATCGGGTTCGTGGCACGATCGTGGCGATCCCGGCACTGGCGGTCCTGGCAGCATTTGCGGCGATCCTGCTCTTCGACCGCAGCTCGCTGTTCGGTCTGGCCCAAGACCAGGGGTGGCTGACGAGCCTGCTGATCCTGGATCTGGCGTTGTTCGTTTACCACCTGTGGGCCGTCCTCGACGCATACGTGCTGGCCGGCAAGGCGCGACCCGACAAGCCACCGGTAAGCGCGTCCCCGAGCAAGTGGGCTACCGTCTTCGCCGTCGGCGTCCTTCTGACGGGCACTATCGGGGTCCACGCGGCCGTGGCCGGAGTCGATATGAGCTGGCAGCATGCTCTCGACTGCCGCACCGGAGCGACACCCTGCTGGTACGACATCTCCTACCCGCAGTGCGGCGGCCCATTCCCCACCAACGCCGAGTCCGGGATCGTGGGCGTGAACAAGGGGATCGTCTTCAGCCCCAACCCATGCCTCGGCGCAGGCGACGGCCCGCCCGAGCTTACGTGGGCGGGCGGGGTGAAGGCGCAGCTCTACGCCAACACCGGCAACCCCGGACCTGCTCTCTCGTCCCGCTGGCCCAACAGCCAGGCGTTCCCGCGCGAGTGCAATACGGCAACGTCGCCCGGATCCGACACCGCGAATTGCGCCTACGACTACGGATACAAGGCGGCGGCCGACTCCTACGCGACTGCGGTCCGCGCCTATATCTCCGTGGGCCTGGCCTCCGCCGGCGCAACTCGCACGCCGTCCCCGAACGTGTGGTGGCTCGACGTCGAGACCAACAACAGCTGGCGGAACGATGTCAGCCTGAACGTGGCCGCTCTCGAGGGCGGGGTCGCGTATCTTCAATCAGTGAACACGGCCGGCATCGGTTTCTATTCGACTCAATACCAGTGGACCCAGATCACCGGCGGCACGGCCGTCTTCGCCGGCAACCCGAGCTGGGTGGCCGGCGCCACCACGGCTCGGCAGGCGGCGAGCAACTGCGGGAGCAAAAGCTTCACCGGCGGCCGTGTCGCATTGGCGCAATACTTCGCCGGCGGCTTCGACGCGGATCTCATCTGCTAGGGCGATACCGGGGAGGCAGCAAATGCCACCCGGGCTGGGGGCCGGATCGGCTTTGGTGATTCTCGCGATGGCCTGATCGTGCCAACTCCCTCAGCACGTGAGGTGAGTTCCCGACTTCGAGGTTGGGCCGGGTGTGCGCGTCGAGACACACACCGAACTTGATCCTGCGTGGCACCGGGGCGAGCGGTTCCCAGGGCCAGAGCCACTTCGGGCCTCATGTGGTCATGGCAAGATGGAACGGCCTATTCCGCAGGCCGCGGCATCGCGCGGCACCGAGGTCTATTCGTCAGGGTGCCCTCGACATCCGCCTTTCCATCGCCCGGCCCTGCGCCGACTCTGCCCCGGGCCGTCTGGGCGATCGCCGGCGCGGTGTTGCTCGTTCTCCTGGTTCTCGCCGGGGGCTACGGGTTCCACCCCGATGAGATGTACTTCATCCTGGCCGGCCGTCATCTCGCCTTCGGCTATGTCGACCAGCCGCCACTGACTCCGATACTCTCAGCCGCGGCGGCCCAGCTATTCGGCGCGAGTCCGGTTTCGGTCCGACTGCTGCCGGCGCTCGCTGCCGGGATTAGCGTCCCCATCTGCGCCGATATGGCGCGCCGGCTTGGCGGTTCCGCTCGGGCGCAGATCCTTGCCGCAGCTTTGCTGGCCATGTCGGGCTGGACACCTGCCGCTCACCTCGACAGCACGACCACCTTCGACCTTCTGTTCTGGGCGCTCGCTCTCTGGCTAATGGTTGGGCTCCTGGTCTCGCCGGACCCGGGCCGCGACTGGAGGCGCTGGCTGGCCCTGGGCCTGGTCATGGGCATCGCCCTGGAGAACAAGAGCGTGCCCGTCTTCCTGGCCGCGAGCCTCGCCGGCGGCGTCCTGCTGGCTCGTCGCTGGGAAATCGTGCGCTCGCGAGGTCTGTGCGCGGCCATGGCGATTGCGCTCGTCATGTGGGCTCCAAACGCCATCTGGCAGGCCGCCAACGGCTGGCCGCAGTTCGCGATGGCCCAGGCCATCGCCTCGGGCCAGCAGAGCGTCACCGATCGCATCGGCGAGTTGATCGATCTGCTCCTGCTCCCCGGGCCGTTCATGTTCCCGGTCGCGATCGCGGGGCTGATCTGGCTGCTGCGCGGCTCCGCCTCGCGGTCCTGGCGGCCACTCGGCATCGCAGCGCTCATCGGCGTTGTGTTGATGCTGGTCACCGCCGGCAAGTACTACTACGCGATGGGCTTCATCCCGCTTGCGCTCGCGGCCGGGGCGATCCAACTCGATCAGTGGCTCTCGCGCGGCCACGTCCGGCTCAAGTGGTCGGTATTCGTTCCGGCCGCGGTCAGCGGCGCCTCGCTCCTCGCCATCGTAGGCTTGCCGATCCTGCCGCCGGCCCAGCTGCGCGGCACCGACCCGGGTCTAGCAGCAGAGTCACTGGCTCAGATCGGCTGGCCGGAGTTTGCGAACCAGGTGCAGGGAGTTGCGGCTTCCTTGCCCCCGGCCCAGAGAGGCCGGGCAGTGATCTTCACCCAGGACTACAGCGGGTACAGCGCCCTGTACTTCTATGGGCAGGGTCTGCCGCCACTGTATTCGGGCCACAACTCGGTCTGGTACTGGGGCCAGCCGCCGGACGGCGCCACCCCGGTGATACTCGTCGGCGATTGGGGTGGGCCCCCACCGGAGGTGTTCACCGGCTGCACGGTCAAGGCCGTCGTCGACAACGGCCTTGACCTGGTCACCCCGGAGCAGGGCACTCCTATCTACGTCTGCTCCGGCACGACCCAGCCGTGGTCGCAGATCTGGCCGCTGCTCAAACACATCGACGCCAGTTAGTCGGCACGCGCGGCCCGCCCGCGGTCGTCCAATGCGAGACCTCTACCGACGCCGTCGGGCCCACGCTGGCGAGCGAGGTAGGCCCTTCAACACGATGACCACGTCGCGTCGGGATGCTGGGCGTTTGGCCCAGTGGCAGGCAGCTCGAACGGCTGTGACGGACCCACTGAGGCGTGCGCTCCAGCTCCGTCGGCAAGAAGAACGGTGCGTCAACTCCGCCGGCGCGGCGTAGATTCCGTGAGGCGCTCCATAGTCGAGGAGGATGCCCATGGAAGACATGTGGGAGTGCGAAGTCTGCCGCTCTCTCAACCATCGGGGGATGCCGGAGTGCTACAGCTGCGGCACGCCCCGGCTGATCCTGCCCATCCCAGGGACGCGGGTCTACGAGCCCGAGCTGCCGTCAATGAACGTCGCTCCGACCCCGTCGACGCCGCAGCCCGCTGAGCCCAAGCCGACCAAGGCCGAGGAGACAGGTCCGTCTGGACCAATGGAGCGGCCTGGGCGCCACTGAACGCCCCTCGTCGGCTGGCAACGAATACGCCTGGACGGGCGACCGGCGCTGGCTCGGCGCCATGCGCGGATCGTGCGCAAGGGCGAGAAGTCGAGCTCGCCCTACCAGCGAAGAGCTACCGCGAGCCTGGCCGCTCCTGCCGCCCCGATCTCTCAGGGCTTTGGGACTTCGATCATGGCCGCCGAGAAGGCCCGGATGGTGGCCTGGCTCAAGTCGATCGTGTGGACCATGGACTCATGCGCCGAGCCGTAGTTGGCGTCGACTATCAGCTCGCGTGGGTACGCGGGGTCCACCCAGAGCTCCGCCGCCACGTGGCCGAACGCCGCCGGTCCCCCGTCGACCATGGTCGATCGCCAGGTGCAGCCGACGCAGTAGGCACCCTCATGGAGATTCAACACGCTGGTGCCGGGCGCCCGGTAGTCCACCTCGAGCTCGCCGTTGGGCGCGTTGTCGTACGAGCCCGCGGTGATGTGCCAGCCCGAGGGCAGCACCGCGCAGTAGACGGTCCAGTTCATGGCCGCAGCCGCCTGGGCGAAGAGGGCCTTGTTGTTGTCGGTGCCGGTGCAGGCTGCGGCTGGAGAGGTGGGTGAAGGAGCGGGCGAAGGGGTGGGCTTGGCCGTCGGAGACGGCGATGGGGTGGCCTCTGGCGATGGCGTTACCACAGGCGTAGGCGTCGGCGGCGGGGTCACATAGATGATGATCGGGCTCGGCGTGGGGACCGGCGTCACGTAGATGATCTGGGGCGTGGGGGCAGCGGCCGTGCAGCCGGCCGGTGCCAGCGACACGGCCATGCCGAAAGCAGCTCGTCCCAAACGCGAAACCAGCTTTGCGTTCATCCTTCCGGCTCCCTCTACTGGAGGCACGCCTGCGACCGCCAGGCCGGCAACTCGATTCGTCCTTGGTGACCGGGCGTGGCCGCGTTTCCCAGTTTCCCCTCTCAACTCGAATTGTCCCACCGATGTGAACAGGCCCGACGCAGCGTCGGGACGAAGGTCGCCTCCGGTCGGCCAACCCCCCAAAGATCTGGACGAGCAGGCTGGACCCAGCCAACCCCACCTGGAGCACCAAGTTCGCGTCGTGGTGGCCCTGGTCACGGTTGGGCAGTGGGTGGCTCCGACCCGATGCGAGAGCGCCAGCGTTGGCCAGCGTGCGCCAATGTCACCAGCGGGCGGTGGTCAGAGGCCCAGCTTGATCT
>Ga0209777_10008800_pt1 | contig 10983 bp, 7 predicted proteins | sample FrelakmetHBP12HB_FD_187147 | JGI IMG/M metagenome (GOLD analysis project Ga0209777, IMG submission 187147) | Freshwater lake sediment microbial communities from the University of Notre Dame, USA, for methane emissions studies -HBP12 HB (SPAdes)... | ecosystem: Environmental > Aquatic >... | reverse complement strand
ACTTTGTGCTCCTCGCAACTGCTCGAAGAGCACGTTGGGGTCGGCCGCGTGCAGGGCAAGGCAGGTTGCGCCGCACAGGATCGCGGACAGCACGGAATGTGGATAGGGTCTCATATAGGCTATTCCTCATTTTGCTCTTTTAACAACCTGAGTACCTCGACAACCAAAACGTTCATGTCGTCTGGGTCCATGGTGTGAAGCTTCGCGCGAACCTCCTAGGGCTTAAGATGCTCATACTTCTCATCAACCCAGCGTTGCAGGACAAGCTGGATTGCCTTCCTTTCAGCACCACCCCGCTCTGTTTTACGTGCTCCGGCCTCAGTCGGGTAGGTTGCGCCCAAGTAAATGGCCCCACGGGTCTTTGAGCGTTTACGGCGATCAAGACAGAATGACAGACTCGTCCCCATCCCACCAGCTAGAACTACACCGAGGGTTCCTCCATCCCTATTCAAGTCAGCCGACTTGACTGTGACTGGCGCTCGCAATGAGAGTGTCTTCAGAGCAGCGTCATATTCCTCGCCCCCGTAACTTGAGCCTGCCGCGAGGATACAGAGCAGCGCGGCGGCTGGTCTAATAAGGTTCGTGTATCCCATGTGCATTCTCTTACGGGCCTTGCTCACTCCTGAAGCTTAAACTTTGCGCTTTCCTTGCTCCACCACATTTGCCAGGTTTTGAAATCCTTCTCGTTCTTGGAGAAGCTCATGCTTGTCACTTCCTTCATGGCGCTCAGCACCGGGTACAGCTCATGTTCACTCAACCCCAGGTCCGGCGGCGCTGAGGGCAGGCCCGTCGCGTTCTCTGACCCGATGCCAGAGGCCACACCGCGCAACTGGTTCTTCGCGTCGAGCGGGTTGCCCCCGGCCAGTTCGTACGAAAGCTCGCGCATGATGCGCTCGACCGCCGCCACGTCGCCGTAGCGCCGCACGGCCGTGCAGGCCGACTTGCGCGCGGCCCACGGGTATTTCCGGTAGTCCCTGGCTATGGCCAGGTCCACCAGCTTGCGCATCGCCACGGGTTCCTCAAGAAGCCGCAGCGCCTTGACGGCGGCCTTGCGCACGCTGTCGTCCGGGTCGTATACGGCTGAATCCACCAGCGCCTGAAGGGCACGCAGGTCGCCGCTCTTGCCGAGCACCGCGGCCGCGCGGGCACGGACCTCCTTATCGGACTTGGAAAAGGAACGAGGGTAGCCAGGCGGAATGAGCAGCCTGGTGAATAGCTCGGGGTTCTCGTGGACTTGAGCGGCGAGTGCGGTGGCCTCGGCGCTGTTCTCCCAAGGTTCACCGCCGGCTTTCGCGGCCGGTTGGGCGGCCAGGCGTTTGATAACCGTCTGGAATTCCTCGGAGGTGATTTCCCGGGGCCCAGGGGCTGAGGGCTTGGGGCCGATGCGCAGATCGCCTTCTTCCGCACCCAGGACGATGGTGGCGCAGAGAAAAACCGCTGGCATGACTTTGGTGCGGACGGCCCGCATGGAAGAAGCTCCCTGTTTAGGACGGCTTTGTGAGCATTATACTGCCGAAACATGTTTGTGAGCAGAAACTATGAGGGTAGGCTCTGAGGCTGGAAGCATGAAAAGGCTCGCCGTCATTGTTGACACCTTTCCGCGTTGGAGCGAACGCTTCATCGCGCGGGAACTGAAGGAGCTCCTGCGCCGTGGAGCTGACTTCAGCGTGTTCTGCCTCAAGGCTGGTGAGCCACTGCCGGACGACCGCGATTGGGACGGGCTCCTTGGGCGCCGCGTCGTCTTGCCCTCCGGCCTCCTTGCAGAGAGAGCGCGGGCCTCGACGCCCACGGTGCAACAACGTTGGAAAGAGGCGCGGCGTCTTCTGGGGCTGCGCGGCTACAAGACGCTCGCCCGCGCCGCAAGCTTGCGGGACCGGCTTCTTGAGGGCGGCTTCGACCACGTGCACGCTCATTTCGCGAACCTGCCCTCCACGCTGGGCTGGCTGGCGGCGCTGGACGTGAAGCTGCCGTTCTCATTCGCGGTCCATGCCCGGGACTTGTTTGTTGAACCGCAACTGCTCGAACAGAAACTCACGGACTGCGTGGGCGTCTTCGTCTGCCACGCGCGCGCGCAGGAATACCTCGCGGCCAGGACCGCACAGAAGGACAGAGTGCGGCTGATGCACCACGGCCTGCCGCTGGAGCAGTACCCGCGCAGATTGGAGTTGGGGGGCCCCGGACTGGGGATTGTGGCAGCGGGGCGTCTCGTGCCGAAGAAGGGCTTCGACATTCTGCTGGATGCGGCGGCACGATTGGCGCGCGCGGGGCGGCTCTTTGCGCTCATGCTCTTGGGCGATGGGCCGGAGCGGGGGAAACTGCTGGCGAAGATTCGCGCCTTGCGGCTTGAGGGCCAGGTCGTTCTCAAGAAACCAGTCGGCGGTGCTGAGCTGCGCGATATCCTCAATGGCGCCGATCTTTTCGCTGCCCCGTACCGCACGGCCAGCGACGGCGACAGTGACGGCGTCCCCAATGCGGTCCTGGAAGCTTTCGCTTTGGGCGCGCCGGTCATCGGCACGGACGCGGGCGGATTGAGCGAGATTCTGACCCCGCGCACGGGAACTGTCGTCCCGCAGAATGATGTGGCGGCCCTGACCCAGGCGCTGGCAGAGTTCCTCGAAGCGCCGCGGGCGGCGCTCCAGAAGACCGGAGCGGCGCGCAGGCTGGTGGAAGCGGACTACGACATCCGGAGGAACATTGAGCCGCTGTGGGAGTTGGTGCAGGGCGGGGCAGGTGCCTCTTGAGATTCCCTGTCCATATCGCCGCCGGCGCTGATGGCGCGGACGCATCCGTGCAGGAGCGCGGAACAGAGACTGAGAAAGGATCCGACCGTGCCAGAGATCAAGATCAAGCGCAACGACAAGTACTTGTTCGTTACCTCGGCCTACTGGCAGGTGCGGCACAATCTGCGCGCCGGCGGGTGCTGGGATTCGATCACCTTCAAGCACGGTTCCGGCAAGAACCTGCTCGCCGCGCCGGTTAGCGGACGCATCCGCATCCTCAATCCGCATCCGACCAGCGACGCGGGCAGTCCGTTCTTCTACGAGGAGAAGTTCGACAGGAATCCGCAAGTTACTGTTGAGCAAAGCCCGCAGGGGCCTGTGGTGGCGGTCGAAGGCCGCTATCAACTGGACTCGGGACCTCCCGCGGGCAGCGATGTTCCGCGCGAGCTTCCTATTCGTTTCCGCCGCCGTTACCAGTACCGCGAGTGGGGCCTGGTCGCCGTGACGCTGGAGATTATCTGCGACCAGGAACGCGCGGATGTTGTCGAGGTCGTCGCTGCGGACGTGGCGCTGCGTGAAGGTATGACCCACGCTTACGCGCGGCAGCACCCTATCCCCTTGCCTTCCTCCTGCTGGACCGGCGCCGGGAAGTGGTATGACCTTAAGAAGGAGGAATACTTCGTCTGCAAGTACGTCCCGCTGCACCTGGTCTGCTTCGAGAAAGGCAGCGACGGGCTGGAATTCATGCCCGCCAGCGATCTCTCGCAGTGGGACCTGGTCCCCGACAAAGAGCCCGGACTGGGCTACTACATGATCGGGCCGTCATGGGAGAACCCCCAGCAGATGTTGCTGAGTGTTGCGCCGTACTGCGTTTGCTACCGGCGCAATCCGATCCGGCTGCAAGGCGCCGGCAGGATTCAGTATTACTTGACGCTGCCATTCATCAAGCCTGCCGAGGCGGTCGGCTCGCCTTACTTCCATGCCGGCGCGCACAGCCAATGGCCCAGCGACGCAGAACTCGAACGCTCCGCGCGGTGCGGCGTCAAACTGATCCGCTTCCACAACGATTACCGCATTGACGGGCCCTTCTGGCACGATGGCCAGTACCCGCCCTATGACGAACAAGGCATGGCCGAACTGCGCCGCATCATCGCCACCTGCCACCGCCTGGGCCTGAAGATTGTTCCGTATATCTCATGCAAGGAATTCCATCCGGATGCCGACGACTTCAAGGCCAACCAACAGGCCTGGCAGAGAGAGCAGGGGCCGAACTTCCGCGAACTGCACACCTGGTACGGCACTGGGGAGTTCGGACAGTTGATGTGCCTGGAAAGCGGCTGGCTGGCTTTCCGCAAGCAGTCCATGGAGATTATCTTGCGCGATCTGCCCTGGGATGGCCTGTACTTTGACTGGTGCACGCCGCATCCTTGCCGCCATGCGCAGCACCTTAATGGCGCGATACATACCGATCAGGATGCCTTCCTGGACCTGATGTACTGGTGCCGGCAGCGGGTGGGGCCGCAGGGGATCATCCTCACGCACCTTTCCGGGCTTCCGCAGATCGTGATTGAAAACATGTCCACGGCGACTCTGATCTATGAGGATAAGTACAGTTCGGTACACCCGGCCTCCCCGCTGGACTTTCCGCCGCAGTGCGAATTCATGCCCATTGCCCCGCGGCACCTTTGCGGGTGGGGCGCTGCGGGCAGCGTGGAACTGCGCCAGTGCCTGATGACAACTTTATTGCAGGGAACGCCGCCCATTCCGACATTGCCCGCGGACCAGCGCTCGCAGTTGGGTTCGCTCGTGGGCAGGGCCTCGGACGAGATGCTGCGCGAGTTCGAGCTTTTCAGCGGCGAGGATTTCACGTCGTACCGTTTCATCGCCGCCAGCCGCGGCGTTGTGCAAACCAACAACCGCGGTGTCGGCGCGGCGCTGTGGCATCGCCAGGACAAAGTGCTGCTGTACCTGGCGAACTTGTCCGAGAAGTCCGCGCGAGGCAAAGTCCAACTGCCCGCGGGCCTCACTTTCAAGGCCGCCGGGCGTGCGCAAGTGAATGTGAGCGTGAGCGGGAAGGACGGGGCGGCGAAGATGAGCGCTGCGGCTTTGAGAAACCACGGCATCAGTTATGCGCTCAAGCCTTGGAGCTCGGCGGCCGTAAAGGTGGAGTCCTGAAACAGATTCACAGGACGCCTCAGGCCTGGGAGTCCCGGATGGATGCAAAGGTTAACGCGCGGAATGCGATCGCATTTGCCGGCAACGACTATCTGGGACTGGCCCGCGACCCGCGTCTGGCGGAGGCCATGGCGCGCGCGGCGCGGGATTACGGCATCAGCCCGGCGAGCAGCCGCTTCTTCCTGGGCTGGAGCGAACTGCACAAGGAATTGGAAAGGGATATCGCCGAGTTCTTTGGCGCGGAAGAAGCGTGCCTCCTCCCCTCCGCTTATCTCGGCGGACTCACGTTCTTTTGGAGCCTGGCGTCTGAGTACCGGCTGGCATTCTGCGACGAGCACGCGCACCTGAACCTGGTGCAAGGCATGCGGGCCGCCGGCTGCGAGATTCGCACCTTCCGCCATCTGGACGCCGGCGATCTCCGCCGCCAGCTTCGTTGCCACAAGGGACCGCGCCCGGCGGTGGTCACGGACGGTGTCTTCGGCATCAGCGGCGAACCGGCCCCGGTGCGGGAGTTGGCCGACGCGGCGCGCGAGGCGCGCGCCCTGTTGCTCGTGGATGACGCGCACGGCGTCTTCTGCATGGGCCGGAGCGGGCGGGGCATGTGCGAGTGCGCTGGGCTGGGACCTGACGAGTGCGTCATCCTGGGATCAATGAGCAAGGCCCTGGGTTGCCACGGCGGGTTCTTCGCCGGTCCCTCAGCCGTCATCCGGCAGCTTCAACGCGGCACGGTGGGCGCCACCCCTTCGCCCATGCCGGTCGTGGCCGCCTGCGCCGAGGCGCTGCGAATCGTGCGCGAAGAGCCGGAACGCCGGGCAGGGATGGCGCGGAACCGGGACCGTATGCTCGGAGTCATGGAGCGCTTCGGCGTGGCGGTCGCATCCGCGCAGACGCCGATCCTCGCCATGCTCTTGCGTGACCAGACGGAGGCCCAGGACTTGGCCCGGCACTTTGAGTCCCGGCGGCTGATCATCCGGTATGCGCAATATCCCTCTGAGCCGCGGACGAACCTGCTGCGCAGCGTGGCCAGGTCCGTGTACACGGACGACGACTTAGCTCGTTTCCAATCTGCGGTTGAGTCCTGGGCAATGGGGCGATAAGCATGCACATCCAGAGCATGTGCCGCCGAGGAGAGAACCCAGGAATTGGCCTGCGTGCCGTGTATACTATGCGTCACTGGAGCACACCCATGATAACCCGCACTCACCGCCACCTGCCAGCCACCATCCACCTCTGGCCGTCTACCACCTACGCCTTCTTCGTCCGCTGTGTCCTCGTGGCCAGCTTTGGTCTGGCCGCTTACTGCCCCAATTCTCTCAGTGAGGAAACAATGACACCTAAACCGGCTGCTGCGCCTGTGGTCCAGATAGAAGCCAGGCCTTTCAACCTCAGCGACGTCCGCTTGCTGGAGGGGCCTTTCCGCGACGCCATGCAGCGCGACCTGGAGTATCTGCTTAGCCTGGATCCAGACCGGCTGCTGCACACTTTTCGCCTCAACGCCGGCCTGTCTTCCTCGGCTCAGCCTTACGGCGGCTGGGAGGCTCCCAACTGCGAACTCCGCGGGCACTGCCTGGGCCACTATCTCTCCGCTTGCGCGTTGATGTATGCGAGCACGAGCGATGAGAAACTGAAAGCGCGTACGGAGGCCATCGTGGCCGAGCTGGCCAAGTGCCAGGATGCTCTGGCGCGCAAGGGCAGCAACAAAGGCTACCTTTCCGCTTTCCCGGAGTCCTTTATAGAGCGCGTTGAAACGCGCAAGCCCGTCTGGGCGCCGTGGTACACGTTGCACAAGATCATGGCCGGACTGCTCGACACGCATCAGCTCTGCGGCAGCCACCAAGCGCTGGGTATTCTGGTGAAGATGGCCGGCTGGGTCAAGTTCCGCATGGACAAGCTGACGACTGAGCAGATCCAGGCCAGCCTGGGCACGGAATTCGGCGGTATGAACGAGGTGCTGGCGAACCTGTACGCTGCCACGGGCGACCCTGCGCATCTGCGTGCTGCCCGCTGTTTCGACCACAAGGCGGTCTTTGACTCCCTGGCGCAAAGTGAAGACCGCCTCAACGGCCTCCATGCCAACACGCAGATTCCGAAGATGATCGGCGCGGCGCGCGAATATGAGATGACCGGCGAGGCGCGGTACCGCGACATTGCCCAGTTCTTCTGGCGGCGGGTCGCGCTGGCACGCTCCTACGTCATCGGGGGCCACAGCGACGGCGAACACTTTTTCCCGGTCGAGCAGTTCCCGGCGCACCTAAGCGCGGAGACGTGTGAGACCTGCAACACCTACAACATGCTCAAGCTCACGCAGCGTATTTTCGGCTGGGAGCCATCCGCGGAAACGATGGACTTCTACGAGCGGGCGCTCTACAACCACATCCTCGCCTCCCAGGACCCCCGCCAAGGCATGTTCGTGTATCTCATGTCGCTGAAGCCGGGGCATTTCAAAACCTACTCGACGCCCGACAACTCATTCTGGTGTTGCGTCGGCACGGGGATGGAGAATCACGCGAAGTACGCAGACGCCATCTACTACCACAGCGACAAAGCCCTTTATGTCAACCTGTTCATCGCTTCCGAACTGAACTGGCCGGAGTTGGGGCTGGTGCTGCGGCAGGAGACTAGATTCCCCGAGGAGGAGACAACACGGCTGACGCTCAAGTGCAAGCAGCCCGTCGCGCTGGCGCTCAGGATCCGTTATCCCTCATGGGTCCACACGGGCGATAAGCCCGTGCTACAGGGGGCGGGACTGGGCATCACAGTCAACGGCGCAAAGGCAGAGGTCCAAGGCAAGCCCGGGTCTTATGTCACGCTCGAGCGCGAGTGGAGGGACGGCGACAGTGTGGAGATCCGCTTGCCGCTGTCCTTGCGCATGGAAATGCTGCCTCACGACTCAGGCCTCGTGGCGCTTCTGTACGGGCCGCTTGTGCTGGCGGGCGAATTGGGCACCGAAGGACTGGGGAACCTAAGCCCTTATGCGCGTGGCCAGACGGACCAGGTCGGCGTCCCGACGCCGGAAGTCCCCGTGTTGTTGTGTGAGGCGAAAGACGCGCTGGGGAAGATCGAGCCTGTCGCAGGCAAGCCGCTGACCTTCCGGACGAAGGGCCTGGGCAAGCCGCGCGATGTATCCCTGATCCCCTTCTATCGCCTGCATTACCAGCGTTACAGCGTCTACTGGCGCCTCTTTACCGCGGAACAGTGGGAGAAGAAGCAGGCCGCACTGGCAGCCGCCGAAGCCAAACGCAAGGAGCTCGAAGCGCGCACGGTGGACACGCTCCAGCCGGGCGAACAGCAAACGGAGACCGGCCACAAGCTGAAGGGCGAGCGGGACAGCGCCGGAACGTTCCAGAACAGGAAGTGGCGCCACGCTCTCGATGGCGGCTGGTTCAGCTACGAGATGAAAGTGCTGCCGGATCAGCCGCTGAGCCTGTTGTGCTCATACTGGGGCAGTGACAAGGGCGGGCGCAGCTTCGAGATCCTGATTGACGGCGAGAAGATCGCCACACAGACTCTGGAGGACAACAAGCCCACTGAGTTCTTCGATGTCGAGTACCCGCTTCCCGCCGCGCTGACCAAGGGGAAGGAAAGCGTGACGGCAAAATTCCAGGCGCTGCCTGGCAAGACAGCCGGTGGCGTGTTCGGCTGCAAGATTCTGAGGAAGGAGTGAGCAACGCGCTATCCAGTCTGGAATGTCTTCTTCATGTCCTCCAGGTCGTGCGTGTATTGGAGCGCGATTTCGTAGGTGATTCTGCCGGAACGGTACAGCTCCAGCAACGACTGGTTCATGGTGCGCATGCCCGCCTTGCCGCCAGTCTGGATGGTCGAGTAAACCTGATGAATCTTGTCGTCTCGGATGTTGGCGCGGATGGCGTCGTTGGGGATCATGATCTCGCAGGCCAGGCAGCGCCCCTTGCCCACAGCCATAGGCAGGAGCTGCTGGCAGAAGACGCCTTCCAAGACGAACGAAAGCTCCGTGCGGACCTGGTTTTGCTGTTCGGCGGGGAACACATCAATGATGCGGTTGATGGTCTGGACGCAGTTGGAGGTGTGCAGCGTGGCGAAGGTGAGGTGGCCGGTTTCAGAGAGGGTCAGGCCCAACTCGATGGTTTCTCTGTCGCGCATTTCGCCGATCAGTACCACGTCGGGGTCCTGGCGCAGGACGTGCCTGAGTGCGTCGTTGAAACTGCGCGTATCGGGCCCCACTTCGCGCTGGTTGATCAGGCATTGTTTGTTGCGATGCACGAATTCGATCGGGTCTTCAATGGTCATGATGTGGTACTGGCCCGTGGTGTTGATGTAGTCAACCATGGCCGCCAGGGTGGTGGATTTGCCCGAACCGGTGGCGCCCGTGACCAGGATCAGCCCTTTGGGCAGGTCGCAGAGCTTTTTGCAGACGTCGGGCGGCACTCCCAGTTTCTCAAAGCCCAGGATCTCGTAAGGAATGACGCGGATGGCCGTGCCCACCGCGCCGCGCTGATAAAAAACGTTGACGCGGAAGCGGCCCACCCCGGAGATGCCGAAGCTCATGTCGAGCTCCTTGTCCTGCTCGAACTTGGCGATCTGTTCGGAATCCAGGATGGTATAGATGATCTTCTGCGTGATCTCCGCGTCCATCATGTCATACTCAGTGGGCAAGAGTTTGCCGTCTATGCGGATGCGTGGCGGAGAGCCCGCGGTGATGTGCAGGTCCGAGGCCTTGCGTTCCAGCATGACGCGCAGCAGTTCTTCGAGGGTTACCACGGCTCAGCTAGCTCCTTCCTTCAACCAAGAGGCCATACAGCCCTGGTAGTCTACGCGGCGCCCGCAATACGGCAAGTCAACCCTGCGGGTACTGACGCCCATTTCCCGGCGGGGACTGACACCCCTCTCCGGCCCCTGGAGTTCGGCTGTCTGTCCCCACTGCCCCAATCTCCATCCGCCGGCTTATTCCTGGCCCGGCCCCGGCTTGCCCTGCGTCTTGGCCCACCACGCCTTCCAGGCCGCCGGGTCGTTCCCAATCTGCTGCCCGGTCAGTTCGCGCAAGGCGTCCATAGCGGCGTTGCGGACCTTGAAGTCGCTGTCCGCCGTAGCCTGCACCAGAGGTCCCCAGGCTTCCTTCTTCTGCAGCAGACGCAGGGCCGCGACGGCATCTTCGCGCACGTCACGGTCGGTGTCGTCGAGCGCCTTCGCGGCTATGGCGGCCTGTTCCACGCCGCCATATTTGCCCAGCGCGAACACGGCGCGCGAGCGGGTCTCGGCGCGCGGCGAACGCGCCAGTTCGACCAGAATCTTCAGTGCCTGCGCGCTTGCCAGCCGCGCCCCCGCTGTGGCGGCGAAGAGGCGCACATCCTCCTCTTCGGCGGCATCGCCGGCCAGCTTATCGAGGGCGGGAGCCGCGTCGCGGCAGCCGCAGTCACCGAGAGCGCGCGCGGCGTCACGGCGGATGCGCGCGTCCTTGGAGGAGAGCTGTTCGGTCAGGGCCGGAGCGGCGCGTGGGTCCTTGGTGTCGCCGAGCGCGATCAGGACGCTGCGCAGCATCTCCGGGGTGGTCTCCTTCTGACGACAGAGCGCCACCAGTCCCGGCAGGCCAAGGTTGCCCATGTTTTTGAGGCCGTTCCAGGCGGCTTCGCGCACGGCCTGATCGGTGGAGAGCGTGTCCGTGATCAGCTTGCGGACTTTGCTCAGCACTTCAGGGTCAACGGCATCCTTGCTGGACGCCGGCTTATCCGCACTTTCCGCGACCGCGGGCGGCTCAGCGGCGTGCAGCAAGACGCTGAGGGCAGTCCACGGCAGCAGCAGCGCGAGCAGGGAAGTGCCTCTACGGCCGCAAGTTGGGCACATGGTCATCACCGCTGACACTATTACAATTCGCGGCCGGGGACGAAAGTGCAGAACGCAGGGAAAGAAAAAACAGACCTGCCGGCCATCGCGCAGGGCTTTTCAAAAGTTCTTATTCTTCATAGGAGAAATGACGAATCTTAACCGAAAGGGGGTTGAGATTCATGAACGCACAGACAAGTCCTTCGCCCGTTCCGTCATTGTACGAGTTGTTTCTCCAGGTGCCGGATGCGCGCCATGCTCGGGGTGTACGCCACGCGCTGGCGGCATTGCT
>Ga0209777_10008799_pt1 | contig 10984 bp, 8 predicted proteins | sample FrelakmetHBP12HB_FD_187147 | JGI IMG/M metagenome (GOLD analysis project Ga0209777, IMG submission 187147) | Freshwater lake sediment microbial communities from the University of Notre Dame, USA, for methane emissions studies -HBP12 HB (SPAdes)... | ecosystem: Environmental > Aquatic >... | reverse complement strand
GGGAAGAGGGATTAAGGACCCGGAAAACATTCCGATGGTAAAGGAGCTGGCTGAGGCGCTCGGGGGCGCTCTCTCCTGTTCGCGGCCGGTGGTGGACAAGAAGTGGCTTCCCAAGGCATGCCAGGTCGGGACGTCGGGGAAGACCGTCAAACCGAAGGTCTATGTTGCCGTCGGCATCAGCGGAGCGTTTCAGCACATCGCAGGGATGAAAGGCGCTGGAACGATCATCGCCATTAATAAAGACCCCAAGGCCCCGATATTCAATGTGGCCCAGTACGGTATTGTTGGAGACCTGTTTAAGATTGTTCCTGTGTTGAAGGAGAAGGCGAAGGAATTCAGGAAAAGATAGCGGATGGCAAATAGCTAATAGCACATAGCGGATAGCAAGTCGCCAACAGCAGCCCCATAGACTATTAGCCATAAGCTATTAGCGATAAGCTATTAGCCATTAGTCATCGGCGATTAGCCGTATGCCACTCTTGGAAGGATGAACGATGGATTTCGAATTAACGACCGAACAGCGGGATATTCAAAAGGCGGCCCGAGAATTCGCTCAGGGCGAGTTCGACAAGGAGAAGATCCTCGAATGGGAACAGACCCACACGTTCCCAAAAGAGATCTGGAAGAAGGCGGCCCAATTGGGATTTATCGGGATCCATTTCCCTGAGGAGTATGGCGGCCAGGGTTGTGGCCTCACCGAAAATATCCTGATCGTCGAAGAATTCTGCCGGAGAGATTCCGGCGTTGGTATCTGTTTGAGCCTCGTCGACTTCTCCTCGGAACTGGTTCTCCATTTCGGGAACTTAGAACAGAAGAAGAAATTTCTCCCACCCATTGCGAAGGGAGAATTCATCTCCGGGGGCGCCTACACAGAACCTGATCACGGGAGTGACATCACCCTCCTCGCCACCACGGCGGTGAGACAGGGTGATTCATTCGTCATCAACGGGACGAAGACCTTTATCACAAATGGAACACTCGCCGATTTCTTTGTCGTCCTCTGCCAAGCCGATCTTCATGCAAAACCTTCTTATCGGGGCCAATCAACCATCCTTGTTGAAAGAGGGGCAAAGGGACTCGATGCCACGGAGATCATGCCAAAGATGGGCATCCGGATGACCTCTACGGCACAGCTCTCCTTCGCCGACGTGAGAGTTCCCGTTGGCAATCTCCTTGGAGAGGAGAACAAAGGGTTTTATCAGGTCCTCGAGTTTTTCGACGAAAGCCGGGTCGAAATCGCATCCCAGGCTCTCGGCATCGCCCAGGGGGCTTTTGATCGTGCCCTCGATTATGCCAAACAGAGGCACCAGTTCGGAAGAAGAATTGCCGATTTCCAGATCACCCAGCACAAGCTGGCGGATATGGCGACAAAGATCGAAACAGCAAGGCTTCTCACTTACAAGGCTGCCTGGAATTACGACCAGAAGCGGATTGACCCCAAACTGACCTCCATGGCCAAGATGTACGCGGGAAAGACTGCCGTCGAGGTCGCCGATGAGGCCATTCAGATCTTTGGAGGTTACGGATACATCACGGAATATGAGGTAGAGCGCTTCTACCGGGACGCCAAGATCACAGAGATCTACGAAGGCACCAAGGAGATCCAGAAGAACACCATCGCCTCCGCACTCCTCGGAAAGCTGAAATGACGGGACTCCAGTTCCCCGTACGGATACGCATAAGGGGCCATTAGAAAGTTGAAGGTGAATTGATACTATGGCGACCGAAGAACGGAGCCCAGTGGTTCCTGAAGCCCTGGTGATCGGGGCAGGGATCGCGGGAATGCAGGCCTCCCTCGACATCGCTGAGAAGGGATTCAAGGTTCACTTAGTGGAGAAGGACCCGTGCATTGGCGGTCACATGGCCCAGCTCGACAAGACCTTCCCCACCCTCGACTGCTCCGCCTGCATCATCACACCGAAGATGGTCGACACGGCCAACCATCCCAATATTCATCTTCTGACCTACTCCGATATCGTAGAAGTCAAGGGCCGGGCCGGAACGTTTCAGGTAAAAATCCGAAGGAGACCGACCTTCGTCAATGCCAGCCGATGCACGGGCTGTGGCGACTGCACGGAAGCATGCGTCCTGAAGAAGGGGGTTCTCTCGGAATTTAATGTGGGGATGGCCAGGCGAAGGGCCATCTACATCTCTTTTCCCCAGGCAGTTCCCTTGAAGGCCGTCATTGATGACAAAAGCTGCCTCTTTCTCAGCAAGGGCAAATGTAAGAAGGCCTGTGCCGAGGCATGCAAGGCAGGAGCGATCGATTTTGAGCAGAAAGAGGAGATCCTCGAACTGAGCGTAGGAGCAATCATCGTGGCGACCGGGTTCGACCCTTTCGATCCCCGGCTCAAGCCCGAATTCGCATACGGCACTTATCCGAATGTTCTACACGGCCTCGAACTGGAGAGGCTCTGTTCAGCCTCAGGTCCTACCCGTGGTGAAATCCTTATCGATGGGAAAAGACCCAGGGATGTCGTCTTTATCCAATGCGTCGGGTCGAGGGATAAGACCGTGGGGAACGACTATTGCTCCCGGGTCTGCTGCATGTATACAGCCAAGCAAGCCCATCTTTTGAGGGACAAGATTCCGGATGCCCGGCTCACGGTCCTCTACATGGATGTGAGGGCCTTTGGAAAAGGGTTTGAAGAATTTTACGAAAGGGTTCAGAAAGAAAACGTCATCTACCGGAGAGGGAATCCCTCCGAGCTCTATCGGAGAAATGGAAGACTGGTCGTGCGAGGTGAAGACACTCTCCTCGGTGAACCTTTTGAACTCGAGGCCGATCTGGTCGTCCTGGCCGCAGGCCTCATCCCTCGAAAGGAAGACGACATCTTGAAGGAGATCCTTGGATTGGAGAAATCTCCGGATCGATTCTATGCGGAGGCTCCGGGCCTTGATCCTGTTCTGACAGGAGTGGAAGGCATCTTTCTCGCAGGGTGCTGCCAGGGCCCCAAGGATATTCCGGACACCGTGGCCCAGGCAAGCGGTGCAGCCTCTCTGGCCTGTGCCATTCTGGCAAAAGGAAGAAAATAAATAGAATACTGGAATGTTGGAATATTGGAGTAATGGAGTAATGGGCAAAGACCGATGAATGGGATAGTGGAATAATGAAAACTTGATGATCTCGTAAAAAGTCGTCTCACCGGTGAAAACCGGTGTCCAGTATTTTCGTAACTACCTAAGATTACTGGATTCCGGCTGGAGTTTACCCCGATGAAAATCGGGGCCGGAATGACGATCATTAGCCCTTTTCGACTTTTTACGAATTCATCAAACTTTAGTTTTTCCGTCTTAACCAATACTCCAATACTCCATTACTCCGTTATCCCGTTTGTGGGTGATTATGCGAGTCGGAGTTTATATCTGTCACTGTGGAATTAACATTGCAGCAACCGTAGACATCGATCGGGTGACGGCGTTTGCCCGGACCCTTCCTCGCGTTGCCGTGGCACGCAATTATCAGTATGTGTGTTCCGACCCGGGTCAGGATTTGATCAAGAACGATATTAAGAACCTGGGAATTGATCGTGTGGTAGTGGCTGCATGCTCACCCCGGATGCATGAAACTACCTACCGGAATACGGTTCGCTCCGCAGGGCTAAATCCCTACTTCTTTGAGATGGCCAACATCCGGGAACAATGTTCCTGGGTCCATCCGAACAAGGAGGAAGGGACGGAAAAGGCCATGGACCTGATCGCCGCGGCGGTCGCAAAGGTCTCACTCCATGAACCCCTCGAAGAGAATGAGGTCGGTGTCACACCTTCTGTCCTCGTCATCGGCGGTGGTATCGCAGGGATTCAGGCGAGCCTCGACATCGCCCGTTCGGGATTTGAGGTCTACCTGGTAGAAAAATCCCCTACCCTCGGAGGCCATCTCTCTCAGCTCGACCGGACGTTTCCGAACCTCGATGAAACCTCCTCTCTCCTGGTTCCGAAGATGAGGGAGGTTGAGGGCCATTCGCTGATTCATCTTCTCACGCAGAGCGAGGTGGCCGAAGTCGAAGGGTTTGTAGGAAATTTCAAGATCAGGATAAAACACGAACCTCGCTTTGTGGACCCTGAGAAGTGCAGCCGGTGCAAGAAATGTGAAGAGGTCTGTCCCGTAAGGGTTCCAAATGAATTTGACTTGGGTTTGACTGAAAGACCCGCCATCTATCTTCCCTCTCCTCATGCCTCTCCCGCGACCTACCTGATTGATTCAAAGAACTGCCTCTATCTCCAGAAAGGTGAGTGCGGAAAGTGCAGAGAGATCTGCCCAGAGGGGGCAGTCCGGTTCGAGGAGGTGGGAATGGAATTTCAGATCGGCGTGGGGACCATTATCGTGGCCACTGGCTATGACCTCTTTGACCCTCTCCTCAAACCGGAGCTTGGATATGGCAGATACAGGAATGTGATGACAACCCTGGAGTTCGAAAGGCTGGTCTCCGAAAGTGGCCCTACGGGCGGAAGGATCGTCATGGATGGAAGGGAGCCGAAAAGCGTCGTTTTCATCCAGTGTGTGGGATCTCGAGATAAGACAGTGGGCAACGAATACTGTTCGAGAGTCTGCTGCATGGTCACGGCCAAACAAGCCCATCTCGTCAAGGATCGCATCCCGGAGGCGAAAGTCACCGTCTGTTATATCGATATTCGCGCCTTCGGAAAAGGCTGCGAGGAATTCTATGAGCAGGTCCAGAAAAAGGGAGTCCTCTATCGGAAGGGAGTGCCTTCAGAGATTTATCAGAGGTCCGGGAAATTGATCGTCAAGGCAGACGACGAACTTCTGGGAGAGCCTTATGAGGAGGAAGCCGATCTGGTTGTGCTGGCGACGGGCCTCACACAGAAGAGAGACGCGGATGGTCTCCGCGGCATTCTCAAGCTTTCTCAGGGACCGGATCGATTCTATCTCGAAGTTCATCCAAAGATGAGGCCTCTCGATACGGCAACGGATGGCATCTTTCTGGCCGGAACCTGCCAGGGGCCTAAAGACATCTGCGACACCATCTCTCAATCTCACGGAGCAGCCTCCCGGGCAACAACTCCCCTCTTCGCCGGGAAAGTCAAGATCGAGCCGATCACGGCCTTTGTTGACCGTTTCCTCTGTGCGGGATGTGGTCTGTGCGAACAGATCTGTGAATTCAGGGCGCTAAAGATCGATCCCTATCGAAAGGTGATGACCGTGAATGAGGCCCTCTGCAAAGGATGTGGAGCCTGTAATGCAACCTGTCCTTCTTCAGCGATCAGCCTCAGACATTTTAAGACAGAGCAGATCATCGCCCAGATCAGGGAAGTCTGTTGAAAAAGTTAATGAGTTATTGGGTTATCGGTTGCTGCCGACGCCTTGGTAAAGGCAGGTTATTCATTGCGAACTGATAGTTGTTAATTGATCATTTTGCATTGACGGCTAAATAGGTCATTGACCGTTGATCATTGATCATTATTGAATTGAGGAGTCCCATGGAACGGGGTTACATTCAGGTCTATACAGGAAATGGGAAAGGCAAAACGACTGCTGCCTTGGGGCTTGCCCTCAGGGCCGTGGGGCATGGACTAAAAGTGCTTATCATTCAGTTTATGAAGGGCAACACGAACTACGGGGAGATGGAATCCAGCCGAAAGCTCGCCCCGAACCTGTTGATAAGAAGAATGGGCCAGAAAACATTCATATCAAAGGGACACGTGGACCCTATCGACATTGAGCGCGCCCGGGAAGGATTTGCCCTCGCCCAAAAGGCGATCGAGGAGAAAACCTGTGACGTGCTGATCCTCGACGAGATCAATCTTGCCGTCGACTATGGGTTGATTCCTCTGGACGATTTGATCCGCCTGATCGACTCCAAACCGGAATTCATGGAACTCATCCTCACTGGAAGAAATGCAAGACCGGAGATTCTCGAAAGAGCGGATCTTGTGACCGAGATGGTGGAACGAAAGCACTATTACGACAAGGGGGTTCCAGCCCGCAAGGGGATCGAGATATAGTCGGGAGTAAAGAGTTCGGAGTTCGGAGCAGGCCCCGAACTCATTACGATGAACTCTTGGTTTCACAAAGGGGATCGGGATATGTTGAAAGACGAGGAGATCAAACGACTGGAAGAACAGAAAAGGAAGTGGATAGAGGATTTGTCAAACATTCTCTGTGAAATCCCCGAACGCCTCCCCCGCTTCACGACCGTCTCCGATCTTGAGATCAAGGGTCTCTACACGCCTGAAGATATCCGCGACATGGACTATTCGAGAGATATCGGGTTTCCTGGGATTTATCCTTTCACCCGTGGTCCTCAGTGCTCCATGTATCGTGGAAGGCTCTGGACGATGAGGATGTTCTCCGGACTGGGAGGACCGGAGGACACGAATAAGCGATTCCACTATCTTCTGAAACATGGTGAAACAGGCCTCTCCGTTGCTTTCCACTACCCTACCCTCATGGGATACGACAGCGATTCTCCCCAGGCCAGAGGAGAGGTGGGGAAGTGCGGTGTTGCGATCGATACCCTGAAGGACATGGAAATCCTTTTTGAAGGAATCCCTCTGAACAAGGTGACCACGTCCATGACGATCAACCCGCCCGCCTCGATTTTGCTGGCCATGTATATTGTTGTTGCGGAAAGCCAGGGGGTGGACCGGAGGGAAATTGGAGGAACGATCCAGAATGATATGCTGAAGGAGTTTATTGCGCAGAAGACCTTCATGCTCCCGCCCAAGCCATCCCTCCGGATCATTGTAGACACCATCGAATACTGCACGAGAGAGGTCCCTCGCTGGAATACCATCAGTATCAGTGGGTACCATATCCGTGAGGCAGGTTCGACAGCCGTGCAGGAACTCGCATTCACCCTGGCTGACGGAATCGCCTATGTAGAGGCAGCGATGGAGAGGGGACTCGACGTGGATGATTTCGCCCCCCGCCTCTCTTTCTTCTTCGACTCCCACATCGATTTCTTTGAGGAGATCGCCAAGTTCAGAGCCGCGCGAAGGATGTGGGCAAAGATCATGCGGGAAAGATTCATGGCGAAGAACCCTCGCTCCTGGATGCTTCGCTTTCACACCCAGACGGCGGGCTGCTCTCTGGCTGCCCAGCAGCCCTATAACAATGTCGTCCGGACCGCCTACGAAGCACTGGCAGCCGTGCTGGGCGGCACTCAATCCCTTCATACCAATTCCCTCGACGAAGTGTATGCCATCCCCACGGAAGAGGCCGCAACCATCGCCTTGCGAACCCAGCAGATCCTGGCTGAGGAATCGGGTGTGGCCAATACTACGGATCCCCTCGCTGGGTCTTATTTTCTGGAGGCTCTCACCCAGAAGATAGAGGATGAGGCATGGGAGTACATCCGAAAGATTGACGAAATGGGGGGGATGGTTGTGGCCATCGATAGGGGTTTTCCTCAGGCAGAGATTGCAGAGGCGGCCTACAGGTATCAGCGACAGATCGATTCTGGAGAAAGAGCGATTGTGGGAATGAACAAGTATGCAACGGACCACCCTTCGATTATCACCTGGAAAATGGACCCTCAGATTGAGCGAAGGCAACTGGAACGGCTTTATCGGGTAAAACAGACGCGAGACAACCAGAAAGTGAAGGGGGCCCTATCGAGAATCCGGGAGGCCTCTCAAAACGGAGAAAACCTCATGCATCATATCATCAATGCCGTAAAAGAATACGCAACTATCCAGGAAATCTGCGACGTGTGGCGTGACGTTTTTGGCAGATATACCGATCCGGGGTATTTTTAGGATTCAAGGGTTCCAGGAATCGAGGGTTCAAGTCGAAAGAATCATTCGTTGTCTCGCTCCATTTACAACTTGAACCCTTGACCCCTCGAATCCCCGAACCCTTTGGGGAGGAGACATGGGGCAACAGCGGAAGGTTCGAATTCTGATCGCGAAGCCGGGCCTGGACGGGCATGACCGGGGGGCCAAGGTGATTGCCAGGGGTTTCCGGGATGCCGGTTTCGAGGTCATCTACACTGGGCTCCACCAGACGCCGGAGCAGATCGTCGCAGCAGCCATTCAGGAAGATGTCGATGCAATCGGCTTGTCCACTCTCTCCGGTGCCCACGACTACCTCTTCCCGAGGGTGATCGAGCTTCTGAGAGAGAAGGGAGCGGAGGACATCGTCGTCTTCGGAGGCGGGATTATACCGGAGGAGGACCTTCCGCCACTCAGGCATTGCGGCGTAAAAGCAATCTTCGTTCCTGGAACTCCCATAGAGGAAGCCGTGAAATGGGTCCGGGAGAATATCAAACCACGAAGATAACCATTTCAGATTGGCAATTGCGGATCGCGGATTAAAAAATCAGACATCTTCGTCATTGATCTTCGTGCTTTGCATTCCCGATTCCGCAATCTGCATTCCGATTTCGAATAGAGGGGAGGTGAACTGATTTCAAGTTGAAGATTTGACATTGTAGAATGCGGGCTGCTTTGAAATCCGCAATCCGAAATTCGAAATCCGAAATCAGAAATGAGGAGGGAATGGAATGATAACGTTCAAAGAAGGTAATTTGAGGATTCCTAAATGGAATCGAAGGGTCTTTGTCGTGGCCGGTGGGACAACCGCCTACAGGAAGTACTTCCCGGAATATAAGCTTGAAGAACTGGTCATGATCGCATTCAAGAACATGCTGGAGGATAACGACCTGAAAATGGACCCCTTGGAGGTGAAAGGGCTCATTAATTATGCCGCCTATGGAGAGTTTGCGGACCATTTTCAGGATCAATTACTCTGCCAGGCCAAGGTGCACGATTATCTTGGCTTAGATCCTCTCTACAACATGGGTATCAAGACAGGAGGAGCAACAGGAGGGTCAACCATACTCCAGGCTGCGATGGCTGTAGCTTCAGGTTACGCCAATGTGGCATTGGCTGCAGGCTGGGAGCGGATGGATGAAGTGGATACCCGGACCGGTAATTTCTATATCTCCACAGCGGCCTGCAAGGATTTCGAAACGCGCCTGGGCCGGGTCTACTCTTCCTACTACGCACCCATGGCAAACCGCTTTGCGTGGGCCTTCAAAGTATCCGAGACCACACGGGCCAAAATAGCGGTTAAAAACCATCTCTATGCCTGCTCTTCCCCTTATGCCCAGCAACCAGGAAAATACACTGTGGAGGACGTTCTCAACAGCCCCATTTCGGCTTATCCTCTAAGGTTTCTCGAATGTTGTGCCATGAGCGTCGGGGCGGCGGCGGCACTGGTCTGCGATGAAGAAACGGCCTACAAATTGACCGATCATCCCTGCGAGCTTTTTATCTGCGGTGGCACACATACGTTGCGGGTGGCTGACCGGAGACCCATGGAAATACCTTTACTCCCCCACGAAACCCCTGAAATGTATAAAGACCTTTCAGAGAAACAGAGCCGTTACCCGGGATTTGAAAGCTTCCTGGCGTGTCGCTTCGCGGCCTGGTTGGCCTACCGCATGGCCGGCATTCAGAATCCTCTTGAGGATCTTGATCTGGTTGAGCTTCACGACGCCTTCACCATCAGCGATCTCCAGACCTATGGGGACATCGGTCTTAGACCTTACGGCCAGGAGCAGGATTATATCGAGTCTGGCGATGCCTATTATGGCGGCAAGTGTCCCTCTAACCTTTCCGGCGGCCTCATCGGAACGATGCATGCAGTGGGAGCGACGGGAGTCTTTCAGGCCGTTGAATGTCTGTGGCAGTTGCAGCAGAAGTACGACAAGTTCCACGGTGATCCTAAGATCTGGAAGAAATGGGGCAAAAAGAAACCGAAGGACTGGCAGAGCCTCCAGATCCCCGAAACGGGTAAGCAGGCCTTGTGGGTTTCTCATGCGGGTGTGGGTTCCCATGTGACCGTTGGCATTCTGAGAAAGAGCTCTTAGAGGAGGGAGAAAATATGGCGAAGAAAATGGTGCAGACAAAATTCATCGGTCAGGTCACGAAGGTCCGTCAGAGCGAGCCTGCGACGGTTATTGAGTGGCCTCGATCCATTACTCATATTCACACCTATGGAATGCTGTCCCCTTTTTTCCAGGGCCTGAAAGAAGGAAAGTTGCGGGCTACCTTCTGTCCAAACAAGAACTGTCCAGAAAACGGCCTTTGGATTCCACCGCGGGCTCATTGCCCGGATTGCCATACGGAAATGAAGTGGAAGACCTTACGAAATCCCGTGATCGGCACGATCCATACCTTTACGCAAGTCGTTTATGCCGGAATCGGCATCGAGCTTTCGACACCCTACTGGCAAATCGATGTCGAGATTCCGGGCCTCGCGACGATTCCAAAAAGCTATCTCCTTTACGGAGACCCCCACATCGGGATGAAGGTGAAAGCGGAGTTCAGAACGAAAAATCCGACAAACACGGTTCTCGATTATTACTGGGTCCCCTACGAAAAATAGGAAGGTAGAAGGTGGAAGGTCCGCTTTCTACTCACGGGAGAGGGATGACCTTATGAAGAAGGGATTGCGACAGAGGTCACTGATCAAGACGCGGAGACACGGAGACGCGGAGATCTGGAGATGTGGAGATGTCCGATATCAGATCGTTCAGAGAACTAAAAGTCTGGAAGAAAGCAATGGATCTCGCTATGGAGCTATTTGAAACAACCAAGAGATTTCCTATGGAAGAAAGGTATTCTCTGACAGATCAAATTAGACGTTCTTCGCGGTCCGTTCCGGCAAATATTGCAGAAGCATGGCGCAAGCGCCGATATCCGGCTGCTTTTGTTAGTAAGCTGAATGATGCGGAAGGCGAATCGGCAGAAACCCAGACTCATCTTGAGATAGCAAAGCGTTGTGGCTATATTGATTCGGCATCAGCCTCTCGCCTTGATAATTCGTATGAAGAAATCATGGCCATGCTTGTTTCTATGGTTTCACGGCCTGAACAATGGACCATCCGGCCACCTAACAACCCGAAAGGTTGAAAATCATGCGTGAGAAATTGTCCGTGTCTCCGTGTCTCCGTGTCTCCGTGTCTCCGTGTCTCCGTGTCTCCGTGTCTCCGTGTCTCCGTGTCCCCGTGTCTCC
>Ga0209777_10008798_pt1 | contig 10985 bp, 5 predicted proteins | sample FrelakmetHBP12HB_FD_187147 | JGI IMG/M metagenome (GOLD analysis project Ga0209777, IMG submission 187147) | Freshwater lake sediment microbial communities from the University of Notre Dame, USA, for methane emissions studies -HBP12 HB (SPAdes)... | ecosystem: Environmental > Aquatic >... | reverse complement strand
TTCTCTCCTTATTACTTCTGGTATTGTTTTTAAAACTTATAATCGAAAATAGTCTACAAGAGATGCAAATTACAAAGATTGAAGTTCAGAAAAAACGCAAAGATCGTTACAATATTTTTATCGATGGCGTGTTTCAGTTTGGATTAGATGAGGGAGTTGTCGCGCGGTTTGGTCTTTATGAAAAAATGGAAATTGATCAGGGATTGGTTGATCAAATTGAAAAAGAAGAGGGAACCGCCAAAGCTTTTAATGCGGCGGCAAATTTTTTGAAAACCAGAGAAAGATCACAAAAAGAAATTAAAGACAAATTAAAAACAAAGGATTATTCAGAAGTTGTGATTGAAAAAGTTTTGGAAAAATTGGAGCGCTTGGATATCGTGAATGATAAAAGATTTGCGGAAATGTTTGTGCGTGATAGAATGAAATTGAAACCCAAAGGGAAAAAGGTTTTGCAATTAGAGTTGATGCAAAAAGGGATTGATCGAAATATCATCGAAGAAGTTTTAAGTGAAATGTTGAGCGGTGACAATGAATTAGAGTTGGCAAAAAGAGTTTTAGCCAAAGCGGAGAAGAAGTATGCAGGGCTTGAGGAAAATATTAAGCGGGATAAAATTATTAAATATCTTTTAGGGAAAGGGTTTGCGTATAATATAATCGAAGAGGTATTAAGTAGTAAGTATTAAGTATTAAGCAAAGATAAATAAAACCCTTAATACTTTATACATAATACTTAATACTAAAAAATGATTCCTCAAAACAAAACCAAAATCATCGCCACCATCGGTCCAGCTTCAGGAGATAAAAAAATTTTGTCAAAAATGATTGATGCCGGGATGGACATTGCGCGCTTCAATTTTTCGCATGGCAAATACGCGGAATTTGAAAAATGGCTGAATGATATTCGCGCGCTATCGGTTAAAAAAAATCAACCGATTGAAGTGATGCTAGATTTGCAGGGGCCGCGAATTCGCATTGGCGGAGATATACCTAAGAAAGGTGTTGCGTTAAAGACTGGCGATATTTATAGTGTTGGTTTTGGTAAATATCGCAAAGGCTTTATTCCGATTGATTATAAAAATATTATTCGCGATGTTCGAATTGGTACTAAGATTTTATTAGTTGATGGATTGATTGAATTGGAAGTGATCAAAAAAGAAAAAAGATTTTTGAAAGCCAGAGTTATTCAGGGCGGCAGAATTTTTCCGCATAAAGGAGTGAATATTCCGAGCGAAAAACTTTCCGTTAGTTCATTAACTAAAAAAGATTTGGAAGATATTGCTTGGGGAGTGAAGCACAAAATGGATTATATTTCTCTTTCATTTACCCGGTCAGCGGAGGATATTAAAAAACTGCGCAGTATAATTCTCAAGAAAAATAAGAAGTCACAAATAAAATTGGTTCCCAAAATTGAGAAACCTCAAGCGGTGAAAAATATTAAAAGCATTCTCAAAGTTTCCGATATGATTATGATCGCTCGAGGTGATTTAGGCATTGAAGCGGGCGTTGAAAAAGTTCCCGAAATTCAAAAAGATATTATTCAAAAATGCAAAGAAGCGCACAAACCGGTAATTGTGGCGACTCAGATGATGGAATCCATGATTACTAATTCTGAACCAACCCGAGCCGAAGTGAGCGATGTAGCGAATGCGGTCTTTGATGGAGCGAATTGTGTCATGCTTTCCGGCGAAACAACCGTTGGTAAATATCCAGTTCAAGTGGTCCAAATGGTGGAAAGAATTTTAAGAGAATCAGAGAAAAAAAGATTTAAAAGGAGATTTAGCTTAAGAAGGATTTTAAGTAAAAACTAGGCTATTGACATAAATTTTAAGATCAGGTATAATAAAAAAACTATTGAAGTTTATAATATTGGATGCAGCGATCTTTAAAAAGTTTTCGGCGGCGGCGGAGCGGTTTTGATTTTTAAAATAACGTGATTTCTTTAGGGATGGGCCCTCTGGAAATTGCTTCATGATAGAAATTGAAAACCCACGCTGCCTTTTTTAGAAATTTTCCGAATATAATTTATTCGGTTATCATAAGCAGTATTTCACCTTCAAACTTTCTCATGGTTTAAAAAACCAAGAAAACGAAAGGAGCGATAGAGTTGCAAGTTTGGAAGTAAATGCTGCGGTTGAAATATGAAAAAAAGAGGGCCCACGCATGGAAAATATCAGAATTACTATTGCCGGAGAAAAATTCATGGTGGACAGAGAAATTTTGGCTGTTCTTCATGAAGGAAAAGAACTCGACGAAAAAGTGGCCGATCTCGTGGATCACAGATGGGTTGCATGGCGAAAGAGGTTGTACTTTCTCTGCGAAAAAAAACCCAATCTCGTGAAGGCCGTTCTGGGAGTTTTCAGACGCGGCCACACCCTTAATCTTCCGGAACTTCCTCCGGAAAAGAAGGGCGGATCCAAGACCGCCAACGATGGTGTCGAGAAAATCAATATTCCGGCAGCAGTGATCGAAGGTCGCTCCGGTCAACTGATGGAAGCGACTGCCTGAAGATTTAAAGGAGGTCATTGAGGAAAACTCGCGTTATTTTCTCAAATTATTAAAAATACTATTAGATGCAATTGACCTTGCAAATTATCCGAAGCCTTAGTTCAGTAATAGTTGGACGAGGGTTTCATTTCATCACATCCTACTTATACAGGGGGAAGTATAGGACTAAAACGCGTCAAAAACAACAAAGCCCGGGTGCTTCTAGTACTCCGGGCTTTATTATGCTCTTTTGTGGTAAAATATTTATATGGTGAGGTGGCCGAGTGGCTGAAGGCGCACGCTTGGAAAGTGTGTTGGCAGCAATGTCACGCAGGTTCGAATCCTGTCCTCACCGTTTTATAAAAAAATGACTCACTCGAGCCATTTTTTTTATTATCATGTAGAAAGGATTCGAAGCTGTGAAAAGAAATGCGAAGCTATAAAACTTTTTTGCTTCAAGGCTGTGCCGAAAGAGAATCTCGCCCCTTCCGTTTGTATTTTCATGGCTTGAATAAGCCATTGTTTTTGTAGTATAATAAAGAAACAAAAATACATCAAATAATGGAAATATTTAGATATGACTAAACAAGACTTATTAAAAGTTATAAAAAAACAGGCCGAAGCAATACAAAAGATAACCAACTTAAAAAGTTCCTACACTAAATTTTTTGGGGATCTTAAGCTTACCATATTTCCTCAAGTATACTCAGCGGGAAGCGATAGCTCCCTGCTTTATGAAAAAGTTGAAGTATATAGGGGAGAAAAATGCTTAGACCTTTGTACTGGATCAGGGCTAATCGCATTAAGAATGAAAAAACTGGGGGCGGAATCAGTAACGGCTGTTGATATAAACCCCAAGGCTATTGAAAATACGATTTATAATAGCAAAAATTTAGATATAAATGTTGAAGTTAAAGAGGGAGACTTATTTGATCCGATTGCAGGACAAAGTTTTGATGTAATAACAATAAACCCGCCTTTTACAAATAAAAAACCATCAAACAAAGTAGAAATGATGTTTTGGGATAATAATTACAAGCTCATAAAATCATTCTTTTCGCAGCTCTCTGGCCATCTCAATATTGGCGGACGAGCATTTTTGGTATGGTCATCTTTTGGCGATGAAAAGCTTCTCTATAGATTAGCAAAAACTAATAAATTTTATATAAAAAAGATAGGCCAGCGCTATGGAAAAGGTAGCTTTATATACTACGTATACCTGATAAATAAAATTAATGATCCGGCTAATATTTTATTAAATTTTCGGGGAAAAAAATTGAAGATTTATGACTACAATCTGAAATATGGAGATTGGTTATTTAAGCTACCCCTAATTGATTCTATGAAGAAAATGAAGATTGATTGTTATCTAGATTCTGTACACAAAATACCATTTATAAATAAATTTAAAAGTACAGAAGCTAAGCAAGACATAGCTCTACTTTTCACACGAGACAATAAGAGAACGGCAGAAAAAACGGTGTTAGATTATCAAAATGCAATAGAAATCAGAAGGATGTCTAGATTTACTGAAGATATTCTAATTTGGGAAAATGGCAAAATGGTTTTAAGAAAATCTTTTGAATGTACTTATGAACAACAACGGATAGAACAAATTGGCAGATTTTTGGGTTTGACCATTGAAGAGACTAAACAAACGGTAATTAACCCAAAAAATAAAAATATATCTATTTATTTAGGTGCATCCGAAAACATTGATCAAAGATTAAACCTCGATATTTCCCAAATAAATGAGTTTATATTAAAAAGCAATTCACTTGGTTATAAATTACAGATTATTGATGACGGCAATAATAGCCAAGCGATAAATGGTTTATCTCAAACCGCAAAAGAAATAGTAATAATTTTAAAAACAGCAAATATTAAAGATGCATTTGAAATAATTGATCGCAATAGCTATTATTTCGGTTCTGATTCAGGACTTGCGCACCATGCTGTAAGAAGTGGAAAGATAAGCTTTATTCTCTACAATAGTGATTATCATACGGAAAAACCTCTATTCAATAGTAGTTTTTGGAATCATCTTATTTTTTTTGGAGATAGGTTTTATATAAATGAGGTTATTTATTATTTAGAAAATACTAGGGGATGCAAAAGGCTATTATGGTTGTATGAAGCGATAAGAGAGGCTATTTCACATGGCAGTTTTCTGCTTGAAGATCAGTTCTCTAACAAGTACAAATTTTTCCGCATGTTATTAAACCTAGTCTTTCAAGATAAGAAATCGCAAGAAGAGATCAATTCATTACAAAAAAAAGGAATTCCCAGCACCATTTTTGAGCCTGATTATTTAAGACATGTCTGGTATGAAAATTTAAAAGAAACGAATGATGCTATTTTTGTGGATACAAATAAAGTTATTAAGGATATATTTGATTTACTGTCCAAAGAACTATCAAATGAAGAATTTAAAAAAACCGAAGTTTGGTGCAAGAATTGCTCATTCGCTTATGGGGTGAGCTTTGCCCATACCGGATCAGATGTGGATTTTCTCACCGTTGTGTCTGATATAGGACCTAGGAAAAAACAAAATATCTATTATGGATTATTAAGAGTTCTAAACAAACATAGTTTAGCAACAAGCTTACCGCATCAACTTCCTCGGATTACAAAGGAAAAACAATTTGACGTTAATCAACCACTTATATTAAATAAAAAGATAGTTTTTAAGGAAAACATACCTACTGACAATAAGAATTTAGAGAAATGGAAAGCAAGAATAAAAATAAAAATAATATTAAATCTGCTTTCAGAAAAAGAAATAGAAAAATTGAAGGCGAGGTCTCTAAAATCCTCAAATCTTGGTAAATTATTTGTAAACGAAATCGATTTTTTATTACAAGATCAAGAAAAATTCTCACTATATTCAACCTTTATCAAACAATTTGATAATCTAATTTCTTCAACAGATGCATTTGGGAAAACAATTAAATTTTCCGTCTCATATCAAAAGAAAAGCGAACCTAAAATCATTAAATCAATTGAGGGGTTAATGAACCATGGGATAGTTTATTTAAGTGAAGGCCTACTTTACATAAATTGGGATCTGAGACGACCACAACATGGATGGTTCATACCAATCGTTATAGATTTTCCTTCTAAGAAAGTTGAAAACACCATAGTTAAGCACACGCTAAAATCTCCTATATTTTCTGATGCTACATTTAAACTGCTAAAATCTACTCGTAACTTATCTTCAAATAGTAAAATTTCTAAATTATTGGAATCGAATAGTTTTATATTAACTAATGAGGTTTTCAGAATTCTGTCTGTTAATAAACAATCGATCACCCTAACTCCAAAGGAAGTAAGAAACTTTTCAAAAACTAAAAATAGTAATGCAGAAGATGGTGCAGATAAAAGAATATCACTTCTTGCAGCTGCCGAAATTTGCCAACTTAATATTCCTGAGGATGAGTTAACTAATTTATCTAAATATAACCTTTTTGCTTACAGCTTGAGTAATTTGGAAAATCTAGATGTTAAAAATACCCGTTTTTACAAAAATAATTTTTTTGAAATCGAAAACGTTAATTGGATAGAATCTGATTTTTATTCTCATTTCATTGGATTACTTCGAGAATACTATATTTACGATATCTTAGATCTTAAATTATTAAAACACCAGAAAGAAAAAGAGATTCTTTTTAATTATTTTGTCAGAGGGAAAAGTCTAATGGAAGGACCTTCAAAACAAAGTGATTCAATAAAAATTTTTTTGGAAAACATCCCTATTGCATCTATATTCTATGATAAATTTCACCTCCGAAAAACACTCCAAAAATATTCTAAAATTTATTTCAAAACCCCGGCTGCAGATTTTTTTCCTCAACATATTATTAGAAGGTTATATGAGCATCAACAAAGCAAGATCAAAAGCAGCAACAAGCACCTTTCTTCTTTGATCGCTTTAAGTGAATCGGCAATGGATATACTTAATGATAAAAATTGGAATAAATGGAAAAGAACTTCAGAATATAAGAAATTATTAGCCAACAAGAATTTTAGAGGAACTCTTTGGGTCACTTTTGATAAAAAATACCCAATATATTTTTTTGAAGATTCAAATGATGGCGTTTACATTTTTGCTTCAAATAATTGTTTGAACAAGTTTATTATTCATTCAAGACCTATCTCATCAAAATACTCTATCTGTACACCGCTTGAATTTACACTGGCTAACAAATCAATATTCAAAGCAAGCCCAGATTTTTCTCTGCATTCGTACAAAGAATTACGCAAGAATGATAATGTAAGTTTCGATAGTATCGCCTTTAATGTTGAAGAAATTATTGGAGAAGGAAACTATTCCGTTGTCTATAAAATCAGCGATAAAAAATCCCAAGTATTTGCCTTAAAACATTCTGTTATTTCTCTAAATGGAGAATATAATACAAGTTTGTCTCTCAATAACATCTCTAATCTATTTGTAAAATGTTATGGTCTTGATAATTTCCAAAACCATATGTTACTCGAGTTGATAAAAGGAATATCTTTTGCGAGTTCTAGAACTATATTGACAAACGATCAGATTAGGAAAATTTTTCATGCAATCATCATAGCATTTAAAAATAAAATTGATTTTGGCGACATAACTCCGAATAATGTTCTTATTTCAAAAAATAATTCTGTTCATCTCATTGACCCACATTTTTTCTCCTCATCCAATATTAATCTTTTAAAGGATGTTTTAGGAATTTTATACATCATCTATTTCAACAAATTTCGAAAACGCTTTGAATCTTATTGGCCGATAAGGAACGATATCATAAATGGTAGAATTAAAGATATTGATCAATTAATAAATGTTATTGAGTTTTCAAATATTGAACTTAAATCAGTTAAAGAATTTAGAGATATTATTTTGACAAATAATAACAAACGTATCCTAAAAAGGAATTAAAATATTGTGGGAGCTAATTTCGGGCTAAAATCAAGTTCAAACCCGATTAATGCAGTTCGAATGGCTTCTCAGAAGTCCTGTTTTATAAAAAAAATAGCCCCAAAGGGGCCCCTTTGGGGCTTAAATAAGGAAAAAAACCTTGACAAAAGCCATTTTTTTTGATATACTTAAATTAGTTTAAAAATTTGAGAAAAAAATGGAGGGACTGATATGAAGATAAAAGCTGGTTTGATCGTAGTAGTTGTTGTATGGTTTTTAGTGGGAGGAAGTTGCTGGGCAAAAGATCTGGGGACGATAACCTTAAAACCCCAAAGTGGGGCTAAGATTATTTCTTCAATCACTCCCTCGCTTTCTCCAGCGCCAAATAACACAAGCAAAATCGATTCAAGGCTGGCCAGTTTTATTGGCAGTTGGAAGGATATGGCCCAAAAAGTTTCGGATAAAATCGGTATTGGATGGAACAGTAAATTGGGTTTCATCTTATCTCGTTCTAAAGTGAAGCAATTTGGCATCAAAGTTGCAGAAAACAGCTTTAAAGTATCAATCTCTAAAACTGAAGATGCCATGCTTGTAACCGGATTTAAGCCGGATAAGGGTCTTTACGCTGGTTATGAGAAAAATTTTTAAATTTTTTTTAATAATTTCTTGATCGCAGTAACCACTCGCCGAAAGCGGGTGGTTTTTATTTGTAGCAAATTAAAATTTACCATTTATCTTCAGGTATAAAATGTGCTAAAATAAACTAGTGTATTTTATAAGTCAAAAAAGACAAAAAAATCTATACCATAAAATTATATAGTAGGATTTTTTTGTAAGAGGAAGAATAGCGGAACGTGAGCAAGAAAATCATTAATGATTTTCTTGCGAAAGTGGAGCTTATCCTGACGAGGTGAGATGCCCGAGTGGCTGAAGGGGACGGTTTGCTAAACCGTTATACGGAGTTAAATCCGTATCGAGAGTTCGAATCTCTCTCTCACCGTTTATGTTCATCCGCAAATATCGCAAAGAAGATCGCAAAGCTATTGAGCGAATCAATTTTGAAACTGGTTTTTTAGGGCGATCCATGAATAAATTAATCTCAAGTCCCAAACTTTGGTCTTGGGGGATTAAACATTATCTGGATCATGAACCGGAAAGCATTTTTGTAGTGGAAGAAAATAATCAGATAGTGGGTTATATTCTTGGCTTTCTCGAAGAATTCAAATCGGATCGAAAAAAAATGATTTTCAAAAGCGTTTTAAGAAATTCCCGATTTCTTTGGTCGTTAGTTTTGGAGGACAAGATTTTTTGGCTGGATAAATTGAGAGAATCGATTTTGATTTTTTTAAAGTCTTTTTTTTCCGGAAGATTTAAAGAACCCAAAAATGCCGGGCACCTGCATATAAATTTACTTCCAAGTTTGCGGGGCAAAAAAATTGGCAGTGAACTTTTGAACAAATTTTTAGACTATGCTAAGAAAAAAGGAACCAAAATTGTTTATGCCAATTCCTATCAGCGCTCGGAAAATCTGCGGCATAATTTTTGGATTAAAAACGGCTTTCAAGAATATTCTAAAATCCGGACTACTTTTTGGAGAAGACAAATTCCCGATCGAGAAATTTATCTAGTTTGCTATATTAAAGATCTCTAGTTTTATTTTTCTCTAAAATAAGCTATAATACTATTAAATCTCAAATCCCAAGCACCAAATAACAAACAAATCACAATTTTCAAAATTCCAAAATTTCAAACTTTTGGTCATTGTAATTTGAGATTAGAATTTGTTTGTAATTTGTTATTTATAATTTGGGATTTATTTAATTATGGATCAAGTTGAGGAAATAAAAAAAAGAATTGATGTGGTGGGATTGATTTCCTCGTATTTAAGTTTGAAAAAAGCCGGGAAAAATTACAAGGCTTGCTGTCCTTTTCATAAGGAAAAAACCGCCTCCTTTATGGTTAGTCCCGAAAAACAGATTTGGTATTGTTTTGGCTGTAATCAGGGAGGCGACATTTATAATTTTGTTGAGAAAATTGAGGGAATCGATTTTGCGGCGGCGCTGCATCTTTTGGCCGATCGCGCCGGCGTAATTCTCGATCGAAAAAACTTTACTCAGAAAGGCGAGAAAAATAAATATTTCGAGATGATGGATTTAGCGGCGCGTTTCTTTAATTTTATTCTAGACAAGCATCCAAACGGCAAAGAAGCCAAAGAATATTTAATTAAAAAAAGAGGAATCAGCGAAAAATCCATTCAAGAATTTTCAATCGGTTACGCGCCCAATAGCAATGGCATTTTAAGCGGATTTTTGGAGAAAAAAGAATTCAGCAAAAAAGAAATTGAAAAAGTTGGATTAGTGGCGCAAAACTATCAGGGAAAAAGCGTGGATAAGTTTCGCGATCGGATTATTTTTCCGATTCGAAATACGAACGGCAAAATAGTCGCTTTCGGCGGGAGAATTTTTAAAGAACCCAAAAGCCTCAATTTCACTCCTCCTAAATACCTCAACTCTCCTCAAACGGATATTTATGATAAAAGCTCCACACTTTACGGGTTGGATTCTTCCCGGGAAGCAATTCGCGAAAAAGATCTGGTCATTATTGTGGAAGGATATCTGGATGTCATCTCCTCTCACCAAATCGGCGTCCAAAACGTAGTGGCTTCTTCCGGGACAGCTTTAACGACCCAGCAAGTAGAAATTCTCTCGCGTTATACCAATAATATTGCTTTTTGTTTCGACTCCGATGAAGCGGGGGTTTTGGCCACCAAAAGAGCCATGGAAATCACCCAATTTTCCGATATTAATGTTAAGGCGATCCGAATTGAGGGCGCCAAAGATCCGGATGAATTAATTCAAACTTTGCCTCAGAAATGGATCGAAGCGGCTTGTCACCCTATCCCGATCTTAGAATTTTACTATGCCGGTTTGATGAAGAAATATCAGTCCGGCAAAAATACCGAAGAGAAGAAAAAAATCACCGGCGAATTTATTCCCATTTTGAAAAATGTATATAATGATGTCGAAAAAGCGTATTGGATAAAGAGGGTCTCTCAAGACTTGGGAGTCAATGAAAAATATATCATGGAAGCGATGGAAAAAGCCCAAAGCCACGTTGAATATGCGGGAACAAAGATTAAAAATGATGGATCGCTCCAAGATGGTGTTTATAATAATTCAGTTAAAATAAAAATTTCCAAAGAAATGCTGCTTTTGAGCATCTTAGCGCTCTATCCGGCCAAAGCCAAAGAATTTTTTGACCAAGTTAAAATTGAGGATATTTCCGAAGATTTAGGGAAAAATGTTTACAAAACCATCTTGGATTGGCATAATAGCATTGGAGAAAAAAAAGAAATTAGCTTAGAATATCTTAAGGAGAAGACGGCCCAAGAAAAACAGAAAGATCTAGACCTGATTTTCTTTTTAGCTTTAAGTTTTTTAGCTGACTTGGAAGAAAAAGAAATTCTGGGCGATATCGATAGTTTGATTCAGCAGGTTTTAAAAGAGAAAAGAGAAAAAAGAAAAAAGGCGATTGAAATGGAATTAGCGCATTTGGATAAAACAAAAGATAAGATTAAGGTGAAGGAATTATTAAAAGA
>Ga0209777_10008797_pt1 | contig 10986 bp, 10 predicted proteins | sample FrelakmetHBP12HB_FD_187147 | JGI IMG/M metagenome (GOLD analysis project Ga0209777, IMG submission 187147) | Freshwater lake sediment microbial communities from the University of Notre Dame, USA, for methane emissions studies -HBP12 HB (SPAdes)... | ecosystem: Environmental > Aquatic >... | reverse complement strand
CTTTCCCGCGGGAACATGCGTCACGTTCAGCCTCGTGTCTGTCTTCTCGAAGATCTTCCCGAAGAACTTGACCGTGCAATGATCGGGGGTCGAGAACACCCGGAGAGCGCCATTGCCCTCGTAGATGGTCTCCACCTTCTTGGTCTTGAGGTCGCCCTTCACGGTGACGTCGGAACCCGATTCGACCGTGACCACGCCCGAGACCGGATCGTACCCGGGCCTGCTGAAGGAGATCGTGTGCTCACCGGCGGCGAGCCCCTCGATCCGCAGGGCGGGCACGCTCTTGAGCTCCGCCTTGCCGTCGATCTCGACGTTGCAGTTCTGGGGGGCCGATATGACGACCAGGTTCCCGGGCGCCTGTTCGATCGGCGGCCGCGCGCTCTTCTGCTCCACGGGTTTCGGCGGCTCCGGGGCAAACTCGCCCACCTTCACCTCGGCCGGGAGATCTTCCACCCTCAACTGGAAGCTCTGCGGGAGGAAACCGTCCTTCTCCACCCGGACGACGTGCGTCCCACCCGGGACGTTGGCGACGAAAAAGCCGTCGTCCTTGGAGTTGGACGTACCCACGAGCCTGCCGTCGAGATAGACCCGCAGACCAGGCTCGCACACGACCTGGATGTCGCCTGCGAAAGAAGTGGTCGCCATGACTGCGAGGAGCAGCAGACAAAACCAGCCCACGTGCTTCATGTCACCTCCTGATCGCACCGCATCTGTTTTAGTTTACATCGTCTCGCGTCGGCTCGGCCGGGGGCCGCGGGAACCGGATGATGACCCACCCCGATCGCCGGGGCGCCCCAGGCACACCCGCGCGCCGGCTATCTCCTCGACCCCGGTGCCGTGCGGTCCTTCACGATCTGCACGGCGGCCTCCCGGCTTGCGACCGCCTCGACCCGGATGATGCGGCAGAACACCGGACGACCGGAATCCATGAAGGTGATCATCGCCCCCGAATCCGAGCAGATACGTGAGAATTCGTTGGAGATCCTGAGCCCGGTCGCGTACGGCAACGACGTGTAGGGAGCGTCCAGAGTCAGCAGGTACTCCTCGCCGCGCAGGAGACGGACGTAGACGAAGCTCGCGTGAAGCGGAGAGAAACTCTCGACGTCGCGAACGCTGAAGCACGCGCTTTTGGCCGCCGTCCCGGTCGCCTTCGTTGTTGCGGACTGCTGCGCCGAGGCGCACGCGAGCAACCACGCCGTCCCGATCAGCCCAAGGAGCCATCTGGTCCTTCTCTGCTTGGTCCCCATATTGCGACCACCTTTCTGGCTTTCGACGCCATCGCGCCTCCCGCGGCCACCGACGATAGAGAGACGAACGCCACATCCCGGCGGCGCGGCGTACGGGCCTAGGACGACCCAATCTACCACCCGCCTCAAGAGCACCGCGCTCGGCAGGTTCCGTAGCGTCGTTCCACACTGGGATGACGTTACAGCGGTCGGAAGGGCTACACGTCGCGCGACCAGACACACGAGGTCCACTTGACGGGGGCCGATCCGATCCCGACTCGCAGCACTGTCTCGACGGACCACTGCTGTAAGCCCAGTGAGCCGTGCAGCGAGGAAGTGGACGTCCCCGCCACGCGGTCGATGCCTGCGAGCCTGGGCCACCTCGGCATGAACCTCGTCCGACCGGGGTCGGCACTTTCCGGTCGAGAAGACGTGCTCAGAGATGACTGCTCGGCTGCAACGCGCGTACCTTCCGTTCCCGGGCTGCGGGCGGCGGCACACGGCCTGCCTCTGCTCGGGACCCGCGACGTTCACGGCCGTCCGGTGCCCCGTCGACAACACCACGGTCGAAACGACCGACGGCAGTCACACCCCTCTCGCGACTGAGACCTCCCGCGGCGGAATGGCCTCATTGGTGAGTCCCACCGACGGTCCGGAGCAACGCGTCGACCTTGCTCGCGTACTTCCGTTTGAGGGCGTCGGTCCCGGCCACCTCTTCGGCCTTGGCGAGCCAGCGATGTGCGGCCCGCATGTCCCCCTCTCCGAAGTAGGTCAAACCTAGTAAGAAGTAGAACGAGTCCTCCTGCGGCCGCTGACGGATGGCCCACTTGAGATGGGCGATGGCCGTGCGGTAGTCCTGCGAAAGAAACGCGGAACGAGCGAGCAGGTAGCGGTAGTAGGGGTTGCGCATCCTGTGGGCGATCACGAGCTTCTGGTAGCTGGCGGCCCGCTCGCGATCACCGAGCTGCTCATACAACCCGGCCAGATTGCTCATCGCGACGGAGTCCGACTCGTTGACGTTAAGCGCCTCAAGGAACGCCGCCTCGGCGTGAGCCGGATGGCCGTTGCGCAGGTACAGCGTGCCCAGGCTGGTCCACGCCGGCGAGAAGTCGGGGCTGTCGACGATGGCCCGGCGGAAACACGCGAGCGCTGTGGCCGCATCCCCCACCTGCATGCGCGCGACACCGATGTTGTTGTAGTAGTGCGCCAGCGCCCGCGCATCCGATATCCGACGCATCTCGTAGGTCGTCTTGAAGTCCGCCATGTTGAAGTCCACGACCTGCGTTCCCGGCGTTCCTTGGTCCACAACAACGTCGACGTGCTGGTTGAGAACGAACGTGTCGTTGTCGAACGTCCAGTCGGCGGGAATGTCCACCTCCTGGAACTGGACCTTGAGCCCCACGTCACGAGCCATCGCCACGAACATGTTGGAAAACGAGAGACAGTTACCCTGCTTGTGGCGAAACGTCTCCGAGGCAGTTCGCGTCGTATCGTCGTACTTCACTCCCAAGCTGTCGACATTGATGATGGCGAGTGTAAGCTGGTGCAGCTTGAAGGTCGCTGTCGCCTTGCGGGACACGTGGCGGTCCAGAAAGTCGCGCATCTCCGGACTGACGGCCAGCACTTCCCCCTCTGAGACCAGCGAATGCGTGTCCGCAACCACGCCGAGACCAGTCCCGGCCACGAGCTCCTCAGGCGAGATTCGCACCGCGTCTGGGTTTCGCAGCGAGCTGGTGCAGGCGGCCACGGCCACAGTCACCAACGCCAGAAACGCCCAGCGGGCCAGGTCAGCGCTCCCCGTCACAAAAGGAACGCTCGCAGCCGGCAAGGCGATACCTGGCTCAGGCGGTTGGCTCGGACCGGGGGTTCCCACCATCCCGAATTCCATTATGGAGCCTGATCCCGCGAATCGCACGCCGGCGGTGAGGCGGGCGAGCCCACGGCCGGGCCCAGGCGTTGGGGTCGCCGTGCCGGCCCGGGAGGCGGGCCGGCCGCCGGTTTACGCCCTCTCGTAAGTGAGGAGCCCGGCTGCCGCCCTGCATGAAGCTCACGGTGACCACCGTCCGATGGCCGCCGAGGATCATGATCCGCGTGACTGTCACCTCCCCCACACTAGCCCGGATCATTCACGAGGGGGTCTTGAAAGTCGGGTGTGGATCGTCTAAGATACTGACTGGTCAAGAGTACGGTATCGACGAGAGGACCCACACCCGATGACACAGTGTACCCCAACCCCAACCCAGCTCGCACTCGACTTCCACCGGGATCTCCCGGTCGTGGTGACCTTCGATGCGCCGCAGACCTCCTCGGACGGTGGAGCCCTTCTGCTGCGGCAAGTCGACGATCGCCTGGGCCTCTCGGCATGGATGGCACGTCTGCTCCCGGATCGGCGCGACCCAGCCAAGACGGAGCACTCGGTGCAGGAGCTGCTGCGGCAGCGGATCTACCAGATCGCCCTGGGCTACGAGGACTGCAACGATGCGGACTGGCTGCGCCACGACCCGGCATTGAAGACCGCCTGTGACCGGCTGCCGTTCGATGGGGGCGCACTTTCATCACAGCCGACGCTCTCCAGGCTTGAGAACAGCGTCTCGATGCGGGTCGTGACGCAGATGACCCGGGCGTTCATCGATCGCTTTGTCGCGGCGTTGCCCACCGACACCGACGTGGTGATTCTGGATATCGACGCCACCGACGACGAGACCCACGGTGGCCAGCAACTGTCGTTCTTCCACGGCGACTACGACCATCACATGTACCACCCGCTGCTGCTGTTCAACGGCATGGGCGGCGAGCTGATCACGGCGATCCTGAGGCCGGGCAACGTGCATGCCGGCCGCGGGGCGGCAGGTCTGCTGCGGCGGGTGATCCGCGCGATCAAGCGCCGTTTTCCTTTGGCCCAAGTGGTGGTGCGTGGCGATGCCGGCTTCTCGCTGCCGCAGGTCATGAACGAACTCGAGCGCCTCAACGCCGAACTCGGTGATGTGGACTACCTGCTCGGCTTGGCCAAGAACGACGTGCTGCTGCGTCTGGCCGCACCAATGATGGACGCAGCACAACAGGAGCAACGGCACTCAGGCGGAACGGTGAAGCTCTTCAGCTCGTTCTTCTACGCCACGAAGGAAACCTGGCCGCATCCGCGCCGTGTCGTGGTGAAGGGGGAGCATTCCGACAAAGGGGCCAACCCCCGCTTCGTGGTGACCAGCCTCGAGGGTGTTCGTCCTGACTGGCTCTACCACGCCTATATCCAACGCGGCGCCTCGGAGAACTGGATCAAGGACCTCAAGAACGCCCTCGCCGCCGACCGACTCTCCTGCTGCCGCTTCGCCGCCAATGCATTCCGCTTGCTGCTTCACAGCGCCGCCTACGTGCTGATGCATGCCCTCCGCACTCACCTCGCCCCACACGCCTCTCGCCTGGCCACCGCTCAATTCGACACCCTGCAGCTGCGCTTGCTAAAGGTCGCTGCCGTGGTCACTCAGTCCGCCCGCCGAATCCTCGTCCGACTCCCTCGGGCCTTCCCCTTCGCTGCCGCTTTCCACGGCCTCGCGTTCACCCTCAACGCCGCCCGAGCCCCCGCGTAAAGCCCGCGTCGCCCTGAAAACTCTCTCGCTCCGTACTGGCCCTGGGCGAGGTCCATCTCGAACGCCACGAATCTCGCCCTCATCCTCGCAAAAAACCAACCGCCTCTCTCAACCTACCCCGCAGCCTCTCCCAAACCTCCAGAGCCGATGCCGAATCCTCCCCGTCAACTCCTTCATGAATAATACGGGCTAGAACCCTCCGTCATCGCGAGCGAGCGCAGCGAGCGCGGCGATCGTGTGACGGCTGGCTGCTCTGCCGCTGCACGAGCCCGGCGAAGCCCTGCCCGGCAGGCATGCCGCGCAGGGCTTCGCTCGGGTCCATGGTGCGCCCCGTCGTCTCCAGCACCCTCAATCACCCCGGTTCACCCCAATGCGCCTCCAGTTGGTCTCGATCACGCCTCAACCACGGGTCCAATCAACCTCAGGTGAGAAAGGAAATTCCTAGCCATTCGCAGTTGCGGCGACTTGGCAGAGGAAATCCACCGGCACTGCGGCGGCTGTTCCTCGTGCCACGTGGACTGGTTTCTGTCCGACAACGTCGCGCCGTTCTGTGCCGAGGGCCGCGAGCTTTGGCGGCGCTATCGCCAGGCCCGCTGCGCGGCGCTTGCGACTGCCGTAGAGCGGGCCGGCAACGCCCACGGAGGAGAGCGATGAGCAGCGACGCGAATGTACTGTTTGGTGAGTTCAAGAGAAACAGCAGCGAGACAATCCGAATTGTGCTTTCTCGGTTCGCTGGGCGGACTGCCATTGACCTGCGCTGCTACTACCAGGATGACTTGGGCTCATTCCGACCAACACGTCAGGGAATCACCATCCCACCGGACGAATGGGAGAGTGACCTCGCCCAACTCTACCAGCGGAAGGGGAACTCTGCTCGGGTGGACGTCTACCGGAAGAGGGTGGCCCACCAACGCTTTCTGAACCCCTACTTTCACTACGAGCTCGCCCGTTGTGCCTACGCGGCGCACGACTTCGACGGCGCCATCGGACACCTCGGCTTCGCAATCCGCAAGCGACCGAAGGAGGATCGGTTCTACTTCCTGATGAGCTTGCGCTACCAGGGGAAGGGTGACGCGAAGAAAGCCCAGCGTTGCCTCGGCCAGACGAAGACGGTGGCGGCGACGGATGCCCTGAAGCGCAAGTACTCCAGCGAGATCGACACGTTATTGCGGAGCGGGCAGAACTCGCACTGAGCCTTGACACGAACGCGTACGGGGCTAGTATGGATCGGCTAGGTCATCGGAGTCGCGTCCCTGAACCTCCGACGGCCATTTCGGCCTCGACGAACCGGCGGGTGAAACGATGCGTCGTACAGCGAGACACGTGGCGCGGCCCGTGGCCGTGATCATAGCCGCGACAGGCTGCCTGGTGGGTCTGGCCAGCCTCAACTCGGCCTGCTCGCGGTCGCGGCCGACCGTCTCGGCCAGGGGCTTCAACCTGCTGCTTGTCACCATTGACACTGTGCGCGCCGATCACATCGGCGTGTGGGGCTACCGCAACACCGAGACACCCAACATTGACAAGCTCGCCAAGGAGGGGGTCCGCCTCGCCGACGTCTCCTCGCCGGTGCCGCTCACCGCGCCCTCCCACGCCTCCATCCTCACTGGCCTACTCCCGCCCCGTCACGGATTACGCAACAACGGGGAGGAGAAACTGGCAGACACCACGCCGACACTGGCGACCCGTCTCTCGGACGCGGGCTACCGGACCGGCGCCTTCGTCGGCGCCTTCGTGCTCGATCACCGGTTTGGCTTCTCGCACGGCTTCGACACCTACGACGACGAGATTCCTTTCGAGCCTAGCGCCAACTTCGACGCGAAGCGACCCGGACGAATCGTCGTCGACCGTGCCCTGGCTTGGCTCGGCACGCCGAGCAACAAGCCGTTCTTCGCCTGGGTCCACCTCTTCGATGCGCACGCGCCGTACGAGCCGCCCGAACCGTACCGAACGCTCTTCCCGGAGCGCCCATACGACGGGGAGATCGCCGAGCTCGACTACGAGATCGGCCGGCTGCTCGACTGGCTGCAGCGGTCGGGCCAGGCGTCACACACGATCGTCGCAGTCGCGGGGGATCACGGCGAGGCGCTTGGCGATCACGGTGAGTTGACGCACGGGCTGCTGCTCTACCAGTGTTCGCTCCACGTGCCCGTCATCATCCGGGCGCCTGAAGTGCTGCCTGCCAGCTCGGTAGTCGCGACGCCGTTGAGCCTTGTAGATGTCGCTCCAACCATCCTCGACCTGTTGGCAATCACTGCCCCGAAGGGCCAGGCAGGGGTCGACGGGCATGACCTTGCGGCCGAGCTCGCGGCCGGACGCGAGCCCGCGACCGAGGACATCTACGCCGAGTCTCGCTACGCCACGACCTTCGGCTGGAGTCCGATCGCAGTGCTGCGACGCGGGAGTCTCAAGTACATCGCGTCGCCGGATCCTGAGCTGTACGACGTGAGCCGCGATTCCGCCGAGGAGCATAACCTCCTCCCTGAGCGTTCAGCCGACGCGAACCCGCTCGCCTCCGCCCTCGGACCGCTTGCCTCCGGCGAGGGTCCCGCCGCGCGGGTTACGCTCGACCGAGAGGCGCGCGCCAAGCTCGAGAGCCTCGGCTACGTGGGCGGGGGAGCAAGCGCGGTCACCAGCAAGAAGGGCAAGGACCCCAAGGCGATGGTCGGTCTCCTGCTCGACTACCATGCCGCGCACTACGCGCTTCTCCGCGGCGACCACCGGACGGCAATGCCCATCCTGGAGCGGATCGTCGCCGCGGATCCCGACAACCCCCCGTTCATCGCCACGCTGGCCGATGCGCACTCTCGCGCGGGCGATCTCCTCCGCGCCATCAAGGAGTACCGACACGCCCTCGATCTCTCGCCCGGCTCGGGCGACCTGCGCTACGCCTACGGGATGATCTTGCTGCGGGCCGACCGGACCGACGAGGCAATCAGCGAGCTCAGAACGGTGGCGACGCTTCAGCCTGACCGCCCCGAGGTGCACAACGCGCTCGGCCTGGCCCTCGCGACCGAGGGTGACCTCGACAACGCGGCACGGCATCTCCTCCTGGCGACGCAAACTCAGCCACGCGACCCCAGGTACGCGAACAACCTCGGCAACGTCCTCCGCAGAGCGGGGCGCCAACAGGAGGCCGAGCGGGCCTACCGGCGGGCGATCGAGTTGGAACCCGAGTTTGCCGGCCCGTGGTTCGGCCTCGGCAGGACCTACATGGACGAGAAACGGGCGGCCGACGCCGTCGCCTGCTTCCAGCGCGCCCTGGAGATTCAGCCCGAGATGGCCGAGGCGCGGCTCCAACTCGGCCTCGCCGAGGAAGAGAGCGGTGACCGCCAAGCCGCCATGGCCGCCTACAAAGACTTCATCGCCGCCACCGCCGCCAACCCACGATACGAGTCGCTGGTGGCAATGGCGCGACAGCTCCTTGCCCACCTTGAGCAGACTCCACCCCGTTCCTGACGCGCGGACGCGATCGAGCCAAAGGTCAGGAGCGGTGTCGGGAGCGGTGTATGGTACGCACTTAGCTGAATTGGGGCCAGCGTCAAGACTGTTGACTCAGGTTGTCGAACGCGAATTCGGAGCGCGAGGCGGCTGGTTGGCGGTATGTCCTCGGCTGACCCCGATTGACGTGTCTGGGGCGTATAACTGGAAATCTGAGTCGAGACCGATCAGGTGAGGTGTTCGGGGAGGATCACGGTGTCTGGTGATGCGATCGCGCGGCGGGTCGCCTCGAGCACGCAGCAGTGCGGATCAATGCCTGCAAGCTTTGCGCTCTCGAACAGCGTGTAGAGAATCGCCGCCACCTCGGCACCGCGCCTGGAGTGGGAGCCGTAGTGGTTCTTCCTTCCTACGGCGATCTGACAGCCATTCTGCCCATGTCGGGCTGACGGCGGTGGTTCAATATCGGTGGCACCCGCTTTATGGTCGCCGACTCCGCTGCCAGTAAACCGAGAAACGTGCTTCGGGAGAGCTCGTGCACGTTGAGGTCGACCCAGGAAATGTTGTTCTCGTTCCTGCGTGGATGCTGGATCCGGTCGCGTGTAGCTCGATGCGTCTGGGTGAGCCGCAGGTGGACCTTCAGGCTCTTCGCGACCTCCATTGCCTCCTGGTGAGTCTGGGATTTCGTTCATCCTCTCGAGGCGGCTCCTTGGCCGCACAGGAGGATGCGAATGAAGCGGGTGGCTCACGAGAGGACGCAACGGCAGCTGAGGCTTCCCTTCGACCTTCTGTAGGTCCTCGCCCTGCGCCGATGAGGTGACTCGAGACGTCTTGGTTGAGTGACTCGGAATCTGAGCCGATTCTGATCAGCTGAGGTCTTCGGGGAGCGTGGCGGTGCCGGGCGAAGCGATGGCACGCCTCGTCGCTTCGAGCACAAAGCGGTGCGGGTCCACCCCCGCGAGCTTCGCGCTCTCGAACAGCCTGTAGCAGATCGCCGCGACCTCGGCGCCGAGCCGGCAGTGCGAGCCGCAGTGGTTCTTCCTGCCGACGACCACACCCCGCAGCGCCCGCTCCGCCGGGTTGTTGTCCAGGGGCACGCGGACATCGGCCAGGAAGCGCGTCAGCCCCGGCCACAGCGACAGCATGTACGCGATCGACTTGCCCAGCGAGCTCTCCGGCAGCGTGGCGGGCGCCAGGGCGTAAGCCCAGTCCCGCAGCTCGGCAACGATCGCACTCGAGCGCTCCCGGCGGAGGCGGGCGCGCAGCTCCGCCGCCTCGGCCTTCGCCTTCTCCGGCGCATCCCGCGGCAGGTGCGGCACCTCCCGCTCGATCGCGTACAGCTGCCCGATCCACTCGATCGCCTTCCCGGACTCGGTGGGGTAGGAGCTCTCCGCCTCGACGAACTTCTTGCGCACGTGCGCCCAGCAGTGCACCGGCGTGAGGTCGGGCGAACCACGGGCGAGTGCCTTGTAGACCGTGTACCCATCCGACATCAGGATGCCGCGGTATCCGACAAGCACCGTGGCGGCCGCGTCCTCCGACCGCTGATCCCGAATCCAGTACGCCGCCATGTCGTCGCTCGCCATGCACCACGTCCACCAGCGCCGACGTGTGTCCCCTTCCAGCATCCGCCAGCCCGTCTCGTCGGTGAAGATCACCTCGGACGCCAGGGCTTTCGCGCACAGCGCCCGATACGTCGGGCCAAGGTGCCGCGCCAGCGGGACAAGCTGGTCCCACAGCGTCTGGCCGTCGACGTCGAGGCCCTTCCGGCCCATCGCCTTGACCTGACGCTCGAGCGGCAGGTGGTCGAGGTACTTCTGCTCCGCGACGTGGACGGCAAACTCCGGCGAGTACCGCCCTCCGGGTGTCAGCTTACATGTCCCCGCGGTCCAACTTCTGGTCGGTCTTGTCGATCGTCTGCGCACCCACCTTGACCACAGAGTGGTCCGGCGCCGAGATCACACGGATCGATGCCTCGCCCTCGAAGACCGTCGACACCTCGCCCGCCTTGATGTCCCCCCAAACCGTGACGTCGCCTCCGGGTTCGACCTAAACGACCTTAGAGATTTGGTCGCACTCCACTCGCTGAAGCCGTTGGTGCGGTCTTCTGCGGTAAGGCCGTTCATCCACAGGCGCGGCCCGCTCTCGAGCTGGGCCTTGCCGCCGACACCTCTTCCGGCCGGGGCGCCGCGGTGGCCCGACCGCCGCTTCGGATCGGAAGCCAGACTACCGGTTCTGGTGCGGCGCCTCGGGAACGTCAGACTTCGAAGGTTATCCCTGGGGCCCGTCCGCAGCCAGCCGTTGTGCGAGCCCTGTCGAGGCGAATGGGGTTGGTCCCCTCGGGCGGCCGGGCCAGCAGACGGCACCTGCACGCAACCGGACCGCCGCGATCGGTACGTGGGATCTCCGTCCGGAATCCAAGGTTGCGGAGATGGCACGTCAGAACGGCATCACCACCGGGTGTTCCGCCCCTCGCCGGACGCCCAGGAGAAAGCCAAGTCAGTACGATATGGATGGATGCGCGGAAACGGTACAGAGTGTGCGAGTTTTTCTCAGTGGCAGCCGCCTAACACGACGGCGGGGAAGGCGACGCACCATGTCAAGGGGAGCAGTGATCGTCACCACCCTCATCCTCGATGTCGGCATGGGTTCGCTGGCCGGTTCCGACGGCAGGTCCCGCACGACCCGTGGCGGGATCTCCTCGGTGGACGCCGGGACCAAGGGCATCAAGGTGAAGGAAA
>Ga0209777_10008796_pt1 | contig 10987 bp, 13 predicted proteins | sample FrelakmetHBP12HB_FD_187147 | JGI IMG/M metagenome (GOLD analysis project Ga0209777, IMG submission 187147) | Freshwater lake sediment microbial communities from the University of Notre Dame, USA, for methane emissions studies -HBP12 HB (SPAdes)... | ecosystem: Environmental > Aquatic >... | reverse complement strand
CGTGTCCGCACTGCGGACTAGTCTTAGACAGAGATATAAATGCAGCGAAGAATATAAAGAGAGAAATATTAAGTACCCTTGGGATAAGGGGAATTTACGCTTGTGGAGATTCAGTAAGACCTATGACGAGCCTAAAAATGGGCAAGTCCTGGGCAAGAGTCTAAGAAACAAGAAGCCCATCCCTGAAGGGAGGGGTCATTCACAAGGTAAGAACTTTAAAAAGAAAATTAGGCATACAATGGACCAGTGTCTATTATGTTTCTACTCCCAAAGGATTATTGTATTTTCAAATTATTCCCAAAAGACAATGTATTTTTTGTTATTTTGCTCACTTCTTTGATCGTTTTGCTATAAGAGCTTTAGAAGAAAATATGTTGGATAGAGATAATTCCGTTAAAAAATTTATTTTTAATTATTTAGACAACAAAATTACTCAAATCTATAATATCAATAATAAAGAAATACAAATTTGCACAGAAGATGGTCTTATTTTAGGACATTTTGATTTAATAGACTATGATGAAGAAGAAACAGGCAGATTGATTGTTTGCAGTACTTTTTTAAGCATAGAAATGCTAAAAGCAAATCAGCTTACTATGTGGAAAGATGCTCAAGCACAAAAATTAAAATTAAAAGACCCTTATTATGTTTTAGGAGATAAAGTATGAAAAAGAAATATTCTTTAGAGGAACAAATTCTAAAATATCTTTGGACAAACAAAGGCGCTGTACCTTCTGAATTATTTTCAATTACTCTCGAAGCATCTGATGTATGTTTAGAATTAAAAAACATGAAAATAATTAAATTTAATGAAGGTACTTGGGAAATTTTTTCTAAAATTGGTAGAACAGAAATTAAAACTTTAACTGACGTTTTAACAGTTTACAAAAAAAGAATAAACTTTAATAAAGGTCTTAAAAGATTTAAAACTTATGACGACACTAAAGAAGCTAGAGGATCAGAAGCATTATGGGGGAAAATAGCTCATACTATTTTATTTGGTTTGGGAGGAAAAGATTATAAAACCTATTTGAGAGAATTAGGTTTCAGTGATATGCCCTCTCTATCTGAATTGAACAGGACTTATAAAAAATTAATGAAAACTGCTCACCCCGATGTTGGAGGTAGTCATGAGTTAGCTACAAAAATTACTGAAGCATATTCTAAATTAAAGGTTATTCTTAAAAAATAATGGAATTAATACTATTAGTAGGTCCTCCAGGATCAGGCAAAACAACTTACTATGAAAATAATCTCAAGGATCATCTAAGGATAAGCCAAGACGATCAAGGTAAAGTAGAGCATTGGAAAATTTTTGAAAAAGCAATTAAAAATAAAACCCCCAATGTAGTTGTAGACAGAGTTAATCATCAAAAATATCAAAGAGAAAGATATCTGAATTTAGCTAAACAAAACGGTTATGAGACTGTAATAATACATTTAAAAGTGCCTTATGATATTTGTCTTAAAAGAATGATAGTTAGAAAAAATCATCCTACTATTTCTAATGAAATTACAGCTAAATTAGCTTTGGGTAATTTTTTTAAAAATTTTGAAGAAATATCAGTAGCTGAAGCAGATATGATTATAACAATTGAGCATACAAATAATAATTGAGAGATTTGAAGTAAATGATGTGCTCAGATGAACAATTTTCTAACAATAGCTTACATTTGATTGTTGTGAGAATAAGAATTTAGATTTAAAATACAAACATAAGAGAGAAGAGAAAATTTTAAGCTTACATTTTCCCTCCATTTTTCCTCCCCCCGTATTTTAAAGAGTTTAAAATTTTCTTCTTCTTTCTTTCTTGAAATTAATTTTCGTCGATTACTTCGCATTTTATAGGAACGTTTTTAATATTGAGAACTATTACTATAGCTCGAATTAATTCTGAAAAACTTTCATAATCATTATGGATAGTAGTATGTTCTTTGAATTGCCAAGTATCCTCAGAATCGGGATAAAAAGGATTTAACCAAATATGGTGATATTGTAAAATTTTGTGAAAAAAAGACCATTTTTCTTCTTTAGTCCAATCTACTTTTTCTTTTAAAGGTTTTATAAAATCAAAATAATTTTCTGTATTTTTAATCATATTCTCATAATTAACTTTTTGACCTTCTTTGATATTTTTCGAAACAACATATTTTTGACTATTAATATCTAATTCTTCTAGATATTTTTGATTTTCTTCTAATCTTTTTTTCCATCTAATTATATTTTCTTCTATTTCTTTTTCAAAACAATAAAAAGATATGTCTGATATTTCTTCCATTAATAAATCACATAGTTCAAATTTATTTTTTTCTACAGTAACTATAAAACTTGCTGATGATGAATTCGACACGAATGAATTACGCTTCCTCATATAATCTCCAATTTATATTTTATGTCGCAATCTTTTGCTAATTTTTTTACTTTACTAATAAATTTTCTCTTATTAAAATTTTTATCAAGATCTCCTCTGTATATAAAAATAGGATTATCCTCAGAAAAAGAGGGATCTTCATTTAAATTAACATATTCTTTTACATTTTCTTCAAAAAAATAAATATCTCCCTCTAAATAAATATGCCCATCTTCCAAATAATCATTATGAAGAAAACCTGTTAAATATACACTTTTTTTCCCGTCCCATTTAATTTTATTTCTTTTAGTTAAAATAGATGCTACTTCTTTAGTAAGTTTTATTGAATTAATTAATTGTTTGTTGGGTCGTTTGCCTATTACAATAAAATTGCTGCTAGATGAGTTAGAAACAAAGGATGTTCTGATCATAAAAATCTCCTCTTGGATAGTTTATATATTGAGATGTCGAGATAACTCTCTTTATACAGGCATAACTAATAATGTTGAAAAAAGAATGCAAAAACATATTACAGGTAAAGGATCTAAATATGTGTATTCCAGATTACCTTTTCAAAAAATATTAGAAATAAAAGTCAATTCTAAATCGGATGCTTTAAAATTAGAACACAAAATTAAAAAAATGTCTAAAAAAGAAAAAGAAAATTTAATATTTGAAAGTATTAAAGTAAAGTAAAATAATTAGAATTTCTAATTAAATATTGCTGAATTTGACCTACTGAGACAGAATTAATATCCCAATTATTTACCTCTAGTGTAAAATCAATCATCAAATTTTTCAAATATATAGACATTAATTCAGTGCAATCTATATTTTTTTTAAAGGGATTTTTCTTTAATTTTAATAATTTTTGAATATAGTAACCAATTAACTGCATATAGCCATATTTTTGATTCCAATATTTAATTAAAAAATCTTTTAGAATTGCATCAATTTTTTCTTGTGGAATATGAATATTGAATATTTGATAGATATAGTTGGGTAAATTTTGATAATAATCTAAAGTAACAATGTCTACTTTACCACTTTCAAAACGAGCAGATAAAATGTAAGTAAAATAAGAACTATCTATTATAACACCTGTATGAGTCCATTGTGAATCTGTTTCTTTTTTAATAAGATCGCTTACTATACTTCCAGTACTAGATCCTATAAAAATAGCACCCCGTTTCATATTCATAAAAATCACCTCGGAACTTCACTAGAAATAAATACCCTATATAAAGAAGCACAGTTATATAATTGGTCAGGAAATATTATTTGCCTTTTTATTAATCCAAACAATTCCTTTATTTCAGTAGGAGCAATACTTAATTTTTTTTCCCAAATCTTCATCACTGCTTCAGTGCAATAATATTGATTTTTTTTAGGAGTGAAATCAAAATCATATCCATCACCTAATAAACTGACAGCAGTTTTTTGAGCTTCCTCTATATCTTGCTCATTAATAAGTCCAGATTTGAATCTTAAAACTGCTAAATAATCACATCTACAAAAATCTATTATATGATCTTTTTGGACGCCCTCAGCAACAGCGTGTATTACAATATGATCTTTCCAATAAAAACCAGCATGAGAAAAGAACCCCTTTATAAATTTACCATCGAGATAATCATAATATCCTCTTACTAAAATGTCACCGTCTTTAATAATCTCATATACTTTTTCAGATTCTTCTCCAGTTATCAAATATCCCTTTGGCTCATAAATAATGAACATAGGATATTTAAAGATTTTAACCTTGCCAAAAGCAGTCAAGAATTTATCCCATAATTTTTCAAACATAAATTATTCCCCCGAAAAATAATCTTTAATTTCTTGTGGTAAATATTGATAAAATTTTCCTAATTCTTCTTTAATTAAATTATGATAAGCTATAGGAGGAACGATACTAGCTCCATTATAAAAATTTTCATACTCATAATTTTTTAAATTGTTACTAAAATTTTTATAATATTTAGCTGTTTTAATCATAGATCTATTTAATAAATAGAATACTTTTGCATCGACAGGATTATAATCTATTATCTTTTTTAAAATTCTACTCCAAGAACCAGAATAATCACATAAAGCACTATATTTAGAATAAAAATCTATTAAATTAGTATTTAACTTAGCATTAGTAGATGAATATCCATCCATTAAATTATAAGGCAAAGAAATTATTCTATCCTCTTTGAATTTATTATAAATAGGAGCAGCTTCTCCAAATATAGTAAGAGTTTGATAATTAGCATATATTTCAGGAGTGATTTCTATAAATTTTTTAGTCAAATCAAAAGATTCTAAACCATCTCCATCTAAACCAAAAATAATGTTTACTTGAATGAGGGGAAGATATTTTACTATTAATTTAAAATGCTCGGATACTTCATAAACTTTATCTAAAGCATTATCATAATGTTTGGTTACACTTTTTTTATCATAAGCAAACCAAGATTCAATTCCAGGAGCAATACCATAAAAATTATTGTCTTTTAATCGCTTTAATTTATCTTCCGTAAGTCCTTTAATGTTTAATTCTGCACCAAATTTTAAAGTATTAGATTTTTTTATTGGATCTAATACATCCATTATTTCTTTGAATCGGACTCCAAAGTTTGGATCATAAAAAATTCCTCGAACTGCTCTCTTTTGTTTAGATAAAAAAGTTACATCTTTTTTTACTTTGTCATAATCTATAACTTGATATCCTAAATCAGCATCTACACAAAATTCACAATTATAGGGACAACCAGTACTACTAATTAAAGGTACAATATAAGGTAAAAATTTCCCAATTCCTTTAGAAAATATTGCTTCTATATATTTCCATCTTTGTTGTACACTAGGTAAATCTACAGGATGCTCGGAATTAGAAAGAAAAATTCCAGGAACATTTTTTTGAATATTTTCTAATAAATTTTTAATTAAATTTTTATCTGCTAATCCTACTACATAATCAAAATATTTGATTGAATCTTTAGGGTAAGATCTAGCGTGAGGTCCTCCTAAAATAATAATTTTATTTTTACTTTTATAATAAGCAGAAATACAATAAGCTAAATAAGCGGTCATAGTGTAAGAAGATATGAAAATGATATCTAAATCTTCTTCTAAGTTTACATCTGAATTTGTTATGATTTGATAATGTACTTTGTGTCCAAATTCTTCACACCATACAGCTACACATTGGGGCATAAAAGAAACCAAATAAGGTTTCAAAGAGAAAATACTAGAATTTTTTTTTTGAGAGACTATTTCTAATATGCCTATCTTCATTATTTAGCAAGTCTTTAATCTATGTAGAATTAAAGTAAGATTCATACTCCAAGCATGAGCTATAGCAGCACTATTAGTGTAACACATTATTTTGAATCTTACCCCATGTCCTATTCTTTGAGAATCTGCTGAAGGTAATATAGCTGTTCCTTCTCCAAGTAATTTTAATCTATTACCAAATCTATATAGAGGAATATCTATACCTACATTAGCAAATATCATAAATTTACCACAAGGGTATCCTTGAGCAGTTAATGCAGGTACTATGTTTTCAAATTGATGAGTAGTAGTATTAAAATCAGCATTCCAAAATCCAGGAGGGGTAATATTATCTTCATTAGGAACCATTTCTACTAATTGAATATCTGCTGGATTAATTGCTATAGTACCGTTACCTGCTGCTGGAATAACAATAACCCCACTATACAGATTGAAATAGGTATTTGTACCTGGTGTTATTGTAGTTAATTTAGGAACCATTTCTAATATTATTTCATCATTCATTCCATCTAGCCATTGAACCATACCTTGAGATATATTAGTTTGATTAACAATGCTGTTAAAATCTATATATCTCACCACAGAAGATGTGCCACTTGCTATATCGAAAAACATACTATTATTAACATCTGCTCCGTTTTGAGCACTATCATAGCCTACTAAAGTAGCATCTGATTGATCGTCTCCTGTATTTGTATAATAGGTATATAATCCTAATGGACGAGGAGTAGCGTGAAGTATAGGTTTGTTATCAATATCTTTAGGACCTGTTAAAGGTTTGTTTCCCTTAGCTTTATAATTTGTTTCAAAATCTAATTTGTTTAAATCATTTTGTTGTTGAGTTATATTACTATTTTTAGGAATTACTCCTTTAAATATTTGAGTAGTATAAACAATAACATCATCTACTATGAAAACTTCATAAATAGAGGCAGTTTCTTCATAATGAAAAGATGATTTAATTAAAAGTATTTGTGCTTTTAAAACATCCCAAGTTACGGATAAAACTGTTAAATTATTTCCATATATCATTTATTACTCCTCATAAAAATCAAAAGACAAATAACTTGTGTATGCATAATCAGAATCAGTTAACACATAACCAATAATTACTGCAGGACCCTCAATTAATATAGGTGTTCCATAATTTCTACTTATTGAAGGTTGAGCACCCCCTACTCTTATCATATCTGATATTTGATTGTTTATTGAATTTGCAGTTAAAAGATTTTTACATTTCAAATGAAAACGACCTCCACTAACTGTATTAGTTCCTGACGTAGATGCAGTTACTCCTGTTATATTACAAGTTAAACCATCAGCTACATAATGATGACACCAAAAAGTTTTAGATTGATTTGCTTCTAGTATTCCTATTATTGTGCCTGATCCATCAATCCCTGTGTACAAAGAAATATCCCCTATAGCACTATCGTCATGAGATCCTATTGTTAAAATTTCCATTTTTTCAATATAACAAATATCATTAGCTATAGTATTTACTGCAGTTGTTCCATTTAATATTATTACTTCTTGATATGGACCGTTTATAGTAGAATTAAAATAAGTAATTTTTACAGACCTCGCTCCTATTCCACTAGCACTATCATCTGTAGAACTACTCACTATTGATCTTTGTCCATTTGTTGATTGTTCTGTATAGTTAGTACCTCTAACAATAAATAAACCAGTAGAAGCTGTTTCTATCTTGCCATCAATAAATCCTTTACCTCTTAAATCAGGTGAAGATACAATCTGTACTCGTAAAGGATCTCCAATAAAATTATTACTAATTTGAAGTATATTTACATCTGACACAAATAATGTAGATAAATTAATTGGATTAGAAGCTACTATTGTTGTGTTTTTAACACAACAAACTGCTTGTAAAACATCATAAGGAAAAGGAATTCTATCTGTATGAGATGCTCTTATTTGTCCATTAATAACAAGAGTACATTTATTAGGTAAAACATTAATCTCATAATCTAAAAAATCACTTGTTTTTATTTGACCACTTAATGTGATTATTGTCTCTTCTTGACAACAAGACATTGTTCCTGTGCCTGTTCTAAAAATAAGCTTAGTATCAGATACGCCAGTAAATATAATTAGCGCTTGTTTTTCAGGATTTAAAGCATTATCTGCAAGACCTAATATGATTTCTTGACCTACTTGTCTAGTAGTTACTTGTAAATCTGCGTACATACATAAAGGACAATAATCTATATTACGTTGTATATAAGCATATCCAGAAGCATCTATTCCAGAATTGAGAGATTTAGTTGACATATCAACTGTTATGCTAGATCCAGTACCTCCAAAATCATGATATGTTCTAGATATTTGTCCTGTATCTGTTCCAGTATTACCTAAATACCCCTCTTCCAATAAAACTTGAGTATCACTAATTAGTTGTTTGATTTGAGTTAAACAAGTAGAGGTATCCGTACTTAATTTAATATAATAATCTAAAGCTAATTCACTTAAAAATTTAGTATTTATTCCTGTAACAATATTAGAATCTTTAGTAAAATTTATTGTACCTGTTAAATTAACTAGTAAAGGAGTACTGAAATCTGTTCTAAAAGAACCTTCATCTACAAATACTGCACTTCTTCCTATTAAATTCCAATCACAATCTAATTTTAAATTAGCTGTAGAATCAGTTATAGTACGTGAAGAATTAGGACGATAATCTGATTCTACTTCACACATGGATAGAGTATCTACAGGTGTTGTTACTGTAACAGGTTTAGAAACATTGACAGGTAAAGGTTGACCGCTATGATTAGCTATAATATTATCTAGCGTTGTCTTGTCATTTGTAGATAAATCAGCTTTAAAATAAATTGAAACATTAAGACCTAAAACACTAATGTAATCTAAAGCTGTAACAATACTAGATTGTTGTATTTCTAATGTTAATCTAGGCACATCGACTAATTTAGTATATGAATACTGAGTTGACATATATTATTCTCCATCCTTTTGAACAAGGACTAAAGATCTTTTAGTAACAGTCACATTAGAACCATCTAATGATGTATAACGAACAGAAATGCTTTGATTATCAAATGCATATACTTCTGCATGAGTAGTTAAAATAATATCGGTAGGTTCAATGTATGTAATAGATCTTTCAGATTCTATAACAGGATCTTCATCAACATAAACTCTATATTTAACACTTGTAACAGTAACATTAGCATTAAAAAATACAGCATAATAACCACGTCTAGGATATCTAGTTATTATTTTTCCATAATTACCATTACTAATATTTCCTTGAATAGTAGAAGTGTCATCTTCAGGCATTGGGGGAGTTGGTTGTCTGCTAGCAATCCATGCATCATAAGCACTTTGATAAGCAGCTTTTTGAAATACTAATTGCTCATTAGTCATTTCTGCCCAACCACTAGGTACTTCATCTGCATAAGCAACTTCAGCCGGCCATTCATCTGGGATGCCTGCAACATTTAATGCAGTCTTTTCATCAATTGATAAATCACTGTATAGTCTAACTATCATTATCATACTCTATCCATCCTCCACCATAAAGAGTCTATATAAGCTATTCTTGCTGTAGTCCCTATTGATTTTTCTTGTTTAATAGCACAATAAATTGTTGCTGTAGGAATATTCGATACAATAGTCCCCAATAAAGCATCATTGACATAACAGTTTACTAAAGAAGTAGATATATATTCCATTCGCAATCTATACCAAGTGCTTACTACGGGTAAAATAGTTGAATCACAAGTAGATACCGTTGAAGCTGATACTGAACGTAAAGTCCAATTACCACTATTAACATTATCTACATGCATAAAATATATACCATTTGTAGGTTGTCCAGCTGCTATTCCATCCATAAAACCAACATAGAATGTAAATCGTTGAGCTGCTACAGAGAGAATAGGAAGCATAACTCTAAACTCAACATTTAATTTGTTAGTTCCTAATTGAAAAGGTGTTGCTGTTGATGACGACACATAACTTCTACCTGTAGCGGTAGTACCTGTTGTAAATGTAATTACGCCCCATGATTTATTATCCACAGGAGTAGTAGAAACTGTAGCAGCAGCACCTGAGCCACTAGTACCTCGTAAAAATCCAAGCGGACTATGCCCTATGTCTAAATTTCCGTCCACATATTGTAAATCATCTAGCCCCTGCATAAGTGTTGTATATTGTATGCTGGTGGAGGTGGAGGTCATAAATTCTAAAGACCAAGTACCTGCGATAGTTCCTGCGACTTGTAGTATTGCTAAAATACGTTGTCCTGGTGACAATGTTATTAGTGGGGTAGAATTAATTGCATCACATATTGCTACATTTTGTGTTGAGTTGTTTTGAATGTTTTGCTGATATCCAACACTTATAGTTGTCGCATCCTGAAGATCAACGGTTTGTCCTACTGTTGTGCCTGTAAAAATTATTAACCAAGGACTAGTATTAGTTAGTGTTAAAACACTAGCTGTAGTTGCAAGTACACTAGCTTGAGTACGAAATGCTAGTGTATCTGTTAAACCTTCTACTACTTGGTTGTCTACTACATTACTCATTAATTCTCTCCATTCGCAATTGCTTGCCAACTAACTTCATTAGATATAGCAGTAGTTGCATTTAAACTAATAATAAAACTACCAGCAACTTTTGATTGATAAGTCCAATTTCTATTGTCTATTCCTGTAATAGTTATTGAATAATTAGTACTTGAAAAAGCGGAAGCAAAAGTTACTGTATATGTTTTAGGACTTCCTAAGAAAGATGCTCCTGTTACGACTCCTGCTTTAATTTTAGGTGAAGTTCCGGTTACTCCTTGAATCCCAGTTACTCCCTGGATTCCTGTTACGCCTTGTATTCCCGTAGGACCTATTAGCCCTGTTACTCCCTGAATCCCAGTTTGACCTTGAATTCCCTGAATCCCAGTTTGACCTTGAATTCCCTGAATTCCCTGGATTCCCTGGATTCCTTGAAGACCAGTGTTTCCTTGAATCCCCTGAATCCCAGTCACTCCAATTATTCCCTGAATCCCAGTTCTTCCTTCTGCTCCAGTAGCTCCTATAATTCCAGTTACTCCTTGTATTCCCTGAATTCCAGTAGATCCTATAATTCCGGTTACACCTTGCGTGCCCTGCACGCCTGTGCTACCAATAATTCCAGTGTTTCCCTGAATTCCTTGAATTCCAGTAGCTCCTATAATTCCGGTATTACCTTGCGTGCCCTGCACGCCTGTGCTACCAATAATTCCAGTGTTTCCCTGAATTCCTTGAATTCCAGTAGCTCCTATAATTCCGGTATTACCTTGCGTGCCCTGCACGCCTGTATTACCAATAATACCAGTGTTTC
>Ga0209777_10008795_pt1 | contig 10987 bp, 7 predicted proteins | sample FrelakmetHBP12HB_FD_187147 | JGI IMG/M metagenome (GOLD analysis project Ga0209777, IMG submission 187147) | Freshwater lake sediment microbial communities from the University of Notre Dame, USA, for methane emissions studies -HBP12 HB (SPAdes)... | ecosystem: Environmental > Aquatic >... | reverse complement strand
CTGTGCCGCCGAGCCGCTTCTCTCGCTCGGCGGCACGTGCTGCCTGCAACACCTCGAGGGCTACCGGCCACGCTTCCGCACTGAGATCCGTGCCGGCGGCGGGTTGCTGTACGGATACGACTTCGTCTCCGCGGCCGCCCTCACCGGCCTCGAGCGCCGCGACCCTCTGCTCACCGCCACCGTGCTGGAGTCGTCCACCAAGCCGCCGGCTCCTGTGGGCACGCCGGGCCTGGATGCCTTCGGTCACGTGCCGGACCTCTCCCTGCCCGCCGGAGAAGCGTGGTACTCGCTGCTCGCCTTGGGTCGTCGCGACGCCCAGCCCGAGAACCTCAGGCCGTTACTCGCCGGCGTCACGATCGCCGGCATGACCAGCGACGTGACCGTGCTGACCAGCCGGAGCGCGTTGGCCCCCGGCTCCACTCTGGACTTCGCCCTCGACTACGAAGGCCTCGTGCGCGCCGTCACCTCGCCGTTCGTCGCCAGGCGCTTCGTTGCCGGCCCGCCGGCGCCCGGAGAGCACGACCGATGACCCATGCCGAGACACGCTACGTGGGTCCGCGGCGCCCGCTGGCCATCCTCTCCGAGGCCGACGTGCGGCGCGTCCACGAGGCCTCGCTGGAGATCCTCGCCGAGGTGGGCTGCACGTACTACTCGCGGACCGCCCTCGACGTGCTCGCCGAGCACGGCGCCCAGGTCGACCGCGAGACGACGGTGGCCAAGCTGCCGCCGGAGCTCGTACAACGAGCGCTCACGACCTTGCCGCGCAGCTTCGTGCTCGGCGGCCGCGCGCCGGAATACGACCTGCCGCTCGATGGCGAGCACGCCTACCTTACGGCCGACGGCTGCGCCGTGCTGGTGCGCGAGGCAGACGGCACGGTCCGCGCCTCGCACAAGGCCGACGTGGCCGATGCCGCCCGCCTCGTCCAGAGCCTGCCCAACATCTCGGCCACGTCGGCCATCGTCTCCGCCCAGGACTGCCCCGAGCAGACACGCGTGCTGCACGAGCTCGACGCCTGCCTGCGCAATTCCGAGAAACACACGATCGTCGTCTCCGTGAAGGACGCCCGGGAAGCTCGCTACCTCATCGAGATGGCCGAGGCCGTCGCCGGCGGCAGCCGCGAGGTGGCCGCGCGACCGCCGTTCAGCGCCATCCTCTGCACGGTCTCACCGCTGCATCAGGAGCGTTTCGGCATGGACCTCGCCTTCACGCTGGCCCACGCCGGCATCCCGTTCCTGCTCTACCCGATGCCGATCCTAGGCGCCACGGCGCCCGTCACGCCGGCCGGCACGGCGGTCGTCGAAGCGGCCGAAGTGCTTGCCGCCATCACCGCCGTGCAGCTTGCCTGCCCCGGCGCCAAGATCGTCCATGCCGGCGGGCCGACGGCACTCGACATGCGCACCGGCTCGTACTTCGCCGCCGTGCCGGAATCCATCCTGCTCCGCGCCGTCCAGACACAGATGGCCGCTTTCTACGGCATGCCCACCTGCCTCGGCTACGGCGGCACCAACGCCAAGGAGCCGGGAGCGCAGGCTGCCTGGGAGAACGCCCTCACCCTCACCGTCGGGCTCCTCGCCGGCGCCGACTTCGCCTTTGGCAGCGGCCTGCTCGACGGCTCGCAGATCCTCTCTCCCGAGCAGCTCGTCATCGATGACGAGGTGTTCGGCATCGTCACCCGTCTGCTCCGGGGCGTGGCCAGCGACCCAGACCAGCTGGCCGTGGATCTCATCAAGCAGATGGGCTTCACTGGCCATTACCTGTTCGCCGACCATACGCGCGCCCATGTGCGCGAGCTCTGGCAGAGCCGTCTCGGTGAGACCGGCACCTACGAGTCTTGGCAGGCAGTCGGTGCGCCGAGCACCACTCAGCATGCGCGCGCGGTGGTCGACGGTCTGCTCGCCGCGCCGGCGGCCGAGTTCCCCGCCGACCTGGGGCATGAGTTGGACCGGATCATCGCGTCGGCCGAGACCGACTGAGCCCACAAGGAGTCACTATGACCCATGCAGACAAGTGCTACGTCGGCAAGCGCGTCAAGCTGGAGCTGCTCGACGCACAGGACGTGCGCCGCATCCATGAGACCACGCTCGACGTGCTCGCCGAGGTGGGCGTCATGTACCACTCGCGGCGAGCTCTCGACGTGCTCGCCGAGCACGGCGCCACGGTCGACTTCCAGACCACGGTCGCCAAGCTCCCCGCCAAGCTAGTGGAGAGCGCCTTGCGCAGTGCCCCACAGAGCTTCGTCCTCGGCGGCCGCTCGCCGGAGTACGACTTGCCCCTCGACGGCGAGCACGTCTACATGTCCTCCGACGGCTGCGGCGTGTCGTTTCGCGACACCGACGGCTCCGTGCGCCCGTCTCGCAAGCAAGACGTCGTCAACGCCGCCCGCGTGGTCCAGGCGCTCGACAACGTCTCCGCCACCTCGGCCATCGTCTCGGCGCAGGACTGCCCGCCCGAGACACGCGTGCTGCACGAGTTCGACGCTTGCTTGCGCAACTCCGAGAAGCACACCATCGTCGTCTCCATCAAGGAGGATTGGGAGGCTCGCAGCCTGATCAGGATGGCCGAGGCGGTGGCCGGTGGTCGCGAGAGACTCAGAGCACGGCCACCGTTCACGGCCATCATCTGCACCGTGTCGCCGCTGCACCAGGAGCGTTACGGCATGGACCTGGCCCTTACGCTGGCCGAGGCCGGCATCCCCATCAGTTTCTACCCCATGCCGATCCTCGGCGCCACGGGACCGGTCACCATCGCCGGTTCCGCGGTCGTCAACAACGCCGAGTTCGTCAGCGCGGCCGTGCTCGTGCAGCTCGCCCACCCCGGCGCCAAGGTCATCCATGGCGGCGGGCCCACCGCCATGGACATGAGCTCGGGCGCCTATGCGAGCAACTCGCCCGAGGCCATGCTCCTGCGCTCGATCCAAGGTCATATGGCCGACTTCTACCACGTGCCGGCCTGGTATGGCGCCGGCGCCACGACGGCCAAGGAGCCCGGCGCGCAGAGCGCCTACGAGAACACGCTGGCCATGCTCATGGCCTACGTCAACGGCGCCGACGTGACCTTCGGCACGGGGCTCCTCGACGGTTCGCGCATCTTCTGCCCCGAGAACATGGTCATCGACGACGAGATCATGGGCATGGTCAAGCGCATCCTGCGCGGCGTCGAGGTCAGCGACGAGACGCTGGCCTTGGACCTGATCGCCAAGATGGGCTTCGGCGGCAACTATCTGTTCGACGGCCACACCCGCCGCCACGCACGCGAGCTCTGGCAGGCGCGGCTCGGTGAGACAGGCACCTACCAGGCCTGGAAGCAGGCGGGCGCCAAGAGCACCGTGGAGAAGGCCCAAGACAAGGTGAAGCAGATCCTGGCGCAAGAACCAGTCGGTCTTCCTGACGGACTCGGGCGCGAGTTCGAGGCCATCATCGCCGCGGCGGCGAGGTAGTGGAAGAGGGGGCCGTGCCCGGCTACGGCGGCCAGAGCATGGTAGCCCCCCTGCGCCGCGTCCTGGTGCGGCGGCCGGACGCGGCCTTCGCCGTCGACGACCCGCCGCTCTGGCACTACGCCGGCCGGCCGCATCTGCCGACGGCACAACGCGAGCACGACACGCTGGTGAGCATCATGCGCGCCGCCGGCATCGACGTCGTCTACCACGACGTGGACCTGCCGGCTCACGCAGACGCCGTGTTCGTCTTCGACCCCGTCCTCATCACCGACCGGGGCGCCGTGCTGCTCAGTATGGGCAAGGAGCTCCGTCGCGGCGAGGAGACGGCCATGGCCACCGTCCTTAGGCGTCTCGGCGTACCTCTCCTGTACTCCCTGCACGGCGAGGCCCGTGCCGAGGGCGGCGACCTGCTGTGGCTGGATCACCACACCCTGGCCGTCGGCCAGGGCTTCCGCACCAACGACGAAGGCCTGCGCCAGCTTCGGGTGGCGCTCGAGCCCCTGGGTGTACGCGTCCTGGGCATCGACCTGCCCTACGACGGCGGCCCCCACGCGTGCCTGCATCTGCTCTCGCTGATCAGCCTCGTCGACGACGACCTGGCCGTGGTCTTCGAGCCGCTGCTCCCCGTGCCCCTGTGGTGCGAGCTGAGCCGGCGCGGCATCCGCCTGTTGCGCGTGCCTGAGCACGAGTTCAGGCAGACGATGGGCACTAATGTGCTCGCTCTGGCGCCACGCCGCTGCGTGATGCTGGAGGGCAGCCCCCTCACGCGCAGCCTCCTCGAAGAAGCCGGCTGTGACGTGCGCACGTACCGCGGCGACGAACTGTCGCTCAAGGCTGAGGGTGGGCCCACTTGCCTCACGCATCCTCTGCTGCGCCAGGGCACCTGAGGAGCCGCTGCGCCAGGCAGCGAGCGCGCCGCCATGCAGTGCGCGGCAGCGTCGTGGGACTCCTGCCGCGTGGTAGACTAAGCGAGGGTGTGCCGACGAGGGGATCACGCTTGAGCCCTATCACGGACGGACGCTTCCAGCGGTCCGACGCACGTGCTCCTTCGACCCGCACTCGTTTCGGCTGAGCCGCAGGGAGGTAGGGGCATGACCAAGGAGACACACGGCTCTTCGACCGTGCGGGGCTGCACGGCAAGAGTCAGACTGACGATGCTCGGCACGCTGGGCATCATGCTTGCCATGTCGGCGACCGCCGGCGTGGCCATGGCTCGGGTGGACGGCGTGCCGCTCTATCCGCCAGGCGGCGCCGCCTACACCTCGACCAGCATGAGCGACGCCCGCATGAGCGGCCCGATGATCGCCATCCAGGCGACCACCTTCCCGCCGGACGGCAAGGTTCAACGTGCCGCCGCCCCCGCACCGGCCATCCTGGGCTGGAACGCAGCCCATGGCCTCAACTGGCCCGTGGGGGCATATACGGGCAAGCCAGTGGCGGCGATCCAGGAGCACCCGACTGTCTACGACGACGACGGCAGCGTGTACATGGCCTGGCAGCAACTCGACGACCCCCTGACGAGCACCTGGGACATCTACTTGTGGAAGGGCGACGAGAGCGGTCCTCCAGACGGCCTCGGCGTCACCCTCGTCGTCTCCGGCCCGCCCGGCACCAACCAGGTCAGCCCTTCGCTGGGAAGCGTGCACGAGAACGACGGCGAGCACGTGGTGCTCGCTTGGGTGGACGATCGTGACACAGGCGGCGCCACGGGCGAGATCTACATGCTGGACCTCAGCAAGGACACAGACCACGACGGCACGCCGGATTGGCAGGAAGCGACCTTCGACCCGGCCGCCGGCGCGTCGTCCGGTATCCTGCGCGTCGACCCCTCGGGCGACCTGCTCAAAGGTCAGTACGATCCCGACGTCGGCCGCACCGGCATCTATTGGACCGACGAACGCTATTCCGAGCCCAAGGGCTGGGGCGATGGCACCTACGACACAGCCATCTACCGGGCCGCGCTCGGTGACGGCTCACCCGACGCCACAGTGTTCTTCCGGGAGGAGGCGGGCGCCACCAACGACAACGCGGCGCCGCGCGCCACCGGCTCCGGCGCTGCGTGGGTCCGCTCCGGACCGTACCCCTCCGACACGCCCTTCGCCAAAGCGGTCGGCGGTACGGGCCACGTGGTCACCTTCGTCACCAACGCCGAACCTTTCGACGCCGAGGGCGATGCCTACGCTCTGGTGGGCGGCCATGGCGGCGCCAGCGACGCCGACGACGACATCTTCTTCTACAGCAAGCAAACGGGGCAGCAGGTGCCGGTCTGCAACGTCGGCGGCAACGCCGGTGACGTGGCCATGAACATGCGCCGGCAACAAGCGATGCCCACCATCTCGCAGGCACCTGGCGGCTGGCGCATCGTCTGGAGCGACGCGCGCAACCTTCTGAACACCTCGACGACCCAGTGGGACGACCTCGCCTGGACGCTCTACGTGGCTCTCGTGCCCACCGTGGAGGCTACCGACCAAGTCCCGACCCCAGTCCATATCGGCACCCCGGTGATCATCACCTCAGCGGTGACGCCCAACTTCGCCGGCTACCGCGTCAAACTTGAGGCAGGCAAACGCACGGTGGCCCACGACCCATGGGGCAAGGACGTGTGGTACTCGGACTGGAAGACCCTCACGACCAAGAAGCTCAACGGCGGCTCGGTAGCGACTTGGACCTGGAAGCCGACCGCCAAGGGCACCTTCTACTTGCGCGTCTACTTCGTCGGCGGCAAGAAGTACACCGACGTGGGCCAGCGCAAGGTGCCCCACATCGCCAACGTCAGTCCGATCATGAAAGTCGTCGTGAAGTGAGCTCGACGGGCCTGCGCTTCACCTTGTTGGCGGCCGTCACGGCCGGTCTGCTGGCCTTGACGGCCGCTCCGGCCCTGGCGGCCGATGGCATGCCGGTACTGCCCATCGACTGGTCCGGCACGCCGCAAAGTCAGACGAACCCCGACGTGAGCTCCAGCGGCGCCACGGCCGTCGCCACCTGGGAGGAGACGCCTTGGACGCCTCCTGCACAGCCGGCGTTCACCGACTCTACCCGGGTCGTGGCCTTCAACCTGAACCGGCGCATCGCCTGGAGCCTTCACCCCGGCGCGTACCCGGCCATCACCGGAGAGCAGGTCGACCCCACGGTCCTCGTCTGCGCGCCAAAAAGGGTGCTCGTCGTCTACACGCAAGCCGATCGCACCAGGCCGGGGCAGCTCGACGAGGACCTCTGGGTCTGGGAGGGCGACACCCGCGGGCATGCCGCAGCGGGCTTCCCGCGCCTCCTCATCAAGGGCCCGAGCTCCAGTCCCACGCTGCAGTATGCCCCTTCGCTGGGCTGGGTGTCCGAGGGCGGCAGCAAGCACATCGTCCTGGCCTGGCAGGACACGCGCGACAACGGGCCTTCCGCGCCGCAGATCTACCTGCTCGACCTGAGCCGCGACGGCGACAGCGACGGCACGCCCGACTACAAGGAAAAGAGCTTCGACCCCGCGACCGCCGGGGTGCGCGTCTCGCCTTCCGGCGCACCCCAGCTCCATCCGGCCGTCGGCTCCAGCGGAGTCTGGTGGGACGACCGGCGTGGTGGCGCCACCTCTCGCCGCGCCGGCGCGTCGGCGAGCAACGATGCCGTCTGGCGCTGCATGCCGCACGGTCTGGTGACGCTCGACAGCCAGCGTATATGGACCCAGCCAGAGCCGACGCCACCCGGCAGCGCCTACATCTCGAGCCTGCGGCCGACCACCATCGGCGGCGCATGGCTCACTCGCGGAGACTGGGCGGGCAACGGCTGGGAGCCGTTGGTCACCCTGCTCGATCGGCCTGCTCACCTGGTCACTTGGCTGCGCTCGCCAGGCGAGATGGACACCAGCGGCAATCACTACGTGCTCACCGACGGGCACAGTGGCTCGGCCAACGGAGACTCCGACGTACTTTACTTCGACCGGACCACACACCAGGCCGTGCCCGTCTGCAACGTCAGCCGCGTGCTCGACGAGCCCTCCGATCTCGAAAGGCAGCCTGCCATTTGCGACGCTCCGGGAGGCTCTCGGATCGTGTGGCAGGACGCGCGCCTCAGCTCCGACTTCGACCCGCAACAGCCGGCGACGTGCCTGTTCCAGGCCCTCGTGCCTACCGTGAGCATCGACGGCATGGCCGACGCCGATGGCGTGATGCGTTTCTTCACCCACGTGACGCCGAACGAGGCAGGTCACATGGTCAGGCTGGAGACGGGCAAGAAGAAGACGCTCTACGGCAGCGTTCCCTGGTACCACGGCTTCACCATCGTTCAGAAGCAGAAGCTCTCGGCCCGCTCCCAGGCGCGCTTCCGCTGGACGCCGGACCGGCCCGGCACGTACTTCGTGCGGGTGTCCTTTGTCGGCGAGCCAGGCTACGCGGACGGCGCCACCGACCTTGGGCACGTACCGCAGGTCGGCAACGTGAGCGAGGTCATCAAACTCGTGGTCCACTGACCGTGGCCGAGGCCGGCGCCACGCACGGCACTACGCGTGCACCGCACGAGGAAGGCTTCTCCAAGGACGCCGACAAGCTCATCCGTCGCCTCTCGCTGGTCGCGTTGCTGCTCTCGCGCAACGGCAAGCCGGCTACGGCGGCCGAGATCCGTCGACAGGTCGAAGGCTACCCCTTGATGACCGCAGACGCCTTCAAGCGGCGTTTCTACGAGGACCGGGCGGAGTTGGCGGAGCTCGGCATCGGCATAGTGTCCGAGCCCGAACCCGACGGTCCCAGCGAGATGTACAGCTTGCCGGCGAGTAGCTACTACCTACCGCCGATCATGCTCACGGCGGATGAGCTGTCGGCGCTGGCGGCTTGTCTGCATGTGCTCGAGGACCGCTTCGCCTACTCGAAGCCGCTGCGTCTGGCTCTGGTCAGCCTCACCCAGGGCAGACCAGAGCTGCTCACCCAGGAGGCGCCGCCGCTGGCCGTGCTGCCGGAAGCGGACGCCGCCCGCGCGGCGGCGCCGCTGCCCAAGCTTCAAGCTGCTATCGCCGACCGCAAGACCGTGGTCTTCACCTACTACGCGATAGGTCGCGATGAGGAACACGAGCGCCACGTGGACCCCTACGGCCTGCAGCTCGTGGGCGACGAGTGGTATCTGATCGGTCATTGCCACCTGCGCCGAAGCATCCGCACCTTCCGCCTGTCGCGCTTCCGCTCGCGGGTGCGTCACGACACCCGCGCCGCGCACGACTTCGCGCCACCTGCCGACTTCGATCTCGCCGCCTATCGCGACCGGCCGCCGTGGCAGCTCGGCGAGAGTCGCGGCGAGGCCATCATCCACATCGACTCGTCCATGGCCTGGTGGGTGCAGGCCCACTTCGCTCACTGCGGCACACTCACGGCTGAAGCGGACGGGGGAGCGCTCTTTGCCACTGACTACGCCGCCACTCGACCGCTCGTCTCGTGGACGCTGGGGCTGGGCCCGGCAGCCACCATCCAAGCGCCGGCAGAGCTGCGCACGGAGATGGCGACACGGCTTGACCGCCTTCTCGAACGCCTCGTCCACACGCTGCCGGCCGCCGACCAGCCGGCGGCGCCGAAAAGACACGGCGTCGCGTCCGACAAGCGGACAGCGACGTGGCAGGTGGACGTCGATCGCTTCACGCGCCTGACCGCCCTGACGACGTACCTGCTGCACCGTTGCGATGCCGAAGGCGAGCTAGCCGTGTCGGTGCGCGACATCTGCACCGATCTGGACACGGACCCGACTGAGCTGCGCGCCGACGTGCGCCTGCTCAACTTGGTCAACTTCGGCGGCGACGGCGCCCTGCTTTGGGCCGAGTTCAAGGGCGCCACGCTGCGGGTCACCTGCGACCTGGCGGGCCCAGCCTTCGCACGGCCGGCCCGACTCTCACCACTGCAGGCCGACACCCTGCTCCTCGCCGTCGAACTGGTCGGCGGTCAGCTACCAGTCGGCTCGGGCGCCGCGCTCGCCAGCGCGGCCGAGAAACTGCGTCACGCCCGCCACGCGGCGCCGCCTACTCTAGCCGCCGACGAGATCCTTCCGCCTCAGGAGCAGGTGTTCGGCGCCATCAACACCGCCATCAAGGACCATCGCCTCCTGGAGATCGAGTACTGGTCAGAGGGTCCCGACACCACCACGTCGCGGACCGTCGAGCCATACCTCATGGTGCGCAGCCGTGGCGAGTGGTACTACGTCTCCTTTTGCCGCCGCTCGCAGGGCACGCGCACCTTCCGCGTGGCCACGACTAAGCGCGCCCGGTTGCTCGACGAACACTTCGCCCCACGGCCCGACATCGGCGTCGAGCTCTACCGAAGCGAAGGCATCCCCTCCTCCGAGCAGTACGCTTCGCGCGCCGCGACGGTCTGGTACAGTCCCGCCGTGGCGCGCTGGATCGCAGAGCGTCAGACGACGCGCAGCCTGGTCGACGGCGCTTGCCTGGCCACGCAGCCCTACGCCGACGAGAGCTGGCTCGTCCACCACGTGCTGCGCTTCGGCGGCGAAGCGGTGCCTCTGGCGCCACCTGAAGCCGTGGACGCGGTGCGCACGGCGGCCGGCCGGCTCCGTGAGCGCTATACTCATTCGTTGTGACCGCCTCCGTGGCAAGCGACATCCTCAACTCCGTCTTCAACATCCTCTACTTCCAGTGGTCCATCGGCATCCAGTTCATTGTCTGCGTGACGCTGGGCCACTTCGTGGCCGTCAGGACGGGGCGCAGCCACCTCAACTGGATCCTCACCGGCTTGCTCGCCGGCGTGATCCCCATCGCGGGCATCCTCTTCATGGTCGCGGCGCTGCTCTGGTATCCGCCGCCGGCACCGCGCGGCGGTGCCGGTTACCACCCACGGCACAGAGCCCGCGACCGTCAAAAGGACTCAGGCGGCACGCGACGTAACACACGATGAGCGACGCCTGGGTCTTCAGCGGCGACGACCGGCTCGAGCTGCCGGCGGTCGACCATTTCGAACCGCCGGCCCGCACGGCGGCGCCGGAGGCCATCGACTGGGGCGTCGTTTGCGCGGCCGCCGAACCGCTGCACACACCGCGACTGGCTGAGCTTGCCCGCGGCGCAGCCACAGCCGCCATCGCCATCCCCGACGCCTCACGGCCATGTCCGACCGGCGAGATCCTGCCGCCTCTGCTCAATGAGCTCAACGCAGGCGGACTGCCCGATACCGGCATCGTCGTCGTCGTGGGCTGTGGACTTCACCGCGTGACGACGCCTGCCGAGAAGGTGATTCTGGCCGGTGAGCAGGCGGCGGTACGTGTCGAGGTCGTCGACGCCCAGGCGCAAGAACAGGAGAGCGCCGACCTGGGCGGCACGGCGCTGGGGACGCCTATCCTGCTGAATCGACGCGTGGCCGAGGCCGACTTAGTCATGACCGTGGGCGTGGTCGAGCCGCACCTCTACGCCGGCTTCTCGGGCGGCGTCAAAGGCGTCGCTATCGGCTGCGCCGGCGAAGCCACGATCGCTTGGACGCACCGTCCGGCCTTCATAGACGAAGCCGGTGTGGCGCTGGGCCGCTTGGACGGCAACCCCTTCCAGCAGACACTGCGCGACATCGCCGCTCACTCCAGGCTCCGCT
>Ga0209777_10008794_pt1 | contig 10989 bp, 10 predicted proteins | sample FrelakmetHBP12HB_FD_187147 | JGI IMG/M metagenome (GOLD analysis project Ga0209777, IMG submission 187147) | Freshwater lake sediment microbial communities from the University of Notre Dame, USA, for methane emissions studies -HBP12 HB (SPAdes)... | ecosystem: Environmental > Aquatic >... | reverse complement strand
GATATTTGCCGAAGAAGAAAAGGGCAAGCCGCAAAATACCCTTCATCCTGAAAAAAAAACAGGAAGGGGGTCCCTTCTTTTTGTTCTTTAGCTAAAAGGTGATATTCAGGAAGATGGTATGTATCATACTTACCGCATAATTCCAGTGCATCAATCCATTGATCCTGATCATCAACAGGTATCAGTTTATAATTTGACATCTATACTTTCATCATTATTGAGGATTCTAGTGTCATAACATTCGCTCTCATTAGATCTCTTGTGATGACTTTTTCTCGCGTCGTATCAGGTGAGGAAATCGTTTAATTTGCATTTCCGATTTATAATTCTCAAGCATCCTTCTATAAGGATACTGTATCACATAACCAAAATCTCGCTGCGCTTTTCGAATATCATAGAGATAGGTCATATGATTCGGCTTCTCTGGGCTATATATAACCTGAAGATCTATTCCAGGTTGAGAAAACACATCAATTATCCCCCGAACCTCTTCTTCTAATGATGTTCTAACTCCGCTAGCGATGTTGTATAATCCACTGGCGTTTTTGCTATCGATGGCCAGGACGAAAGCATGAGCAACATCTTTAACATAAACAAGATCTCTACCTTTTGTTGGATCACCCCAAATTTCTACTGGCCCGCCCGAAATAACACTGCGTATGATCATCTCAAATCCCGGCACACGGGGCTTTCCATCTTCATAAATTTCGCTATGTGGACCATAGCCATAGACTGCCGGGAGTCGGAATACTATGCCTGGAATACCATATTGCTTTTCGTAATGTTTAATAATTTCCTCAGCCGTGATTTTCGTAATGATATACATCGCGTGATCGCCGGTATAGATGATAGCACGTTGATCCTCTTCAGTGATTGGCCGGCCGATGTTCCACAATTGAGCAACATCAGAGTGTGAACTGGCAAGAATTACTTTTCCTGCACGAACACGCCGGCAATACTCCATTACGTTAACCGTTCCTGTCACATTAATATTTATATAATGCTGCGGATCATATTCCTGAACATTTGCTGGTAAATGCGCCGAACAAATCACGACAGCTTCCACCCTTTCTTTTGGCAATTGGTCGAAGTCGGCTGCGCATCCAAGGTCCACCTGAGCGAATGCAATTTTTTTGCTTGTGTAGTACTCACGAGGCATATTTCTCCAGCCGGTTGCGAACACTTCTCTACCCGCCGATATTAGCTCGTCGACCAGATATGTGCCAATAAAGCCCGAAGCACCAAGGACTACAATCATGGAATACCCCCGTTTTAGAAATTGCCCTTTACCTTGTTTTTCTCTTTTATGTTATCCATACGTTCATTGGGAGACATCAAATCATCCAGCGTTCTAGGCCCTTGTCCTGGTTGAATACCTTTCCCATGAAAAACTACAATAGCTGACCTAAATAATATTTTAATATCCAGCAATAAAGATTGATTCACCACGTACCATATATCTAATTCGATCCGCTGGCTTAGCTTGAGATCTTGTCGGCCATTGATTTGCGCCCATCCTGTAATCCCCGGTTTAACATCATGTCGGCGGTGTTGCTCAGGATTATACCGATTCAGATATTCGACTAACAATGGCCGTGGACCTACCAGGCTCATATCACCTTTAATAACATTCAACAATTGGGGTAACTCATCTAAGCTCTTTTTGCGTAAAAACTTCCCCAATGCTGTCAGGCGCTGCTTGTCGGGCAGGAGATTGTCCTTGGCATCGCGTGTATTGGTCATCGTACGAAATTTGAAAATGGCAAAAAGCTTTTCATGCAAACCGGGACGTATCTGTTTAAATAATACCGGACTACCTAAGTTAATGCGCACCAGTATTGAGGTAACGACAAGGACCGGCGATAGTGCTATTAACGCCGGTATGGTCAATGCCAAGTCAAGGATACGCTTACCGCAAGAAAAATAAAATTTGCTTTTACTTATATTAGACGACATTTGAAAGGTCATGTCATTTTAATTTCACTTTTGGTCACGATAATTGATTAATACCCGTTTGATTCTAGTTACTGCAATGTTTACAAATAGGCTTATTAATATCTTGAATTTTTTTATTGGAGCATTTAGCAATGGTTCTTCTCTAAAGTGTTTTCTTATGATTCTGAGCAATCCCTTTATTAATTTAATGTTATTATTACTTACATTTGTACCATGCATTCGGTAGTACACGAGAGGTTTATTAATGTAGCCAATTGGATATTTTCGTGCGACACGCAGCCACATGTCAGTATCTTCGCCACGCCCTGTTTCATCAAAATAATCAACTTCTTCGAATATCGATCGCCTGAGCATAACTGTTACGGCACAAATCAGGGGTCTGGCTAACAAAACTTCGTGCATATTACAATTTTGAATTCCCTTCTTGAAATACTGATCCATCCCTGTCTTATAATCTGACCATTTTAAATTGGTATCCTGGTTAAATTTTGTAAAATATGCATCAGAGCATACCAATCCTATATTTCTATTGTCCTCCATAAAAGTCACTTGTTCATCTAGTTTATTTTCTATCCATTTATCATCAGACGCAAGGCAGGCGATATAATCACCTGAAGTCAGGGCTAAGCCCCTATTAAGCGTTTTACAGATACCTTCATTTTGTTTTCTTATAAACTGTATGTTTTTATTCTGATAATTTTTTATAAATTTTTCTATTATCTCTGCCGTTCTATCTGTTGAACCATCATCGATTACAATGAACTCAATATTTTTATAAGTTTGATTAATAACACTTTGCAGTGCTTCTTCAATATACATTTCATGGTTATATGCAGGTACTATAACACTGACTAATGGATTATTTTTCATAAAAACAACTCACCGGAACTTATTCATTATACTTTTCTAAAGCACGACATACACATTGAACATGACCCGCATCCATTGCCGGGCCTATAGGAAGACTTAAAACCTCCTTGTGAATCATTTCTGAAACAGGTAAAGAAAGATGGGCGAATTCCTTATAAGCACCTTGTCTGTGAGGCGGTACGGGATAATGAATCAATGTTTGGATTCCGCAATCTGCAAGATGTTTTTGTAAACGGTCACGCTTCGGCGTTCGAATAACAAATATATGCCAAACTGGTTCTGCCCAAGGTGGGACTTGGGTAAGGGTCAAATAGTCATAAGCCAAGAGTTCCACAAGATATTGATCGGCGATTTTCCGGCGTCTATCATTCCATTCGTCAAGATGTCGCAACTTGACACGTAAAAATGCGGCTTGCAGTTCATCCAAACGTGAATTGACCCCTTTTATGTCATGGGAATATTTTATTTGAGAGCCGTAATTCCTCAGTTGCCGAACCCTTTCCGCAATCATGGAATCATTCGTTGTAACAGCGCCGCCGTCGCCAAAGGCGCCAAGATTCTTCCCCGGATAAAAACTGAAGCCGGCTGCGTCACCTAAACCGCCTGTTCGTTTACCCTTGTATCGCGCCCCATGCGCCTGGGCCGCGTCTTCGATTACTTTCAAACGATATTTTACGGCGATTTCCATAATGGGATCCATGTCCGCCGGTTGTCCATAAAGATGGACGGGCATGATTGCTTTTGTCTTCTCCGTTATGGCCGCTTCAATCCTGGTTGGGTCAATATTGTATGTTGTCTCATCCGGTTCAACAGGTACTGGTGTTGCCCCGGCATAGGATACCGCAAGCCAGGTGGCGATAAACGTATTAGATGGCACGATAACTTCATCGCCTGCACCGATGTCCATTGCGCGAAGGATTAAATGCAGAGCATCCAATCCGTTTCCAACGCCTATACAGTATTTGACGTTGCAATAATCAGCGAACTCAGATTCAAATGCCCTAAGCTCGTCTCCCTGTATATACCAACCGGAGTTCATCACGCGCTGGAAGGCGACATCAAGCTCCGTTTTTAATTCCAAATAGGTTTGTTCTAGGTCTAAGAAAGGGATATTTTTCATACTCCGTCGCCGTTTATCTGCCATGGATACCCCCTGTATTCTTTTAAATGATCTTTCCATGGATATATCTGATTTCCATTCTCATCTCTAATATCTCGTACGCTGCATCTAACTTTCGCCGGGTTTCCCATAACAAGCATTTCATCATCAACATTTTTCGTGACAACTGAATGTGCGCCAACCAGCGCATTTTTACCAATAACAATACCAGGCAATATTACGGAAGAAGTGGCAACAACAGCGTATTCTTTTATTGTAACCCCCTTTGGATTATATACGGGTGGATGCGGATCATTAGTTAGAACAACATACGGATATATCCATGCATAATCTTCAATTATCGAATGTTGTCCGATATGTGCATTAGAATGCAATCTTACATATTTTCCAATAGAGACACTTCCCTGAATGTCTGACAGAGTACCAACGCTGCAATTAATACCAAGGATTGATTTTTCTCTAATGGTGATCCGATGCCCGGATTGAAATCCATCACCTATCTCAACATCTTCATAGATAATTGAATGCGACCTGATGACTGAGTTGGATCCAATAATAGTTTTTTTAAAATTATGTTTCTCCACGCAATCTGAATTTTCATTATAGAAAGAGCCAGTCGGTTCACCTAAGATCGAATATGGACCTATAAAGGTGTTGTCTCCTATAACTACGTTAGGATAAATAATGGATCCATAACCAATGTTTACATTCTTTCCTATTGTAACGTCCCGATATTTAATCCAATTGTTTTTCATCATGATAGCCTCAATCATATACACCTTTCTCTAATATCTGCTTTTGATTTGATTATATTGGACCATCGCTTTCCAGCCTCACGCAAAACAGCCCGTTGATTAATAGTTTCACGTAAAGATTGTCAATCTCATTTCCGTGCCCAGATCAAGACCTTCCGATTGACAGGCACATCAAATATAATTTCAGGATCAGATGATGCGGCAAGTTCGCTTAATACTAAACCATCCGCTTCTATCACCACGTTATGTTTAGTCCACGCAGGACGAGGGATGGCAGCCGTGAGATTCACTTCTTCATCTGCAGGTATTTGGACACTTAGTATAGATACCTCCAGGATGCTCTGCTCCTTGATCGATAATTCAAGCGTGGCTGATGTCCGCGCACGGATATAAGCAGCAACCTCTCCTAGAGTGACAATCCAGAGCGTGTCGCCTTGTGCAGCCACATAATCAAGATGTTCACGGAAAAGGGAAAGGGGAATGGTTCCACTTGTACTCTCTTCATTGGCCCCAACGCTATGGAATTGAGTCACGCACCAGCCCCGATTCTTGATGACAGTGTTAATAGCTATCTGAAGCCGATTCATATCATAGGGGGGACCAGATGCCTCTACGCAGTTGATAGAAAACATCTCCTCCAATGAAAGATCCGCAGCATTGAGGCCATTTCCACTGCTTGCACCGCGGGCATTGGAGTGATACAATTTAGCTATTGACCGGGCCAATGCAGAGGAGCTGCCGTACGGATAGGCAAAACTGGGGACTGATTTCATTCCCTTAATGTTGTTGAGTAAATCATTTTTTGCCTTACTGAATTCTTTATGCAGAGCTTTCTCGTCGAGATCACTCATGTGGACATGAGACCATCCATGTGAAGCAAGTTCATGGCCGCTATAAAATAGCTTTTGCCAGTGTGACCAATTCCAGATTCTCTTAGTGTTTAGATAAAATGTGCCGCGCATACCACGGGCCTCAAGTTCAGGTGCTGCGACCAGATAATGGGAGCTTCTACTAGAATCATCAAATGTAAATGTGTAAGCGGCTGTTTTGTCATGTCTCCAAGTACAAATACGGGGTGAACCGGTGAATGTTAAGGGCTCGGTCAATTTACTTATAGTCGAAGCTTTAATGGCCGTTGCCGTAAAGTCGGTATCGGTGACACTTTCTCCACTTACGGTTACCGTTAAGCTGTTCGGACTGAACGTATAGCTCGTAAGTGAGGGCGTCACCGTGTAGGTTCCGTCTGCCTGGATCGTAAAGCTGAAATTTCCGATTTCATCGGTCTTTGTTGTTTGATCGGTTGTGCTGCCTGTCAGTGTGATTATTACACCTGACTTAACCTCCCCGCTTACCGTTCCAGAAATGATAACAGGTGCTGCCCCGCTACCGATACAAACGATGGCCATCAAAATCATCATCAGAAAATACAACAAAACCCGAATTGAAATTAGACCTCTGTTCATACTCACTGCCAAGCAATACTAACCCTTCTCTAATTTTACTTATGACTTAGCGGTCTTTTATCTAATAACATCTGAGATCGTCATTAACTTTGGTGTGTTTATGTACTGTTGATATTGTCGCGAAAAATAATAAATTGATCATAGTCGCGCATATAATCATCTTTATCATACTTGCGTGAAGCCAGCACAAAACCGAGTTTGCGCCAATAATTGTTTTTTAAAAATCGTGCTTTTCCACACAAGCTGAATTTTCATTGTAGAAAGAACCAACCGGTTCACCTAATATCGAATATGGCCCTATAAATGTATTGTCTCCTATAACTACGTTAGGATAAATAATTGATCCGTGTCCAATGACTACGTTGCTGCCGAAAGTTACATCATTGTATCTCAAGTAATTACCATTCCTCATATAATGCCTTTCAATTCTCTATTGTTCCCTTTTCATGTGCCCGTAAATCCGGTGCGGTGGATATAATCTCTCAATCCATTTCGCATATTCACTTGGGGTTATAAAAAAAGCCCCTTTCTCCTTAAGTGCCTTTATCAATAAATTGAATTCGATCCATTCCTTCTCGGTCCAAACATTGGGGTGTAGTTGTATCACAGCTGCAGTCCCCGTAGGAAGCTTTTTCGTCTGCTCGATTATGTTGTTATGATTAGACATTTTCCCTACTTCATACTCTGCGGATAGCAGCCATGGTATTACTAATCTATTACCTTCAGTCGGACTATAGAAGACTGTCTTTATGGATGGGAAATTGTCTAAGGCTAAAACTGTATTCGCATCTGTGTGACCTCCGGGTGCGCAGAAAACGCTCAAGTCCCGTTTTAAATACAAGTGACATGTATCAAGTATCTTTTTAAATGTGGCGATTTGCGTTTTTTCGTCTGGTCCAATAAATTCAGTTTTACCGTTCTTCATATAATGGGTGTAACCGTGGATAAACAATTCGCATTCTTCTTGTGGGTCGAGATTAGAAAGAAACGCAAGTGGGCGCGCCGTTGCAGTTTCAAGAGTCTCTATTATAAGGCCTGCAGAAAACGGTATCTCGGCGAGATTGCATACATTAAATAGCCTCATGAAACTGCTCCCGATGGATGCAGTTAAATCGTCAGCCTTAATGATTACGATCAATCTATCGGGACTAACGACTTCAACCGAGTATGTCGAGATCATATTCCCATCGCGCGTTGTTACCTTCACCTCGGTCTTTCCGACAGCGACGGCGGTAACAAGACCTGTTGACGAAACCGATGCAACCGACGTGTTTGAACTCGTCCACATTACGTCTTTATTCAGCGCCGCACTGGGACGGATAATCGCCGTGAGTTGTTTCGTCTGCATTTTAAGCAGCTTTATGTTGCTCTTTTTAATGTACACGGTCACCATTATTGCCGTAAAGTGGGCTTTACCAATGACGTTGGCGCCGGTTATGGTTATTGTTGCGCCGTCAGGACTGAATATATAGCCTGTAAGGGAGGGCGTTACCCAGTAGGTTCCTTTCGCCTGATTCATAAAACTGAAATTACCGTTTGCGTCAGTCGTTTTTGTAAGAGTAGCCTTACCTTTACCGTCAATGTCAGTGAGGGTGATGTTCACACCCGACTGCACCGCACCGTTTACTGTACCGAAAATGCTGTAGATATGGAATAGTGCTGCACCTCTGTGGAATACTGATGCCGCAACTCTGTGGAATACTGCCGCTTCTCTGACGCATAAAAAGATGAAAAACAGTAAAAACATGAAAAAAACGAGCACATCCCGAGTTGAATTTTTTTTTCCGTTCATACTAATAATCCAATTATAATGAGTTGATAAAGAATCATACGGTTTGAATGTATGTTAAACATATAATAGAATTTGCAATTATTTCCTGTTGTAATACATCAGCCTCGAAAATTAACAAATTGATCATAGTTGCGAATATAATCATCTTGATCATACTTGTGCGAAGCCAATACCAAGCAAATAGCACCAGACGAGAACTCAAACAATTCTCTCCAAATGCCAGGCATAACCATCAAGCCATAATCGGGCCGGTTGAGGGTAACGATCTTTTTATTCTGACTATCATCAAGCAATACATTGAATGAGCCGCTGGCAGCAACAATAAGCTGATGAAGCTCTTTATGGGCGTGGCCGCCCCTATCTTCACCGCCGGGAATGTCATAAAGATAATAAATGCGTCGCACATCACAGGGAATATTCTTTTGCCCCTCAACAATGGTAATATTACCCGCTCTATTATGTATTTTACTTAATGGCAGAATGACGCAGTCATATACGCTGTTTTTCATATTCTTCTCTATAAGTTAAGAACATATCATAATCGCGAATGTAATCGGATTCTACAAACTTTGTTGAACTCAAAACGACGGCAAGAGAGTTGGTAGAAAAGTTTTCCATCTGTCTCCATAAACCGTAGGGAATATAAAGGCCGTAATATGAGCGATTCAAAGAGAACAATTGTTTGTGAGTGCCGTCGTCAACCACGACATCAAAGCTGCCGGAGAGGGCAATAATAAATTCCCTTTGCTCTTTAAATGCATGACCACCGCGAACCTGACCACCGGGAACGTCGTATATCCAATAAGTCCGTTCAATCTTAAATGGAATATGATTTTCTTCCTCAACAAAAGAAAGGTTGCCTCTTGGATCTTCGAATTTCGGCAAAGTAATTATTTTAGTTTCCATAACTTGATATGTAATATTTTTTGTAAATAATACGTAAAGTTCTATAACCGTACTTAAATTATGATTTCAATAAAACGCAGCTATATAGTTTTGTTGCCCAAATTGTGATAAAATAATTTCAGTTTTTCAGCTTGATTCTCCCAGAGATAAAAGTTCTGTATTTTTTTAATATTATCCGCTTTCTTTTTTAATAGCTCTCTATTGGTTTTTACTTTTACAATAATATTTATTAATTCATCAAGATCATCACCGTTAATTACATAACCAATATCATGTTTTTTTACAAAATCGCCATAATATGTACCAGCTTGAGCAATTACAGGCGTTAATGTATATATTGCTTCATAGCCTTTAATCGGGATCCCATATTTCATATTATCTACACTATTATCATATATGACATATAGAAGATCAGTTTCTTCATAAAGATATTTTATGTCTTTATAATAAAACTGACCGGTTATTATAACATTATTGTAATTATCTCCAATACTAAGTATATTTTCAAGTACAGGTCCTGACCCATGTATTTGAATTTTTAAATCACCAATATTTATGGCGCTATCCATTAGCAGTTTCAATTCTTTGAACTGCCTTACAGATCCAATGTAAGATATTCTAAGATACTTACTTTTAGTTCTTCTAAATCCCTGAAAGATTCTCCTTTCAGTAGTATTTAATATTGTTTCACAAATGGTACTTTTTTTAATCTTTTTTTTATACCTTTCTAACTGATAGTCAAGAACTGTGATCAATCCATCAATATTTAAAAAACACCACCACGCAAATATTTTGTAGCATAATGTTCTTACTCGACCATGATATAACCCATCAAAAATTTCACGCATATCCCAGACAAGAATTTTATCTTTTTTTAAAAACGTACCTATGAAGGCCCCATCAAGATCCTGCCCATGTATGACATCATATTTTTTTCCCTTTAGATATTTCTTTGCTTCATAGGTAAATCTTATAAAAGCAAATAGTTGACTAAATCCTGTTCCATATTTGGAGTCAATAAATATTCTTTTAATTTTAATTCCATCAATTTCATCATATTCAATACCATTGCAATTATTTTCACGGTCCCAACTTATAACTTCAATCTGATGACCAGCTCCTATCAATGTAATCGACTCATTGTAGACTCTAGGATCGATATGTAATCCATGTGTTGAAATAACTATAATATTCATAAATATGCCCTGAATTTAGTTTTGTTAAATAATTCAATGTCTTTCCGACTGGGAATCAATAAGAACATAAAAAATATAAACATCCATGACGTTCTTAAAGCGCCATTAAATAGATCATTGATTAATATATAGATAAATATAAGAAATATAATTTGCTCATTGATACAATCACCATAAGTTGAGCCTAATATTTTATTTCGAATACTTATGATATATCCAGCGGGTATTGCAAATAATATTGTGCCGACAGTGCCATATTCTGCTAAAAGCTCTAGTAATATATTATGAGGAAACATTCGTAAATCGTTAACACCAATATAAACGGAGAAACTATTGATTCCAGCGCCAAATATCATTGTTTTGATATTGCTAAAAAATAGCTCAAGCGCATGTGAGAAAAGGTAAATTCTTAATGACTGATCACCTTCTTTAGTTAGCATCATGAATCGTTGCCATGTAATTGAGGCATTTAATGTTTGAGTAATCTCGGCAAAATAAAATGCCATCAATGCTACTACGATAATAATTAGAATAATTGATTTGAGAATGAATGATAAAGTGAAAGTAAATGACTTTAATATATTAATATAATATATTAAGAAAATAGCAACCAAAGCAACCACAGAACCGCGCCCACCTATTATGAACATACCTATTACTGATAATAGTATTAGAATCTTGGAAATCACAGAAATGAATTTATTATTGGATGACAGAAGCCCTAAATTACAGATCGCGAATAGACCAAGGTACATATTTATATTTTGGTAAAAACCATTATCAATATTTATAAATATGTTTTGTTGATTATTTGAACTTAAAGATATGTTTCCTTGAATCAAGGACCAGATCAATATAATGAAGTAACTAAATGAAAGTAAATACAATAAATTAATAACATTATTTTTATTTTGCAGACATAACAGAGCTA
>Ga0209777_10008793_pt1 | contig 10989 bp, 22 predicted proteins | sample FrelakmetHBP12HB_FD_187147 | JGI IMG/M metagenome (GOLD analysis project Ga0209777, IMG submission 187147) | Freshwater lake sediment microbial communities from the University of Notre Dame, USA, for methane emissions studies -HBP12 HB (SPAdes)... | ecosystem: Environmental > Aquatic >... | reverse complement strand
GAAAAACCAAAAACATTGTTTGAGCCTGATGTAAGGGCACTGAGGGATATGGTTTATGGTGTTCCTTCAACGGATAAGAATTGGGATTCTTGTAAGGAACATTGGATGACGCCCGAAGGCATCAAATGGCTTCAAGAACAAATCAAAAAAGAAAACAAAAGACCATGAAAACAAGAAACGGATTTGTCAGTAACAGTTCCAGTAGTTCATTCATTATCGCCCTCAAGGTAGATAGAGAGATAATATGCCCTCACTGTCACCGCAGGGATACCAATTTCTTTGACCGGGTGGCCCGTGGGTCAGGGTATTGTGGCGATGACACGAAATTGGATGCGAGAGGAATTGATGAAGTTATTAGAAAATTGACGGAATGGACTACTCACAATGCTGAAGAAGTTGAAGTCGTCAAGAAGAAAATAGAGAAATACGCTTCTGAGGGTTACGAAATTGGCTGGATTTCCATTTCCTACCACGATGAAGATTTGAACAACGAATGGGAATCATTGAAATCATCCAAAAAAGTTATCATTATTCAAGATAGAAGCTAATAATTATGAAAACAAGACAAGGATTCGTATCAAACAGTTCCAGTAGTTCATTCATCTTGGACCTTCGCAAACCGTTGGTCAAAGGATGGTTGGATGATATCAAAAAACTTCCCAAAGCCGAAGGCACAGGTCGTTACACCTGTAAAGCCATTGGTAAGGATGCTGTCCGTTATGCCAAAGAATGGATTGAAGAAGCGGGAGAATACTACGCTGAATCCCAAGATGGTCTTGGCCATTGGATTCTTAAATGGGCAGAGAAACTTGGGGAAAATAATATCGTGTTCCTTCGTGAAAGCGACGAAGACATGGGCGGAAACTTTCGTGATTGTGGGTTGGATTACAAAGAAATCAGCAATGCCGCCGAATCGGAAATGGAGTATCATTAAAATATGAAAACAAGAGCAGGATTTGTCAGTAACAGTTCCAGCAGTTCATTTGTAATTCTCGGAATCCAAACGGCTGATAAGGAAGTGGTAGAAAAAGCGGAGAAACTTCACCTTTACTGTTGTGATTGGGTTGAGGGTGACGATTACTTCGTTATTGGAACAAAAATCGGCCGGTGGAGTGATGGTGAAGGTTCACTCAACTCAATTGATATGGTTGAACTCGCTTCAAAATCGGCAACGTTAACACAACAACTGACTCAACTCGACCTGAAAGAACCAGCCGTGGTCAAACTATTCTATGGAGAAATGATGACATGAAAACAAGAAACGGATTCGTATCAAACAGCAGTAGTTCAAGTTTCACCTGTGATGTCTGTGGTATTACCGAAGAAACGTATGATGGTGGCGGAGAATCGGGTGACTGGTTTTCGTGTCAAGACGGTCATACATTTTGTGAAAAACACAAAGTAAACTTAACTGTCCCTGCCGAAGAAATGAGGGAAGTTTTAATTGAAGCCGCGAAAGAAAATTTCGTGGTCAAAGAATTCACGGATGAAGTTCTCAGAATTGAAGAACTCTCCGACGCGGATTTGAGTGATGAATACACAGAGCATATGACGGAGGATTCTAGCGAAGTTCCACCCGAACAATGTCCTGTGTGTTCCTTCCGAAATTTGCTGTATGACGACACATTGAAATACATGTTGGCGTCACAAGGCAAGACACTAAAAGAGGTCAGGGAGAAAATCTCTGCGGAATTCCCCAACCGAACACAGTTTGAACAATTCATCAAAGACATAAGAGTATGAAAAGGTTTATACCGATGTGGTGTGGTTACGCCATGGGGTTTCTTTTTGGATTAGTAATGGCTAATCCAACGGTGATATTTTTCATTTTTCAGGCAGTTGGGTTTACTGCTCTCAACATCGTCATTTACGCACTCAACAAATATGAAAACAAGAAACGGATTCGTTAGTAACAGTTCCAGCAGTTCTTTTGTAATTGTTGGAACGCCACTCACCAAGAAAATTGAAACTCGTCTCAAGGAAAAACTTGGGGTCAAGCCAGATGAAGACGAGTGGCAGTATGAGAGGGAGGAAGAGATTGAAAAACTAGGAGTCTCCATTCTCTATACATCGGACGACTCTGACGGTAGTTATACCGTGGGGAAAGTTCTGGCCGATGTCGGAAACGATGGAGATTTTCTCGAAAGGAAATCCTATTCCATTGACCAGTTGAACTTCATGGCCGACCAAGTTCGTAAAGTGGTGGGCGAGGATGTTGATGTCAAACTAATGTTGGGGACAAGACCTTCATGAAATTACATCAGATTGGCATGAGCTCATACTATTTATGAGTATGAATCCACACAAAATAGCCAACCTATCCGTTTTGTTAAATGAAACTCCCACATCCTACTATTGGATGGGATTTCTAATAGCAGATGGGCATTTTTACAATCGTGGAGCAATTAAGCTTCACCTATCCGAAAAAGACAGAGAACAAATAAACAAATTTCGTCGTTTTGTTCATTATAGTGGAAAGGCAAAAACATGTACAATGAATGCTATGAATCCCACTGTGGTTCACAAAATAATGAATAAGTTTCACATTACCAATCTCAAAACATACAATCCATGTTCCATACGGTGGATTGAAGGAGATTTATTGTTTTCGTTAATCGTTGGAATGTTTGATGGGGATGGAAATATCCGGTGGAGGAACAATTCCGTTTCAGCGTTGGAGATGAAGTTACACAAAAATTGGTTTGAAAATTTAAGGTTTATAGAATCGTTTCTATACGAATACCTAAAAGTAGAAAAGTCAAAGAATGTGAGTTTAACTAGATTGAGAAAAGATGGATATTCAGTGATTATATTGTCGGACCGATATCTTTTGGCTTTAATTCGTAAAAAATCAGAGGAATTGAAAATACCGTTCATGAAAAGGAAGTTGGGAAAGGTTGATGCCGATTATGTTAGCCCCTATAGAGAATATCGTAACCGAGTACCAAAAATTTTGGAATTGATAAATTGTGGAATGAAACAAAAAGATATAGCTAAAACACTAAGCGTTACCCCACAAGTTGTTGCTACGACGGTTTATAGAGAAAAACAAAAATCAAATGAAAACCTGGATAACTGCTGATTTACATTTGGGCGAAGACCGTTTTGAATTGATGGGCAGACCCTTCAAATATCAAGATGAAATGGTTGATTGGTTGATTTACCAACACAATAACTTGGTGAAGCCCGAAGACGATGTAATCGTGGTAGGTGATGTTTGTTATCAGAAAACTCCCGAATTCCTTGAATATGTGAAATGGTTCAATGGCCGAAAGATGCTTGTTCGTGGAAATCATGACCGTGTGTTTACCGATGAACAACTCAAACGCTATTTTGAAGGCGGTATCATAGGTGACGGGGGAGGTTTCTTTCAACAATGTGGAGGAATCCCTTGTTACATCACCCACTATCCGACTACGGGGGTCAAGAACGCCTTCAACTTGGTTGGACATATTCATGCCGCTTGGAAGTATCAGTTGAATATGTTAAACGTTGGTGTTGATGTTCACCATTTCTGTCCCGTGAATATTGAAACTATTCCATTCCACCTTACAGCCATCACCAAGTTCTACGATGAAGATGTTTGGGTGGCCTATGATGAAATCAACTCTCAATTCAGAGGAAAAAGAGGAAAGCCCGGAAACTACTTCACTCCACCAGCAAAAACCCCTTGACTTTTTATATTCGTGTGATAGAATGCCAACATGACGAAATTCATCATTCACGAAGACGACAAACTCAAGATTCTCCGTAGTTCCGACTACAACTTCGTCTTCAACAAACAAACGGGATTCTTCGCCCGTTGTGGGAAGACTACACAGGAAGACCCTACATGGAGTCCATTCGGCCCGGAAATCCTAGATATCGAAATCTCTGAGGGTGAAGGGTGTCCCCAATCGTGTCCTTGGTGTTACAAGGGCAACAAGAAAGGCAACAACGCCATCAATATGTCTCTTGATACCTTCAAAAAACTATTCGCCACCTTCCCCAAGACGGTGACTCAGATTGCTTTCGGTATTACCTCTGTGGGCAGTCACCCTCAATTGTTTGATATTTTCCATTACTGCCGTAGTAATGAAGTCATCCCCAATGTCACCATCAATGGTGCTGACCCCGTAACCGATGAACAAGTTACCGAATTGGTGGCCGTGTGTGGGGCAATGGCTGTATCTGTCAATCAACAGAACTATGAACAGGGGTTGACTCTGATTCAACGATTGACCGATGCCGGTGGTAAACAAATCAATATCCACTATGTCATCAGCAAACAGACCATTGACTTCGCCTACACGGTCTGCAAGGCAATGAAGGAAGATGCTCGTTTGGAAAAGATGAACGCTATCGTGTTCCTTGGCCTTAAACCGAAGAATCGTGGTCAGGCGTTTGATGTTCTTGATGTTGAAGCCTACATCAAATTGGTCAACTATTGTTTGGCTAACGGAACTCGCTTCGGATTTGATTCATGTTCGGCCCCTCGGTTTGACAAGGCGGTTCAAGTATCCGACATTGACGATGCCCAAAAAGAAAAACTTCTCCAATGTTCAGAACGATGTGAGTCTGGCCTTTTCTCGGCCTACATTGATGCCGCTGGCAAGTATTGGCATTGTTCTTTCGGTGAGAACAGAGACGATGCTTACGGAATTGATGTCACCAAGATTACTGATTTCACCAAGGAAGTTTGGTTGAGTGAACCGATGGTGGAATGGAGAAAGAAGTTGATGGACCTCAATCGTGAGTGTCCACTTTACACCGAAATCCATTCTTGAAAGGAACTCTATATGATTACTAAAACAAACAGAGAATCGTTGACCTACAAACTCGTTGGTATTTATGACAAACCACTTGGAATCACCAAACCAAGAGCCGTTGTCACACTATCCCGACAAGAGGCGAGGGTATTCAATTACGCTTTTGCATTGAACAACGCCCAACTCAAGTATGTAGTAGCAGTGTGATAAAACTCCGTATAGTAGAATCTGACGAACAGAAGAAAATGGTAAACTCTCTGATTGAGAGGCATCATAGTTATGTCCCTACTACGGATTCGGTTGGTCGTCGTATTGACTGGCTTATTTACGATGTCCGTAATGAGGATATCTGGCCTCACGATGAAGACCTATTGGGCATGATAGGAATAGGTAGTTCCGTGTATCCTCCGCCCAAGGACATTCTGACTTATGTTGGTTTGACCAAAGAACAATACAGAAATGTATTCAATTCCTTCTCCAACAACTGGCGGTTCTGCATGCAAGTGAAGGGAGTCAAAAATGCCGGCACCCAAATACTAAAGCAATTCAGACAACAGGCGGTAATTGAGTGGAAGAAGAAATACGGTGATGAATTGGTGTATATCGTGACCTTTGTTGGAGCGAGTCACAACGGAGCGGTTTACAAGGCAGACAATTGGGCACAGATTGGAACGACGGCTGGACTTCCACCCCACGACAGCAGTTCAATGAAATGGCACGACAAGGAAGAACTCAAACAAAAGTTTGTCAAACCAACTGGAGAGAATAAGAAAATCATTTTCATAAAGAAGGTGGGCAAAAATTTGCCAATTCCAAAACCTATTACGGAGAAAACGGAAATAACTCTTGACAATTTCCCTTAATAGGTATCGTCAGGAGGATATTCTTTCCGCATTGATAATAGTATCGTTGCTGTTGGAAGCAAGATACACAAAATAAAAAGAATTTCAACCAACCCTTTTATCTTTTTCAGAAGGTAGTTCAACATACTTGGCTGGTTTCTTCATTGGTCTTGGTATTTCCATCCAACCGATAACATCGAAGGGAGCGCCTGCCGACAACCCTTGAAACATCCATATAGGTCTTGCTAGGTCGCCTCCACTTAAATAAGTAGCAATCATCACTACATCTCCATCAGTAACAATACATCGAGCCGCGTTCGGTGGAGGCGTGGATATAGGTGTCCACGATTGAGTGAATATGTATTCGTCCATATTGTTTCATTATTTTGTCGTTTCTGAAACAGCGTAAACCCCTTCAACAAAGAGTTCTGCTTCAAGATAACCTACAATGTCTTTAATATCTACACAGGGAGTTTGACATTTCTTGGTATGCTGTATATGTACGATATTTTTGTTAATAACCATCACTTTATGTTTCTTCAAATTGATGGTTATTGAGCTAAGTGGAATGGGGGTTGCGTCAAGAGTGGTCTCCATTATGAGTCTTTCTTTGTTACTACAAACCGTTTTGTTCCCCTATCATAGACCATTCGTGTTTCGGGCTCGGCATCACCTGTTATTGTACAGTCGTTTTGTTCGTTAAACTTGTTCTGTGCCCATTCAGCATATAGAGCATCCATCGTTCTTAAAACTCCGTGGAGGGAATCTGTACTCTTGTCGGCTTTTTTCAAGAATTCAATGATGTTTTCAGGAATGTGTTGACGCTTGATGTTTCTTTGAAACACCCAATACAACCGTTCGTAGTTTAACGCCTTCTCTGCCTCTTGCCAACTATAACCCTTGGCTAACAGAATAGCGAAGGCAATAGAAGGAGAACGATTTGCTCCAGCATGACAATGAATCAAAACAGGCTTGTCACCCTTCCAATAATGATTAACAACCCTCAATGTGCCATAGAAGGGGGAGTGGCCCCACTTATCAATTTCATTGATGGGGAACCAGAATGAGGGTACTTTCAACTGATAGTCAAATGATGCACACGGACTGTCCGATACATTGACCACAGCACAATAGAACTGGGCCGCCAATTCAGGTTGCACCGAAAGAATGTTGTTTAATCTTTTTGGCGTGCTTGTTACTTTGAAAATTTGGGGTCTATTCATCTACTCTATTATCCTTGGGTTCAAGAAGCATCAATCTCCGCCCCAACAGTTTGACGGTGCCGGCGTTGGGGTCAGGCAGTCCACAATGGATACATTCACCATTTTCATAGTTGTGGTATTCACAACGTAAACCTTCTTTGTACTTTTTCGTTTTCATCTTTCAATTTCTCTTTCGTCAGACATTCTTTACATAGACCATACCCAATGCCGTCAGGGTGTACCACACCCGCGAACATTTCGTCTTCACGCTTATCCCGTTTGCATTTGCGACACCAACATTTTATCAAATCATTCTTCATGTTTCCAAGACTCTCCTTCATCATCTGGTAACAATTTCTTAATAGTCCGCATCTCAAAACATACTTTGTCATAGATATGTTTAAGTTTGGGAATAAGTTGTAATTTGGCCTGTTCGGTCTTGCATTTTTTATACTCCGCAATCAGTTTCCTTGCGTGTTTTTCATACCATTCTGTTGATTCCAACAGTGTGTTAACCGGGTCAAATTCGTCATTCATAATGCATCAATCCTCAAATAGATTTTGTTCCTTAATTCGGTCCAACTCGGCCAGTCTATCCAAAATCGCTTTCATTTTGGGGTCGTCTCTATCATCTGTTCGTTGTTCGTATTCCAATTTTTTCAACAATGATTCCAACAGAAATACCACCTTTTCCCGTTCACCATACGGGATGGATTCATCATCCAGTTTTTTCATCAGACCGTCAGCCATTTCGTTGTAGAATTTGGCCGTTTTCAAGTCCAATTCAGATTTTGACGCCAATTCAAGAGCTTCCTCTTTCAGCCGTGTCAACTCGGCCAAGTATTCTAGTCTTTTCATGGTGAACATACTATCACAGATACCGACCGCCATCAACTTATTTTAACTTGACGGGTCAAGAAATTTTAGGGGATGGGTAATTCATCCTTGACATCTATAAAAACCGTGGTAGAATGTAACGATGAATGGACACAAACAACCATGTTAAGACGAATTTAACGGATGGGCTAATCACAGTGAATTGTGAAGCCGTGCAGCGGATACTGTTTATCCTGTGAACTGTTGGTATCCTTCTTTTAAGACACATGAGAAAACTCATGATAAAGAACCATCCGGCACTTTTTGAAAAATGAAAACCTTTGACAAAATCACACTGGTTGAATATATCAACATGAAAACACGAATCAGGCTATGGTCCATTGCCACCGTCTTGTTTTTTCTGACAATGTGAATAACCAATATGAAAATAACATCACTTCTACAAAAAGAGCCGGAGAAAGCAGAAACAAAAAAGAGTGTCTTCGCAACCACATGGAAAATTGTGTTCAACCTCCTTCACGCATTTCTGATTGGAGGCAGTATCGTTGGGGTTGTGTCTCTGCTAATCATATTCTGTAAATTTTTCTCACCCATCATTCTCCTAATTATTCCAATCACGTTTCTGGGTCTCATAGTGGGAACGGTGACTGGATGGATTAAGTGGTAACAAACGATATGAAAAGAAATCTAGCATGGAAAGTGGTCAGACCGTTCAACGTGATTACTCCGAAACTTTTTACGAGTTGTGTATCTAACCATGCACAGGCAACTTACATCGTCAACGAATGGGCTTATCCGCCGGTCGAAGGTCATCCATTCCTTTTTGTTTTCAGAACAAGAAATGATGCCCGAACATTCAGAAACACCAGACTTGTCGCCTACAATTTTCGTATCTTTCGTTGTGAAGTGGACGGAGTTATTGGAGACGAAAACTGGATGTCTGTTTTAGGATATTCTCGGACTGCTTGGCCACAAGGAACAATGGTTGCAAAATCGGTCAAGTTACTACACCCCGAATGACCGGATAAAGACCCTCCATTGTTGGTTGCTTACGGTTTTGAGTATCCTCCATTTTGACCTTTGATGGTTGTTGTGGTAGAAAAAGTTGACGAAAAATCAACTTTTTCGGTTTCGTTGGCATATTTATTAACATGCCAATAAAACGAACCGTTGAAAGTTATCTCACACAATTCAACATTTCTAAGGAATATCTTAGAGATGCTTATATCAATCGTCAATTAAGTCTTCCTGATATTAGAAGGGAAAAAGGCATAGGGTTAAAAGCCTGTGCATCATTATTAAGGCATTTTTTAATTCCTGTAAGGACTATAAGCCAATCGAGGACTACTACTATTCACAAAAAACGATTTGTTGATTTGTTCAAAAAATCTTACGGTGTGGAGAATCCAAGCCAGATAGATTGGGTAAAAGAAAAAAAGAAATCTACATTTTTGAATCATTACGGCGTAGATAACATTTGGAAATCTAAAAAGTACTATGTATGGTTAAACAACTACATGTTAAAAAACTACGGAGTGAAGAGATTTGCTTGTGATGATTTTGTTAACGGAAACATATCAAAAAAATGGTGGGCAACTGCTTCCGACGAAGTTAGAGAAAACAAAATAAAGCAACAACTTAGAAACCTCCACAAAGCCTCATCACACAAAAACACCATAGAGTTAAAAGTCGCCGCTGCTTTGGATTTGTTATCAATTCCATACAAACGATATCATTTTGTGGGGAGGTATATTGCCGATTTTTATGTAAAAAAACTGAACATAATCATAGAATGCAATGGCGATTTTTGGCACGCTAACCCTACAAAATATCAATCGGAAGACGTAATTTCATTTCCAAGAAAAAAAGTAACTGCTGAATCGTTGTGGAAGAAAGACAAATTGAAACTTGACAAGTATAAAAACTTGGGATATAATATAACCGTGTTGTGGGAAACCGACATCAAACGGAAAGACAAAGATGGAACGCTCCCAGAATTTTTGATGGAATGTTTTAATGAAAATAAATCTAAATCAAGTTGACCAATCTCAATTTTATGTGAACGAGCACATCATAAATGGAGAAAGGGTCTGTTTGATTCACCCCAGACATATAGGAGTTAATTGGAATTTGGAGAATCTGTGTTTTCGTTCTTCCGTTTGGAATGATGATGGAGAACTAATAAGCATAGGATTTTTGAAATTCTTTAACTTGGGAGAGCGAGCGGATTTAACACCTCCACCAAACAATCTCAAAAACGCCACCGTTGTTACAAAAATTGATGGTTCTCTTTTGTCTATTACAAAATATAAAGGAAACTTCATCATTCGAACTAGAGGTACCCTCGACGTTTCTTCTTTAACCAACGGACATGAAATTTCAATACTGAAAGAAAAATACCCCAAACTGTTTGAATTGTGTTCTGATGATACATGGCCGTTTTCCATAATTCTCGAATGGGTTTCTCCAAATAACCAAATTGTCATTCGATATGATGATGTAGATTTTATTCTTATTGGAAAAATTTGCCATTGTGATTGTAAACTTGAGTTACAATCCAAACTCGATTCGTTAGCGATTAAGTTGAACATGAAACGGCCAGAACGATTTTCGTTTCAATCCGTTGAAGATTTAATCGGGCGTGTAGAACAATGGCGGGATAAAGAAGGCGTTGTATTGTACTACAACAACGACCAAAACTTGTTAAAAATAAAATCTACACATTATCTTTTTCTCCATCACATGAAGTCAGAACTCTCTTCCTTGGAGAAGGTTCTTGATGTGTGGTTAGAACAGGGTATGCCTGACTACATGACTTTCTACAACTATATCTCTACGACCTTCGACTACGAACTAGCCGAACAGTGCCGTGGCCATATCTCCAACATTTGTGATGGTTACAAGGAAGTCTTGAAAATCATCGCCGGTATGGATAACTTTGTCAAAACAGAACTCGTCAAGTATCCAACACGCCGACTCCAAGCCGTGGTTACTTTCCAATCCTACGGAAAGAATACCAACCGCTCATCCTTTGTGTTCAAACTGTTAGACGGTAAAACACTCGGTAAAGATGACATCAAAAAACTCATGTTCCAAGTGTTGAAAAAATGACCAAAACATTCAACCTGCAACAACAGGATAACCATTACGAATTGTTCAAGGTGCCTATGATTTGTATGGAGTTTGTCAACCGATTCGTAAAAGATTCCGAAAAGATTACCGTAACTATTTCTACCGAACCTCTACCCGAATCACAAAGAGTATTTGTGTGTAAAGGTGGATTCTATCGGTGGGGATGGAACATACCAGAAACCCAAGAGTCAAGCGGTATGTTTCCGTTGGCAGAAGACCTACTCTGTA
>Ga0209777_10008792_pt1 | contig 10989 bp, 9 predicted proteins | sample FrelakmetHBP12HB_FD_187147 | JGI IMG/M metagenome (GOLD analysis project Ga0209777, IMG submission 187147) | Freshwater lake sediment microbial communities from the University of Notre Dame, USA, for methane emissions studies -HBP12 HB (SPAdes)... | ecosystem: Environmental > Aquatic >... | reverse complement strand
GAGGCCGGCGGCATAGCGGGGACGTTCTGGTTCGCCGGGTGGCTCTTCACCATCGCGTTCGCCAAGCTCGTGTGGTGGAAGGCCATCTTGGCCCTGGTGATATGGGGCTACTACCTGGGCGTCGCCGTCCGGTAGCCGTGCTTGCGCAAACGCAGTAAAGTCCAACACTCCGAATGCAGTCGGCCCCCAGGGCCGTCCCGAGGAGGAGACACCACATGTATTACGACAAAGATGCCGATCTGAGTCTCATCGCGGCGCGCACGGTGGCCATCATCGGCTTCGGTAGCCAGGGTCACGCGCACGCCCAGAACCTGCGCGATTCGGGCGTCAAGGTGGTCGTGAGCGAGCTCGCCGGCACAGCCAACGCCAAGCGCGCCGAGGAGGCCGGCTTCGTGGTGCTCACGGCGGCCGAGGCGACCAAGCAGGCCGAGGCCGTGATGATGCTGGTGCCCGACCAGACGCAGGCAGTCGTCTACGCCAAGGAGGTGGCGCCCAACCTCAAGGATGGCGCCATGCTCATGTTCGCGCACGGCTTCAACATCCACTTCGGGCAGATCGTGCCGCCCAAGACCATCGACGTGACGATGGTGGCGCCCAAAGGTCCCGGCCACCTGGTGCGCCGGCAGTTCGAGGAGGGCAAAGGCGTGCCGGCGCTCATCGCCGTGCACCAGGACGCCAGCGGCAAGGCGCGCGACCTGGCCTTGGCATATGCGCGTGGCATAGGCGCGACGCGCGCCGGCGTGCTCGAGACGACCTTCGCCGAAGAGACCGAGACCGACCTCTTCGGCGAGCAGGCGGTGCTCTGCGGCGGCTGTAGCGAACTGATCACGGCCGGCTTCGACACGCTGGTCGAAGCCGGCTACCAGCCGGAGATCGCCTACTTCGAGTGCCTGCACGAGCTCAAGCTCATCGTGGACCTCATTTGGGAGCACGGGATCGCCGGCATGCGTTACTCGATCAGCGACACGGCCGAGTACGGCGACCTCACGCGCGGCCCGCGCATCATCGACGAGAACGTGCGCGAGACGATGCGCGAACTGCTGGCCGACATCCAGAGCGGCGAGTTCGCGCGTGAGTGGATCCTCGAGAACCAGGCCAACCGCCCCGTGTTCAACGCTCTGCAACGGCAGGGCAAGGAGCACCTGATCGAGCAGGTCGGCAAAGAGTTGCGCGGCATGATGAGCTGGATCAGCGAGGGCGGCCTGGACATCGACGTCTGAGTCTGAGCAAACGGTGCGAAGGGCTTGTGCCGCGAATCACAAGCTGCGACAATGACAGACCCTGCAAGTGGGACGCGGCAACGTGACCACCGGCGCTGGACGACCCGCAACGTGCTGAAAGGAACCGAGCAATGTTGAAGCGCTTCCTCCTCACCCCCGGACCGACGCCCGTGCCGCCCGAGGTGCTCTCGGCCCTGGGTGAGCCGGTGATCCACCATCGGGCGCCCCGCTTCACGGAGATCCTCATCGAGGTGCTCGCGGGGCTCAAGTACGTCTACCAGACGGCCAACGATGTGATCGTCTTCGCCGCCTCCGGCACCGGCGCCATGGAGTCGGCGGTCGTGAACATCGTCAACGCGGGCGACGAGGTGCTGGTCGTGTCCGTGGGCAACTTCGGCGAGCGCTGGCTGAAGCTCACCCGTGGCTGGGGAGCGAATGTCATCGCTCTCGAGTATGAATGGGGCACCAAGGCCGACCCAGCCGACATCGCCGCCGCTCTCGCCAAGAACCCGGCCATCAAGGCCGTGTACGTGCAGTTCTCCGAGACCTCGACCGGCGTCGTCAACGACATCAAAGCTATCGGCGAGATCGTCGCCAAGACGCCGGCCATCCTGGTCGTGGACGCCATCTCAGGGCTCGGCGCCACCGACCTGCCCACCGACGCCTGGCACGTGGACGTGTGCGTGGCCGGCTCGCAGAAAGCGCTCATGGTGCCGCCGGGCCTGGCCTATGTGGCAGTGTCCGAGAAGGCCTGGAAGGTCGTCGAGCAGTGCGGCACGCCGCGCTTCTACTTCGACTGGGTCGCGGCGCGCAAGAAGATGAGCGGCGATTCGGCCCAGACGCCTTACACGCCGGCCGTCAACCTGATGGTGGCCCAGAACAGGGCCATCGAGCTCATCCGCGAGGAGGGCCTCCAGACAGTCTTTGAGCGCCACCGCATGCTCGGTCGCGCCTGCAAAGAAGGCATCAAGGCTCTCGGCTTGGAGCTCTTCGGCCCCGACGACCCCGAGGCCAACTCGGTGACGGCGGTCAAGGTGCCGGCCGGGGTGGACGGCGGCAAGATCGGCAAGCTCGCGCGTGACAAGTACGGCGTGTGGCTGGCCGGCGGCCAGGGCAAGCTCAAGGGCCAGATCTTCCGTCTCGGCCACTGCGGCTACTTCGGCGCCTCGGACATCATCGTCGGCCTCTCGACCGTCGAGATGGTGCTTGCTCAGCTCGGCTACGACGTCAAGTGGGGCGCTTCGGTGGCCGCCGCCGAGAAAGTGTTCCTGAAGAGCGAGGTCCTTCTGTGACCGACAAGAAGAGAGTGCTCGTCAAGGAGAAGCTGGCGCCCGAGGGCGTCGAGTACCTGCGGTCCGAGGGCTTCGAGGTGGACCTCGGCGTGGACTGGTCGCCGGAGGAGTTTATGGCCAAGGTGGGCGATTACGACGCCCTGGTCATCCGTTCGGCGACCAAGGTCACGGCCGAGGTCATCGAGGCGGCCAAGAACCTGAAGGTCGTGGGCCGCGCCGGCGTAGGTGTGGACAACGTCGACGTCGCCGCAGCTACCAAGCGCGGCATCATCGTCGTCAACGCGCCGGCGAGCAACGTGCTCTCGGCGGCCGAGCACACGATCGGCATGATGATGGCCTGTGCGCGCAACATCCCGCAGGCGCACATGGCCCTCAAAGAAGGACGTTGGGACCGCTCCAAGTACGGCGGCGTCGAGATCGCCGGCAAGACGCTCGGCATCATCGGCCTCGGACGCATCGGCTTTCTGGTCGCCGAGCGCGCCCGCGGCCTCAAGATGCGCGTGCTCGCCTACGACCCGTACGTGCCGGCCGAGCGCTTCCATGAGCTCGGCCTCGAGAGGGCCGACAAGGTCGATGCCATCTACCGCGAGGCCGACTTCATCACCGTGCACCTGCCCAAGAACGCCGAGACGCTCGGCTTCGTCGACGACAAGGCCTTCGCCACCATGAAGGACGGCGTGCGGGTCATCAACGTCGCCCGCGGTGGCATCATCGACGAAGAGGCTCTGGCGCGAGCCATCGAGAGCGGCAAGGTGGCGGCCGCGGCGGTGGACGTGTACCCGAGCGAGCCGACCACGGACGACATCCTCTTCAAGTACGACCAGGTCGTGAGCACGCCGCATCTCGGCGCCTCCACCAAGGAGGCGCAGCTGCGCGCCGGCACGCAGGTCGCCGAGCAGGTCGCGCTGGCCCTCAAAGGCCAGTTCGCGCCCAACGCCGTCAACGTGCCGCTCATGGTCGGCGAGGAGGCCGACGAGCTCATGCCGTACCTCGAGGTCTGCAAGATCCTCGGCAAGGTGCTCGTGCAGCTCGCCGACGGACCGGTGGATGCTTGCGAGGTCACCTACGAAGGCGTCATCGGCCGCTACGACACGCGCATCCTCACGCTGAGCGTGATGCAGGGGATGCTGGCCGACAAGGTGGAGGGCGAGGTCAACTTCGTCAACGTCCCCCACATCGCCGAGGAGAGGGGCATCTCCGTCAAGGAGGTCAAGCAGCCGGCGGCGGTCGACTTCCTCAATCTCATCACCGTGACCACGCGCGCAGAAGGCGGCAAGCTCGCCGTGGCCGGGACCACGCTGGGACCGCGTCACCAGCCGCGCATCGTCACCGTCTACGGCCAGGCCATCGACATCGAGCCTGTGGAGCACATGATGTTCGTGCGCGCCGAGGCGCAGGTGCCGGGCACGTTCGGCAAGATCGGCGGGAGGATGGGCGAGTTCGGCATCAACATCTCGCAGGTCTCGGTGGGGCGTGCCAAGAAGGGCCAGCCCGAAGTGATGGGCCTCGCCATCGACGCGCCGATCAGCAAGGAGCAACTGGCGCAGGTGGTCGACGCGGCCGGGCTCATGGACGCCAAGCTTGTGAATCTGTAGATCTTCGGCTTGCTCGCACCCCAAGCGTGCGTCTCGCCGTTCCCGGCAGGGGGGAACGGCAAGTCGGTCTTCTGGAAAGGGACCCAAGGAGTGTCTGGCGGTGGATGAGTCAAGCGTTCCCCAACGCGAGATCGAGATGCGCGTCGCGAGTGTCAGGCGGAGGATGGCCGGGAGCGGACTCGAGGCGCTGGTCGTCTTCTCTTCGCCCGGCAGCCTGCGTTTCGGGCAACGCGGGCATGTGCTGTACCTCTCCGGGTACGAACCATACTTCGGAGACTGCATGATGATCCTGCCTCTCGATGAGAGTATCGACGCGGTCCTGGTGAAGGATGCCGCCGACTACTTCCCGGAGACTTGTACGTGGATCACGGACATCAGAGATGCCGGTGACTGCGTGGGGGTGCTCGGCCAGTTCCTCTCGGACAACGGGCTTCGTCAGTCCTCGATCGGCATCGCCGGTGAGTATTCGATGAGTCCCATGCTCTACAGCCGGCTGCTCGAAGAAACGAGACCTGCACGGACTGTGCCGGCCTCGGGCATCGTGGAGGCGGAGCGGTCCGTGAAATCGGCCTTCGAGCTTGACTGCCTGAAGAAGGCGGCCGTCATCGCAGGGAAAGGCTTCGAAGCTGCGGCGGGTGTCATGCGTGCCGGCGTCACGGAATCGGATGTGAAGGGAGAGATGGAACGAGTCTGCAGAGAACACGGTTCGCAGGCGTTCCCTCACTACACGATGGTGGTGTCCGGCAGAGACGAGGCGCATGCCAGCTACTGGTGGCAATGCGGAGGTCGAGTGCTTGAACCCGGAGATCCGGTATCGATCGATTTCGGCACCATGTATGAGGGGTACTGCTGTGACCTGGCGCGGCCGTTCGTTGTCGGCAGGGCATCCGAGAGGCAGAAGGATGTCCTGGAAGTTCTCTTGGAGGCACATCATGCCGCGGCCGAAGCTGCAAGGCCCGGTGTTCACGTGTCCGCCGTGGATGCGGCAGCCAACAAGATCCTGACGGCTGCTTGGGGGGATCGGGACTGGTGGGGCATAGGGCACGGCGTTGGTCTGGAAGTGCACGAATGGCCCTTCATCGGCTATCAGCGCATAGTCGACGACAGCGCATATGGGGATCGAATGCTCGAAGAGAACATGGTGATCTCGCTGGAACCGACCGTGGCTTTTCCGGACACAGGCGAGATCCAGATCGAGGATCAGTTCATGGTGACGGGAGCTGGAGCCGTGCGCTTGAACGACATCCCGCATCAAATCACCGAGGTCTGAGCAGGCACCGGGAAAGGTCGGCGCGGAGAGCATCATGGCGCATGAGGCAGCTGAGCCAAGGGTGTTGACCGTCAAGGACTTCAAGTTCAACGGTATCGACAGGTTCATGCCTGGATGCCGGTAGACGGAGATTGCGGACGCCGAAGGTTTCGGAGGATTCGGCCTCTACTTCATGCCGCCCGGTGCCCAGACGACGGTCTTCTCGCTCGAGAGCGAGGACGACGGCACGGCGGACGAGTACTACGGGCCGTGCTTTGAGTTCTACTACCTGCTGTCCGGGCAGATCACCATGCACTGGGGGAAAGACGCTGAAAGAGTGCGCAAGGGCGAAGGAGGACGTCTGCCGCTGAAGCAGGGCGACTTCGGGTACTGGGAGAGGGAGTGGAAGTTCTCGGTCAAGAACACCGGAGGGGTGCCGGCCATGTTCTTCTGGGGGCTGGCCGAAGCGTCGCCGGGCGTCCGCGAACGGCTGCCGGCTCTGTAGGCTCGACGAGCAACTGGCGCAGGTGGTCGACGCGGCCGGGCTCATGGACGCCAAGCTTGTGAATCTGTAGACCGGGCGCACCCTTGCGCCGCGTGTGCGGGAACGCGTACACTACGCGAACCATGCGTCGTCAGGCGACAAGCGAGCGTGCATCGGAGGGTCCCATCCATGTCGGCACCCGCGCGCTCGTACTCGCCCTGCTCCTCCCCCTGCGGGGGGATGCGTAGACACCTGCGGCCGTTCGGCCATCCTTTTGCGGAGATTCCAGGTTCTCTCGGATCACAGGCGAGCTGCGTCTGTGGGGGAGTGAGCGACCATGAGTAAGACGAGCACAGCCAAAGGCGACGCTTGCGAGCGTCGCATCACGGTCTTCGACACCACGCTGCGCGACGGCGAACAAGCGCCGGGCGCCAGCCTGAACCAGTCCGAGAAGCTCGAGATCGCCCACCAGTTGGCGCGCCTCGGCGTGGACGTGATCGAGGCCGGCTTCCCGATCGCCTCGAAGGGCGACTTCGCCGCTGTAGCGGCGATCGCCAAACAGGTCGAGGGCGCGCGCATCTGTGGGCTGGCGCGCGCCATCGAGCAGGACGTGCGCGTGTGCTGGGACGCCGTGAAAGGCGCCGCGGTGCCGCGCATCCACACGTTCATCTCGACCAGCGCCATCCACATGAAGTATCAGATCAAGAAGACACCGGACGAGGTGCGGGCCATCACCCGTGAGATGGTCGACTTGGCGGTGGCGCTGACGGCTGGGCACGGCGAGGCCGACGTGGAGTTCAGCGCCATGGACGCCAGCCGCTCGGAGCCCGAGTTCCTGGCCGAGATCCTCGGCATCGCCGTCGAGTGCGGGGCGACGACCATCAACATCCCCGACACCGTCGGCTACGCGCTGCCACTGGAATGGGGCGACTTCGTCCGCGAGCAGTACCGGCTCTGCCCGGCGCTCAAGGACGTCGTGGTCAGTGTGCACTGTCACAACGACCTCGGTCTGGCGACGGCCAACTCGCTGGCCGCGGTGCGCGCCGGCGCCACACAGGTCGAGTGCGCGATCAACGGCATCGGCGAGCGGGCGGGCAACGCCTCACTCGAAGAGGTCGTCATGGCGTTGCGCACTCGCGGGGCCTACTTCGGCGCCGTCACCGGCATCATCACCGAGGAGATAGCACGCACGAGCCGCATGGTCAGCAACCTGACCGGCTACGTGATCCAGCCCAACAAGGCGATCGTCGGCCGCAACGCCTTCGCCCACGAGTCGGGCATCCACCAGGCGGGGCTGCTGAGCGAGTCATCGACCTTCGAGATCATGAAGCCCGCCGACGTGGGCCTCGCCGACTCCGACCTGGTGCTGGGCAAGCACTCGGGCCGGCACGCCTTGCGGGCGCGCCTGCAGGAGTTGGGCTGCGAGCTCAACGACACCGAGCTCGACGAGGCCTTCCACCGCTTCAAGGAGCTGGCCGACAAGAAGAAGGAAGTGACGGCCCTCGACCTGGAGGCGCTGGTCGGCGAGGAGATCCGCGAGCGCCAGGACACGTTCGTGATGCAGTCATACGTGACGCAGGCCGGCTCGGGGATCATCCCGACCAGCCAAGTCGAGGTCGACGTGCGCGGTCGCCGCAAGCGCGGCAAGAGCTTCTCCAGCGGCACCGTGGAGTCAGTCTTCAAGGCGATCGACAACGCCGTGGGCATGAAGGGCAGCCTGGCCGACTACCAGGTGCGGGCCATCACCGCCGGCAAGGACTCGCTGGCCGAGGTGCGCGTGGCCGTAGAGGTCGCCGGCCGGTCGTATCACGGTCAAGCGGTGAGCTACGACGTGATGGAAGCCTCGGCCAAGGCCTACGTGCGCGCCCTGAACAATGCCGCCGCGGCGAAGGGAGAGTGATGGGCAGCACCATCATAGAGAAGATCCTCGCCCGCGCCGGCGAGCGCGCGGCGGTCAAACCCGGTGAGATCGTGGAGGCCAAAGTCGACCTGGCGCTCGCCAACGACATCACGGCGCCGATCGGCATCGCCGAGTTCGAGAAGGCGGGCTTCGAGCGCGTGTTCGACCCCGCCAAGGTCGTCCTCGTGCCCGACCACTTCACGCCCAACAAGGACATCAAGGCGGCCGCTCAGTCGAAGATCCTGCGCGACTTCGCCCGCCGGCACGGCCTCGAGCACTACTGGGAGGTCGGCCGCGTGGGCATCGAGCACGTGCTGCTGCCCGAGCAGGGCCTCGTGTCGCCGGGCGACGTGATCGTCGGCGCCGATTCGCACACCTGCACGTACGGAGCCCTGGCGGCGTTCTCGACCGGCGTGGGATCGACCGACTTCGCGGCGGCGATGGCCTGGGGTCGCATCTGGCTGCGCGTGCCGGAGTCCATCAAGTTCGTCTACCATGGGCGGCTCGGCCGGCACGTGGTCGGCAAGGACCTGATCCTGCACACCATCGGTCTGATCGGTGTGGACGGGGCGCTCTACCAGGCGATGGAGTTCACCGGCGAGGCCGTCGAGACGATGGGCATGGACGGCCGCTTGACGATGTGCAACATGGCCATCGAGGCGGGCGGCAAGTGCGGCGTGGTCGGCTACGACGAGACCACCAAGGAGTACCTGTCGGGGCGTGCCAAGCGACCGGGGACCGTGTTCGCCAGCGATGCGGACGCAGAGTACGCCCGGGTGGTCGAGGTGGACGCCGACGCCGTGCCGCCGACCGTCTCCAAGCCTCATCTGCCGTCCAACACGGCGCCGGCGACGGAGCTGGCCGGCGTCGAGATCGACCAAGTGCTGCTCGGCTCGTGTACCAACGGGCGCTTGGAGGACCTGCACCAGGCGGCGATGGTGCTGCGCGGCCGCACGGTGCATCCGCGGGTGCGGCTCGTGGTGTTGCCCGGCAGCCAACAGGTGTGCCTCGAGGCGATCGCCGACGGCACGATGAAGACGCTCATCGAGGCCGGCGCCGCCTTCAGCACGCCGACCTGCGGGGCCTGCCTGGGCGGCCACATGGGCGTGCTCGCCGCCGGCGAGCGTGCCGTGGCCACGACCAACCGCAACTTCGTGGGTCGCATGGGGCACGTGGAGAGCGAGGTCTACCTGGCCAACCCGTACGTGGCCGCTGCCTCGGCCGTCGCCGGCCACATAGCGACACCCGAGATGATCGGCGTGGGGGAGTGAGGGTGGTGGAGATGCAGTTCGAAGGTACGGTGCACAAGTACGGGCGCGACGTGGACACCGATGTCATCATCCCCGCTCGCTACCTCAACACCAGCGACGCGGCGGAGCTCGCGAGTCACTGCATGGAGGACATCGACCCCGAGTTCGTGCGCCGCGTGCGGTCCGGCGACATCATCGTCGCCGACGAGAACTTCGGCTGTGGCAGCTCGCGTGAGCACGCGCCGTTGGCCATCAAGACGGCCGGCGTGGCCTGCGTGGTGGCCGCCTCGTTCGCGCGCATCTTCTACCGCAACGCGATCAACAGTGGTCTGCCGATCGTCGTCTGTCCCCAGGCGGCCTACGAGGCGCAGTCGGGCGACCGGCTGCGCGTGGACGTGGCCGGCGGCAGGGTGGAGAACGTGACTCGGGGAGCAGTCTACGAGGCCGTGGCCCTGCCGCTCTTCATGCAGGAGTTGATCGCGCGCGGCGGCCTGCTGCCGTACGTGAAGTCGCGCCTCGACGAAGAAGCGGCGCGTGGCTAGCGCACAGGGCAGGCAGGCCGGCGCTGGCGTGGCTGCATCCGACGCCGGGCGCACATACCGCGTGATGCTGCTGCCCGGCGACGGCGTCGGGCCCGAGATCGTCACGGCAGCCAGGCAGGTGCTGGCGGCGGCGGGCGCGCGCTTCGGTTTCGCCGTCGCCTACGAGCAAGGCCTGCTGGGCGGCTGCGCCATCGACGCCCTCGGCAAGCCCATGGAGAACGGTCTGGTGGAGCGCTGCCGCGCCTGCGACGCGGTGCTGCTGGGGGCGGTGGGCGGCCCACGCTGGGACACCACCGACCCGGCCAAGCCGCGTCCCGAGCAGGGTCTTCTGGACATGCGCAAAAGCCTCGAGCTGTTCGCCAACCTGCGTCCCGTGAAGTGCTTCGCGAGCCTGGCCGGCAACAGCTCGCTCAAGCTCGAGGTGATCGCCGGCACCGACATCATGGTGGTGCGTGAGCTCACCGGCGGCGTCTACTTCGGCAAGCGCGAACGCCTCGGCGACAGCGCCTACGACACGATGGCCTACAGCGAGGCCGAGGTCGAGCGCCTGGTCGACTACGCGTTCAAGGTCGCGGGTGGCAGGCGCAAGCTGGTGCACTCGGTCGACAAGGCAAACGTGCTCGAGTCGTCGCGCCTCTGGCGCGGGGTCGCCACGCGCGTGGCGGAGGCATACCCAGACGTGGAGCTGCGTCACATGCTGGTCGACAACACCGCCATGCAGCTCATTCGCGACCCGCGCCAGTTCGACGTGATCGCCACCGAGAACCTTTTCGGCGACATCCTGAGCGACGAGGCGGCCATGCTCACCGGCAGCATCGGCATGCTGCCTTCGGCCAGCATCGGCGCCGGCGGCGTCTCGCTGTACGAACCCATCCACGGCTCGGCCCCCGACATCGCCGGGCAGGGCGTCGCCAACCCGTGCGCGACGATCCTGTCTGCAGCGCTGATGCTCGACCTGAGCCTGGGCGAGACTGCGGCGGCGCGCGCCGTCGAGAGCGCCGTCGAGACGGCTCTCGGCCAGGGCGCGCGCACGGCGGACATCGCCGGCCCCGGCGAGCCGGCGCTGGGCACCGCCGAGATGACGGCGCGCATCGTCGCCGCCCTTGCGGGTGAGGAGCGCGCTGAGCAGTCAGGTGCGGGGCAGGAGCCGCGATGAGCGGGCAGAACACGGACACGCAGCCGGACACGTCGGGCTGAGAAAGGCGAGGAGGTCACATGTCGATCCCTTCGGTGGACAAGATCTGGTTGAACGGCGAGTTGGTGCCCTGGGACGAGGCGCGGATCCACGTGCTCACCCACGCTTTGCACTACGGCTCGGGCGTGTTCGAGGGTATCCGCGCCTACAAGACCGAGCGCGGCCCGGCCGTCTTTCGCTTGACCGATCACCTCGAGCGGCTCAAGCGCTCGGCCAAGCTCTACTATATGGAGCTGCCGTACACGACGGCCGAGCTGGCGGC
>Ga0209777_10008791_pt1 | contig 10990 bp, 3 predicted proteins | sample FrelakmetHBP12HB_FD_187147 | JGI IMG/M metagenome (GOLD analysis project Ga0209777, IMG submission 187147) | Freshwater lake sediment microbial communities from the University of Notre Dame, USA, for methane emissions studies -HBP12 HB (SPAdes)... | ecosystem: Environmental > Aquatic >... | reverse complement strand
TCAGCTCCGCGGCCCTGCCGGCCAGCTTGACCGGGGGCTTCATCTTCAGGAGGCGCTCCTCTGCCATCGCCTTGCCGAACGGGCTCTGCCTGCACGCCTCCAGGAAATCCTCGAACGCCTTCCTCGCCGCCTCGCTGGGCTGCGCATGCGCCCTCGAGGTCGCGGGCGCCTTCAATTCCAGTTTGCCGAACTCCGAATAGACCGAGCCGACCGCGAGCGCGAGCTGCGTCGGCTTGAAGCCCGCGTATTCCTGCCCTGGCCCGAGCAGGCTCCTCTGGTAGTTCTCGAATGAGGTGACGATGTTGTCTATGAGCGCGTCCTGGCGCAGCCTCTGGAAACGGGCGGTGAATTCGCGGATGAAAACCGGGTCCCTCTTTTTCTTCCCGTAATCGGTGAGATTCTGCTGGAACCTGTCGAGATGCTCTTTCTTGCCGGTGAACACGAATTTCCTGAAAGCGTCGGCGGTCTCGGCAGCCCTGGCGAGCATTTCCCTTTCCATACTTTGTACAGGTTCTGCCATAACTTGTTTTACTCTGAGGATGTTTATAAAACTACCACCGGATGGCGACCCTGAGGAAAACAGCGAGGCGGCCGCGGCCACAGCGGATGCGAGCTTTTTCCAACGACGGGCGAAGGCCCTCCTGGGCCTGGCTGGGCTGTCACTGGGTTTGGCTGGGCTGTCACAAACTTTAGGGTCGGCCATGTGTTAATTCATGGAAGCAAAGACTTAAAAAGAGGTGTCACCGAAAGCGAGAATTCATGGGCGCCATTTTATCTTGAACTCGTCGTCTTCCTCGGGTTTCTTGCCCGCTTTCCTGGGCGGCTCCCACCGCTCGATCCTGAAGTCCTGCACATTGTTATTGAGCAGGGATGCCCTCCGCAAGAGCATGGCGAGCCTGAGGGCTTCGGCAGTGCCGAGCGGCAACCGGTTCGGCCTCCCCATCTCGCCAAGGCTCTCCATCTCGATGCGGAGGCTGGAGCTCAGCGTCCCGGCGTATAGGAAGTATGAGCGCAGCGCCAGCCTGGCTACGGATAGCAGCACCGCGCCCGCCCCCTCGTCCAGCTTTCCCTTGTTTTTTTCGAGGTAATCCCTGAGCGCGGTGAAATCGGCGGGCTGCCTCTTGACAAGGTCCCGCAGGCAATCGCTGAAACTGAAGGCCGGCGGCAGCTGCTTCTCGGCATCGAGCGCCATGTTGAAGAGCACCACGCCCGCCCTTCCGTGCGCCGTTCCCGCCCTCTCCTCGCCGCCGCGCAGGTATTTGGGCAGCTTGTCGCTTTCATAGAGATCGGTGATGCTCTGCAAGGCGAGCTTCTGGTAAGCGGGCAGGAGCTTCTCGTCTTTGGGCGCGTTGGCGCAGTTCCCTATCAGCTTTACCATCCACTCCTCCTCGGCGCTCGGCTTGATGGCGGGCTTGGCGGGTCCCACGACCTTGGGCACGCCTCCTTTCTGTGTCGCAGGGGCGGCAACCGCTTCCCGAACCTTCATGTCGAGGGCTTCTGGCGGGGTTTTGGATGCCCTGGCGTTCCACCTCCTTAGGTACAGCGCGGCAGCCAGAAGAGTCTGCGCGTCGAGCGGGTCGGCGTTTATCGGAACCACGCCCATCGAAAGCACTTCCTTCCTCAAATCCGCGTTGCTCCTCACCATGAACCTTAAGAGAAAGGTCCGTGTGACCAGCGCCTGACCCTCCGGCGAAAGACGGTCGAGCGATTCTATGGAATCTATTTTCAGGCGCATGGCGTCTTTCGGAGGAATCGATGGAAGCAGCTCGGAATCGAAACTGAGGCCCCTCGCCTCTTCCGCGTCCTTTGCCTTTATCGCTTTTCTTATGCCATCGAACATGAGGTTCGATACGCGCTCGCGCGTTTTGGGGTTTGAGAGATACCGCTCCAGCGCCGCCCTGTTCGCCGCGAGCGCGAGGATGGCATTCGCGAGGACGGCCTCCGGATTCCTGGAAAGCGCGCGCCGTATTATCGCCTCGTCTATCCTGACTGGTTTCGCGGGAGGCGCTGCCACCGCCCTCTGGGATGCCGACGCCGCGGTTGCGATCCGCTTCAGCTCATCGGCGGGTCTCCTGATAAGGGCGTCGACCTCGAGCCGGTGCCTGTAGCTGAGCCTTTTCTCAATCTGGATGTATAGCGAACGGAGGGCTTCGCGGATCTTCTCCGCTTCCGCCGAGGAAGGGACCTTGAGCGGATACGGGCCCCTGCCCGGCACTGCCAGGAACACTTCCCCGCCCCTCGTGATGAGCGTCACTGAGTTCCCAGGGGCGGGGGTTTTCTCTCTCCTCTCCGCCTCGACAGCAGGCAGCTTCCTGCCGCTCAGCGCTTCCAGCATCGCTCGCGCGTCCTCCGCGCGCTTCTTTCCCTGCGTTCTCCGGACGGCTTCGAGCAGGCGCCTCTGGGCCTCTTCGATCGTGGCGGGCGGTTTGACTGCCGCCGCCGGCTTGGGGACCGCGGGTTTCACGGTCTTGCGTGGAACCGCGCCTCCGGCCACCGGTTTCTTCGCAGGCGCTTCGGCGCGCGCCGCGGCCTTAGAAGCGGCCATGCTTTTGAGCGAATCCGGAGCCCTCTTGAGCAGGGCGAGTACCTCGTCCTTCTGCTTGTCGCCCAGCCGGCCCTCTATGCGTATGTAGGTTATCTCGAGCTTCTTCTTTATGGTGGCGGCGTCGGCTGAGGCGTCGGCGCCTATCGGGTAGGCCTTTCCGCCGATCTGGAGATACACCTTCCCGTCCTTTGTGTAGAGCGTAGCCATCTTGTCTCACCTACATGAACCTGTACCTGTTCGTGAAGTACTTGCCCATCTCGGTTTTCAGGGCGTTGAACTGTTTCCTGGGTATTTTCGTCACATCCGAGGGCGCCTCCACGCCTGCCACGGCGCCGTTCTGGGAATACGTGACCTTTATCCCGTATTTCTCTTCTATGAGCTTCGCCCTCTTCGCAATGTCCTTCTCCGCCGCCATCGCCTTTTCCTCCCCGAGGCTCCTGATGAACCCCTCAAGGAGCTTTGGCCCCCGCGCTTCGATATCCGCGGTTATGGCATACACGAGCAACGTCGCCTCGGGCCCGTCCTGGGCGAGTTTTTTGAGCCGCTCGGATCTTGCAGCGGGTTTCTTCTCGCCGAGGATCGCGACCAGCGTGTCCCTCGCGGCCAGCTCGTTCCGGTCCGTGAGTTTCATCCCTTTCAGCATATCCATTATCCTCTTTGCCTTTTCTTCATTTCTGGCCACCTGGCGCCAGGTTCCCCGGTCAGCGGCGAAACCCACCAGCATCGTCCTGAGGAGGGCGGTGCCGCCAGCCTGCCAGATCCCCCTCTCGGCTTCGGTGATGGCAGGAGCCGAGGCTGGCGCCTCGCCTACTTTCACCAGGAGCCTCGGGACAACCTCGAGCGGATTCGGCCCCACCGGCCCGGCTGCCTTTTTGGATGTCGGAATATAATGCCCTCTCCAGAAGCGCTGCAGCTCCTTCTTCGCCCTGGACTCCGCGAGTTTCTCGGCTGCCTCTGATTTGAGGCCCTCGAATTCGGAGTCGCCCATGAAATAATCCAGTACTCCCCTTCCATTGCGGATGTTCCTCTCGTTTACCCTGAGCCATCTTATGAGCCCGGTGTTGCCCTCGGAATGCTCGTACACGAATCTTATGCGGTTCATGTCCCCCTCCGGGTCGATGAGCGCGGTTATGCCCAGGCGCGAGAACACCTTGTCCGCCACCTGGTGGTTCGCCACAGCCTGCTCGTAGTTCACAGCGCCGCCGGAAACGTCCATTGCGAGCTTGGCGATATCTCCGTATATCATGAGCGTGCTGTCCTTGAGCTTGAACTCGTTCAGGATGTTCCTGATGCCCTCGTTCGCCCGATAGTACGCGAGCATCTCCATGAAGCTCTCGCGGTACTTGTTCGGGTACTTCACCGCGCGCTGGTCATAGATGTCCATGAGCGAGTCCTTCGGTATCGGGTGCTCGAGCAGATATCCGGATGTAACGCCCGCGTCCTTTACGCTCTGCCACACCGTGAAAGGCGCCTGCCCCCGTTTCCTTTGCGCCTGGCGCGCCTCGAAGACCTCGTTGAGCTTGGCCATGGCCGCGGGATTCTTCCGCATCTCGTTTATGAAATCCGCGGCATTCGTCCTTGGCAGGGAGCCGTCCATGATGGCCGCCCATGCGAGCACCAGCAACCCCCTTGCCTCGTATGTCTTGAGGTAGTCCCTTATTTTATCGCCCAGCCGCAGGTCGCTGGCGAACTGGTCGATGAAAATCTCTCCCTCGGTCACGAAAAGGCCGCGCGCCCTCCATCCGCCCTGCTGCTCTCCGGCGCGCCTCATCACTCTCGTCCGCACGTCCAGCTCGTTCAGTATCTGGCTGGCCTGGTTGGGATATGTCACCACTGCCCATCGCACCCACGCTTCGGCCTGGGGCTTTATGCTCGGCTGCGAGCTGAGCCAGTTCCGGTAATCGTCGATCTCGGCTTCTGTCTTGTCGGCTTTCACCAGCCATGTGAGATGCGCCTTGATGAATTTGTCCGTTGCCTTTATCCATTTCCCGTCCCGGTAGATGTACGCCCCGTCCTTGAGCCAATTCTTGTAATTCACGAGCGTCGGGTCCTTGTCGAGCTCGCTTTCCTTTTTCTTAGCATACGCAGCTGCCTCCGCCATCACGCTCGCGAGCGCGGATGGATTCAGGTAGGACGGCATCCGTGTGGGCCTGCCCTCCATCATGCGCGCGAGCTCGAGCTCGTTGTCCGGGTTCAGCGCGCCGACGTTCCCGACCGTGTTCCGGCGCGACTTCATGCGCGCGTAGAACATCTCCATTATCGGGGAGGAACGCGTGTTAGTGAGAGTGGTTTTCGTGACAGGGACGCCCCATTCCCCGGCCATCCTGCCCATCTCCCTTCTCTGCTCGGCATCTGACCAGTACATTATGCCCCTGACCGCAAGATATCCGCCCGCCACTATGAGGCCGCCTATTACGGCTTTCTTCCCTGCCCTTCCGGTCCTTCTCGGAGCTGTGCCTTTTTCCATGGCGCCCGCGGCGATTTCCTCGACTGCGGGTGCGACCGGAGAAACGACCGCCTTCCCCAGCGCCGCCCCTACCGCCAGCCCGGCCCTCTTCGCCTTCCCTTTCACGACAGGAATCACTCCGCGCACGAGCCCGCCCCTGCTTTCTATGTTCGCCTCGCCCGCGGCTATCTGCTCGAGCACCGTGGGGTGGAGGATACGCGCCGCCTCTATCTGCTGGGCGAGCGCGCTGTTATCGACTCCGCCTCTCAGGAAAACCGCGACGTCCCTCGCCTCGTGGGGGGGCTTTGATAGCACTTTCACCATGTCGCGCCTGGTGCTGGCTTCTGCCAACTGCTTGAAGAACGCTTCGACCGCTTCCCTCCTCGCCTTTGCCTGGCCCTTCAGCTTGTCGATGCTTTCCGCGGCCTTTCTCCTTATCTCAGCCACCTCTTGGGAGACCACACGGTCGGACGCCCACTTCTGCGATTTCGAAGCCGCGATCGCCCGCTCACGCTGGGCCTCGGCCATCCTTATCGCCCTGGCTTCGGCATCGTCTATCCTCTTCACGGCCTGCTTTTTCACGCCGGCCATCGCCTTTTCATTGCCGAAGGCCTCCTTGAACGCGTCGTCGGCAGACTTGAGCTTGCCTTCAGTGTCCGACTGCACGGCCCGGAGCAGCGCGTCCACCACGTTCCTTTTCGCAGGTTCCGGCGTGCCGGCAAGCCTGTTCCGTATTATCCCGTCCCTGACCGCGGCCGCCCTGCCGTACTCGCTCGGTATATGAGGAGCTCCTTCGACTTTCCCATGGAACTCAAGGACTATCATCGCCTGCTCCGCTGGAGAGAGCCCGCGCACGGGAATTCCCATCACCCTGGTCGTGGCTGACACAGACCCCTTGTTCTTCACTCCAGCTATCCTCGCTATCCCCATCAGGTGCTCGTTGAGAAGGAATTTCTCGGCCGGGCCGGCTGCCGCAGTCCAGTTCCGATTATAATGCGCGAGCAGGTCCGCCGGATTGGCGGCTTCGCTTGCGATGGCCTTTTTTATCGCCGCCCACGCATACCCCGGGTTCACGAACCTCATGCCGGCCATCTGTTGCTGGAGGGCTGGCACGTCTCCGAATCCGACCACGCCCCTCGCGTAGCGCATGGCATCGTAAAGGATCCTGTCGGCGTTTTTGAGCCCCTCTATGGCGGCAGGGTTTGAATGGGAAAACCGGCGCTGGACGGCAGGATGGGCATACAGTTTCGCTATCATCAGGCTCATGGCCTTGGCGCTCTCGCCGTCGATTTCATGGGCCTTCATGTGGTTGTAGATAAGCTTGATGAGGTTCAGGACCTGCTTCTCGTCCATGCCCGCGATGGATTTGCGATACCTCTCGCAAAGGGAAGCGATTCCGGAATCAGGATAGGCTATGCCGACGATGTGCAAAGGTGATTTGAGGCGTTCCGACTCCTTCCTCTCGGCTTTCGCGGCTTTGCCCGCGGCCTTTTCCTCCCTTCTCTTCTCCAGCCTTTGGATTATCCTGTAGCTCAGGTATTCCCTCAGTTTCGTAGGAGGCTTCGGCTTCATCGCTTCGTTGTCACCCATACATCATCACCCGATAAACATCATGGTCATCCAGCTATTTCTGCTTCTTCTTTATCCGCGCCTCTCCGGCGCGCTTCTCGAGGCTCATCATCTCGCGATCGAACGCGTTCATCGCCTCGTTCTCGTTCGCCGGCGGCTTCGCCACGTATTCGCTTCCGCGGAAAGCCCATCCCAGGGTCCTCATCGTGGTCCCCCATACGGCCGGCGCCAGCACGAAGTACGTGGCGGAGCTTCCCGCCATGTGCTTGATTATGGGCGCGACTCCGAATGACGCCTCGTATTCCGGAACGAGCCTCGCGAGCCCCCTTTTCGTGCCCACGGAGACCGCCGCGTCCCTGAGCCCTTCCCTCTCCGCTGCGACGATGTCCTTCCTTATCTCGCGCGCCACATAGCCCCAGCCCTTCTGCGAGACGAGCTCCAGCAGCGATTGCTGCGCCTTGGGGCTGAACGAGGTGAATGTGAGGAAAACCGCATCGGACGCTACGCGCCTGTCCCGGACGGTGAGGCCAGCGGTATTCTTCAGCGCTTCCATGAGCTTCTTTCCTGCCGCCTGGTCGATTGTGCTCCGCAGCTCGTTGGCTATCTCAGCGAGCACCCTCTGCCTGAAGCGCTCCTTCCCGGCGAAAGTGAGCGTGGATGAGAGGAAATCCTTTGTCGCGGATTTCGCGGCCCACGCGTACCTGCCCACCCTTCCGCCGGTCTGCTGCCGCAGGTATTTGCGGATGACATCCGCGGTTATCTCCCGCTCGCCCGCCATCTCCGCGAGGTCTTTGCACACCCTGCGCCAGCCTAAGCCCCCGCCGCTGGGGGGCCGCGCCAGGCTCCAGAGGTCCTTGAACTCCTTCTCCTCGAGCCCGAACGCTATCATGAACGTGTCCATCTCAGGGCGCGTCATCGCGAGCCTTCCTCCCTGTTTTCCGATGGACGAAGCGAGCTCCCTTCCGGTGACCCTCGCCCCGGTGGTCGCCGCGACCTTGCTCACTATAGTCATGTCAAGGCCGGCGAAAACGAGGTTCAGCGTGATGCTTAGCGCTCCGGGCCCGCTCACCCCGCGCTCTCGCATGATCTTTATGTCTTTCAGGATCGCGTCGAGCTTCGGGAGGAGCGGGACCAGCTCGTAGAACTCGCGGATGTCGAAGAACTTCTCCCTGCGCTCGCCCCGTGCCATCCGCGCGTAGGATTCGGCGAGGGACTGTACCCCGAGCCCGGTTATCACCTGCCCCCGCTCAAGGTCGAGGTAGTGGAACTGCTCCGGCGCGATCAGGCGGTCGATGCTCGTCCCCGGGACGCGCACCACCTTCGGCTGCCATGGCCTCGCGTAGCCTTCCGGCTCCCCGATTGATGTGGGGCGGCTGGACTCCTCGATACGCGCGAGCTTCAGCTCGAGCGTCTCCGCCTGCCCCTGGAGGAACCTCGCCTTGATCCCCGCCTCGCTCAGGCCCCACCACGCGGACAGCCTCGATTGCGTCGCCCTGGCTTTGACCTCGAGCTCCTTCGCCTTTGCGGCTATCTCCCGCACATCCTCCCTGAGGATGGACGCCGCTTCGGTGATGTCCCCGCGTTTCCTGAGCCTAAGCCGGAGCAGGTCTGCCGCCCGGTCTATGTTGTTCAGCCTCTCGCGCAGGGCATACGCCTCTTCGACCTGCTCCCGCTCACGCTGGTTTTTCGGCTTGGCGATCTCGAGCTTCACTCTCGCCTCCTGGTCCAGCCTCTGCTTGTTGAACATCTCCTTCGCGGTATCGAAAACCGCCTGGATCTCCGGGATGAGCCCGATGTATATCAGCTGGTAGCGCTCCGAGTTCATGAGCGCATGCGCGCCCGCGCCGCTCATCTGCCCTTTCAGCTCCTCGGCCCGGCGCAGGATGCTGTTGAAATCCCGCGACAGCATCCTCGCTTCCTGTGGCGAGGCGAACATCAGGTGCACGAGGAGCCCCTCGGGGCCGAAACCGGGCTTGTTCGGGTTCAAGGTGAAGCCCGCCCTCTTTCCTGCAAGCTCCATCCGCTCAAGCAGCAGGTTGAAATCGGTCTCGATGGTCATGAGGCGGTTTGAGAACTCGCTAAGTTGTTTCTTATTCTGGGCTAATGCGGGTCCCGCCATAGTATAATTAGGAGGGAAAAAGTTTAAAAAGGGGAAGAAAAGAGAGGGGAGAAAACGCCCCGTGGGCTCAGGGTGTCAGGCGGAGGAAATTCTGCACCCACTTCTTGAACTCCGCGGTCTTTGCGACATCGAAGTCCAGGGACCTCTTGCCGTCCTTGTCAACCACGATTTTCAGGCCATACCTCGTGCAGAACGCCTCGTCATCGAGCTTTTTCTTCAGCTCCGCCAAGACGCGCTCGGAAGCCTGCTTCGGGGTGGCGAGGCTCGAATTCTTCCTTATCAGCATGCGCTGTATCGCCTTGTCGCCCCAGACGGATTCGGTCAGCCTGCTGATCTTCTCGACACCATCCTTGCTCGCGTCCCAGAAGGCGGCGTCCTTGGCCTTGTCCTCCTGTATCTTCTGCTCGGCCCTGTCGAATTCGGTCAGCTCTCCGCGGAGCTTCCGAAGATTCAGCTCGACTTCTTTCTTCTCGGTCCAGAGCGCGTTCACCTTGTCCTCGGCCTCCTTCACCTGCCTCTTCTTGGCCTCTATCGCCTGCCTGGCTTCGGCCTTCCTGGTCTCGATACCCTGCCCTGTCCGCCCCACATTCCTGATCCAGGCCCGGTCAAGGCCGTCCCTCTCGCCTTCCAGTTGCGCGAGCTCTGCTCTCAGGGTTGCCAGCTCCTTCTCAACGCCGACGATGCTGGCGTCCGTGCTGCTGCCTTCGAGCGCCCTTACGATTTCGGCGAGCCGTTTCTCAAGCCCGGTTATCCTGAGCGCCTTGGCCTCGAGCTCTGCCTGCTCCTTCTTCTGCTTCTCGTCGGTCGCGAAGTCCAGGTACAGGCCCGCCCGGACGGCCCACTTCACTTTCGGGCTTTCGGGTGACCTGAAGGGGTCGAAGTCGTAGATGAAGCCCTTCTTCCTCTTGTGCACCATGATCTCGCGCACCAGCAGCTCCTCCTGGCCCTTCTTGAGGATGGCCGTCTTGTTTACGCTCAACAGCCTCCCGAGAAGCTCCTGAAGGGCGGGCTGCGCCATCACGAACCGCGCGGTCTCGTCGGTCTTGAGGTGGTAGGCCTGCTTCACAAAGGCCAGCTCTGCCTGCGCATTCCTCTGCCCGAACTCCTTTGCCCTGCGCTCGAGCATCCCTTTCGCGATCGCCTGATCGGCGATCCGGGCGTACACGACGCCATGCAGCAGTTTGCCACGCGCCTCTGCGCCTATGTCGACGAGCAGTTTCACGAGAGGATCCCTGGTTTCTGTGGCCGCCGTTTTCGTGGCCTGCGTCGCAGGCGCTGAAGCCGGCGCCATGCCTGCGCTTGCTCCGGGCTGGACGGATTTGGTTCCTGCCGCCGAACCCGCTGCAGGAGCCGCTTCAGGTTTCGCTTGCGCCGCCACTGGCGCAGGCTCCTGCTCCGATGGCCTCGCATACTTCCTCACCGAATGGATGAAGAGGTCCCGCATCGGAACGTTCCTCCGGTATTCGTCGTAGACCGCGAGCAGCCTCTTCGCGTCCTCCGGCGTTGCTTTGGGCGGCTCTGCCTGTGCTTCGGCCGCTTTCGCCTTGCCCCCTTTGGCTTTCCTCCCTTCGCCTTCTTCTTTGCGCAGCTCTGCCGCGTCTTTCAGCAGGGCCGCGATGTCTTCCGCGCTCAGGGATGAGAGCAGCGTGAGCACATCCCGCTCTGCTTTCTCACCTGACAGATACTTATCCACTGCGTTGAAGAAAGCCGCCTGGTTCGCGTCCGGAGACGTCTTGTTCGCCTCGCTGCGGCGGGCCAGGAGGCGGTTCATATTATCCGCGGATGCCACGAAGGATTTCATCGCGGCGTGCGCGCGGTCAATGCCCTGGAGATGGGCGTCCACGCCAAATGCCCGCAGGAGGGCGGCCGCGTTCGCCGGCTCCTCCACTGACATCTGGACCACGTCCTGCGTGCCCACTGCCTTCGTCGCCTCGCCCATGAAGAATCCGACGAGCGCATCCGCCTTGCCGTCTTTTATATGCAGCTCGTCCGCTCCCAGGCGCGACCATCTGCTGACCAGGCTCCGCAGGAGCGGGTTGGCGATGAGGAAGTCCACGTGCTCTTTCTTATGGATGTCCAAGGAAACGGCGTACGACCGGTCGACGCGCCGCTGCACGTACCCACGGCCGTAGAGCTCCCAGACGAGCGGATCGCGTTCCGCGCTCCGGAAATCTGCCCGCAGCGGGGCGAATCTCGGGTCGCTCATCAGGGTGTTCACGAGCCTGTCCGCAGCGTAGGGCTCCCTGCTGAGCACAAGGTCCGTCAGCTCGTCCGGCACCATTTCGCGCCATGGCATCAGCAGGCTCAGATC
>Ga0209777_10008790_pt1 | contig 10991 bp, 10 predicted proteins | sample FrelakmetHBP12HB_FD_187147 | JGI IMG/M metagenome (GOLD analysis project Ga0209777, IMG submission 187147) | Freshwater lake sediment microbial communities from the University of Notre Dame, USA, for methane emissions studies -HBP12 HB (SPAdes)... | ecosystem: Environmental > Aquatic >... | reverse complement strand
ACCCTCCGATGTTTAGCATCTGTTTACGGCCATTTTTACTCGGGCAATGGCCTAATGGGAAAACTCAACTTGAATCTGAACATAGAGTAGTGATCAGACACCCCGTCTTATCGTAATAAACTGAATCTAACGCACTTCCTAGAGACTGAACAACCACTGAAGGATTGTTTAAGAGAGACCAGGTCTCACTTTTATCCACTAAAGCGACAATACCGAGAACTCACCCTCTTAAATATAATATAATTGTAATGCGCTAAATTCTTAGAACTAGAGAGGAGCTCGGAAAATGATTATTGATGTTCATTATCACTTTATGCGTCTTCCTGCAGATGATACTTCCGCCCAGTATATGACCAGGGGATGGTTAGAGGATGGCGCTGCACTGGGATTAACTAAGCCCGTTGATGAAGTTTTGTCTATACTTCGCAACATCATGGATGATACTGAATGCAATAAACTGGTTAAGAGAATGGACGAGGCTGGCATCGATGTGACGGCAATTTGTGTAGTGGATGACTATACTCCCACTCTTTCTACAGAAAGTCTTCGACTCATGAACGAAATATGCGCTAAAGCCGCTAAAAAACACCCCAGCCGTCTAATTTCTCTGGCAAGTATTGACCCCAGACGACCAGATGCCCCAGCACTTCTCCGCACTTGTCTCAAAGAATATAAGATGAATGGCTTGAAATGGCATCCTGATAATGGATTTTATCCAAATAGCCCGGAAGCCTATGCAGTGTTGAAAGTAGCTAATGAGTTTGAGATACCATTGTTAACACACTGTAGTCCTCTACCCCGCTCAAAAGCTAAATTTGCCCATCCCCTTCATCTGGATGACATTGCTGTGGATTTCCCTAATATTGAGATTATTGCTGCCCACATGGGACATTTTTGGTGGCATGATTGGGCAGCACTGGCACAGTTCAAATCCACCATCTCCGGTGACTTGGCAATGTGGCAGTTATTAGCAGTAAGCAAAACAGCTAGATTCCGCCAGTATATCCGGGAAATTCTTGACATCGTCGGGAGCAAGCAGATTCTTTTCGGTTCAGACGGACCTCTTTTTGAACCTGTTGTCTCCAATAAAAAATGGGTGGAGATAATCAAAGGACTTACTAAAAAGGGAACTGATGGCATTGTCTTTACCCAAGAGGAAATTGATGCCATTCTGGGTGGTAATGCTGCTCGAATCTTCAGACTAAAATAGCAGAGAGTAAATACGATCAAATTATCTTCATAAAGCCAAATGGCACAAAACAAGCCAACTAACGACGTGTTGGATGCTTTAATTGAGAAAGATCCGCAATCCCGCAAATCTATGTCTCAACTGGATAAAGATGCCTGCGAGCGTGACTATTTCCAATTGAAAACCGGGTCATAGGCTTAATGATGGCAATTAATTAATTACGATATCTTCGAGTCGGCGTTTGGGGATATGCCTTACACCTTGTTCATCCCACCAGCCTGTCATATCTGCTTTCTCGGATGCAGCGATTTCAAAAACATGAGTCTCTTTGGGTTTTCCAATCGCCAGCACCAGCAAAATCTCATACCGCTCCGGTATCTTTAATTCTTTCTGTAATCCTTTACGGTTAATCATCCCAATCATACAACCGCCCAGACCCTTTTCCGTTGCCCCTAACAAAATGTTTTCCGCGGCAATCCCGTGGTCAACTGTGGGACCACCGTAGCCGCCTAACAGCGAATCCATCAATATGATTATATAAGCAGAAGGCCTTTCTCTTTCTGCAGGTTGCCCGGCAAGCCCTATATGTTTATATATTTGAGCATTTATGTCAGGTGTATATGAAATGAAATATTTTAACGGCTGACGATTCCCAGCTGAATTGGAAAGACGGCCTAAATCAATCAATTCCAACAATGTTTCACGGCTGACAGAGACACTCTGATCATATCTACGAATACTACGGTTTTTAAGTAATAAATTTCTGAACACATCGATCTCCCTACATTTATTCTAGGATCCCCCAATATCAACTCGCAATTGGGCGATTATCAACTCTCCTCACCCTTGGCTATGATGGTACCTCCTGTGTTACGTCGATGTCAAATTTGCTCAATCAAGATGTATATGGCCGTGAGAAATCAGTGCAAGAGCTGTTATTTATTACTGACAACCCCGGATGAACAACTACTGGGACTAGTACTGTTTCTCTTAAGGGAGCATGTTCAAGTACTTCTGGATTGGCTGAGGCTCGAAGACGTCAACGGGATACTAAATATAGAAGACTAAACAATTGAGCTATGTTACAATAAGCGAAAGACAAGGAATAAAGGGATAAAGAAGCTACCGGCTAACTAAAGATAAAATTGGGATGGGTGAGGAATATGTTGCCATATTCCTCACCCCGTAATAGGCATACTGCCACAATCAGGCTTGGAATGATTACGACCCTTGAGACAGGAATGTATCAAGCTTCGTCTCTTGGAATAGGGGTTGGATATATGTCTTTCCGTGGAAACAAAACAAGATAAGCAACAATACTAATAAAATTTTATAACAAACTAGGGTGAAAAAATGGCTAAGATGAATGCTGCTGTGTTAAAGGGTAGGAAAAACAAAAGAAGCATAGATGACCTAGAGTTGAAACGGGTCGAGATTCCAATACCAAAAGAGAATGAGGTATTGGTTAAAATATATGCCTGCGGTTTTTGTCAGACAGATTACAAGGCCATTGCAGGAATGAGAGAAATCCCTATACTTGAAGACCATATTGTCGGTCATGAGCCGTCAGGAGTTGTTGCAAAAGTTGGGAAGAAGGTCAGACAGTTTGAACCAGGAGAAAGGGTTGCAGTGAGTCCTCTTTATTACTGCGGCGAATGTCCTGAATGCCTGAAAGGAGATGAATTTACTCACTATTGCCAGAATTCAGAAGTGTACGGAGGAGACGGGCCAAAAATTGTGAAGGATGGTGCCTTTGCACAATACATTGTTGTTGACAAAAAATCATTGTATAAGATCAAGGATCTAATTTCTTTTGAGAGCGCAGCGCTTCTTGAGCCAACAGCTGGCTCATGGAAAGGATTGCATAATTCACAATTTAAGCAAGGGGATGATGTTGTGGTGATCGGAGTTGGTGGGATAGGGATGCTTGTTGCAGCGCTTGCAAAACATAATGGCGCCGAAAGGGTTGTTGCTATCGACATTTCAGATTATGCCCTTGATATGGCAAAGAAACTTGGCATTGACATTACGGTAAATCCTGCAGATGTTGTTGGGAAAAAACAATACGACCGAAGTGATTATGGAAGAATAACTAAGGCAGTTTATGATGCTCTTGGGAAAAAACCAGACCTTGTTTTCGAATCAGCAGGTCCAACAACAGCAATAGAGCTTTTCTGGGACATGGTTCTCTCTGGTAGAGGCATCAGAGGAAATGTGTTCGGAATAACAACACACGAGCCAATACCAGTTGACTGCGGCAAGCTTCACTTTGCAGAGCCTGCAATCACATCATCATTCAACGTAAGCAGGCTTTCACTAAAACAGGCAATGAAAGCGATTGAAGGAGGATTTGACCCGTCAAAAATTATCACTCATGCTTACCCACTTGAAAGAATCCGCGAAGCTTTTGACTTAATGCAAACCCCTAATCGCAACAAAATAATCATATACCCAAATCCTGACTTGTACTCGGGGTTAAAGTAGAACATAACATCAAAACCAAGCACTATCTGATTTGAAGGTGGTTGAATTGGACAGTTTTAACCATGACATCTCGCACCCACCTATTTCAGCTGTTTTCTCTTTGTCCTCCTCATTTTTCAGTTACTGTTTCAGATACTTTCGTCGCTATTATATCACCCTCACTATACCAAATGCGTTAAGTAAGTGGCCATTGTTTGCATGATAATGGATTTAATCAAAAATTTCGGCTTCGACGGCGGCTACTCTTTGTTTGGCGTTACGCAGCCACTCCTTCCGCCAAGGTTCGAGATCCTGGGTAAAACTGGTGCTAATAAAAGCTTCAGCCATTTGAATGCCCAGCCATTCGGCTACGAGCCAACCGCCCATGCAAAGGATATTAGCGTCATTGACTGCTCGACACATTTTGGCCGAGTAGACAGTTTCGCAGACGGCTGCCGAAATGCCTTTGTGCTTATTGGCAACAATGGACATTCCCATGCCAGTTCCACAGAAGAGCATACCTTTTTCAACTTCACCTGACTGTACTTTTCGGGCAACAATTGGAGCAACATCAAAGAACGGATTCGGTTTATCAAATTCCCGGGTCCCAAGATCTTCAATCTTATGACCTTGTTCGACCAGATATTTTTTAACAGCTTCTTTGAGCATAAAACCAGACTTGTCTGAGCCAATAGCCAGTTTCATTTTCAGTCCTCCTCATTTTTCAAGCACTTTAAGGCATTTTTCAATAATCGCGGAACTGGTCAATTGATATCGAGTTACTAGGTCATTGATTGTTCCGACTTCACCAAATTCATCCTCGATGCCAACGCGCGCAATCGGGACTGGGTAATGAGCTGCCGTCAATTCAGAAATCGCAGAATATAGTCCACCGATGACATTATGGTTTTCTGCCGTAACAGCCTTGCCCGTTTTCCTAATGGAGGCTAGTATTGTATGCTCATCCAAAGGCTTGATAGTGTGAACATTAATGACTTCAGCTGAAATATTCTGAGTCTTCAACTGAATCACCGCGTCGAGCGCTTTTTGAACCATAATGCCCGTCGCAAGAATGGTTACATCAGTACCTTCCTGAAGCACATCAGCTTTAAATAGTTCAAATTCATAATCTTCCGTGAAGATATTAGGTAATTCTCTACGGAATAGCCGTATGTATACGGGGCCATTGTGGGCTACAATCTGGGGCATTGCTTTACGGACCTGAATCGCATCTACCGGTTCAAAAACAACCATAGTTGGAATGGTACGCATAATACTGACATCTTCAAATGCCATATGGGTTCCGCCATTCAGTTCTGCAGAAATCCCCGGATCAGTTCCGACGATTTTCACATTTTGTCTGGCATAGGCAATTGAAATGGCAATCTGATCATAGCAGCGGCGCGTTGCAAATGGCGCAAAGGACGTGATAAAAGGGATAAAGCCATACGAAGATAAACCTGCGGCAATCGAGGCCATATTAGCTTCTGCCACACCCACGTCGAGTGCTCGCTCTGGGTATCTGGCGCGAATGCCCAAGGTTGCGGATGCTCTGGCCAGATCGGCATCTACAATACAGACCTTCTCGTTTTCACCCATGATTTTTTCCAACTCACTAGCAAATACTTGTCTCATTTCCATGTTAGTTATCCCCCTGAGAATCCAATTCAACACAAGCCTGCTCATATTGTGCTTTTGAAAACGGCATGTTATGGTTGGTGGCGCCAGCAGCCTCAACAAACGAAACACCCTTACCTTTGACAGTTTCGAGAACGATCATCGATGGTCGCCCTCTATGTGCCTTGGCTTTTTTGATCGCGTCAAGTATCGCTTGATAGTCATGACCTTTGATATGTTGGGTAAACCACCCAAAAGAACTCCATTTCTGGTCAATATCGCCCAAGGTATTGATTTGCTCGATCCTACCATCAATCTGCAGGTGATTATAATCAAGGAATGCAATAAGATTATCTAATTTTGCAGCCGAAGCGTACATAGCGGCTTCCCAAATCTGCCCTTCCTGAGATTCACCATCACCGATAATCGTAAAAATGGTGGCTTGATCCTTACTGATCTTTGAACCTACCGCAATACCAACGGCACATGAAAATCCCTGACCGAGCGATCCCGCCGTCATGTCAATTCCCGGAGTCTTGTTCATATCGCAGTGACTGGGCAGTTTGGTGCCGATACGGTTCAATGTTGACAATTCCTCGACTGGAAAAAATCCTTTTGTAGCCAACGTCGCATAGACAGCAGGACCAGCATGGCCTTTTGACACAATCAAGCGGTCGCGGCCTGGCATCTGGGGGTTTTGTGGATCTACATTCATGACATTGCCCAAGTACAATATGGTTAATAAATCCACAATCGATAGGCTACCGCCAACATGTCCGATACCGACTTCAGCAATACTCTTCAACGTCAACTTTCGAATATTTTTTGCCTGTGATTTAAGCGTTTCGATCATAATCCTTCTCCTGTTCTTGCTCATATCTTCTGAATTAACCTCTAACAACGCCACTAGTCAAGCATGGTCTCAAATGAGAATTTGGTCCTAGTTAACTAGAAACTGCATGTTCTGCACCTCTCATGATTCTGATGGTTTGATCATCCAGTTTGTCCCTTCTATTCCGGTAAAAGCGTGCTGTTCAATCGCCGAAGGACTGTCCGAATGAGCGATCAACCATTTGTTTTTCTGGAAAAGCAATCTATCTTCCTGAGTTAACGGAATGAGTCCTTCTTCAAGAGGAGTATTGGTTCCTTGAGCTAGTACGATAACCGCTTTGAACGCCTGACTGCTAACTCGACAGGGTGCGTAATGCAAGGTATCTTGATAAAGTTCAATCATACTGTTAGCTGGTACAAAGAATATTTCAACTTGATCCGAATCATACCTGAGATTGTTAATATCGCTGGTTTTTCCCAAAATAAGCACCAGATCGGTTCCAGCCGCCAGGACTTCAGGACACTTGTGATACTCCATCGCATTCATCTTGACACCCAAGCCATTACAATAACCAACCTGAATTGGCATGCTGCCAAAAATATGAGACCGAATCAGATGAGCCGCTTCGGTTTCTTCTAGCGGTGCAAAAGAGGCAACATAGATATTGCCTGATTCTGGGGTGGGTGTCTGTTTGTTCAAAACGGCAATCAACTCAGGCACTTTAATTTGATGAATTTGGCGCCCGTAACGTTTGAACGACCTGCCTCGAATCGTCTTGATATGCAGTTCAGGATTCAGCACATTTAACTTGGTAATCATGGGCAAGCCTCCTTTTATAACTAATGAATGGATCCTCGTTTCCCTTAAAATGATTATTCAATGATTTCATAATTCATGATGCGCGCGAATTCCTTAAAACTGGCAACATGATCACCATAGACCATCGCGACATGATGGGCAATGCCAGTTCGGGTGACAATTCTTAACACTTCACGAATGGTTTTTCCAAATTTGACTTTGGCATAAGTTCCTTTCAATCGTTTGGTCATAGGAATCGCTTCGCCTTTCTGGATAAATGCCCGAGTGACGCTACGGGCTGAATCGATCCTGAAAATTGTCACTGTCCCAGATTTGAGAACAAAGTCGGCCGTGACACCTTTGCCGTCAGCAAAATACGTATCCAAACTACGCATCGAATCACCATCCCAGAGAGTCGGCGATGCAACACCACAATGCCACATTAAGGCGTAATCTTCTTCCAGATTCACTTGCGATAAATCCGCAAAGAAGGGAGCTTCATCTGATACCGCACGACAAGCGAGCAATGATAGTGCGCCTTCGATATCTCCCTCACAGGCGATGGTCTTTCCTCTAGCAGCCAGCAGACTCATCGATGCACAAGGAGAAATCCCATAAGTCGCGGCAAATTCCGGCCAGCAGCGCAATGCGATCGCATCGAGGTTATTCTTATCAATGAATCTGTTCATGGAATGAGTCAGATCAGCAACTTTGCGAACCTGGGCATCACTGATCTGGCTGCAGTCATAGCAGCTTCTGACTTCAGAGACAGGGGCAGACGATAACCCGTCAACCAAGTTGGGAAATACATCTGATAGCTCATAGTGATCGATGAGAATGCCCGCTTTCTGATAAATCATCAAGTCATCCACAGAAAGATTGAAAAAACCATGTGCTCTGTAGCCAACCAGGCCGACATGTGCATTCCTTAGCATCGACTTGATTTTGATTGCCTGCAGCCATGTCTGATCAATCTCATCGCCGACAGTACAAGTAAAACAATCATTACCAGATTTATATAGATTCGATGCGTTCAGGTTAATGCCACACACGGAATTCAGACGAATTTTACCGCCATCATATGGGAGCTCGTTGAAAGCCCAGAGTAATATCGGCCGCTGAACAGCCTGGTCCAAGATGAGGACCAAGTGCCCTAGGTGGAATGTGCCGCTGATAATCACTAATCCGTCAACCTGACACGCTGATAGCGTTATTGCCGCTGATTTGGCATCTTCAACAGTAATAACCAAATCTTCGACGATCTCCCACTGACAAGTATCATCTTTTATGAGGCGGCTCTTTTGCTGATCATAGATTGCCTTGGCCGTGTTGAAATCAAATGTCTCACGCGCCAAACAGACCACGCCTATTTTAGCTTTTTTATACATTCCAAACACCCTCCTACCCCTATATGAAAATTAATATTGTTGTAAACTACCACCATTATCATAAAATTCGCGAACCGTCAAAATGCAAGCACACTCCGCATCGAGATTCAGGTTGAATTTGCTTTTTTCAATTAGCTGCTTACGTTCCGCGATCTCCTGACTATAACAGGCAATTTTCTCCCTTAACATATCCATGTAAAGCGCTTTTTCAAAGATGGTCCCGTAGAGTACGATTTTTTGTGGATCGATAATGGTGACGGCTGTACAGATTCCGGTTGCGAAATATTCCGCAGCCTTTGCCAAAATTCCGCAAATGTTTCGATCGCCTTCATTAGCGGCCTGAACAATATTGTTTATTGTTATCTCACTTGTCCGCCCTCCCGTTCTCATGAAGAGATTAGGCGTCATTTCCTTCGAGTGAATTTCCTTGACTAGTGTGACAATTGCCCGGCCTGAAGCAACGGTTTCCAGACAACCATATTTGCCGCAGCTGCATTGTTTACCATTCCTGACAACAGGAATATGGCCGATTTCGGAACACTGGTAGTTACTACCATAGTGAAACTTATGATCGATCAATAACGCCGCGCCAATACCCATCTCGCTTCTGATGAAAAGCATCGACCCCATATTTCGCATACGGGACATGAACAGGTGTGCATTAGCCAGGGCACGGACATTGTTATCAATTACAACTGGAATGTTAAATTGCTCATTGAATAATTTCTTTAATGGTATATTCCGGTCACGCCACACACCGTATGAATTAAGACTAATCCCTTTATCATTGTTGACAATTCCTCGAGCCACAACGCCAAGCCCAATGATTTTGCTGCTTGATATTGAGTAGTCTTCAATCAACCGCCTCATTTTTCGGCATAAATTTTTAATTGTTTCATGTGCCGGTGTCTGATCGGATACCCTAACTCTATTCTCGAAGATGAGCTGTCCATCCAGATATGTTGCAGATAGAATAGCCTCGCCAAGGTTGATTGAAATGCCAAGACCGCAACAATTACGATTCGCGATATTAATCATGATCTCTTTGCGTCCTGGACCTGAAATTACGGCTTGTTCAGGTCGACCAACTTCATGAATGACACCATTTTCGATTAGGTTATTTACAATGGTTGTAATGGCTGCGGGAGTCAATGATAATGCACTAGCCACATTTTTGCGCGACATTGCTCCTTGGTCGTGTAACAGATTGAGAATCGCGCGTCGGTTAGACATTTTGACATCAACCATATTCTTTCCTTTACGATCCATCGCTTATCTCTCCTCTTCAATCAAACACCAAGAATCCTTACCCTGATCTAATTTGATCCACAATCATCATGATTCATGATTTACTGCCTCAGCGCATGGAATTATACAGATCTCTCAACATTCTTTTTGTGATTTTGACAGGGCTATTCAGCATATTGGGGTGCTGACTAGCTTCAACAAGCGCATCAATTTCTTCATCATTGAGCTTGAAATCCTTGAGATCCATGCGTATGCCAAGATCCTTCTTCAAATCTCGTAAAGCCTTGGCAATCGCTGACACGGATTCAAAGCCACAGGCTTTTGCCATTTGGAGCATTCGGCCATCATCGGCGGTACCGATGATCTCCAGAAAATAATCAAGCGTCAAAGCACAAGCTTCGCCGTGTGGGATATGGTACTGATTGGTCAAAACATATGAACAGGCGTGCGACGGGCCGGTTTTCGGCAAGTTGAAACCAAGGCCGGCTAATAGAGAAGCCAAGGCCATTTTTTCTTTAGCTTCAATAAATAATACCGATTGGCAGGCTGACCGGAGATTGGTAAAAACCAATTTGACGGCTTCAATACAGAACAGATCACACAGAGGCTGATGATTGATGCTTTGATAGCCCTCAATAGCATGAGCCAAAACATCCAGTCCTGTAATAGCAGCAACACGCGAGGGCATGGTGCAGGTCAATACTGGATCGACAATAGCCACCATTGCATAAAGTGAATCGGATCCAATTGCCGTTTTTAAGCCTTTGGCTTCATCAGTCAGAACGCTGATCGCGGTTACTTCACTGCCGGTTCCTGCGGTCGAGGGGATCTGAATTACAGGCAAGCCATTGACAGGAAGTGCGGTGCCAGTGCCGTGATATCTTGTGATGGATTCACTGTTCATGGCAATGGCTGCTGCTGCTTTTGCACAGTCCATGGTGCTGCCACCACCCAAGGCAATGACACAATCAGCCGAGCCTTTTCGAATCAAATTGGCACAGTCATCAACATTGACCACTGTCGGATTGGGTCTAACGTCTGAATAGGAAGCGACAATCAGATCACTGACATGATTGATGAGTTCACTGACGGCGGTATTTCCAACAAGCTCTTTGTCGCACACAAACACAGCACGTTTAAAACCACAACGCTTCATGATCTCCCGCAGTTTGAAGCGCTCGTTATCCCCGAAATAAATTTGCACCGGTTGTTGATACATCCAGATCATTTGTGTTCCCTCCTGTATTCCTTTGTTTGCGCAGTATTAAAAAGCTTGTGATATTAATTCATTTACTCGGGATATTTTTGGGTTCATCCAGCTCTGGCAATGACTTTTTCCTTTCATGTTCCAACAGAATCCCTGCAGCACTACCCAGTACGATAACAGTTCCAATCAATTGACTATACTCCGGTACATTTTGCGATTGAATAACATCAAATATCAGTGTTAATACCG
>Ga0209777_10008789_pt1 | contig 10991 bp, 4 predicted proteins | sample FrelakmetHBP12HB_FD_187147 | JGI IMG/M metagenome (GOLD analysis project Ga0209777, IMG submission 187147) | Freshwater lake sediment microbial communities from the University of Notre Dame, USA, for methane emissions studies -HBP12 HB (SPAdes)... | ecosystem: Environmental > Aquatic >... | reverse complement strand
TGCAAATGTGAGATCGGATTTGGTGGTCGTCTTCATTGCCATATTCTGGCGCCAAGACTACCGCGGCGGTCGAATCGCCGTCACACACGTTTGCCGAAGCAACACGGATGCTCCGCCAGAGTGGAGTTCGTAATATCTCCCTTGTGCTCTTAGACGGTGCCGTAGATTGCTCAACTTGGAATGGCGCGTGTGCATTGCCGAATCCTCAAGAAAGCGCGCAGTTGGCGCTAAGAACGCGAAACAAGCTCACCACGACAACCCGAGTTGTGTACGTGGACCTCGGCATAGGCTCACCACCCTTAGTTCCATCATGGGCGCTTTGGTGCATGCTTTTCAACTTACGCCAGTCTGCCACTTCCTCTGGATGGTTATCGCACATCATACCAGGCTCACGCACCAACGCACTTGCCGCGGCAATACTTCACTCGGACCATTGCTACCTCTACAAACGCCAACTACTGCCCTCTCAGTTGAGCAAGTCCTGCCAAGATATGTTTCGAGCCTTGGATCATCGTCGCCAATACTGATTATGATTAACCGCGGAGATGTACTACGCCCAAAAGTGCTTAGAATACTCGTCGTTGACGACAAGGTTACAGCGAGCCAAGAGTGGAGTCGCCAGGTGCGTGAAGTATTCACAGCCTTTGCGCTTTCTGAAGACAAGGAGCATCACCTCGAGCACATTGACGTGGTCTTCGCCGATACTCCAGAGAGGGGCGCTCGGCTTTGGCAAACGGAAACGTTTGACCTCACACTCATTGATTCCCATTTTGATAAGTTGGAGGCGTCCCCTCTTGATGCAAGTGTATTTGCACAAAGCGCTCTGGCCTTAAACGCCAAGTACCAAGGGTTAATTCTCTATGATTTGTTTTCGGCCTTAGTAAACGAAGCGGCACCCCACGGGAAACAGCCCAGGCTGAAGGAGAGTTTCGCATATCGCGCTGATATGACACCGTTTTTCATCTGGTCATCTTATAAACCCAAGGACCTTTCTTTTCCCGGCATTAAAAGAGATATTCTCCACAAGAAAACTACTCTGCACGAAGTGGCTAACGCCATTGGAAAGGCCGTGCGCCGAGTTACTAAAGGAGCGTGGAGTGATTCGCAAGCCCTAGAGCGCATCCTGTGCTTTGCACGGATATCACGGGCACATGGTGCCGGCAAGGAGTGGCTAAAGCGATTCCGTCACTGGACGTTTATCCTGAAAGATAGTAACGGGACCAAGTTTCCGTATTTGGAATCTGTGTGGACAGGTGGCGCGAGTTGCCAGTGGCGTGCCGGCCAGCGATTGCCTCGGGGTTGGCAACCGGCCCAAGATATCTGTCTGCCGCTCGTTGGACCCTCATTGGACATGCCCCTTTCTCAATTGGTCGGTTTCCTGGCTGAGTCTAATCCTGATCTGAGAGATAACAAAAAGGTTAAAGGTGCATTATCTGCGCTCCCACGGGCCGAGAACGTCTCGCATTCAGCACCAAAGCCCAAATACCCGGCGAAAGCGCCCGCATCGAGGGAACCGGTAGAGAGTAGGCCATTCTCATTTCTTGATCACACATTTCCTAACCGCTACTTCGCTGCGGCTACTCCACTGACCGGCATTACAGTGGTTGGGGAAGACAATGCTGTCAACGCACTGTCTGAGAAAGTCCTGGCCCTGTTGAATGGGGCTTTTGGGGGCGTTGTACTAAAGACGACCTATCTCAATGAAGCGAGGCAGTGGGAAGGCGTTCATTGGCCGGCTCTTCAATGTCAGAGTCACATGCGGTCACGATGCCTTTACCCGAATACCGGAACCAAAACGCTGTGGAATACTGGCCGAACAGCTCTGGAAATGTTGCCACCCACGCAACTAAACAGATTGCTTCGTCAGCTTGCAGACAGATTACCAGACGCGACGCATCGTGTGATTGTTTCTCTGGGTAGCACGTTTCACGCACCCGGTGAGTTGAAAAGGGGATATGCCGACTTACTTCGGCACGAGTATGAGAGCATCTGGAGCTCGCTGTTTGAAGCAGTGTTCGCTGCTACTGACAATCTCTACCCATTGGTCGAGATTAACGCGAGGCATTTCCTGCGCGAGTTGGTGAAATGTTATCTGGGGGGAGATGAGTATCTAAATCCAACGAGACTGAGCGAAAATATCCCCCCTGATGTTGAGGCGTTTTGGACGGATTATTCGATCTGGCTTGAGGCACTACATTGCGTTGCTTGCAAATATATGAAGCAGCTAATTCTGAAAATGCCGCACCGCAGCGACTCGCTTGCATTGATTCGCTACGCTGTTTCTCTCCGGCGACTGCACAAACTGAGAAATACTGATTCAAACTATGGTGTTCGTGCAATAACGCTGGTTAACACTCTGAAGACACCGGCTCCTGCCGCGGAAATGGGAAACGCGCCTAAGTGTTCACCAAAATGGTATTCTGACGCAATGTCTTGGGGTGATGCTGCCGAGAAGACTGGCAAGTACCAGATGTCCGGAGCCATGGTTGCACCGTATCGAAACCAGTTACTCAACGGACTTCTCGCTGAACCGGCAGAACTGGGTGACTTGGGGCTTATGATTTCTGGTGGTATCATGGATAAGCAGGATGTAAAAAGCATAGACAGTCTTTTCAACAGCAGCCCTATGCCACCCGTACAAATTGGAACGTGGGGCATACTTGGTGGTGTGAATTATTCTACAGCTACTCTTGGGAGTGCATTAGGTTGGCCAGGTTCGGAGAAAAGCGAAGAACAAATAAGGGAACATAAGGAACCAATGGCAATAGGACGGGATTCCTTTATGGCCCTCCATTCCGAGGCAATCGAACCACGAATAATCTTCGTCCATGATGCCGCCTGTAAGCCCTGTGGAAGGTGCCGACGTACGCATTACTGCGACGCCTTTCTCGATAGAACACGTGAGCATTTAGCTCCGCTCCTGGAACCTAGGAATTGTACGGGATGTGGCCTCTGTGCGCAGCTGTGCCCGGAGGGCGCGCTGCAATTATACAGGCCAGCCGAACTGCTCGTCCTCGTGGACGATAAGAATGAGCGACACAACCTCCTCCAAAGCCTTGGAGTGCCGCATTTGCGCGTCGGCACCGAGCGTGACTACAAGGCGTTTGACTGGCTCGAATTGGATAAGGGGCTGGACGCGTCGGTGAAGACGGTTCTAATAGCAGGCGATCTCTCTACCGCTCAAAGACGCTTGACGCAAACGTTGGAGCACATCTAGGCACGGCGTGTGGGACGAGAACCTGACTGCACAGACAAGTTTTGTTTGCGACGCGGGAAGGGGAACTTGTATGCCGAAACGCGCCGGTCCTCACTTCGTCCCGAGAACAAACCCTCCGTTGAAGAAGTGCTCGTCAAACTATTGCAGATTGTCTGGAACGATGAAGGACTGCGAGATGCCTACGTCCGGGCGGCGATTTGGGGGATGTTGACTTGGACTGACCCCGGCCAAGTGCTGTGGGGTAGTCCGATCGTGGCGATCAATACGAGCGTGGTCGTTAATGGACGTACGCGTTCCAAGGTGCCGAGCGATGAAGAAGACACACGCAAATGTATTCTGGAGATAAGAAACAAGACAATTCAAATTCTCAATAAGACCGTTGTTATAAATTGGCTTAAGGATTCTCACGGATGGCGAATGCATGTCGCCTTCCTGCTACCGCTACACGAAGAAGCAGTACAAAACGCAGCGAGCAGTTTTGAGTATGCCTCTGTGACGGTTAAATCCTACGACGGACCCACCGAGTTTACCCTCAGAAATGTTTCCCCGAATGAAGCGACTGCTTATGGGGTCAGTGGTTTTGGCATCGGGCGCCTCGCAGGTATCGACGTACGGGGCGCTGGGAGCTTCCTGATGCAAGACTACTATAGTTTTTCTGAAGATGACGTCCTTTACATTGCCGGTCTGCCTTTGGCGCAATTGAGTAAGGTTCCCGCGATTGTAGGCATTTTGACCGGACGAGCGCATAAACAATGTCGTGTCGGCTTATGAGCTTCCCAGTCACAAGAAGTGCGGCAATTGGCATGTTGCACATACCCATCAACACGATCTTGTCCGCCCCACCGACGTGGCGAGAAACTCTTGGCCTGCCGGCAGCATCCACGAGCGACTGGAAGCTGTTTAGGCGCCTGCGGAACGTGCTCAACGAAGTGAGCAAGGCAAAGCGAAGCGAACGAGACAGCAAATATCTTGATGAGGTGCGGCGGCTGAGTTTCTTTTCGTTTCTCGAACAGCGAATGATCGATGAGGCGGCAATCTATCAAGAGCATGGTGTTGACTCCCTCATGATTGAGAATGCCGCAGCCCCCTACTTCATACGAGAACAGCAACCGTCCGTGATTTACTGGGTGATGCGGGAATTGGCAGCACGTCTCAGATCTTCGCATCCTAAAACCAAGATCGGTATCCAGGTTCTGGCTTTCTCCGATGACTGGGCGATGGATATTGCCTGCCGATGTGGGTTGGACTTCATCCGGTGCGAGAGTGCCCTGTTCGAGGGGGTGCGCCCTGAAGGTCGGACACCGAATGCAGGAAATCTTACGAAACTGTACATGACCCGCAATATGCTGATGGCTCAACTGGGAAAGGACGGGTCGGGACCTCAGATTTATGTTGACCTGCATAAGAAACACACGGCGTTCATGCCCGGATTGGATTCGCTCGATGTGTGGTTGGATAACATCCTATTCCAGAAGCTTGAGGGTGTGATTATTTCGGGTCGGGCTACGGGCTGTCCTGCAGAGGAAACGGACCTGCAACAGGCGCGGGACGCTATCGAGAAGTTCAAAGAAAGCTCGGCCGCTGCGGTGGGAGCGGCGTGGGCACCCCCTCTTATCGTCGGCTCCGGGGTATCGGTGGAAAACCTGGTCATGTGTAAACGTTACGCCGATGCTGTCATCGTGGGTTCTTCCCTGAAAAAGGGCGGCTATTGGGAGTGCGCGTTGGATGCGGAGAGAGTTAAGCTTTTTGCGGAGGCATGGCATGACTGCTAACTTCCTCGGACAACCACCTGTCATCCTGGCTTCCGCTTCACCGCAGCGGCGGGAGGTACTGCTGGAGTTGGGTATTGCATATGATGTGATCAGGCCAGATGCCGAGGAAGTGACATTCCCGGACCCTGTCAGCACAGTGTTAGAGAACGCGCGGCGCAAGCTCAACAAAGGACTCGCAATGTGCGGCACTGACCGGCTGGTCATTGCCGCGGACACCGTGCTTTACCACCGAGGTCAGGTCTCGGGGAAGCCCGTTTCACAACAAAAAGCCCTTGATATGCTGCTCACTTATAGCGGAAAGACCATTGAGGTGTTTACGGGGGTGGCAGTCGGTCGCTCCAGCATACCGATGGCCAGTGCTGCCGTCGAACGGGCGACGGTGGAATTCGTTGCTTTTGGCGAAGCTGAAGCGAGGTGGTATGTGTCCACGGGAGAACCACTGGAGCGGGCCGGGGCGTTGGGCATCAGCCTGATTGGCGAGGTGTTCATCCGTCGGGTCACCGGCTCCCTGTCGTGCGTGGCCGGATTGCCCAAACGGACCTTGCTTTGGCTGCTGAGGGATTTCCCTCCCGTCGGAACCAGTGAAAGCAGGATCATTCCAGCGCCAAAAGAAGATTTCCTCGCCTGCGATGTTGTGAAGCACGAGCGATTCCAAATTGACCAAGCGGATTGTGCCTGCGGGAGGAAAGGACAAAATGTGCACAATAAGGTAAGCTGAGTATGAAAAAGGACAGTTCAGTTTTGTTTCGCGATCACGCTGATGGCGAATCCTGGGCAGCCGCCGCCTCGTCGCACTTGGGGTTTGTGCTTGGACCGGTTTTCGGCGGAGGATTCACCGTCGAACTGAATTTCCCGGATGCCGAGGCCGCCAAGAAAAAGGTAGCTGCGAACTTGGACCTTCTTGGGGAGATCGTGTTGGGGAGGTCGCCTGTTTCCGAGAAATCGCTAAGGCTTCAGATCCCAATGCCCTACCACGGGATTTTCGTGAAGCATAGAGAGGATTCGGGCTCACCGGGTCTAGCCGTATGGGCTTCATGGCTTGGCGAATTGCCCGGATTCCGTTTTTTCAAACCGAATGGGGGACCAAAGCGCGAGATTGTGCATTGGCGATTGGGTTTGCCTAACGGTCGCTATGTCCAATGTCCCTGTGCAGAGTTGAAAGCGGGTCAGCAAGACAAAATCTTCCCCGACACTGCACGTCTTCTGCCGTCGCAGTCATCTCTTCCTAAATTCTTGCGCGAGCTGTGTGAGCAAACCGGACCGGTTGCTTTTCCCCAAAACCAAGGGCGGAAGAACGCATCCAAAGAACCCTTCTGGCAGGAGCTGCACCGCATCGCGTGTGAGGCACTTCAAACCGAGGGAGTCAAAGTGACAGATGAAGACGATTTGAACCATCGCTCGTTGGTAACGTATCCCGTTTGGTTGAAGGGGCGGTTGGCAGGGGTGTTGGTTGACAGCCTTTTCCGCGCTCCTGCCGGTGATGCCGCCCTAGTCGCTCGTGCGTTGAAAGAGAAGTCGCCACTTGATGTTGAGTCGCAAAACCGTTTGTGGAATTGGCTGGCCCAAAACATGCAAGGCATTTCGATGCGCTTGTTTCCTCCCGGATGGGATCATGACGGAGTTGCCGAAGGCGAAAAACGATTTTGTCCACTTCAACGAGTCGAACCGCTTAACCCGACCGACATGGCCGCTTTGCTGACTCAAGTGCGCCGTTATCCATTGGCCCACGACGTGCAGGAAATGCTTCCGGGACATTACCGCCAAAATCATCCTTCATTTCGAGGAAGAATTTGTCCGGTACAAAGCCCCGAATCAGGAGTGGTTGGTCTGTCCCTCCATTTGGCAAAGGGTGCTACGGTGGATTGGGACGGGCGAATTCATCCCGCCTCCGGCAATGCTCCAAGCGAAGAATTGGGTTTCGGTGCGGGGTTGGTTCCATTTTACGAACACAACGATGCTGCCCGGTGCATGATGGGCGCGAAGAATTTGCGACAGGCTGTGCCTGTCGCGAAGCGCCAACAGCCAGCCGTGAGAAGCGGTGGCGAGAAGGCAGTGCGGAAGTTTGTGCATCCTTTGATCGAATGCGGAATTTGTCCCGATGCGATTGATGACAAGGGCAACCCCGCACTCGGAGTGGACTTGCTTGTTGCATACCTGCCGTGGAACGGAATGAACGTGGACGACGCCATCGTGGTGGGAAAACACGTTGTCGAAAAAGGGCTGCTGGACATTGAGATGACAAAGCGCGTGCGCCGGCGACTGAAGCCCGGTTGGATACCCACGAGCCTCGGACGGGCTTCAATCATTGCAGAGGAAGTCGGCGGTTTGGCTGTGCCAGGCGACACTCTTTTGGGTGGCAGCTTGATTGCCGCTTTCGGATTGGAAGGTTATCAAGATCGCGTCAAATGGGAGTTGCGGTATCTGGATCGTTCGCCCGCAAAGCTCCTTGCAATCGAATTCCGTCGGGGTGCGTCTTGGATGGGCGGCGTCTTGGAATATGAATTGGCCAAAGAACTAAAACTTGGAGTTGGCGACAAATTGATGGGACGCCACGGCAACAAGGGCGTCGTCGGCGCGGTCCTCCCGGAAAACCAAATGCCTCATTTGCCCGATGATCCCTCTTTGCCCGCGCATTTGCGAGGCAGGACAATTGACGTTCTTTTGAATCCGCATGGAGTTATCTCACGGATGAACCTTGGTCAGTTGCTCGAAACGCATGTGGGCTGGCTTTTGCACGCGGGTTTCAAGCAAGAAGAACTCGTCCGAGACGACCTGCCGGCAGAAATTGATTTGGGCCAACCGTTCCTGCGCGCGTTGAATCATGCAAAAGTTCAAAAGCTGCTGGAGCGAAGCGGTCTTGATCGCTTCGGTCGGGTTCAGTTGGTTTTGCCAGATGGCAGTCTGACCCGCTCACCGGTGGTGATAGGCTTTCAGCATATCGTCCGGCTGCGGCACGTTCCTGAACTCAAATCACAAACGCGACGTGGTGGAAAGGGTGCATTGTATTCGCGAAGCACCGGGCAGGCGGTGCATGGGCGGGTGCTTGGAGGAGGACAACGTGCGGGTGAAATGGAGGTTTGGGCTTTGGCAGCGCATCAAGCGGAACACGTCTTAGAGGAGTTGCTGGGAATCAAAGCGGATTCGATTTTGACTCAACGATTACTGGAAGAACCAAAGACAAATCCAAACAATGAGCCTGAAGGTTTTGAGGCGCGGTTGAGAGATTGGCTGTTTGCGTTGTTGATTGACCTTAAGTTTGATGGTCGCAAAGTGAAGCTGAAATTTCTGGACTCGCGTTCCGTTGTTGAACGGGTCGGAACAGACAAAAGGTTACAGACCTCAGCCGGGTTGTCAGAAAAGGTTCGCGCAGCGTTTTGTTGCCAGGCGCGAAGAAAGGGCGGCGATTGCCCCTTTGTGCTTTTGGATGGGGCGCGCATCGCCGCAACCCCGCCGGATGGCGAGGGAAGGCAGCCCACGCTCCAATTGACTGACTTGCTCACGCATCTCGGCTTTGACATTGAAGCCCCCCTACAAAAGACCACCGACAGTTTCTCCTTACGACTCAAGTCGAATCACGACGGGCAAATCAAGGGGAAACTCAAGGTTTGCTTTTCGCCCGACGAAAAGGATCAAGTGAAGGCGGAGATTCTCCCAGACAAGAAACATATCCCGAGCGGCTGGCCTCCCACTTTGGAGAAAATCAATGCTTACGTGCAATTCCAACTCAAAAAAGGGCGGAATGTCGAGGCCAGACAAGTCATTGAGGAATTTCAGAAACAGAACGGCAGATTTTCTGTTGGCCAGATGCGCGTGACCTGCTCGACCCACAAGACGGTTCCCCTGAAAGGGAAGCCTCCATTTTCTCTTGTTCACAGCCCGATTCATGGTGGCCTTTTCGATTCTCAACTGTTTGGTTCCATTCAGAATGCCGGCACTACGGACGATTCACAACATTGGGCATATATTGAACTGCCAGTGGAAATCCCGTTTCCCTTGGAAGCCTTCCTTGGAAGGAATGAAGACGTTCAAGGGTTTCTCAAGAAGCACAACATCTCCAAGAGGAGAATTCCGCCGATCCGATGCGTGCCCGTGCTGCCGCTCCGCTACCGAATGCCACTATTGTTTGCTGGCACGCCAATCCAGGATGACTTCGCAATGTCTTATGCGGAAATCGTGGACGATTGCCTGAAGTTCCGCGCGACGACTGCGGATGAAGCTCGCACAAAATTGACCGGCAAGATAAGTGCAAGTGTCACACGGCTTTTCCAACTTTTAATAGACCACCTGACGGGCAAGGAAGGGCTCATCCGACATGACGGATTAGGTCGCCGCGTGGATCGCTCGGCGCGTCTCGTCATCGTCCCAAACCCCGGCTTGCGATGGGATCAGGCAGGGATTCCGGCTGCTGTTTTACTCGAACTGTTGGGAGACGAATTGGCGAAATGGATGCAACAGAAGCGCGCGGGCGGCGATCTCGTGGAGATGCTTGATATAATGCTCGCCGATCAATGTCAGTCCGGACCATTGGAGGAATGGTCGTGGCGACGCTCGAACAAAGATTCCGAAGTATTGGAACACGGTTACAAATTATTGCGCCGTTTTCTCGACGCGCATCCTGATTTTCTCGTCATCCTCAATCGTCAACCCTCACTTCACCGAGACAGTATTCAAGCATTTCATCCGGTGCCTTTGGCGCCGCAAAGCGGCGATGTAATTCAACTCTGCCCACTCGTGTGTAAAGGTTTTGGTGCTGACTTCGATGGCGACGAGATGGCGGTTCACGTTCCTATGTCACCAGAGGCAAGAGAAGATGCCCGCAGACTTCTCCCAAGTCAGAATATGTTTTCGTTGGCAACGGGGGAAGTCTTGGCCCAATACGATCAGGACTTCGTCCTCGGACTCTACTGGTTGAGTCGGGATGAGTCGGGTCTCAAGGACAAATTGTTGGAGATTCTTTCCGATGGGTGCTGCCGCGAACTGGTCACAAAGAGGACGATTGGTAAGAGCGAGGGGAACATTTTGCTCGAACACATATCGAAGAAGCATCCGAGCGAAGCGCCGGAAACAATCTGGAGGTTGAGCAACATGGCGTTCGATTGTTGTTCTCGGATGGGTGTGTCGTTTGGCTTTTACGAGCTGGCGGAAATGGCTAAACGCTGCTCTAAAAAAGCACGAGAAATCGGGCGCGATTTCGATAAGACAAAACCTGGGGCAATTAATACCGAGCTTCAAAAAGTTGTGGAAACGCCTCTTCGAGAGATTTTGGATGGGCGAACGGATTTCAGCCAATGTGGACTACACTTTTCAGCAATGGCCTTGTCTGGTGCTCGTGGGAGAAGCCAAGTTCGACAACTTTTGGCAGCACGCGGTTTTCTGAATCCAGGAGGTCTTTCCTTCCAAACTCCGATTGAGGATTTCCTCATTCGCACCTCACTGACGGGAGGAATGACCCCGGATGAAGCATTTTTTGCTGCCATGAATGCCCGAAGCTCGATGTGCGACAAGAAGCTTGGGACTAGGCAATCCGGCTATCTGACGCGCCGATTGGTGACAGCTCTTTGGCCCGTTCACATTACGGACAAGAACTGCGGCAGCAAACGTCGCCCGCGAAGCCCTGCCACATGCTCGTCCAGAAATGGAGTCTGCGTCGAGTGCTACGGACTCTTGCCCGACGGCTCGCACCCGCCAATTGGCTTTCCTGCCGGTCTGATTGCCGCACAGTCAATCGGCGAACGGGGCACACAGCTTTCGATGCAGAGTTTTCACACCGGAGAAAAGGTGTTTAGCATCCAAAACGTCTTGGCAATTCTGAATGGAAGAGAGAGTGGAGGTTGCTTTGAGGGTGCAAAGGGTGCCAAAGCGTTTATCGAGGCGATGAAGGTTTCCGACGCTTACAGGAAACTGGCAAACAGGCATTTTGAAATTCTTTGGCGAGTGATTGCGCGAAGTCCAGCCAAGTCCCTTAAGTCAGCGATTCAATCGTCAGGACTGATCACGCGCAT